>Ga0326597_10002650_pt1 | contig 26498 bp, 16 predicted proteins | sample RVTome_12_FD_203789 | JGI IMG/M metagenome (GOLD analysis project Ga0326597, IMG submission 203789) | Soil microbial communities from uranium-contaminated site in the Upper Colorado River Basin, Wyoming, United States - RVT100D185 | ecosystem: Environmental > Terrestrial > Soil > Contaminated >... | reverse complement strand
CCGAACTTTTTCCGCAAGAGGCGACTTAACCTTTGATTGACAATAGGTTTATGTGCATGGCTATTGCGTGATTTCTGGCTACGGTGCTAAGGCTACCGTGTCTTGGGCCACCGCCTCTCAGGGTACATCGAGCAGGTCGAGCGCTCGTGTTTGCGCGGGGGTCGGCCGGGTGAGCATGTAGAACTCCTCGTGGGTGCCGCGTATGCGAACGCGGTTCTTGGCGAGGGTGCCGAGGTCTTCCAGCAGCGATCGGAAGCTATGCACGGGGGCGTCGTCGTCGGTTCGCTTGGATTGATCTTTCCGTTTCGCCGCCGCCGAGCGGGGGGCCGGTGCGACGATGGACTTGCGTTCGCACTGGGCCTGTTGTTTTTGATGGTCGTCGAAGAGAATCGGTGCCAGTTTCTGACGCATGTGCCATTCGACATAGAAGGCCAACATGCAGAGGAACACGTGTCCTTTGATGCGTTCGTCGAGCCAGTGGTGAATGGGACGGATCTTCAGGTCGATCGTCTTGATACTGCGAAACGCCCGCTCGACCTTCGACAGGTCTTTGTAGGTCCGCACGACGTCTTCCGACCCCATGGCCTCCGGCTTCACCGACGTGCGGATCACGTACAGGCCGTCCAGGGCGGCTTCCTCGTCGATCTTCTTCTGATCCCGCTGGTACGAAAAACGCTTGTCGGTGATCTCCAGCACGAAGTGCTTGGCGACCTTGAATCGATTCCGCACCTTGCCGACGCGAAGGGCGATGGCCGCTTCACCGGTCAAGGGACGTCTCGCCCGGCGGGTGGCGGCCGCGATTTTTTCCAGCTCCTTCTCGGTGGCCGCCAACAGCTCGTTCCGCTTGCGGGCCCGTTCGTCGGCCAACAGCGGATTGCGGCACACCATCAACCGCTCGCCGGGGAAATCCGGCGCGCTCACCTCCACCAGGTCGCGTTCATCGAACAACGACGGCTGCACGACGCCGTCGGACGCCAGTTTCCTGATGGCGTCCGCACGCAGCGCGGTAATCCAGTCCAGGCCTTCGACGTCGCGCAGTTCTTCGTCGATTCGCTTGCTGGTGATCATGCCGCGGTCGCCGACCCACACCACACGCTGAATGCCGAAACGCCGGCGGACCTTGTTGATCTGCACGCTGAACGTGGCGGGGTCGGCGGTGTTGCCTTCGAACACCTCCACGGCCATCGGGCAGCCATCCCCGTTGCAGAGGAGTCCATAGACGATTTGAGGGAATCGTTTCTTTCCATCGCGATTGTGTCCGAAGTTCACCAACCCGGATCGACGCCCGGTGTAGTAACTGCTCGAGACGTCATAGAGCACCAGCGTGCCGTCGGCCAGATGTTTCTTGGCCAGCTTGGTCTCGATGCGCCGCTGCCGCTCCGTCAGCCAATCGAGCGCCGCGTAGAGTTCGTCTTCATCGAGGTTCCCGATCCCGAGTTCCGTTGATAGGCTGGTGGTGGCGGTTTCCTCTCGCAAGGCGCGTGACGTGGCCAGCTTGGACGCGGGTGCGATCACGCGCGCGACGATCATGGCCACGGCCAGGTCTCGCGCTCGCGAGCGTCGGGACGCCAGGATAGAGTCAAGGCCGAGGTCTTGCAGCGATCCCAGGACGGCCGCGACGTGTCCGTGGGGCAGCGTCCGCACGATCTCCCAATGGTCGGACTCCGGAGGGCCCTCGCCGCCGAGACGCCGGCGGATGGTGTCGATCAAGTCCGGCGGCAGATGGGAGAGATTGCCCAACGTCTGGTGTTTGACTTTGCCCTCGTCTCGGTAGGAACGACGCAGGAGGTGGGTGGTGTAGGTCTGGCCCTTGTACACACGCTTCGTGGTGGCTACATGAACTGCGCCGTTTCTGCTTGCCATACCATAATTATGGCATACAGAATCACAATGTCAAGAACAAAATATATATTTAGTGGCTACATCCGCGCAAAACGAAAAACCGCCCAAGTGCCTGTAGGGTATACACTTACGCAAGAAAAGCGGCGAAATCGGGCAGGAAGTTCGGTCTAGAATGTAGTCGCCATTAGCCGAAACGGCCGCTCCGAAGGAATCCCCCGCGCCAGCGTCGCCCGGCGCGAGCTTAGCTTCCTCAACGCAATTCCCCCGGTGCATCGGAACACATACACCGCCCCCGAAGAAACACCACCCGCCTCGGCCAAGTCCGTGCCCACGGCTACTACTTCGCCACTGATCGAAACCGAAACTCCGAATTGCGCACCCGGCTGCGGATCGCTCGCGGTCAGTTTCGCAACTTCAACCCACGCAGCGCCCTGAAGCTGAAACACGTAGGCACTCCCTGGTGCGGTCGCCGGCGGCTCCCCTGGCTGCCTTATACCAGGCGCGCCGGCGACCAGAAGGTCACCGTCGATCGCCACCGAATACCCGAACTGGTCCCCCGGCGCCGCGTCACTGGCGAAAAGCTTCTGCTCCACGCACTGCCCGGAGCCCGGACTTGTGTCGGCGGTGGCCGCGCCGCCGAAGACCGTCGCCACCAGTGCGAAGTAAAGCCTCGAGGGCCGCTTGCGCCTCCGGGTCTCTCTGGCCGGCGCTCTGAAATGTTCCGCACTTGCCGCTCGTGTACGACTGCGCCTTGTTTCTGCTTGTGTGGCTTGAATTGCCATTTCGCGCTCCTTCGCCTGTAAGAGTTGATCCACACGGAATGGTTTGTCGTCCATCCCTATCGGACTTCTAAGCAATCCGCGTGCCAAACCCTCCCCTGACGGCGGCCGGGGCTTCCGCAGATTGACTCACACGGCTTTCCCCGGTGACGGCCGTACGGCGTGGAGTACTACCTTCGTAAGTGATTAACGCATTCTACCGCCGCCCCTCGCCGATTCCCAGGGAAAAACACGTGCGCTCGATTGACGCCGTCCCCGCCGCGTACGCCTGTGGATCCGCGGCATTCACGCTCGTGCTGCTTTTCCGACCGCTCCACTTGCCGGGTCCGGCGCATCTGGTACAGTCTCCCACATGCCCCGGACCGGAATCATCCTCGCGTGCCTCCTCTTGCTCGCACCTCCCGCGCAGGCCGACGAACCGGCCTACCGCACCGGCCCCTGGCGCGCCTGGCTGGAGAGCCCCGGCGGCGAATTGCCGTTCGGCCTCATGCTCGCCCGCACCCTGACACCGACGTCTCCGCACGTCAAGAAATCAGTATGGTGTCCCCTGATTTGCCTGATTTGCCGGCTGGCCGCATTGGTCCTAGCGCTCCTGACCACTTGGACGTTGGCGATCCGCCGTTGCACCAATTCAGTTTAGGCAGGTAAATCACCTACCCTACCGCTCCTAACTGCGAGCACATTCACCATTCGCCGGCAGCGTCGTAATCGCACAGGAAGCCGATCCACCCGGCCCGACGCTTGCTTTGGATCATCGCGTCCCCCGCGCCAGAAGACAGGGGGCACGCGTCCGACCGCCCGTTGTCCCAGCTCTCCGCCAACGTACCGGAAACGGATCGCTGCGCGGTACTCGCAAAGACAGTTGTCCGACGGCGGATTCCATGTCCGAACGGTGGCCCCCCTTTGCCGCTACACACGCATGTGGTATAGTGCGCGCCGTTGCGGTGCGCTACGCGCTCGCAAGGTCCTGTGCGCGGTCAGGGTTCTGGGATTGAAAGTCACACTTAGCGACAAGCGCGTTTGCGGGTGGTCGGTGTATATGCTGTTGGCCGGGGCGTGCGTGCATTTCCTGGCAATTACGGCCGGCGCCCAGGAAGCGGGCTCGATCACTATCACGTCGGTTGAGTTCACGGGGCTTGTCCGTACGAGCCCGGAATTCGCGCGCGACGTCGCGGGAATGGCCGTCGGCGAGAAGTATCAAAGACGGGCGCTCGACGTGGCCGTTTCTCGGCTGCTGCGGACCGGGCGATTCCTGGCGGCCACGTACTCGATTGAAGAGCGCCCCGAAGGCGTAAGAGTGACGTTCGAGGTCCACGAGCGTCCCGTGGTCTCGTCGGTAAGTTTCACGGGTAACACGAAATTCAGCGGCGCGCGCTTGCGCGACAAGGTTTCGATAGCCGACGGCCAGCCGGTTGACTGGTTCGCGGTCCGCGACGGGCGCGACACAATCGTCACGCTATACCGCGACGAGGGATACGGCGATGTGGAGGTGAGTTTCGACCGGCAGCGCCTGGAGCAGACGGGGGAGCTCATATACAACATCGAGGAGGGGCCCCGCGTGCGAATCCGGGAAATCGCATTCGAGGGCGATACGACGTTCGGCCGGGGCGAGCTTATCAAGCGCGTAGAGACGAAGACGTCGCTTTGGATCTTTCGGACGGGTGTTTTTGATACAGACCGGGTGGAGTCCGACGTGGCCCGGCTGCGTGGCTACTATCGCGACCAAGGCTTCCTGGATGCTCGGGTCAGCTATCGGCGCGAGGCGATGGAGAAGGCCGGCGACCTGCGCGTCGTGTTTACGATCGTCGAGGGGACCCAATACGCGATTGAGGCATTGGAGTTTCGGGGCGTTACGGTCTTTGCGCCGGAAGAGTTGACGGCCCAGTTGAGCTCCAAGGTGGGTGAAACCGTCAAGCGGATCCAGATAGACGGCGACGTCAGGGCGGTGCGCTCACGTTTCTGGGAGTTGGGTTACATCTACGCGGCGGTGCGCGCCGTCCAGGTTTTCTCGGACCGGCCGGGCCTCGTGCGAATCACGATTGAGGTCGAAGAGGGGGACCAGTATCGAGTCGGGCGTGTAAAGGTGCAGGGCAACACACGGACCAAAGACAAAGTCGTGCGCCGAGAGTTGAATCTGTTTCCCCCCGACGACCTGTTTGACCTGAACGAGGCTCAGGCCGCGGAGCGTCGCCTTCTGGAGACTCGCATTTTCAGCGCCGCACGCGTGACGCCGCGCGGGGACGAGCCCGGTGTCCGTGAAGCGGTCATCGACGTGACGGAGGCGGAGCGGGCCGGCGACTTTTTGTTCGGCGTGGGCGTTACCAGTAACAGCGGACTGGTGGGCAACGTCGTTCTCGACTTGCGAAACTTCGACATTTTCGACACGCCGCGGAGCCTGACGGAGTTTGTGAAGTTCAAGTCGTTCTACGGTGGTGGACAGCGTCTGCGCCTGGAACTTCAACCGGGTACGGAATTGAATCGATTCCGCATAGACTTCACGGAACCTTATCTCTTTGACAAACCGATCCGCTTCGACCTCAGCATGTATCTCTTCGAGCGCGGGCGCGACGGCTACAACGAGCGGCGCGTCGGCGCGAACGTCAGCCTGGGGAAGCGCTTCGAGCACGGGCGGTTCGTGGGCTGGTCTGGCGAGATTGCCCTGCGCATCGAAGCCGCAACCGTGGACGACGTGGACTTGTTTGCCGCCAGTGACATCCACGATGATGAGGGCCAGCATCTCTTGACGAGCGTCAAGCTCAGCCTGGCCCGGGACAGGACGGACAGCCGATTCTTCGCAACGACGGGCGACCGGTTGCACGTCGGCTACGAACAGTTCGGCGTGCTGGGCGGGGATGATTTTTTCGGCCAGTTGACCACGCGTTATCAGTGGTACAGGACTCTCAAGACCGATCTGCTGGAAAGAAAGAGCGTCTTGCAGCTCCGCGCGGAGGGAGGCGTAATCGTCGGCGAGGCGCCGGTGTTCGAGAGGTTCTACGCGGGCGGGACGGGGACTATGCGCGGGTTCGAATTCAGGGGGGTGGGCCCGCGCGACGGCATCGACGAGAACAATATCGGCGGAGATTTCCTCGTGCTGCTCGGCGCCGAATACACATATCCGCTTATCGGTGAGAACATACGGGGGCACGTCTTTATGGACACGGGTATGGTTGGCTCGGGGGCCTATCGTGCCGCAATTGGGATCGGCGTGCGCATAACCGTGGACGCGCTGGGGCCGATCCCGTTGGAGTTCAATTTCGCCGCTCCCGTTTTGTCAGATTCAGACGACGAGGAGCAGGTCTTCAGCTTCCTGATCGGCGGCCTGTTCTAGCAGGCTGTTGAAGAAGTCTGTGCGACGGACTTCCGGCCTGGCGGCAGACAGGTCCAGTCCGTCGAAGGGCCTTGTGGCCGATGGCCAGGGTCGGAAGTTTGGCTTCGTGTCGCGACTTCTTTTCTTCGCGTATTCCCGTGGAGTCTCTCCGCAGCGCCGCGCACAGCGCCGGCGCCATACCATAATATCTACCAAGAATTGGCGGGAGCCGAGTCAAGTGGGGATGACGAAACAGGAACGACAAACGGCGGCGCGTTTCAACCAGGAGTTTCATGTTGTGGCAGCACAACGGGAATCCTGCTTGAAACAACGCAAGTTCTGAATGGGCGAGATAATTATCGCCCCTTTCAAGGCTGCCCTCCCTGCGGTTCACTATGAGGCATAGCGCTGTGCCGGGTTTCGGTTTTGCGCCGAGTTGGAGCTTATTGGATCGCTCACCATCCGCACTCCCGAAGCCCTCACGTGGCTCCTACGGATTCCGTCGGGCGCGCCATCCCCTGCGCGTCACCGTCGCGAGCCTCGGCCGGTATTGACGGCGCGGCGTAAGGCGCCGGGGCGCGCGCACGCCCGATATCCGAGCGTGGGCGAGAGTCCGAGTGTTCTCGGACCGCACCTGCCCGGTGACGAAGCGTGGTCCAGTTTAGTCCCCAATGTGACGAAGGGTGTACTATGGCCGACGCAACGAGAACCGGCGCCACGACCGCCGGCGTGGACGAGATTCAACATATACTTGCAGATATCGACAGAGAATCCGCGTCCGCGTCCGCCAAGTGGGCCAACAAGCGAAATTCGCCGCGACGTCGCGTGGAATTATCCTGCAACGTCCGGTTCCTCGCGCCCGACGGCGCGAAAGTCCAGTATGTAGACGGTCAAGTGCGCGATATATCGGAATCCGGAATCGGAATCGTCACGCGGCGCCACTTCGCGCGCGGCGCAGCGCTCTTCCTCACGCTCCATCTGGCTCAAGACAAGACGCGCAACATTACCGCAAGAGTCGTGTTCTCGCGCGTGGTCCGTGAGGGTTGGTATCTCACCGGTGCCAGGTTCGAGGCAGTTTCGGAAAAGCTCCTGGCGCAGGGTTCATCCGGAGAAGCCGGCACCGGCGCAGCCAACCTCGCCGATCGGGGGAATTACGTGCAGTCTTCCGCGGCCGGGGGGCCGTCGGCGGGGGGTCCGCGCGACCGCGCCATGCGCCTGCTTGCGGCCGCCTCGAGTTCCGGCCCCGCCTCCAAGGACGCCGTAAACAGAATACTTTTCTTGTCCGGCTCCAGTGACCACGTAGTACGCCGCGCGTCGATCCCGGCGCTCATGCAGATTACCGGGGCCAACGGCAGAATGGCCTTGGAAGCGTTGCTCTCCGACCCGAACGGCGAAATCCAGGCTGAGGCCGCCGAGGCCCTCGGAGCGGTCGGCGCGTTCGCTTCCCGAGAGCACATCAAGAAACTCTTGCCGCACAAGGATCCCGAGGTTGCCCTGCGCGCGGCTGCGGCGCTCGGCCGGCTCGACGACCGCAGCGGCCTGCCGGTCGTGCGCAGGTACTTGCAAAAAGACGACCCCTGCACGCGGCTCGCGGTCCGCACGCTCGGAATCATCGTGGGGCGCAAGTTTCGTCTCAACAGCGACGGCATCGCCGAAGCCCGCCGCTGCCTGAAGTCCCTAAAAGTAACTTGAACACTGCCTCCGTCGCTTCTCCGAGCCGCGCCCGCCTGCCCTCTACGCCGCGCAGCGACATCAAGGGTCAGCGAGCGGACTGCATGGAGCCTGAGTTTCAAGTGTGCAGCGCCGCAGGGTACTGCGAAGTCCGGTGCGAGCGTTGCCGACCACGGCGTGACGTACCCATCGCGCCGATGAAGATTGTCGAGGGACGACGCCGTCGAAACTTTCGGGCGGAAGTGCACTGAATTGAAGGGCGAAGTCAATCGCCGGGCAATCGTGCCATGAACAAGCAAAACCTCACCTGGCTCGCAGTCTTCGGCCTGGTCGCTCTCATGTTCGTGCGTCTACCTCCCATGGTCGCCAAGGAGGATTCGGTCCTGAGCACCTACCGAACCCTTGTAGAAGTGGACGCCCTCGCCAAACAGCAGTTCGTGGAGCCGATTGACGACGATCGGCTTGTGGACGGCGCGATTCGCGGAATGATGCTGGGGCTGGACCGCTACAGCGGATACATTTCACCCGATGAACTTCCGCGTTTTGAGAAAAGGCAACTCGGTGAATACGTGGGCCTCGGCCTCGACATCGGCATCTCCGCCGGGCGCGCGACGGTCATTGCCGCGGTGGAGGGCGGCCCGGCCGCCAACGCGAGTGTATATGCGGGCGACGGAATCATTGAGATCGACGGCCACGACACCGACGGCCTCTCCATACTGGACATGGAGCGGCTCCTCGACGGCGAGGCCGGCACGGCCGTACTTCTGACCGTTGCGCACGCCGGCCGGGCCGAGCCCGAACGGATCAGCCTCACGCGCAGGCCGGTCAGCCTCCACACCGTCGCCGGCTTTCGCCGCACCGTCGCCGGAAGCTGGGATTTCATGCTCGATCCCACTGCGCGCATCGGATACATACGAATCAGCAGCTTTCGCAAAGACACGATGCGCGCCTTCGACGCCGCGCTACACGAGCTATCCGAGCAAGACGTCCGAGGGGTCATACTCGACCTGCGTTTCAACCCTGGCGGACTGATGGAACAGGCCGTTGCCCTGGTGGACCGCTTCGTCGAATCGGGAACGATCGTGGCCACCGTGACAAGGCGCCTCGCCGTGAGCCGCTATTCAGCCACTGCGCCCGGCACATGGAGCGACACCGAGCTGGCCGTTGTCGTAAACGGCTCTACGGCGAGCGCCGCGGAGATCGTCGCCGGCTCTCTGCAGGAGCACCGGCGCGCGGTCGTCGTGGGCGAGCGCACGTTCGGCAAAGCCAGCGTGCAGCGCCTTATGCGCCTCACCAGCTCCGACGCCGCGGTTACGCTCACCGTCGCATACTATCGGCTGCCCAGCGGCCGGCTGATTCATCGAATGCCCTCTGCCGGCGACGACCATGCACAGCGGTGGGGCGTCCTCCCCGACGTAGAAGTGACGCTTACGGGCGAAGAGACCCAGGCCATCCAGGCGTCGCACCGCCTACTCGACTCTCAACGCACGAATCAACCCGCGCCCAAGAACGAGTCCGCAGCCGTTGCCAACATTTCTCGCGTCTTACCCGCGCCCGAAATCATCCGCGACCGACAATTGATTAAGGCGCTGAGTATTATTGAAATGCAACTCGTGCCCTCAGCCGCGGGCACGCCGTAACACCACGCCGGCGCACGCCAAAGGGCTTCAACGAACTTCGTTGCACGCGTGGGGCATTGTGGGATTCTCCGCGGCAGATTCGTCGCCAGGACCGTTGGCGGCAAGCGCGTTCAACCTGCTCCGGATAACGCGCAGATGCTCCAGGCGCCGCCGGAACGGCTCGATAAGTGGTATGATTATCTCTCGAACCAGCAGGCCGTCGACGGCGTCCGCGTTGCGCTCGAGGGCAGTGCCCGTTTCGTGGTGGCGCTTTACAATGCGGAGGCTGCGCGCGTACATTCCGGCGAGTACGGCCACGAATACGGCAACGACCACGGCGAGGCTCGCGATCAGATGGCCGGCGCTCAACGCGGAAGCTAACTTGAGCAGTCCATGGGCGAGGTCGAGGCTCCCTTCCCCCAGATACACTTCGAGGCCGCCTTCGAGTAGCGGCTGGAGGAGCGGAAACCACAGGAGTATGAACCAAAGCGCAGCCCTGCCGATCCGCGACGGTGGGCGCCGGGCCAGTTCAATCTCATCGATCAGACGGGCGTCAAGCTGGTCGACCATCTTGCCCACGGCGGACTCCGCACGATTGACCAAGGCCTCGGTCTTGGGCAGTTCGGGTTTAATCTCCAAGCCGGAGACCGCCGCGGCGTTGTCGGCAAGAACTCGAGAACGAATCAACTCCGACCGCTCCGCGAGCCCCCGGCCGTCGACGTCGAACGGGTCGGCCGGATCGTGACGTGCTGCCCGCGCTTTGTCACTGAATCGCCGCCCGAGCAAACGGGACAGCCACCCGAACGGCCAGTACACGATGCGCAAGAGCGGCCATTCTTCCACGCGTCGGGCGGTCAGCGCGTCGGCCAACTCGCCCTCCGTGCGCAGGCGTGACTCTAACTTGGACGCGACCGCGAGGGCGTAATCTTGTCCCGCGGCTTCCTGAAGCAATTCACCAATGCCCGACGGCTCGCAGGCGCGCTCGAGCAGCGCGATCGCACGGTCCAGGTCGTAGTGGCTGCCAATCGCCTTTACGTTGGCGCGGAGCTCGCGGTTACGGTTGCTCAGCTTAAGGGCCCGGGCCTCGTTGCGCGAGACCGGAGCGAGAACGCATCGGCGCAGGCGCTCGAGGTCGTTTTCCGCGAGGCGTGCGATCTCGGTTACGGCCGGCCTGTCCGCGGAATACCGCGACCATGCGGGGTCGTCCCATAACACGGCGATGCGCTCGATGAAGCGCTCGCAATCCGGAAACGCGGCCGCCACCATGAAGCCTCTTTTGTCAGCCCGGGGGCAGTCGACGGCCTCGAGGGATCGCCCGACCCATTCTCTGTGGTGCTGCCAGAACTTGCGGGCCGCGTGAAGTCCGGCACGTTCATCACCGTCGTGGTTCTCGTCCGGGAAACCGCCGAGCTGACCGTCTGCGAGCAGCTCATCGACCTTGTTCAACACGACGTAAACGTTGCGCGAGTCTTTGACGACGTGCGCGAGCGTTTCGACCCATTCGCGGTCGGCGAGCTTGCGCGGGGTCTGTACCCACAGCACGCGGTCCAGAAGCGGCGTCACGGCGCGCACGATGCGGAGATGGTCGTCGAATTCGCTGTCGAAATCGGGCATGTCTACGAGCACTACGTCGGCGATGGCATCGGCTTCGTGTATGCGCAAATCGAGCGCCGCGCTCCCTGCGCGTGCGCCCAAACGGCTCGCGAGGGCGGCCGCCGCACCGGCGTGTACGTATGCAGCCGGCCGGTCCGTGCCCCGCCCGGCCTCGGCGGTGTCGAAGGAGACCTGCGTTCGCGCCAGTGCGTTTATCAGTGTGGACTTGCCCACGTCCTTTCCGCCGAGTATGCCGCAGACCACCAGGTCGTCGCGAAGTGCGCAGGCGGAGCCGACGTGCAGTTGAGCCTCGTCGCGATGCAGGAGGGATGCAAGTTCCGAGTTGAGCGTACAAAGCTCGTCAAGCTCGTTGGCTAGTTCATGGGGCATGGTGTCTTGCTTCCGAGTCCGTGCCCGCTTCGCTCAAGACTTCCAGGGCGATCGCCAGCGGCTCTTTTTCGTCCATCACCAGTTGCGCCGCGTCCGTTAGAGCGTTGGCGCGTCGTAGCCGGCACGCTCGCTCGATCAGGTTCCGGTATGAGTCCGTTGCGGCTTGAAGTGCTTCAAACTCAGGGCTGGACAGGAGCTTCTCCTGAATCAGGGCCGTGAGACGTCCGACCTGTTTGCCAAGAGCGGCCCCAGCGCCGGCGGCCGCGGCGAGCTTCGTTAAAGAGGCCGCTATCGCCGCCTTTACGGAGACCAGAGTAAGCGCACCAATCGGCCCGGGCGCCGCGATCAAGATCACCGCGAGGGCGACGCCTCCGCCGCCGATCGCGCCGTGAATGTGCGGATTGATCCCCCGGCATTGTGATTCCACCTTTTCGTGCCAGCGCGACAAGGCGTCATCGAACCGGCCGGCCGCAAGGCGGACCTGTTGCGCTTCGGCGTCCGTCCAGACGAACGTGAGCGCGGTGGGCTTCAGCCCGGTCCACCCGCGTAATTCGCTCCAGAACGAGCTCGACGAGGTTATGCCGTTAAGCGCGTTAATGTGTTTTCTTGCCGCGGCCTCATAGTGGGCACACGCTATGCTGGCGCGGTCCACACGATGCTCCAAATCGGGAGCAGGGGTTGGCGGGAAAGGAAGCGCGGCGCCTAGAACCGGCATCCTCCGGAGGGCGTTATGTATTCTCTGTTTTCGGACCGCCAGCCAGCGCCGCGCATCATGAACGCCGAGCACGCGGGCCACGAATTCCAACTGCTTGCGTTCCGAGGCGGTCATCAGGGATCTCATGCACTCGTGGGTCGGGGGAACGGCGGGTTCAAGGCCCGCGTCGATTAAGCTGCGCAGCTCCGACAGCCGGGCGCGGCGCTCGTCGTTCTGGCCGAGCGCGCGGTTGGCGGCCTGGGCCACGTGCGCCGTCAGGGCACCTGTGCGGTCGAGTCGACCGTCGGAGAGGAAACCGACTGCACCATCGAGGGTGCCGGGAGGAAACACGCGGAACCCCCGGCCCCGCCTGAATTCGAGCAGCACCATTCTCTCGGCGCGAAGCCGCTCAGCTTGCGTTCGTAGAGTGTCGAGGTCTGCTTCCTCGATGGCGGTCTCCCTTGTGCGGTTGAACAAGACCAGGCGTTGCTGCCCGAAGCGAACCGACTCGGCCCGCAACTTCGAGATTGACTGGCGGTCGAACCACCGTTCATGGTCCACGACGACGAGAAGCCGATCGAACCACGGCATCAGGTTGAGAGTAACGTCACCCTCTTTCTGTGCGGCGTCAGATGTAAAGTCCGGAGTGTCAAGCAAGAGCACGTTTTCGAGCGCGTCAATCGTATGGAAGACCATCGCGAGGGCACCGGACTCACCGGCTTCGTCGGCGTCGAGTTCGAGGATGTTCGGCTTAAACCCCGGAAACAGCAGTTCCGCTTCGAGAAGTTGCTCTACGCGGTTGCGATGGGCTTCGTGGACGGCCAGGATCGGACCCCGGGTTGCGTGGCCGCGTGCGGTAACCCGGCTGGCGAGGTGTCCGTCGAGAAGATTATTGAAGACGGTGCTCTTGCCGGAGGATGCCCCGCCGACGATGGCGGCAACGGTGGGCGCAAGGTCACCGGCCGTATCCAAGTGCAATCGACCGGCGGTCTGTTCCGCGACCGGCGGCCATTCCAGGTGCCACCGATCGCGCAGCAAACTGCCGTGGCGCGCGACAATCTCGAGTTTCGCATGAATCTCGTCGTTCATCGATTGCGGAAAGGTATTCTCGCGCGGAGCACAAATACTTTACAAGTTTGTGCGCTCCTGGTCTGATGCGGGCCTGATGTTCGGCGGCAGGGCGCGTATACTCTGCGATTGGCGCGGTGGACGAACATGGATCCTTCGGTGCGGCGCATGCGCTCGAGGTATTAAGCTGGCTTGATTTCCAGCACGTCAATGTCCGGATAAGTAGCCTGCTGCGAAACCAACTGCCTGGCTTCCTCGAAGTTGTTGGCGTATATTCGGAACTGCTTGACCGCTCCGGGCTTCTTGTCGCCCGGTAGTTTGTACTTGAAATAGACTATATAGGGCCGCAGCATCTCGTCGTCCGGACCTTCTGTTATAACGCGATCGTTTGGGACGCCCAACCACCGGCGGTGCGGCATCGGTTCACGTTGACGCCCCAGAGTCGGCGCGAGCAGTGTATCGCGGGCCGGGCGAGCCGTCGATAAGACGTGCGTCTCATCGCCGCGAGGGGCTCCGTTGGCGTCATTGGCGGGACGTGGCGCCGGGCGTGGACAACGTTTCATCGTAGGTGGGCGGGGTGTCGATAGTAGGACTGACGCCGGCGGGAGGCGATGTCGGTTGCTCGGGTTATGGGCCGCTGCTACAATTGCAAGTGGATGCCGACGGATATCGGCGGCAGAGTGGGGGCCGGCACCGCGGCCGGTTTCAATACGTAGGAGTTGACGCATATGTTCGAGCGGTTCACTGATCGTGCTCGAAAAGTTATGGCCCTCGCCAACCAGGAGGCGCAGCGGTTCAACCATGAGTACATTGGGACGGAGCACATTCTTCTCGGACTCGTAAAGGAAGGGTCCGGGGTCGGGGCCAACGTCCTCAAGAACCTTGACGTGGATCTGCGCAAGGTGAGACTCGAGGTGGAGAAGCTGGTCAAGAGCGGCCCGGAAACGGTCGCGATGGGCAAGCTCCCGCAGACGCCGCGGGCAAAGAAGGTCATCGAGTACGCGATCGAGGAAGCGCGGAACCTGAATCACAACTACGTGGGCACGGAGCACCTCCTTCTCGGCCTCTTGCGTGAGCAGGACGGGGTGGCCGCCCAGGTGCTCATGAACCTCAACCTCAAGCTCGAGGACGTGCGCGAAGAGGTTCTGAACCTGCTCGGGGCCAGCGAGGAGAGCGAGGAGATCGGCGCCGCCATGGCACCCGGAGAGCAAAAGAAGGGAAAGAGCAAGACCCCGGCTCTGGACTCGTTCGGCCGCGACCTTACGGAGATCGCCAGGCAGGGCAAGCTCGACCCGGTGATCGGGCGCATGCGCGAGATAGAACGCATCATTCAGATCCTGTGCAGGCGGCAGAAGAACAACCCGGTGTTGCTGGGCGAGGCGGGCGTGGGCAAGACCGCGATCGTTGAGGGGCTGTCGCAGAAGATCGTCGTCGGGGACGTGCCCGAGCTACTCGCGGACCATCGCATCGTAGTGCTTGATCTGGCCATGATGGTTGCGGGCACCAAATACCGCGGGCAGTTCGAAGAGCGGATCAAGGCGGTCATGAACGAGGTCCGCCGCGCGGGCAACGTGATACTCTTCATCGACGAGCTTCATACGCTGGTGGGGGCCGGCGGGGCGGAAGGCGCGATCGACGCATCCAACGTGCTCAAGCCCGCGCTTAGCCGCGGGGAGATTCAGTGCATCGGCGCCACTACGCTGGACGAGTACCGCAAATACATCGAGAAGGACAGCGCTCTGGAGCGCCGATTCCAGCAGATCATCGTGGAGGCGCCGTCCAAGGAAGAGACCATTGCGATTCTCAAGGGCCTGCGCGACAGGTATGAGGCCCACCATCGCGTGCAGATCACGGACAATGCCTTGGACGCGGCGGTCGAGCTTTCCGCGCGCTACATCGCCCGCGTGCAGCCGGACAAGGCCATAGACGTGATGGATGAAGCTGGCGCCCGCGTGCGGCTCAAGTCGATGACCAAGCCGCCCGACCTGACCGACCTCGAGCACGAGCTGGACCAGTTAAGCGCCGAAAAGGACGAGGCCGTCAAGAACGCGGACTACGAGCGTGCCGCTCAGGTCCGCGACCAGATGGACTCCATCAAGCTCAAGAAACGCACCGTGCAGAAGGAATGGCGCGACCGCACGAAGGAGATCGACGGAGTCGTGGACGACGAGGTAATCGCCGAGGTCGTGAGCACGATGACGGGCATACCCCTGACGCGCATGGGCCAGGACGAGGCCGACAGACTCTTGCAGTTGGAGGACGTGATGCACAAGCGGATCGTCAGCCAGGACGAGGCCGTCAAGGCCGTGGCCCGCGCCGTGCGCCGAAGCCGTAGCGGACTGAAAGACCCCAACCGACCCATGGGCAGCTTCATTTTCGTGGGACCGTCCGGAGTGGGAAAGACCTACTTGGCCAAGTGCCTTGCGGAGTTCATGTTCGGAGACGCGGAGGCGCTGTTCGTGCTGGACATGTCCGAATACATGGAGAAGCACAACGTCTCGCGGCTTATCGGCGCGCCTCCGGGCTACGTGGGGTATGAAGAGGGCGGGCAGCTCACCGAGCGGATCCGCCGGCGCCCCTACAGCGTTATTCTGCTCGATGAGATCGAGAAGGCCCACTCCGACGTCTTCAACATGCTCTTGCAGATCATGGAGGAGGGCCGATTGACCGACTCCTTCGGGCGTCACGTGGACTTCAAGAACGTTATCCTCATTATGACGAGCAACATAGGGGCACATCGTATAACCCTCCAGGAGGAGTTCGGTTTCCAGAAGCGTGACGAGAACATCAGCTACGACAAGATGAAGGACATGCTCAAGAGCGAGCTGGAGGACCACTTCCGGCCCGAGTTCTTGAACCGCTTGGACGAGGTAATCGTTTTCCACAAGCTCACGCACGAGAACATGCTCGACATCGTGGATCTGGAGTTGGGCAAGCTAGCCAAGCGGATGCGCGAGCGGGGGATCGACCTCGACGTAAAGAAGGACGCCAAGGATTACCTGATCGAGCACGGCACGGACGAAAAGTTCGGGGCGCGACCGCTGCGCCGGGCGATCGAGCACGATCTGGAGGACGCCTTGTCGGAGGCGCTGCTGCGCGGAGAGTTCGCGGGCATGCACAAGATCGACGTGACGGTCGACCCCGCGCTGCACGAAGGCAAGCCGAGGCTCAAGCTGACCGGTGTGAAGACCGAGGACGACAAGCCGGAACCTATCGCCGCGGGCCATTCCGAAGAGACGTGAGGCGCGCTTTGCGCATTTGCGCCGCAAGACACAACCGAGCTTGGAATATGCGCCCGAGTTGGCCCGGTGCACTGGCGCGACGACACTCACACATATCTGGTTCGCGCTGGCACCTGATGTCATGCGGCACCGCCCTGTTTGAACAGGCCCTCTGGGAGTGCCGACGTTTGTCGTCCAAATCAACCGTAGGAGCCTGTTGAACAAGTCGAGACCGGTTGCTTAGCAGCGGCACCACCGCTTACTGGGTGGCGCCATCCGCCAATTCTCGTCGCCCGCAAGGGGCGACGGTAAATTCTTGCACAGACTGCAAGGCTTTTCTGACTACACTTCCGCGAGAAGCAAGCAATGCGGCGGGCGCTCGAGTACGCCACCTCAGCGGCCGAAATCGGCCGGTTTGATTTTCGCCGCCTGCGCCCTAGGATGAGTCTGGGGCGCCGGTATCCGCCGGGAATGAGCCGGGCCTGCGCCGACTACGGAGAACCGACGGATGCTCGACGGCCATCTTCTCGCCATTCCGGTGTTTGACGAAGAGCGCTACCTGGGACGGGTCCTTGACGAGGCCCGCAAGCACAGCAGGCACATACTCGTCGTGGACGACGGGTCGACCGACGGCACGCCGCGGATACTGCGCACACAGGGCGATGTTTCGGTGATCACCCATCGCGAGAATCTCGGCTACGGCAAGAGTCTCGCGGATGCGTTCGAGTTCGCCATTTGCCGCGGATACGACTGGCTTGTCACCATGGATTGCGACGAACAGCACGAGCCGGCCTGCATCCCGTTCTTTGTTCGGGCGGCCGAGCGCGACGACGCGGATATCATAAGCGGCACGCGCTACGCACACGGACACCACAATGGATCAGGGGCGCCGCCGGATCGACGCGAGATCAACCGTCGGATCACGCAGATGCTCAACAAGCGTCTGAATCTGGAGTTGACCGACGCGTTCTGTGGGTTCAAGGCTTACAGTGTACTTGCGCTGCGGGACATCAACATAACCGTGCCGGGCTACGCCATGCCCATGCAGTTTTGGGTTCAAGTCGCCAAGGCGGGCCTGCGCGTGAGGGAGCTGCCGATCCCCTTGATCTACAACGACCCGACGCGCCATTTCGGCGGTGTTCTCGACGACCCGCGTGTGCGTTTCGAGCATTACATCGCCGTCTTCGAAGCGGAACTGCGCGCGGAGATTGCCGAGCCCGTCGGTTGTGAATCGAAGTGCGCCCAAAGCTGATTTCCCTGCCCATGCTGGACTTCTCAAGACTTAGTGCACCTCGAGAGCATGGCGGTGTACTGATTGAACCCGGCCCGGAGTATTGGCCTGCGGCCGCACGCGAGAACGGCGCGGCCTTACGCTCATGCTCCACGCTCATTCTGGACTCGACGTTGGCGGAATGGAGGCGTCGGAGCCGGGAGAAGTTGGCCGGCGGGGACGATCGCGTAGTCGTCGTCACCGGGCACCAGCCGGAGCTAGTCCACCCCGGCGTTTGGGCCAAGAACGTTGTGGCCTCTCGTTTAGCGGCGGCGCTGGACGGAGTGGCCCTCAACCTGGTTATAGACAGCGACGTGCTAAAGCAGAGCACGGTTGCCGTTCCCGCAATCCGCGGGAAGGAAGTCTCCGTGCGGCACGTGGCCATAGGCGCGATGAGTGCGGGCCAGGTTTACGAACAGGTCCGTGCCGCGTCGAGAGATGAGGCGCTGGGCTTCGAGCAGGAGATCCGCGATGCCCTCGGTGATCGTTTCGCGACCTCGCTCATGCCGGCATTTTTCGCGGCGCTCGGGCGGAGTAATGGTCCTGGCAAGTGGGTAGATCAGATGCTGGCTGCCAGGAGCGCAGTCGAAGCTGATTTGGGAGTCGAAATTGAGGACCACCGCGTCAGCGCCGCCTGGTGCAGTCCACTGGCGGCGGACATGATTCTCAACGCGGGGCGCTTCGCGGAAAGCTACAACCGGGCCCTCGCGCTGTATCGCCGCGAGAACAAAGTACGCGGCGAAGGGCGTCCGATCCCCAACCTTGCCGGCGACTCGCATCGATGCGAGACGCCTCTTTGGGCGTATCATCCGTCAAGACCGCGCGGACGTCTGTTTGTCGCGCGGATGGACGGCGTTATGCGCTTCTTCGCAGATGACGCCGAGCTGGGCACCGTACCACTCGATGACATCGCTTCGTGCGATCGCCTCGGGCCGGCGCTGGAACGGCTGGGCGGCTGGGGGCTGCGTCCGCGGGCCTTGGCGCTGACGATTTGGGCTCGGCTCCTCGTGGCGGACTTGTTCATCCACGGGATCGGCGGGGCCAAGTATGACCGCATAGCCGACACGATAATTCACGACTATTACGGCACCGACGCGCCGCAGATGGTCTGCGCGTCCGCCACGCTTCAGTTTGCCCGGCTCCCGCGAGCGGCTTCCGGCGAGTCGGTCGGCAGGCTGAGACAGGAACTTCGCGACCTTCAATACAATCCGCAACGGCACGTCGCCCGGGAAGGCGGACTCAGGGACCTCTTCGACGCTCGCGCCCGCGCCGTTCAGGCTTCCGAGGAGTTGCGGCTGACGGCCCCGCGCGGCCGCGAGGCAAGGCGGCGCGCGTTCCGCGACATTCGCAAAGCAACGTCGCAGATACTTGCGCGCTGTGAAGACACGGTGGAAAGCATGCGCGAAGAGGTCGCGGCCGCCATCCGCAGCGAGCGCGCCGCGCGGCTGGCGCGCGGCAGGGAGTATTTCTTCGCCCTGTACGACAGGGCGGACGTGGAAGCGCTATTGCGCGCCCTTCCCCAGGAGCGGAGTTTTCGGGTATAGTCGCCGGCGGGCCGGGGTCGATGAGACGTTGAAGCCGCGGGGATTTCAAGTTGGGCACCACCCACGGTGATGTAAGCAGTGCCATTTGTAAAAGCGGATGCCTCCGGAGTGTAAGATGAATGACGAAGAATCGAAGAGCCGCCTGCAAATAGACTCTGACTGGAAAGCGGAAGCGGCGAACGAAAAGGAACGACTCGCTCGCGAGGAAAAGCCCGCGAAGGGCTCAGCGGGTGCGGCCGGCGCCGCGGCGGCCACCTCGTTTATCGAACTGGTGAATCTATTAGCGATGCAGGCCGCGATCGCATTGGGCGGATATCAGGATCCGTCGGGAACGCGCATACCGCCCAACCCCGCGGCGGCGAAGCACCACATTGACCTTCTGGACCTGCTCGATCAGAAGACGAAGGGCAATCTCACGGAAGAGGAGAGCCGCGTCCTCGACGGCGTTTTGTACGAATTGAGAATGCAATACGTTCAGATGGCGTCTGGCGGCCGCTAGCGCTGCACGAATCGTGAGGCCGGCGGGTTCCCGGAATGGTCGCGACTCGAACCGCACCGCTCATCGGGCTGGGGCCCGCCGGTGAGGACTTTCGAGGAGGGCGTCCGAACCAGCCCTTGTGAGCTTGCGAACAGGGCTGTGAAGCCGCGCCGATAAGTGCACACGTGGGACTGCGGCCTTAGACCTCCCAACGCGCGCGGAACACGATCTTGATCGTCATACCCATACGAACTGAGGCGTCGATTCGCAGAACGCCTTACCTGAACCAGGTCTTGCTGGGCGCCAACCTGTTTCTTTTCCTGCTATTCGACGAGCGCGTGGGCGGTGCGGCGATGGTGGACTTCAAGGCCGCTTATCTGGCCTTGCACTCCATGGACCCGTCGTTGCACCAGTTTCTCACGTACCAATTCCTTCACGGGGACGAATGGCACCTGATTGGGAACATGCTGTTCCTTTGGGTCTTCGGCAACGCGGTAAACGCCAAGATGGGAGACATACCCTATCTGCTCTTCTATCTCGCGGGCGGGGTCTTCGCCGCCTGGTGGTGGGCGGTCGCCGCCGGTGAACAGGCCCAGCTCATCGGCGCTTCGGGCGCCATCGCCGCGGTCACGACCGCGTATCTGGCGCTGTTTCCGCGAAGTCGGGTCACCGTCCTTTTCTGGTTCTTTCTAATCCACTTCTTCGAGCTTCCGGCCATGGTGTTGATCGGATTGAAGATCATCGTATGGGACAACATCCTCGCGCCACAGATAAGCGGTGCGGGCTCGGTGGCCTACTCCGCACACCTGGCGGGGTATCTTTTCGGCTTCGCCGGCGCGCTGGGGATGCTGTTCATTCATGCGCTTCCCCGCGACCAGTTCGACATATTGGCCCTCTGGAAGCGTTGGTACCGGAGGCGCGAGTTCGCGTCGGTCATGTCCGACCCCGCCAAGGCCGCCCGCGCGCAATTCGGCACGGCGGCGCGCGTCCCGCCGGCCGATCCCCAAGCCCGGGCCGACGAAGAACGCCACCTCGACAGGGTATCCGCACTGCGCGCCGCGATAACCGACCGGATCGCCGGAGGGGACGTCACGGCGGCCGCAGACGAATATGAGCGCCTGGCCGCCCTCGACTCTCGCCAATGCCTATCCGAGTTTCAGCAGTTGGCGGTGGCCCGGGAGTTTTGCCGCACCGGCCGCTACCCTCAGGCGGCCGCCGCGTTTGACCGCTTCGTGGAGACGTACCCGAGCTCTCGCGAAGTCGAGGACGTGCGCCTTTTGCTGGGCATAATCTACGCGCGCGACCTGATGGAATATGAGATGGCGGACCGGCACTTGACCAGGTCCATGGAGAAGCTGCATGATGATAAGCGTCGCGAGCAGTGCCTCGCTTGGCTTCGGAGCGTCCGGGCCGCGCTCTCCAGGCCTGCCCCAGACTACTAGCAAAGGTGGACACGGATGACCGAACTTGCTTACGTAAACGGCGTTTTCTGTCCGATGGCTGAGGCCAAAGTTTCCATAGAAGACCGCGGCTTTCAATTCGGTGATGGCGTATATGAGGTGATCGTTGCCTACGACGGGCACCCCTTTCTGCCGGAGGAACACCTGGTGCGGCTCAAGCGCAGTGCAGATGCGCTGGGTCTCGACTTCGAACCGGAAAGCTACGGGCTCATGCAAATCGTCATCGACGGGCTGCACAGGTCTCAGATCGGTGACGCCCTGATTTACATTCAGATCACGCGCGGCACGGCTCCGCGGTCGCACGTGATACCCGCCGGTCTGGAGCCCACCGTGGTCGTAACGTTCAGGGAGCGCGCCCCCGTTCCGCCCCCGCTGCGCGAGAATGGCGTGAGCGTCATGACTCTTCCGGAAACGCGCTGGGCGCGTTGCTGCGTGAAAGCCATCACGTTGCTCCCCAATGTACTCGCCAAGAACGAGGCGCTGCGCCGCGGACACTACGACGCCGTCTTTGTAACCGCGGACGGTGAAGTGCGCGAGTGCACCTCCGCAAACCTGTTCCTCGTGCATGGAACGCGCATCTCGATTCCGCGTCGGACCGAGTCCATACTCCACGGGGTCACCCAGGGGTTCATTCTCGAGTGCGCGTCGAATCTGGGGATGGAGGTGGAAGAGCGCCGGGTTGCCGCGGACGAGCTGTACGACGCCGGGGAGCTTTTCATGTCGGGCACGACCGTTGAGGTGCTGGCCATTACCACCGTGGACGACAAGCGCGTGGGCGACGGCCGCGTGGGGCCGGTTTGCCGGCAGCTCCACGAGGAGTTCGTTGCTACACGCCGCGCCATTTCGACCGGGCGCGCCGCGCGCCTGAAGGCTTCGCAGTGCGTATAGCTGAATCCCAAGGTGCGACGGCATCGACGTAGACACCGGGCCTCATCCACGATTCGCGTTTCTTGCGTTCAGGAAGTTAGCCGCAAGCGGGCCGCCGGGCGCGCGCTCATCCGATCCGGGCGAGCAGCGTCTTTAGAAAACCCTGTGCCAGCGGGGCCGGCACGTTCTCGAACTGCCGCGGCATCTCGTCCATTAGCACACCTTGTATGTAATCGCGCGCCTGGATCCTGGCTTTCATCAGTTTCTTGATAATCCGTTCGGCTGCGTCGAGCTTGGAATCGCGCATCGCGAGCACGAACGCCTCCACCTCGTAATCAACGTCGATCGTCTCGCCCGGATCGAGGGCGGAGCCCGCGTCGCGCCGTCCGGAGCCGGTGCCCTCGCCCGCATCGGTCGCGGTCTCATGATCCAGCGCGGCCGCGTAGCTTATGGCCTCGCGGCGCAGCTCTCGTTCGTGCTCGATCTCCTCCTCGTCCAACGGGGCCACTGGTATCTCTTCATGCTCCGGATTAGGAGACGGGACGTAGACGGTCTCCTTGCAGTAGGGGCACTTCCCGCGCTTGCCCCCGGCATCGTCCGGGGCCCGGATCAGCTTGCCGCATTTGGGACAGTGAAGTTCCACGCTCATTTGGATTTCCTTTATCGGCGCGGCCTCAGCACCAGTCTAATGGGGACTTCCCCGAACGGTAGGTTCTCACGCAGCCTGTTCAGCAGGAAGCGATGATAGTCGTTTCTGACCATCGCGGGTCCGTTCACGAATATGATAATCGTGGGCGGCGCCGTCGCCACCTGCGCCGCGAAGTATATCCGCGGCACCTTACGCCCGCGGCCCCGTTGGGGCGGGTTGGTGGAAACGGCCTCTTGAAGCACCTGGTTGAGCCGGCCGGTTCCAACGCGAATCCCGGCCTGCTTGAAGAGCTGCGCGGCCAGGTCGATCGTCGAGTCGACGTTGCGGCCGCTGATCGCAGAAGTAAACGCAATGGGCGCGTAGCTGAGCTCAGGCAGCGTTCGCGTGATGTACACGCCGTAGTCCTCCGTTGACGCCCTGCCCTTGGCCAGGTCCCACTTGTTCACGACCAGCACGCTGGGCTTGTATTCGAGCGAAATGAGCTTAGCGAGCCGCTTGTCCACCTGGCCGATTGGCACCGTGGAGTCTATGAGCATCAGTACCACGTCAGCGCGGCGGATGGCCTTGGTCGCACGGTCGTGCGCGTAGTATTCGACGTCGTCAGCGATGCTGCTCTTCTTGCGCACGCCCGCGGTGTCGATCGCGACAAACGTCCGGCCGTCCTTTTCGAAACGAACGTCGATGCTGTCGCGTGTGGTCCCCGGAATCTCGCTGACGATCACCCTTTCTTCGCCGGCCAGTGCGTTGATGAAGGAGCTCTTTCCGGCGTTTCTCTTTCCGACGAGAGCGAGATTCATGGACGGTTTGACGGGAGCGTCAACGTGCTCGCCCGCGACCGCACCTCGTATGAGATCCATCAGCGCCCAGCGCCCGCTGCCGTTCGTTGCGCTGGTCGGCAAAGGGTCCCCGAAGCCCAGCTTGAAAAACTCACCGATTCCGTTCGCCATGTGCGGCTCATCAACTTTGTTGGCTATGAGCCTCACCCTGCTCGAATGTGGACGTAGCAGGTCGGCCGTCGCGCTGTCCAGCGGCGTAAGCCCTTCGCGTGCGTCGACCACGAAAAGAATCAAGTTGGCCCGTTCGATCGCGTAGCGAATCTGCCGCTCGATGTGAACTGAAAGATCGTCGCGGTCCACGATGCCATGCCCGCCGGTGTCTACGAGCTCAAAGTAGGAATCGTCGACGTCGCAAATGGTCGTGACGCGGTCGCGGGTGACGCCGGCTGTCGGGTCAACGATGCTGGTCCGCCGGCGCGAGATGGAATTGAACTGGCTGCTCTTGCCGACGTTCGGCCGACCCACGATGGCTACTATCGGAAGCGGCATGTTCACTGACCAAATTCGTACGCGGCAGCGCCCGCGGGCGAGCCGGGCGGCTGCCTGCCACCAATCCCAGGCAAAGGACACTCAAGGCTGCGACACCAGCCTCGCACTCCGCTACCCGCAATATTATCTGGCAAGTTACGCCTCGCCAATAAGAGTGATACTGCGTTCGTGAAAACGACCTAAGCGCCCTAGTGATCAGGCGCACATCAATGGATGGGGTACCAGTCCGGCCGCGTCGCTCCTGTGTGGTCCTGCGTCATTGCGGCGCAGGCCGGAATCCAGCCTCCCACGCGCTACACTGGACTCCGGCTTTCGCCGGAGTGACGGTGTGGGCGAATGGCCGTCCCTCTCAATGCGTGGATCGAGTGAGTGGGGACCGTTGACCTGCGCAAAAGCACTAGAGCGCGCGGAACTGACCGCCGTACCGCCCGCACTCCGTCGCGCGAGTCGAATCAGGACGCGGGCTGGAAGCATCAGGACAGTTTTTTTCGGACTACTTTTTGCAATCGGCCGCGGAGAAGGCATATGCTTATTGCTGTTAAGGAAGTAGGGGCGGAAGCACGCTTGAAGTGGAGCCCTGACAGTAGATTGTTCCCCACGTCCATTGGCGGGGCTCCCGTTGCGCAGTGTCCGCAGCGCGATGTTCGGGCGCGCGGTTATGACATCGACATGCCGGCCGAGCGTGTGCTAGCGGCGTGTTGAAAAAGTCTGCAGGACGGACTTCCTGCCTGGCGGCAGACAGGGCCAGTCCGTCAAACGGCTTCATTGCGGGGAAGATGACCGACTGTAAATTCGGCTTCACATGGGGAGGGAGTATTTCACCGGTCTGCGAGGGGTCAATTCAGAAAACTCGGCGAGATTACGGCTTGACCGGGACGAACGGAAGGCGCATCGGTGGGCCTTGACCTGTCGGTCTCCGTGTAGGGGACGGCGCGATGTTCAAGATCACGTCGCGTCCGCCGCCGGCTTACGTTTTTCGACAAATTCCAGTACATTGCCGTCCGGGTTCATTTCGGTTAAACTGGTTTCTCGATGTACGGCGTTGATGTTATCGGAGGCACAACGTCGGCGGATCGGCGACGGTGAACGTAGTCCCGCTGACGGGGCTGCTGATTGCTATACGCGGCATCTTCCGCGGGCCGAAGCACGCCGCTACGTCGAGTCTTGGACAGAGCCGGCCGGCCCGCCGCGATGTTCGGCTGGTTTGGGGGTGAGGGGTGTCGCCTGCTTAAACGTTGGCCGACCCGACGTGTACGAGACCGGCGCGTGTGCCATATAATAGTGCGGCACCGTGGCGGCCCGCGTTGCTTGATTAGTCGGGAGTGCCGTCGGCCCGGGGGCAACCTGCAACGTTTAGACGCGGGCCCTTGGCCGGTTGGGACAGGGGGACCGAAAAAGTGATCGTCGCGCAAAGTGGAACGTGTTCATGTCCCTCGGCGTCTCCGGGTACGGCTAGTGCTCCGAGGCAGCTAAACTTCCGGGGGCGGCGGGTCCGCTCCCTCACCTGTCTGCGTGCGGGCACGCACAGGCAGGCGGTCGCGGCTCGGAGAATCGGCGTCCGGCACTCGAACAATAAGCTAGCAAGTGGCACTAGTGCCCTGACTCAATTGAATCTGCGGGGCACCGGTGGTCCGCTCCGTTACGATTGCGGGTCGGAAAAGCCGAGCGCCGACCCGCGGAAACAACTGAATCGTTGCACCAGGTTACGGCTGATTCTATGCGCCGCATTACTATACACGTCGGGGCCGGCGATCAGGGCCGTCGCGGCGCAAAACGACGAAAGCCTGGTTGTTCACCGCTCAAACTTCAACGGACTCGCCACGTTCGTTACCGCGCGAGATGGCGGACCGATTCCGTCGCTTGACGCGGGCCGACCTGCCGATCCGAATCAAACACCCGCTCTGAGATTTCTGGAGCAGTATGGACGGCTTTTCGGCGTCCGGAACCCGAGCGCCAATCTAAACCATACGAAATCGGCGGCCGACGCCATCGGCCAAACACACACTACGTTTGAGCAAGTCCACAACGGCGTGCGCGTCTTCTCGGGCATGTTGAGAGTCCATCAGGATGCCGACGGACGCGTACTCGCCGCCAACGGCAAGTTTTTTGATATTCCGGCGCGTTTGAGCACGTCCCCAAAGCTCAGCGCGGATGCCGCCGCGGCCGTCGCCAAACTTCGAGTCGGCATCGAAGGGCTTGTCGTGGAAGAAACCGAGCTGATGATTGTGGATCCGGGCTGGTACGGCGACCCGCCGACGGGCCCGCATCTGGCATACTACATCATTGTCTCACACGCCTCGGCGTTGGTCCGGGAGGCATTCTTCATCGACGCCCGGACCGGTGAGGCGCTCGACCAATGGAACCTGGTCGAAACCGCTAAGGACCGCGCGGTGTACTCCGCGGCGAACGAGCCCGATCTGCCCGGAGATTTTCTTTGCCGCGTAGAGGACGAACCGCCGGCCGGCGCGGGCTGCGGCGGCGGCGACGTGAACCGGGTCTACGACTATTCCGGGGACTTCTACGACTTCATGTTTCGCATGTTCGGCATCGACGGTCCGTTCAATCAACAGTTCACTATGGTGGGCACCGCCCATTTCAACGTGCTGCCCTCCACTCCGGAGGACTTCTGCCCGAATGCGTTCTACAACGGTTTCCAAACCGCATACTGTAGCAACGTGGCCAGCGATGACATCGTCGCCCACGAATGGGGACACGCCCTCA
>Ga0326597_10002649_pt1 | contig 26503 bp, 22 predicted proteins | sample RVTome_12_FD_203789 | JGI IMG/M metagenome (GOLD analysis project Ga0326597, IMG submission 203789) | Soil microbial communities from uranium-contaminated site in the Upper Colorado River Basin, Wyoming, United States - RVT100D185 | ecosystem: Environmental > Terrestrial > Soil > Contaminated >... | reverse complement strand
GCTGCCCGGTCGATATTGCACGCGCGGGGGTCTTTCCCCCCCCCCCCCCCCCAGAACCATCGAGGCGCCTGACGCCGCTCACGCGCCGCCAGGCACCAGATTTTTCGTCCTTCCCGCAAGGGGGAGGAAGGGCTGGGCCCGGCAACGGCGGTGCGGACGCTATCTGCGCAGCCAGGCCTCGAGACGCTCGATTTCGTCGATCGCCGCCTTCTCGCCATTGCCGAGCGCCTTGCGGTACCAGGCGATCGCGAGCCCGGCGTCGGGTTCGATCCCGCGCACGCCGAGATGCTCGAACTGCATCGGATCGTATGTGAGGCCGGCGCCGAGCGCGGCCTCGGCGTCGCCGCTGCGCGCCGCCATCTCGTAAAGCAGGCGCGCGGACATGACATCGCCGGTCTGCAGGAGCGCGTGGGCACGCCGGTTGACGAGATCGAGGCTCGGCGCGCCGTCTTCACGGCCCTTTTCGCTCTCGCCGGACGGCGGGCCGATGAAGCCCAGAACCGGATTGAGCGAGGCGACGCGAATCTCGGCCGGCACCGGCACCGGGCGCGCGGCCTCGTCGATCGGCTCGCGGGCGGGTTTCGGGGCCGCCTCGGCCGGACGCGAGGCCGCCTCGATCGCCGCCTCGACGGCGGCGGACCGCTGCGGCGGACGGTTGACGGGCGCAAGCTGGGGGTGATCCCGCGCTCCGTCTTCGGCGGGCCTCGGCCCGGTCGGCAGCAGCAGCACCGATCGGCGCGGCGGCGGCGGCTCGGCTTTTACCGATGCCTCGACCACCGGCCTGGTCTCCAGTGTCGCCGGGACCACCCGGGTGTCGACGATTTCAACCCGCGGGCGGGCCGGGGCCGGTGGTTCCTCCGGGACGGCGGCGGCACCCTCGTCATCGCGGGCCGAAACCGATGGGCCGCCGAACGCGGCGAGCATGGTCGCGAGGGTCGGATCGACGCCGGCATTGCGCGCCGCGGCGACGAACGCCACGGTGGCGGTTCCGGCCATCAGGCAGCCGAGCGCCGCGACCATGAGCCAGCGCGAGCCGGGATGCCGGGGCGGGGCGGGGTCCTGCCGGGCGGCAACCCATTCCGGCGGCGGACTGCACCCGTCGGCGGCGATCATGTCCTCGAAGGCGAGACGCGCCCTCCCGGCCCAGGCGGGCCGGGCCTCGCCGGCGAAGGCGGCATGCGGCAGCGGCGGCGGACCCGCCTGGCGGCCGACCTCGCGGCGGTCGGCATCGGCCGGCGCCTCGCCGCCCACCCGACCGGCGGGGGCCGGCGCCAGCATGTGAACCTTGCGCGGCGGCGTCTCGGTCTCGGCATTCGCGGCCTGGCGGGCCCGGTAGGCCTCGAGCCAGGCGGCGAGCTTGGGCCCGAACGCGGCATCGTCTTCGTCATTATCGCGAACGGTGAAATCGACCGGGCGCCGTTCCGCGGTCTCGCCGGCGCGGGCGCGGAGCCTGCCGCCAAGCCGGTCGAGGCGCGGAGCGGGACCGGCATCGGGCGAGGTTTCATCGGCGCCGGCGGCCGGCCGGATGTCCGCGGCGCCGGCGGCCGGTTCGCAGTCACCCTCCGATTCACCGGCTTCGGCGGCAGGGTCCGGCCGGCCCCGCGCACCGGGCGCGGCTTCATCTTCGGTTTCGGGCACGCCCGCGCCGGATGTTTCGTCCTCAGCCGACTCGGCGGCCGGCACTTTTCGCTGCGGCTTGGTCATCTCGCGTCTCCCCGTCGATTGCTGTCCCGCCGACCGCAAGCGGTCCCCTGGTCCCGGGCGACGCGCGATACCGAACGGCATTCGGCCTCGCATCCGCGTCCGGTGACCGGTCACCCCGCCGCGTCCCCCAATGAACGACCGGGTAACTCCGCAGAAGCTGGTATAATTTCCCGTTCTCGCGCTGATCTGGAGAAAATTCGTTTTTTCTCTTTCGCACAAAGCTGATCATCGCCCAACTCCGCTTGCGGATAGTGCGGAAACGTGCCTCAAGATGCCGGGTCAATGCTTTCAGTCCGCAAACGATACCAATAGTTTGCGGCACCGATTCGGCGCGGGCTCCGTCAAATGTGGCAATGTCGAGGATTCTTGGTGACCAAGCCGATTGAATGCACAGGATTCGACGCGCCAGGGGCCCATCCGCCGGCCGGTGCCGGCAGCGTGCGCTTGACCGGGCGCGAGGCCTCGGCCAAAACCGGCGCCGGACCCGCGGGCGCGCGCGCGGCGGCGCGGGTTTCATCGCGCCGGGCGATCTGGAGAGCCTTGTGACCACCGTCGAGACCATCGCTGCGCTAAGGGCGCTCGAAGCCCAGTCGATCCGCATCATGCGCGAGGTCGCGGGCGAGTTCGCAAGGCCGGTCATGCTCTATTCGATCGGCAAGGACTCCTCGGTCATGCTGCATCTGGCGATGAAGGCGTTCTATCCCTCCAGGCCGCCGTTCCCGCTCCTGCATGTCGACACGACCTGGAAGTTCCGCGAGATGATCCAGTTCCGCGACGCGGCCGCGGCGCGGCTCGGGCTCGACCTCATCGTCCATGTCAACGAGGACGGCCGCGCCCGCGGCATCAACCCGATCGACCACGGCGCCGAGCTCCACACCGAGGTGATGAAGACCGAGGCGCTGAAGCAGGCGCTCGCGGCCCATGGCTTCGATGCGGCGTTCGGCGGCGCGCGCCGCGACGAGGAGAAGAGCCGGGCCAAGGAGCGCGTGCTCTCGGTCCGCTCGCCGAGCCATGGCTGGGACCCGAAGAACCAGCGGCCGGAATTCTGGCACCTCTACAACACGCGCCTCGCGCCGGGCGAGAGCGCGCGGGTGTTCCCGCTGTCGAACTGGACCGAGCTCGACGTCTGGCGCTACATCCAGCTCGAGAACATTCCCGTCGTGCCGCTCTATTTCGCCGCCGAGCGTCCGGTGGTCGAGCGCGGCGGGGCGCTGATCATGGTCGACGACGACCGGCTGCGGCTCGCGCCCGGCGAGGAGGCGCGGCCGCGGCGGGTCCGGTTCCGCACCCTCGGCTGCTATCCGCTGACCGGGGCGATCGAGTCCGCGGCCGCCTCGGTCGAGGCCATCATCGCCGAGCTCGGCGCGGCCACGGTTTCCGAACGCCAGGGCCGGGTCATCGACCACGAGGGTGCGTCGATGGAAGCCAAGAAGCGCGAGGGCTATTTCTGATGAACGAGCTTGGCACCGAGACCCGCGCGCCGGATGCCGGCCTCTCCCCGGGCGAGGGGCCGGGCGGCCTTCTTCGCGTCATGACCTGCGGCAGCGTCGATGATGGCAAGTCGACCCTGATCGGCCGGCTGCTGCTTGAGCAGAACAAGGTGTTCACCGACCAGATGGCGGCGGTGAGGCGCGACAGCCGGCGCTACGGCACCACCGGCGCGGAGGTCGATCTCGCGCTTCTCGTCGACGGCCTCGAGGCCGAGCGCGAGCAGGGCATCACCATCGATGTCGCCTACCGCTTCTTCTCCAGCGCCCGGCGCAGCTACGTCGTCGCCGACGCGCCGGGCCACGAGCAGTACACCCGCAACATGGCGACCGCGGCCTCGGTGAGCGACGTCGCGGTGCTGCTGATCGACGCGAGGAAGGGCGTTCTGCCGCAGACCCGGCGGCACGCGATCATCGCCTCGCTGTTCGGCGTCAGGCGCGTCGTCCTCGCGGTCAACAAGATGGACCTCGTCGGCTATCGCCAGGGCGTGTTCGCCCGCATCGCCGAGGACTTCGCCGCATTCTCCGAACCGCTCGGCTTTGCCTCGGTGATGGCGATCCCGATCTCGGCCCGGAACGGCGACAATGTGGTGAGGCCCAGCGCCGCCATGGGGTGGTATGCGGGGCCGACCTTCATCGACCATCTCGATTCCGTCGACATCGCCGGCGAGGCGGCGGGCGAGCTCCGCTTCATCGTCCAGTGGGTCAACCGGCCGGGTCCCGACTTTCGCGGCTATTCGGGCGTGGTCGCGTCGGGAACGGTGAGGCCGGGCGACCTTGTGGTGGTGGCCGCCTCCGGCCGTCCGACCCGGGTCACGCGCATCGTCACCATGGACGGCGACCTCGAAGAGGCCGGCACCGGCGCGTCGGTGACCCTCACCCTCGCGGGCGAGATCGACATCAGCCGCGGCGACATCATCGCCCACGCGGGCGCGCGCCCTGGGGTCGCCGACCAGTTCGCGGTCGATCTCCTGTGGCTCGATCCCGAGCCGATGCATCCGGGAAGGCCCTATCTCCTCAAGACCGGGGCGAGGGTCGTGCGCTCATCGATCACCACCCTGAAGCACCGCACCGACGTCAACACGCTGGCGCACGAGGCCGCGCGCGAGCTCCACCTCAACGAGATCGGGCTCGCCAACATCTCGCTCGCCGAGCCGGTTCCGTTCGACCCGTTCGAGGCGAACCGCGAGACCGGCGCCTTCATCCTCATCGACCGCTATTCCAACGCGACGGTGGGGGCGGGGATGATCCGGTTCGCGCTGCACCGGGCGAGCAACGTCCACTGGCAGGCGCTCGACATCGACAAGCGGGCGCGGGCGGCGCAGATGGGCCAGAACCCGGCGGTGATCTGGTTCACCGGGCTGTCGGGCTCGGGCAAGTCGACCATCGCCAACCTGGTCGAGAGCCGGCTGCACCTGTCGGGCCGGCACACCTACCTCCTCGACGGCGACAATGTGCGCCACGGGCTCAACCGCGACCTCGGCTTCACCGACACCGACCGGGTCGAGAACATCCGAAGGGTGGCGGAGGTGGCGCGGCTGTTCGCCGACGCCGGGCTCATCGTCCTCGTGTCCTTCATCTCGCCGTTTCGCGACGAGCGGGCGATGGCGCGCGAGCTGATGCAGACGGGCGAGTTCATCGAGGTCTTCGTCGACGCGAGCGTCGAGGTGTGCCGGGCGCGCGACCCCAAGGGGCTCTACGAGCGCGCGCTGAGGGGCGAGATCGCGAACTTCACCGGCATCGACTCGCCCTACGAACCGCCCGAGAACGCGGAGGTGCATATCGACACGGCGGCGATGGCGCCAACGGAGGCGGCCGAGACGGTGATCGCCTATCTGAAGGAGAACGGGGTGGTGTAGGGGGATCGGCGCGCGCTCATACCGCAACCTGCCGATATCGGCAATTCCAATGTCTATTCATTCTCCCGGAGTTCATTCAAGAATTGCAACCCAAGCTTGTGTGTTGCAGCGAAAGTTCATCTTCTTGCGATTACGGTCTGAAGCACGTGCGATGGATTGCGAATTCGCCACCTCCAAGTGCTACAGTCCCCCGCCACACACGCCCCACCTCGCGGAGCCGCCTGCCCCATGACCCAATCCCGCGTTGTGCGGGACCGGCTCATCAACGCCGGTCACTTCGTCGACCACATGATGATGCTGATCTACACCACCGCGGTGATCGCGATGGCGGCCGAGCTCGGCCATTCCTATGGCGAGCTGATCGCGCTGGCGACGCCGGGATTCGTGCTCTTCGGCGCGCTGTCGCTGCCATTCGGCTGGCTCGGCGACCGGTACGGCCGGCACTCCCTGATGGTGGCGTTCTTCGTCGGCATCGGCATCGCCGCGATCGCGACCGGGCTCGCGCGCGACGCCTGGGAGATCTCGCTCGGGCTGACCGCGATCGGCGCCGCCGCCGCGATCTACCATCCGGCCGGCATTCCGATGCTGGTGAGGGGCCTCGCGCGGCCGGGGCGGGCCATCGGGCTCAACGGCGTGTTCGGCAATCTCGGCGTCGCCGCGGCGCCGCTGGTCGCCGGGCTGCTGATCGCGGCCTCAAGCTGGCGCGCGGCGTTCATCGCTCCGGGCCTCGTCTCGATCGGCTTCGGCATCGCGTTCTGGCGCCTGGTCGAGCGCGACACTCCGCCGATGCGGGCCTCGGCGGCGCGCGCCTCCCCGTTCGCCGGCTTCGAGGCCGGCTGGCGCCAGGTGCTCGTCGTCATCACCATCGTCACCCTGATCGGCGGCATCATCTTCAACGCGACGACGGTGGTGCTGCCGAAGCTGCTCGAGGAGCGGCCGGTGTTCGCGGGAGCCGACATCGTCGGCTACGCGGCGCTCGCCTCGTTCATCTACGCTGCGGCCTCGCTGGCGCAGATCGCGTCCGGGCGCGCGCTCGATCATGTCAGCGCCAAGTGGCTGCTCGCCGGTCTCGTCGCGACCCAGGCGATCACCATGTCGGCGCTGTCGCTCGCCACGGGGCCGGCGGTGTTCGCGCTGTCGCTCGCGATGATGCTGGCGGTGTTCGGCCAGATCCCGGTGATCGACACCATCGTCACCCGCTACGTTCCCGACCATTTCCGCGGCCGGGTGTTCTCGCTCAAATACCTCCTCAACCTCACCGTCGGCGCCGCCGCGATGCCGATGATCGCGGTGACCCATTCGTCATCGGGCGGGTTCGCCACCCTGTTCGCGGTGCTGGGCGCGGGAGCGGTGGTGATGTCGGTCGTGGTGGTGGGGCTGCTGCGCCAGCCGCCGGCAACGGCGGGCGCCGGCGCGCGGGCCGCGGCCGGCGGCGGCTGAGGCGTCGGCGACGCCGGCCTCGGATGCCACAACCATTTTGCCGGACCCGACGCGCGCGCCCCGCGCCATGATTCAGCGCGGTTCGGTGTAGCGGATGGTCCAGCTCCTGGCGCCGCCGAGATCGATCTTGCGGAACCTGGTCGGCGTCATTCCCTTGGCCTCGCAGTTCTCGTGCTCGGCGATGTTGAACCGCGTCGACTGGGTGCACAAAAGCGTGTCGCCGTCCCAGATCAGGGGAATGTTGTCGGCGCTGATGATCGGTCCGTTCTCGTCGACCGCCTCGCCGAAGCTGTAGATCGACGAGCCGTCGAGCGCCTTCTTGTATGGCCGCAGGCATTCTCCGGTTCCGATCCGGTACCAGCCGCGCGAGGTCAGACTGCCGTCCTCGGGAATGCCGAGCGCGGTCCAGACCAGGTGCCGGGTCTCGTTGCAGACCTGGAGGCCGACGCCCGCCTGGCGCGCCTTGAGCTCGCTGAGCAGCGCGCGGTAGAGGTCGGCGCCGTCGGAATCGTCCGCCGCAACCCCGCTCGCCTCGGCGAAGGCCTCGATCGCGGCTCTAGTTTTTTCGCCGGCCACGCCGTCGATTCGGCCGGCGTCGTAGCCGAGCATGCCGAGCAGGCGCTGGGTTCCCGCGAGCGCGGCCGCCTGCAGTCCGAACTGGGCCTCTTCGGCCAGCGCCAGTTCCCAGTCCTCGCCCTCGCTCTTCGGCTGGACCTCGATGAAGCGCTCGGTCCGGTACGACGGATCGGTGCACTCGCTCGCGTCGGGGAGGAGGAAGTCGCTCGAGCCGACGCAAAGCCGCTTGCCGGACTCAAAACGGGTGACGGCGATGTCGTAGTATTCGGGAACGCGGCTGTAGAAATAGTACTTCTCGGCGTCGAGCGGGCCTTCAACGACGACGCGGCATCGTCCCGGCAGGATGACGAACCAGCCGCGAGTCGTCACCTGGCCGTGCGCCTCGACGCCGATCGCCGCGTTGACCACGTAGCTGGTTTCGTTGCACAGCCGGTAGTCGGCCGCGGCGGCGCCGGCGGAGAACACCGCCAGTGCCAGCAGCGCGACCGGCGCGAGCGCGACCATTGCCACACGATGACCGCGCGCCCGGCTCATGCGATCAGTGTGCCGACGCCGTGCTCGGTGAACAGCTCGAGCAGCACCGCGTGCGGCACCCTGCCATCGAGAATCACCACGCCCTCGACGCCGGATTCGACCGCCAGCACGCAGGTTTCGATCTTGGGGATCATGCCGCCGCTGATGACACCGCTGTTCAGGAGCGCGCGCGCTTCGGCGCGGGTCAGCTCGGCGATGAGCCGACCATTGGCGTCGAGGACCCCTTCGACATCGGTGAGCATCAAGAGCCGCTTGGCATGGAGCGCGCTGGCGATCGCGCCCGCCGCCGTGTCGGCGTTGATGTTGTAGGTCACGCCCTCGCGGCTCATGCCGATCGGCGCGATCACCGGGATGATATCGCCGTCGCTCAGCTCTTCCAGGATGTCGGGAGTGACCTTTTCCGGTTCGCCGACGAATCCGAGATCGAGAATGCGCTCGATGTTGGAGTCCGGGTCGGTCATCGTCCGCTTCAGCTTGCGCGCGAGAATGAGCGAGCCGTCCTTTCCCGACAGCCCGACCGCGCGCCCGCCCGCCTTGTTGATCTCGGTCACGATCTGTTTGTTGATCGAGCCGGCAAGCACCATTTCGACGACTTCGACCGTCTGCTTGTCGGTGACCCTGAGGCCGGCATCGAACCTGGTCTGGATTCCCAGCCGTTCGAGCATCGCCCCGATCTGCGGGCCGCCGCCATGAACGACGATCGGGCGCACTCCGACCTGTTTGAGCATGGCGACGTCATGGGCGAACAGCTCGGCCAGATACGGCTCGCCCATGGCATGGCCGCCATATTTGATCACCACGGTCTCGCCGGAATATCGCTGCATGAACGGCAGCGCCTGGGCGAGGATGTGTGCCTTGTCGATCGAATCGATTTCCGGCACCGGCCGGCTGGCGGCGTCGCATTCGGCGGTCATGGGCCGGGTGCCCCGGATCTTGCGCGAGTCGGATTCACGTCCTTGTGGGGGCTCCTTAAACCACATTCTTCAATTCGCACAACGGGGGGCATGATCACTCGCCGGTCAGCGCGGCAATGGCGGCGCCGAGCTCGGCGATGCCCAGACGTTGCCGCGCCGATGTGGCAAGAATGTGGGGATGCGCGGCGCCGTGAAGCCGCAGCGCATCGGCGGTGCGGCGCATGAGGGTGGCATGGTCGCCCTGGCCGATCTTGTCGGTCTTGGTGAACACGACCTGGTAGGAGACCGCGGCCTCGTCGAGCAGCCGCATGGCCTTCTCGTCGGGCTCCTTGATTCCGTGGCGGGCGTCGATGAGCAGGAACACCCGGGCGAGCGTCGCGCGCCCGCGCAGATACTCGAAGATCAGCGCCGTCCACTGCCGGATCGCGGCCTTGCTGGCGCGGGCGTACCCGTAGCCGGGCATATCGACCAGGTAGAGACCGGCGCCCTGACGATAGTAGTTGAGGGTCTGGGTGCGTCCGGGCGTGTTCGACACCCGGGCCAGCGCCCGCCGGCCGGTGAGCGCGTTGAGGAGGCTCGACTTGCCCACATTGGAGCGCCCGGCGAACGCCACTTCAACGCGGTCGGCGTCGGGAAGGTCATTGATGCCGGCGGCCGAGAGCAGGAACGTTGCCGGGGTGGCGAACAGCCGGGCGCCGGAGGCGAGCTCCGCCTCGCCAACGGCCGGCGAGGCGCACTCGCCTTGCGCGTGCCGTCCTACTTCTTGAACAATTGCCTGAGGTTGTCCCACAGCTCCACCTTCACCCCCGAACGTCTCATGATGACATACTGCTGCAGCACCGACAGCGAATTGTTCCAGGCCCAGTAGATCACCAGCCCGGCCGCGAACTGGGCCAGGAGGAAGGTGAAGAAAAGCGGCATCCAGTTGAAAATCTGCTGCTGGATCGGGTCGGGAGGCGCCGGGTTGAGCCGCATCTGGAGGAACATGGTGAAACCCATGATCAGCGGCCAGATGCCGATCATCAGGATTCCCGGCGGGTCCCACGGGATCAGGCCGAACAGGTTGAACAGCGAGGTCGGGTCGGGCGCCGACAGATCCCTGATCCAGCCGAAGAACGGCTGGTGGCGCATTTCGATGGTCACGAACAGCACCTTGTAGAGGGCGAAGAAGACCGGGATCTGGATGACGATCGGAAGGCAGCCCGACATCGGGTTGACCTTCTCCTTCTTGTAAAGCGCCATCATCTCCTGCTGCTGGCGCATCCGGTCGTCCTTGTAGCGCTCGCGCAGCTTCACCATTTCGGGCTGGAGTTTCTTCATCGCGCTCATCGAGACATAGGCCTTGTTGGCGAGCGGGAAGAACACGAGCTTGATCAGCACCGTGGCGACGAGGATGGCGACGCCGAAATTGCCGACGATTCCGTTCAGCCAGTCGAGCAGCAGGAACAACGGCTTGGTGATGAAGTGAAACCAGCCCCAGTCGATCAGAAGCTCGAACTTGAGGAGGCCGTACTGCGCCTCGTAGCCGTCGACGGTGCCGACTTCCTTGGCGCCGGCGAACGTCCGTGAGGTGACCTCGGCGCCCGCTCCGGGCGCGACGGTGATGCCGCCGGCCAGATAGTCCGCCTGGAACGCCGGCTTGTCGCCGTAGGATGTGAAGCGGGCCTTGTAGGGCACCCGCTGGTCGGGCGCCACGACCGCGGCCCAGTACTTGTCGGTAATGCCCAGCCAGCCGCCGGTGGCCTCGAAGGTGTAGGTGTTGCCCTCGGTGACATCGGAGTAGTCGAACTCATGCAGTCCGTCCTCGCCCATGACGCCGATGAGGCCCTCATGCAGGATGTAGAAATTGGTGATGTCCTGCGGGATTCCGTGGCGCGAGACCAGCGCGTAGGGAAACAGCGTGACCGATTCCAGTCCGGCATTGTCGACCGCCTGGGTCACCGTGAACATGAACCGCGTATCGATGCCGACCGTGCGCCGGAAGGTGAGTCCCGCGCCGTTGTCCCACGCGAACGTGACCGGACTGTTCGGCGCCAGCACGTCGCCCGATTCAACGCGCCACACGGTTGTCGACGTCGGCACCGCGACATCGCTCCCGGGGGCCACCGTCCAGCCGTGCTCGATGTAGTAGGGATCGGCCGATCCCACCGGCGACAGCAGCGTGATCGGCGGGCTGCCCCGATTGACGGTCTCGTGATAGCCGGTGAGCCGCAGATCATCGAGCCGCAGGCCGGTGAGTGCTATGGAGCCGGCGAGGTTCGGCGTTTCGATCCGGACCCGCCGTGAGGCGGCAAGGGCCGTCTCGCGCGCTAGCTCCGCCGCCGGAGCGCCGGGAACCGGAACCGCCGCCGGCGTCCGGGAGGCGGCCGCAGGAGTGTCGGGGATCGGGGCTGGAGCGGGAATGGGCGCCGTGCCCTCGGGAGCGGTTTCGGCATCGGCGGCCGGCATCCGGCTCTCGGCCTGCTGGGTCTCCGTCGCCGCCCGGCGCGCCTCCTCCCGCTCCATCCGCGGAATGCCGATGAAGTACTGCCAGCCGAGGAGAACCGCGATCGAGAGCGCGATGGCGAGAATGAAATTGCGCTGTTCGTTCATTGCCGTCGGCTCATGGCGCGCCGAGCGAGGGCGAGCCTCGCCCGCCCTCGGCCGGGTCCCCGGCCTGCACGCGGTTCCGGTCCAGTTTGCGGTGAACGCGGCTCACCGCGGTTTCGAGATCGGCAAGAAGGCGGGCAAACGGATGCGCCAGGGCGCCGCGGCGCGCGACCAGGACATAGTCGTGTCCGGGACGGCCCGCCTGCGCGAGCGTCCGCCGGGCCGCTTCCCTGAGACGGCGCCGCGCCCGGTTGCGCTCGACCGCGTTTCCGACCTTGCGCGATGCGGTAAAGCCGGCGCGGGGAACTTCGGCGCGCTCCGCGTCGGGCCTGCGCCGGGCCTGCAGGACGAATGCATCACCGACCCAGCGCTCGCCGCGCGCGGCGGCGCGGAACTGGACACGTTTCTTCAGGCGATCCATCGGGTCCGGAGCGGCTTCCAGGGCCAGGTGCATATTCGGCCGCCCGGGATCAGGCAGACAGGCGTTTGCGTCCCCTGGCCCGCCGGCGCGCAAGCACCCTGAGCCCGCCCCCGGTGGCCATGCGGGCACGAAAGCCATGGCGCCGCTTGCGGACCAGAACGCTCGGTTGATAGGTGCGCTTCACGGGGTTGCTCCAAAAACTGCGGTCTCGGCTCGCTGTCGGCCGGTCACGACTTTGCAGTCGTCTGAACCAGTTCGAATATGGGGCCCGGGCGCGCCTGCCCGGGACGGTGAGCGGTGTATAAGGGCGCGATTCGCGCAAGTCAACGAGCAGGGCAGCCTCGCCGCGGGCCACGGCTTTTTCCGCTGGCGCGGACGAGGCCGGCGCCGTCCAGGCATGAACCGCTCCAGTGGCCGCGGCGCCACATTCGCCACGCCGGTACCGCGATCGCGGTCATCGGGCCTATGATCGTCGCGGCGCGGCCACCGACGACACCGGTGCTGAAAATGAGGAAGCCGATGCCGGAACATGAACCTTCGCGGCGGAGTCCCACCCCGTTGCGGCGCTGGACGCCGCTTGCGGTCCTGGTGCTGGTCGCGGCGGTGGCGTGGTTCCAGTGGGGCGGCTATCTCACTCTCGAGGCTGTCGACGAGCAGCGCGAGGCGCTGAAGCGCGAGGTCGAAGCCAATTTCGCCGGTGCGCTGGCGGTCTATGCCGCCGCCTATGTGATGACCGTCGCGGCGTCGCTTCCGGGCGGCGTGTTCCTGACCCTGATCGGTGGGTTCCTGTTCGGCTGGAGCGTCGGCGGTGTCGTCACCGTCTTTGCCGCGACCGCGGGGGCGACGGTCATCTTCCTGGTGGCGAGAAGTTCGATCGGAAGCTTTCTGGCCGAACGCGCCGGGCCGTGGCTCGAGCGCCTGCGCGCCGGCTTCGCGCGCGACGCGGTGAACTATCTTCTGTTTCTGCGTCTCGTTCCGGCGTTTCCGTTCTGGCTGGTCAACATCGCGCCGGCGCTCCTTGGCATGGACCTGCCGCGATTTGTCATCGCGACCTTCATCGGCATCATTCCGGGGACGTTCGCGTTCACGTTTCTCGGCGCCGGTCTCGACAGCCTGATCGCCGCTCAGGAAGAGGCCTACGAGGCCTGCGTGCGCGCGGCGGGCGGGGCCGAGGGGGAGTCGGCCGGCGAGTGCTCGTTCACGCTCGATCCCGGCTCGCTCTTGACGCCGGAGCTGATCGCGGCCTTTGTCACCCTTGGCATCGTCGCCCTGATTCCGGTGATCTGGCGGCGCGTCCGCGGTGCCTGATCAGCGGGAACCGGACCTGGGCGACATGGCTGAGCGACTGAGACCCGACATCTGCGTGATTGGCGCCGGCTCCGGTGGGCTGTCGGTGGCTGCCGGCGCCGCCCAGTTCGGCCTCGATGTCGTTCTGATCGAAAAGGGCAGGATGGGCGGCGACTGCCTGAACTACGGCTGCGTTCCCTCCAAGGCGCTGATCGCCGCCGCCCGCCGCGCCCACCTGGCTTCGACCGCCGCGCCGTTCGGCATCGCCCTGCCGGCGCCGGAAATCGACTTCGCCGCGGTGATGCGCCATGTCGCGCGCACCATTGCCGCCATCGCTCCCAACGATTCGGCGGCCCGTTTCGCCGGCCTCGGCGTGCGCGTGATCGGGGCGGAAGCGAAATTCATCAATGCACGCGAGGTGACCGCGGGCGATGTCACCATCGCCGCCCGGAACTTCGTTGTCGCCACCGGCTCGACCCCGCTCGTGCCACCCGTCGCCGGGCTCGCCGACACCCCCTATCTCACCAACGAGACGGTGTTCGATCTCACCGAACGGCCCGAGCATCTGCTGGTGCTCGGCGGCGGCGCCATCGGCCTCGAGTTGGCGCAGGCCTTCCGGCGGCTGGGTGCCCGGGTCAGCGTCGTCGAGCAGGCAGCGCCGCTCGCCAGGGACGACCGGGAGCTGGTCTCGGTGGTGCTGCGCCGGCTCGAGGCCGATGGCGTCGATCTGCGCGCCGGAGCGAAGGTGACCGGGGTCGGGCTGCGGCGCGGACGGATCACGCTCGCTCTCGAGAGCGACGGCGGTGGCGGTGAGCTCAGCGGAAGCCATCTTCTGGTCGCCGCCGGGCGGGCGGCGGCGGTCGCGGGCCTCGGTCTCGATGACGCGGGGGTCGAGTTCTCGCGCGGCGGCATCGTGGTCGATTCGGCGCTGCGCACCACAAACCGGCGCGTCTACGCGATCGGCGATGTCGCCGGCCGCCAGCAGTTCACCCACATCGCCAACCATCACGCCGGTCTGGTGCTGCGCTCGATCATGATGCGCTGGCCCCACCGGCTGAGCGATGCGGCGATCCCATGGGTCACCTATACCGATCCCGAGCTCGCCTGGGTCGGACTCTCGCTCGAGGAGGCGCGCGAGCGCCACGGCAGGGTTCACATCCAGCGCTGGCCGATGGCGGAAAACGACCGCGCCCAGGCCGAGCGCGAGACCGGGGGCATGGTCAAGCTGGTGACCGACAGGCGCGGCCGCATTCTCGGTGGCGGCATGGTCGCGGCCCACGCCGGCGACCTGATCCAGCCGCTGGTCCTCGCCATCACCCAGGGGCTCGACGTCAGGGCGCTCACCGCCATGATCGTTCCCTACCCGACCATGGGCGAGGCGTTGAAGCGCGCGGCCTATGCCTATTACGCGCCGCGCCTCTTGCGCTCGCGTCTGCCACGAATTGCCCGTTTTCTTGTGCGCCACTTCTAAATGGGCGACTTGCGATGCACGAACACCACCATGGCCGACCGCGACACCGGCACTGACGTCGCCAGCCCGGACATGCGCGCGCCCGTGAGCGGCACGCCCACCGGACTGTCGACCAAGCTGCTGTTCCTGACCATCCTGTTCGTGATGGTGGCCGAAGTGCTGATCTACGTGCCGTCGGTGGCAAATTTCCGGCTCACCTGGCTGAAGGAGCGCCTGATCTCGGCCCAGATCGCCTCGCTCGCCCTCGAGGCCGCGCCCGGTCTCGAAGTCTCCTCCGATCTTGCACGCGAGCTGCTCACCAACGCAGGGGTCCTGGCGGTGGTGCTCGAACGCGGCGATGCGCGGCGGCTGATCTTGCGATCGGAGATGCCGCCGCCGCTGGACCAGCGTTACGACCTGCGCCGGTCGATGCCGGTGCTGTGGCTGACCGACGCGTTCGCAACGCTGTTTGCCGGTCCCGGCCGCGTCATCGGCGTGGTCGACACCGCTCCCAACGGCGGCGGCGAGCGGATCGAGATCATCATCCGCGAGGCGCCGCTCAAGAGCGCCATGGTCCGGTTCTCGGTGAATGTGCTCTCCCTGTCGCTCTCGATCGCCGTCATCACCGCGGTTCTGGTCTATCTGGCGCTCAACTGGCTCATGGTTCGGCCGATCCGCCGCCTCACCCGGTCGATGATGCTGTTCTCGGAAAGGCCGGAGGATGCCTCGCGCGTCATCGAGCCCTCGGGGCGCGACGACGAGATCGGCCGCGCCGAGACCGAACTCGCCCAGATGCAGCACCAGCTGCACTCCATGCTTCAGCAAAAGGGGCACCTTGCCGCGCTCGGCCTTGCGGTGAGCAAGATCAACCATGATCTGCGCAACCTTCTGGCCCACGCCCAGCTCATGTCCGATCGCCTGCGCATGATCAAGGACCCGGCGGTCGAACGGCTGGTGCCGAAGCTGGTTGTGGCGCTCGACCGCGCGGTGGAGCTGTGTTCCAACACGCTGAAATTCGGCAAGGCGCAGGAGGCGCCGCCGGACCGGCGGCGGTTCGCGCTGGCGCCACTCGTCGACGAGGTCGGCGAGATGGACGACGTCGGCGACGCGGGTCCGATCCGGTTCCTCAACCAGGTTCCGTCCGACCTCGAAATCGACGCCGACCGCGACCAGCTGTTTCGGATCCTCTCCAATCTGGTGCGCAATGCCGTGCAGGCACTCGACCGCGGCGCGGACCCGCGGGTCGAGACGGGAGAGGTTCGGGTCGATGCCCGGCGCGAAGGCTCGGTGGTCGCGATCGAGGTCGCCGACAACGGACCGGGCGTGCCCGACCGGGTGCGCGCGAATCTGTTCGAGGCGTTTCGCGGCTCGGCAAGTCCGGGGGGAATCGGGCTGGGCCTCGCCATCGCGGCGGAGCTGACCCGGCTCCATGGCGGGGAGATCGAGCTTGTCGACGGAACGTCCGGGGCCCGCTTCCGGATCACGATCCCCGACGCCGTCGCCCGCATCGGCTCGCGCCGGCGCGCGCACGGACAGAGCGGCGATCCGATTCAATAAAATCGGATCGCGCTCCAGTGGGAACCGCCCTGTGGACAGGCGCCCTATCGCGCGATCCCTTCGAGGACGACGCCTTCGCGACGCGGGTCGGCGCCGCCCTCGAGCCGTCCCCCGCGGATCATGATGCCGTGCAGCCCGGAGGTCATCGCCCGCACATCGACCTCATGGCCCATTGCCGTGAGGCCCGCTTCGAGCGCGGCGATCGGCGTGCCCTCCTCGAGGTCGGTGACGCCGTTGCGGTTGACGTGGTGAGCGAGCGCGACCGCTTCGCGCATCGGCAGCTTCCAGTCGAGCAGGGCAACCAGCGTCCTTGCCACATAGCCGATGATGCGGCTGCCGCCGGGCGAGCCGAGCGCGGCGACGAAGCGGCCGTCGGCATCGAGAACGATCGTCGGCGACATGGATGAGCGCGGACGCTTGCCGCCCTCGACCCGATTGGCGACCGGGGCGTCGCTGTCCGCCGCCGTGAACGAGAAATCGGTGAGCTGGTTGTTGAGCAGAAAGCCCGACGCCATCACATGCGCGCCGAAGGCCGACTCGATCGATGTCGTCATCGACACCGCGTTGCCGCCCGCATCGACGATCGCAAAATGGCTGGTGGCGGGCAGCGACCGGTCATGGCCGGGCACGAGCCGCCCGCGCCGTCCGCCGGGCAGGCCCGCCCGCGCCTTGCCGGTCGACATCTCCGGATCGATCTGGCCGGCGCGGGCGGCCAGATAGTCCGGCGCGAGCAGCCCCTCGACGGGCTGATCCACGAAATCGGGATCGGCGAGGTAGAGATCGCGGTCGGCGAAGGCCAGCCGGCTCGCCTCGGAAATCAGATGCACCGCCTCGAGCGATCCGGGGGCGAGCGCGGCGATGTCGAAGTGCTCGACAAGACCCATGATCTGGAGCGTGGTGACGCCGCCCGATGTCGGCGGCGGCATGCCGCAGATGCGAAAGGCGCGGTAGGGTCGGCACACCGGATCGCGCTCCCTGGCCTCGTAGAGGGCGAGATCGGTGAGGGCGAGCCCGCCCGGCGGGCTGGCGGCGGCGACCGCGTCGACGATGCTCCGGGCGACGGGCCCGGCGTAGAACGCAACCGGCCCGTCGGCGGCGATCGCCTCCAGGGTCGCGGCGTAGGCCTCGTTCTCGAGCATGGTTCCCGCCGGCTTCGGCTCATGGCCGCCGTTGCCGGCGGCGCGGAAGAAATAGTCCCGCGTCCCCGGCCGCTCGGCGAGCCAGGGGTCCTCACCCAGCATCCGATGGAGACGGGGGCTGATCGCGAAACCGGCCCGCGCCAGCCTGATCGCCGGCTGGAACAGCCGCGCCCAGGCGAGCCTGCCGTGGGCCCGGTGCGCGATCCACATCATGCGCACCACGCCCGGCGCGCCGACCGAGCGTCCGCTGAGCGCGGCGTCGCGCCATTTCATCGGCTCGCCGTCGGGGCCGAGGAACAGCCCGGGGCCGGCCGAAAGCGGGGCTCGTTCGCGGCCGTCGAAGGCTCTCACCCGCCGGTCGGCCGCCTCGTAGGTCAGCATGAAGGCGCCGCCGCCGAGACCCGACGACTGCGGCTCGACGAGGCCGAGGACCGCCTGGACCGCGATCGCGGCGTCGACCGCGTGGCCGCCAGCGGCCAGCATCTCGAGCCCGGCGAGCGCGGCGTGCGGGTTGGCCGCCGCCACCATGTAGCGGCGCTCGGCGGCGGCGCCCGACCCCGAATCGATGGCGGCAAGCAGCGCGAGTGCGAGACCGGCCACGATCGGACCGCCAGTGCGGCGACCGCGCCAGCCGATTGACCCCATCATGGAGCCGACTATAGCGTCGAGGCATGATGGCGTCTTTCAGCAGTTTGGGCCCCGGGCCGCTGAACCTGATCACCGATGTCGACGGCCTCGCGGTCGGCAACGCGGGCGATGGGGCCGTCCTCTCCGGCACCACCGTGGTCCTGGCGGAGCACCGCGCGGTGGCGGCGGTCGACATGCGCGGGGGCGCGCCCGGAACCCGGGAGACCGACGCCCTCGACCCGGTGACGCTGGTCGATGCGATCGACGCGGTGGTGCTGTCGGGAGGCTCGGTCTACGGCCTCGAGGCGGCGTCTTCGGTCACCGCCTGGCTCGGCGCGCGCGGGCGCGGATTTCGGCTGCGCACGGCCCCGATGGTCGCGCCGATCGTTCCGGCGGCGATCCTGTTCGATCTTTCGAATGGCGGCGACAAGGGCTGGGGCGCGGCCCCGCCCTATGGTGCGCTCGGCGTGGCCGCGTGCGCGGCGGCGGGCAGGGACTTCGCGCTCGGCAATGAAGGGGCCGGCCTTGGCGCGGTGGCGGGGCCGTACAAGGGCGGCCTCGGCAGCGCCTCGATCGTCACCGGCGAGGGCTTCGCCGTCGGTGCGCTGGTGGCGGTCAATGCGGCCGGCTCTCCGGTGCAGCCCGGAACCGGCGTGTTCTGGGCCGCGCCGTTCGAGATCGGTGACGAGTTCGGCGGAAGGAGTGGCCCGCCGGCGCGCGGGCTCGCCGTCCTGCCGCCTCTGGCTTCGACCAAGCTCGCCGACGCGGGCGCGCGGGGGCCGGTCAACACCACCATCGCGGTCGTCGCCACCAATGCGGCGCTGACGCCGGTGGAGGCCAAGCGCTTCGCGATCATGTCGGGTGACGGGCTCGCCCGCGCGCTGCGCCCGGCGCACACGCCGTTCGATGGCGACACCGTGTTCGCGCTCGCGACCGGCGCGAGGGAGCTCGGTGCCTCCCGCCCGCTGGGCATTGCCGCGCTGGGCGCGCTCGGCGCCGACACGCTGGCGCGGGCGATCGCGCGCGCCGTCTTCGCCGCCTCGACCATCGCCGGCATCGCGAGCTACCGCGACCTTCATCCGTGAGCGGGCCGCCACATCCGGCAACTGCCGCTTTGCGCCGCTGGCCCGGTGACCATAATGTCCGGTGAGCGTCGCCTGCGCGCCGGTCGGCAATGTTCGACGACCGCGCCAGCAAGGCCGGGAGACCCGCACATGACTGACGGCAACGATCGCCCCGCCCGGTTCCGCGCCATCCTGAACGGCACTGAATGCGTCCATCCGGCGACGGTGTTCGACCCGATGTCCGGGATCATGGCCGAGGAACTCGGCTTCAAGGCCGGCATCTTCGCCGGCGCCATCGCATCGCTCGCGATCCTCGCCGCCCCCGACCGGGTGCTGATGACCCTAAGCGAGGTCGCCGAGCAGGCCCGCCGCGTCACTCGCGCCTGCCGGATTCCGGTCCTGGTCGACGGCGACCACGGCTACGGCAATGCGCTCAATGTGATGCGCACCGTGCGCGAACTCGAGGCGGTGGGAGTCGCGGCGCTGTCGATCGAGGACACCGAGCTGCCGCAGCCCTTCGGCGGCGGCGGCGGGTTCATTTCGATCGAGGAGGGGGCCGCCAAGATGCGCGCCGCGCTGGAGGCGCGGACCAGTCCGGACTTCGTGGTCGTTGGCCGCACCTCGGCCGCGGCGCGGCTCGGGCTCGACGCGGCGATCGCCCGCGGCCGCGCCTACGAGGCCGCGGGCGTCGATGCGCTGTTCTTCCCGGGGCTCGAGACCCGCGATCAGGTGGAGGCACTGGGAGCGGCGTTCGAGGTGCCGCTGATCATCGGCGGCATCGCGCCCGACGCGGTGCGGCGCGAATGGCTCGCCGGGCAGGGCGTCCGGCTGGCCCTGCCCGGCCATGTCGCCTATTTCGCGGGACTCAAGGGCCTTTACGACGCCATGCGCGCCCTGCGCGAGGACCAGTCCTTCGCCGGCGTCGAGCAGGTCGCGCCCGCGGATGTCGCCCGCTGGTCGAAGGCCGATGACTGGTCCGGGCACGCGGCGGCGTTTCTGGACGGCGGCGAAGGGAGCGGATCGTGAGCGCGCGCGGCGGCAACGACTTCCCCGAAATCGGCGGCATCGTTCACATGGACCATGTCAATTTCCTCGCCCCCGACCAGGACATGGCAACCAGGTTCTTCATCGGCGGTCTCGGCCTTGCGCGCGATCCCTATCAGCGCGTCGACGAGACCAACATGGGGGTCAATGTCGGCATGGAGCAGTTCCATCTGCCGCGGCGCGGCGCGGCGACGCCGCCGTTCCACGGCAAGATCGGCCTCGTCGTGCCGCGCATCGATGTGATCGGCGTGCGGCTGGAGCGGCTCGCGCGCATGGGAGGCTTCGACGGCACCGCCTACACTTTCGAGCCGGGCACCGGCGAGGCGCTGGTGCGGGCGCCGTTCGGCTACCTGCTTCATCTCCATGAGGCCGGCACCATACCGTTCCAGCGGCCGCTGGGGATCGCCTATGTCGACGTCGCCGTGCCCCCGGGAGTCTCGGCCGCGATCGGGCGCTTTTATGCCGACATGTTCGGTGCGCCGGTCGCGACCACGCGCCACGACGGGGCGCCCGCCGCGGTCGTTGCAACCGGCCCGTTCCAGACCTGGCGCTTCGTCGAGCGCGATCTCGCCGATCACGACACTCACGCGATGCACGTGTCGTTCTATGCCACCGACTTTGCCGCCATCCGCGCCCGCCTCGTCGCCGCCGGAGCGACGGACGGCGGAGCCCGGGATCACGTTTTCTCCTTCGACCGCATCTTCGACCCCGAGACCGGGCGGACGGTGTTCACGGTCAACAATGAGGTGCGCAGCCTCTACCACCCCGATTTCAGGCGACCGCTCGCCAATCGCTGGCCGATCGCGGACGGGCCGTTCAGCGAGCCGGCGCCGGTCGAGGCGGAGGTCGGCGACGCCCTCGGCCCGGTTCCGGGCCGGTGACGGGCGCTCTCATGTGGGGTGACCAGGGCCGGCCCGTCGGCTATGACTCCGGCCGGCCCGGGATCATGGCCCGGACCAAAGCGGGAGGAATTGGCTGATGACGAGCAAAAAGCTGGGCGTCAAGCGCGCCTCGGTCCATCGATTCAAGCTCGGCGAGTTCGAGATCACGACCATTCTCGACGGAGTGGCGGTGCGCGAGGGGCCCCATCCCGCCTTCGGCAACAACGTCGACCAGATCACCGCCCAGGCCCATGCGGTCGCCAACCGGCTGCCGCTCGACAAGTTCGAGAACGGCTTCGTTCCGGCGATTGTCGACACCGGCCGCGAGCTGATCCTGTTCGATGCCGGCAATGGCGAACCGCGCCGCGGCGAGGGCTCCGGCCATCTGCTGAGCTTGCTGCCCGAAGCCGGCTACGCGCCGGAGGATATCGACATCGTGGTCATTACCCACGGCCATCCGGACCACTTTCTGGGGCTGGTCGAGGGCGGCAGGCCGACCTTTCCCAACGCCCGGGTGATTTTCGGCCGGACCGAGTACGACTTCTGGGCCAGGAACGAGAACATTCCCGCGCACCGGGTGCAGAACCGGGAGCTGTTCATGAAGGTCTGTTCGCCGTTTGCCGAGAAGGCCAGCTTCATCGAGGCGGGCGAGGATGTGGTCTCCGGCATCACCGCGGTGGAAGCCCACGGTCATTCCGCCGGCCTGATGGCCTATCACATCGAAAGCGCCGGCACCCGGCTGCTGCTTTGGGCGGACGTGACCAACCACTATGTGATGTCGCTGCAGAAACCCGAGTGGCACTTCGGCCTCGACGACAACAAGGAGCGCGCCGTCCAAACCCGCATGCGCATCCTCGACATGGTGACGACGGAAAAGCTCTGGGTCGTCGGCTTCCACATGCCCTTCCCTTCGGTCGGATTCGTGGATGATTCGAACGGCTCCTACCGCTGGGTGCCGGCAAGCTACCAGCTCACGATCTGAGTTCTCGCCCACCGACTGGAGCGGCAACCGCGGCGGACGGCTCTTGCGGTCCCGCCGCGCAATCAATGGAAAGCATCATGCCCGAACCGGCCCGAGACCCCGTCGTCCTTCCAGCATTCCGTCTCGACGGCCGCGTCGCCGTCGTGACCGGCGCCAGCATCGGCATCGGCCGCGCCATCGCCGAGGTCTTTGCGCTGGCGGGCGCCCATGTGCTGCTCGCGGCGCGCAACGAGGAGAGGCTCGCGGACGTCGTCTCCGCGATCGGGCAGGCGGGCGGCTCGGCCGAGTTCCTGCGCGCGGACGTGACCCGGATCGACGATCTGGCCGCCCTCGGCGCCCGTGCCCGGCAGCTTTCGAGCGAACGCGATGCGGATCTGGTTCTCGTCAACAATGCCGGTTTCGGCTTCACCAAGCCGGCGCTCGAGGTCACCGAGGAGGATTTCGACCTCATCACCTCGACCCACCTCAAGGGGACATTCTTCTGCTGCCAGCATATCGCGCCGGTCATGATCGAGCGCGGCTACGGCAAGATCATCAATCTCGGATCGGCTTGGGGCGAGAGCACCGACGCCAAGAAGGCGCCCTACTGCATGGCCAAGGCCGGGATCGCCCATCTGACGCGGGCGCTGTCGACCGAGTGGGCGCCACTCGGCGTGCGCCTCAACACGCTGGCACCGACCGGAACGCTGACCGAGTTCACCGCGGGTGCCATGACCCGGATGCCCGAGCGCATGGAAGGGATCGTCAGGCGCATCAGCCTTGGCCGGTTCGCGGTGCCCAATGATCATCTCGGCGCGGCATTGTTCCTCGCAAGTCCGGCCTCCGACTTCGTGACCGCCCATACCCTCTTTGTCGACGGTGGCCTGACCGGGTCGGGCTGAGGCGCGCCGTCGCAGCGAATGATTCCGGGGCGGTCGCGCGGCTATTTCTTGTCGCCGGTCATCCTGTCGAGCTGGGCCTGGATCGCGGCGAGCTGATCCTTGAGTGCCGAGATCTCGTCGTCGCTCCTCGCCGGTCCGGGCGGCGGGCGGTGTTGGGCGCCGCCCTCCGCCGGCTTCAGTGGCGCGAACATCGACACCGCCTCCTTGAACAGCTCCATGTTGCGGCGCACCTGCTCGTCGATCACCTCGTAGGGCGCGCCCAGCGCCCTGGTCATCTGCTCGCGCAGCCGGTTCTGTTCGTCCGCCAGCCGCTGCAGGCTGATCTCGAGGTAGCTCGGCACCAGCGATTGCATGCTGTCGCCGTAAAACCGGATCAGCTGGCGCAGAAAGTTGATCGGCATCAGGTTGGTGCCCTTGGTCTCCTGCTCGAAGATGATCTGGGTCAGCACCGAGTGGGTGATGTCCTCGCCGGTCTTGGCGTCGTTGACCACGAAGTCTTCCCCCTGCTTGACCATCTGGGCGAGGTCTTCCAGGGTGACATAGGCGCTGGCGCGCGTGTTGTAGAGCCGGCGGTTGGCGTATTTTTTGATCTTGACCAGCCCGTTGCCCGCCTTTTCCCTGGTCATGAGCGCCCTCTCCCGTTCCGTGCCGCGCCGGTCTTGGTTTGCACGCCACAACTCATTATCTCAACTGTGCGCCGCGTCAAAGCATCGTGCGCCGGCACGGCCGGCGTCGAAAACCGAATTCCCGCGGCCATCGGGCTGGAACCTGTCATCCAGATTTGCCATTGTTGATCACAGTTCCCATCGAGCGCCGCAGCGCAGCATCGGCCGGCGTCGACCCTTGCATCAGGAGAGACCGAAATGAGCGCGACCACCGATATCGTCATTGCCGCCGCCGCCCGCACGCCTGTCGGCTCGTTCGGCGGCACTCTTTCGGGCCTTTCGGCCCATGAGCTCGGCAAGGTGGCGCTTGTTGCCGCGATCGAGCGGGCCGGAGTCGAGGCGGGTGAGGTCGATGAGGTGATCCTCGGCCAGATCCTCGCCGCCGGCGAGGGACAGAACCCCGCCCGCCAGGCCTCGATCGCGGCCGGTATTCCCAACGAGACACCGGCCTGGGGGCTCAACCAGCTGTGCGGCTCGGGCCTGCGCGCGGTCGCGCTCGGATATCAGCAGATCCGCGAGGGCGACGCGGCCATCGTTATCGCCGGCGGCCAGGAGTCGATGAGCCAGGCGCCGCACTGCGCCCACATGCGCAACGGCCAGAAGATGGGCGATATCAAGTTCATCGACACCATGATCAAGGACGGGCTGTGGGATGCCTTCAACGGCTATCACATGGGCAACACGGCCGAGAATGTCGCCCGCCAGTGGCAGATCACCCGCGACCAGCAGGACGCCTTCGCCGTTGCCTCCCAGAACAAGGCGGAAGCCGCGCAGAAGGCCGGCCGCTTCGCCGACGAGATCGCGCCGGTGACCTACGAGACCCGCAAGGGCCCGGTGACGGTCGATGCCGACGAGTACATCCGCCACGGCGCGACGCTCGAAAGTATCGCCAAGCTGCGCCCGGCGTTCGAGAAGGACGGAACCGTGACCGCCGGCAACGCGTCCGGCATCAATGACGGCGCCGCCGCGGTGGTTCTGATGTCCGGTGCCGAAGCGGCACGGCGCGGCGCGACGCCGCTCGCCCGCATCGTCTCCTGGGCCCATGCCGGCGTTGATCCGGCGATCATGGGATCGGGGCCGATTCCCGCCTCGCGCAAGGCGCTGGAGAAGGCCGGCTGGTCGATCGACGACCTCGACCTCGTCGAGGCCAACGAGGCGTTCGCCGCCCAGGCCTGCGCGGTCAACAAGGATCTCGGCTGGGATCCGGACAAGGTCAATGTCAATGGCGGCGCCATCGCTCTCGGCCATCCGATCGGCGCGTCCGGCGCCCGGGTTCTCGTGACCCTGCTGCACGAGATGCAGAGGCGGGACGCGAGGAAGGGCCTGGCGACGCTGTGCATCGGCGGCGGCATGGGCATCGCCATGTGCGTCGAGCGCGGCTGAGCCCGACCTCCACAATCAGAAAGCAGGGAGGGTTGAATGGGACATGTAGCGCTGGTGAGTGGCGGCACGCGCGGAATCGGCGCGGCGATTTCGAAGGCGCTGAAGGAGGCCGGCCACGAGGTGGCCGCCAACTATGGCGGTAACGACGAGGCGGCCGCCGCATTCCGCGCCGAGACCGGGATCGCCGTCCACAGGTGGGATGTGTCGGAACCCGCCGCGTGCGCCGCCGGCATCGCCAGGGTCGAGGCCGATCTCGGCCCGGTTTCAATCCTCGTCAACAATGCCGGCATCACCCGTGACGCCATGTTCCACCGGATGAGCGCCGAGCAGTGGCAGGCGGTCATCAGCACCAACCTCAGCTCGCTGTTCAACATGTGCCGGCCGGTGATCGAGGGCATGCGCGAGCGCGGCTTCGGCCGCATCGTCAACATCTCCTCGATCAATGGTCAGAAGGGCCAGATGGGCCAGACCAACTACTCGGCCGCCAAGGCCGGCGAGATCGGCTTCACCAAGGCGCTGGCCCAGGAAAGCGCGGCGAGGGGGATCACGGTCAACGCCATCTGTCCGGGCTACATCGGCACCGAAATGGTGCGGGCGATGCCGGAAGACGTGCTCAAGACCAAGGTGCTGCCGCAAATTCCGGTCGGCCGGCTCGGCGAGCCGGAAGAGATCGCGCGCTGCGTCGTGTTCCTCGCCTCGGACGATGCGGGCTTCATCACCGGCTCGACGCTGACCGCCAACGGCGGCCAGTACATGGCCTGACGGCGGCGCCGGGCCGCTCAGCCCCGGTCCTTGCGCCGGCGAATCTCGGCGAAGACTTCCGCCAGCGGCTGTCCGACCAGTCCGAGCCGCTCCTGGATTTCGGCGCTGTCCGGCCTCAGGAACGGATTGGCCTCGCGCTCGGCGCCGATCGTCGTCGGCAGGGTCGCGTTTCCCGCCGCCCGCAGCCGGTCGACTTCGGCCGTCCGCGCCGTCAGCGCCGCGTTGCCCGGCTCGATCGTCATCGCGAAGCGCGCGTTCGCCTGGGTATACTCATGGCCGCAATAGACCGTGGTTTCCGGCGGCAGGCCGCCGAGCCGTTCGAGCGAGGACCACATCTGCGCGAACGTGCCCTCGAACACCCGCCCGCAGCCGAGCGAGAACAGCGTGTCGCCGGCGAACAGCACTTCGTCGCGCTCGAGCCAGTAGACGATGTGGCCGAGCGTATGGCCGGGGGTTGCGAACACCTTCGCCACATGGCCGGAAAAGTCGAAGCTGTCGCCCTCGCCGACCGTCAGATCGAGGCTCGCCGCGGCCCTTGCCTCTCCGGGCCCGACGACGAAGCAGCCGGTCTCGGCCTTCAGTGCGGCCACGCCCTGGGTGTGATCGGCGTGCTTGTGGGTGACCAGGATATGGCTGAGCGCCCAGCCCTTCTCGCCGAGCGCGGCGAGGATCGGCGCCGCCTCGGGCGCGTCGATCGAGGCGGTCGCGCCTGTGCCCGGGTCGTGAATGAGCACGCCGAAATTGTCGTCGAGGCAGGAAAACTGGTGCACGTCGAGTGGCGCCATGTCGTGGCCTCCCGCTTGCCGGTCATGGACTGAACGGCGAGACTAGCGCATTCCTGGACGCGGCGGCACCGGTGATCGGGGCCGTGGCGGGCGCCTGAATTTGCGGGAACCGCGACTGTGTACAGTGACGTCATCGATCTGCGCGACTTCTACGCCCAGCCGCTCGGCCGGGTCGCGCGGCGCATGGTTGGCCTGCGAATCAGGGCGATGTGGCCCAACGTGGCCGGCCAGCGCGTCATCGGGCTCGGATATGCGACGCCGTTCCTGCGCCACTTCCGCGACGAGGCGGCGCTGTGCGCGGGGCTGATGCCGGCGGCCCAGGGTGTGGTGCGCTGGCCATCGGAAGGCCGGGGGCGGTCAGCGCTGGTCGAGGACGTTTCGCTGCCGCTGGACGATGCCTCGATCGACCGGGTGATCGTGGTCCATGGCGTCGAGGTGGCGGACGCGCTGCCGAAGCTGTTGCGCGAGATCT
>Ga0326597_10002648_pt1 | contig 26513 bp, 17 predicted proteins | sample RVTome_12_FD_203789 | JGI IMG/M metagenome (GOLD analysis project Ga0326597, IMG submission 203789) | Soil microbial communities from uranium-contaminated site in the Upper Colorado River Basin, Wyoming, United States - RVT100D185 | ecosystem: Environmental > Terrestrial > Soil > Contaminated >... | reverse complement strand
GTACTATCTCGGAATTCTATCCGTTCATAGATCTTATGAGCGGGCGCGGATGCCAGTGGGGGCAGTGTACGTTCTGTCTATGGGTCCACACCTTCGTCAAGGGCAAGACCTACAACCTGCGCAGCGTCGAGAACCTGGTCGAGGAGTTCGCCTACGTGGAGCGCGACGTTCCGGAGGTGCGTTCGATAATGATCCAGGACGACATGCTCACCGACGACCGTGCAGTCGAGCTCTGCTGCTTGAAGGTCAAGAGAAAGATAAGAATTCCCTGGTCCTGCTACGCCCGCTCCAACCTCAGCCTCGAAACGATGCAGCTAATGAAGCGGGCGAACTGCCGGAACCTGCACGTGGGTTATGAGTCGGGCGATCCGAAGATTCTGAAGGAAATCCGCAAAGGCGTCACGATCAAGATCATGGAGGAGTTCACGCGCAACGCCAAGCGCGCCGGCCTGCGGATTCACGGCGACTTCGCGATCGGTTTTCCCGGTGAGACGGAGGAAACCGCGGAGCGCACCATCCGCTGGGCGAAAAAGCTCAACCCTCATACGGCGCAATTCCAACTGGCGAACGTGCTCGAAGGAACGCCGTTCTTCGAGACCTGCCGCAAGAACGGCTGGCTCAACGACAACGGCGAACCGGACTATCCCGGCTTCTCGAACGAGCAGATTCGCGCCGCGGCGAAGCGGGCGTACCGCGCGTTCTATCTCTCGCCGCAGTGGGCCCTCAAGTGCATCCGCCACCCGTATGAGAATTTCGCCAGCCGTACACGGGCCATGTCGGTCGCCCTTCCCGCCATGATCTGGAAGCGCTGGTAAACCAGTCGTCGTCCGCTGCGCTTGCGCAGTTCGCTATCCGAGGCCCAGAAACGCTCCGATCTGCGGAGCGTACTTGACCACCAGGCCGGCAAAGACTACGCTCACCATGCTCATCAGCTTGATGAGAATGTTCAGGCTTGGGCCCGAAGTGTCCTTGAACGGGTCTCCGACCGTGTCGCCGACGATGGTGGCCTTGTGCGCCTCGCTGCCCTTGCCGCCGTGATGTCCCTTTTCGACGTACTTCTTGGCGTTGTCCCATGCGCCGCCGGCGTTGGCCATGAAGATCGCCACGGCGAACCCGCTCGTCAGCCCGCCCGCAAGCAGACCCATGACCCCGGGAACTCCGAAAACCAGGCCGACGACGACGGGCACGATGATCGCCAGCAACGACGGGAAAATCATTTCTTTTTGGGCGCCCTTGGTGGAAATATCCACGCAGCGCGCGTAGTCGGGGATCTTCTCGCCTCCGTGCACGACCTGCTCGCGCGGCCAGTTCGCCGACTTCGCCGCGTCCTCTTCCGACAGCCCTTTGACTTCTACCAGGTAGCGCCCGACCTTCTTGAACTGTTCTCGGCACTCGAGCATCATCTTGTAGGCGGCCCTCCCTACCGCCTGCATGGTCAACGCGCAGAAGAGAAACGCGAGCAGCACCCCCGCGAACATCCCGCAAAGCACTTTGGGGTTCATAAGCGTGACGTTGTAGAAGTCCATGAATTGTTGGAGCGAGGCCTTGCGCGCGCCGACGACTTTAATGGTGTGTGCGGCCCCCTCGCCGTCGATGAATCCCGCGGTGCGGACGAAATCGTTCTCCCGTTCGGCGACGGAAAGATTCGCGAGAGTGATGGGATTTCTACCGTCGTCCCACTTCTCATCGAGCATTAGCTGCGCCTGCCGGCTGAGCAGCATGTAGGCATCGTAGCTCGATTCGGACAAGCCGGCGGATATTTTCTCGGCGAACTTGCCGTGGCCCATGTATTCCACGCCACCGACACCCGCCTCGGGCGAGTCCTCGGCGTCCGGTGTCATGGTCTTTACGTAGGCGACGGCCTGCCGAATCTGGCCGATGCGCACTTCCTCGACGTAGGCCGCCAACAGCGCCAAAGCCGTCAACGCCGCCGACCCTATTGCGAAGCCCTTGCCGGTCGCGGCCGTCGTGTTGCCGAGCGAATCCAGGGCATCCGTGCGTTCGCGCACCTCAGGGGCCTGCGCGGTCATTTCCGCATTTCCGCCCGCGTTGTCGGCAATGGGACCATAAGCGTCGGTTGCTAATGTGAAACCTAGCGTGGAGAGCATGCCGACCGCAGCCAAACCGACACCGTACAGACCGAGCATGAACGTCTCACCGCCACCGGCGGCGATGAACGAGCCCTGAATCGCTACGATGATAATTAAAAGGGAAGCCCAGGTGCTCTTCATGCCTTCGCCGACTCCGGCGATGATCACCGTGGCGGCCCCCGTCACCCCCTGTTCCGAGATGCGCTTGGTCGGCTTGTAGTCGTAGCTCGTGTAATACTCCGTGGATTGCCCGATCCCCCACCCCGCGGCCAACCCGATAACGACGGCAAAGGCAATGCCGTTGGAGGAAACCCCGGGGATGTCCCCGAGCAGGATGTAAGTGACGGCAAATGTGGCCGCCAGAATCACTGCGCTGGAAACCAGCAATCCCTTGTTCAGGGCCGACATCAGTTGGGCCATGGTCGCGCCCTCTTCCGTCTTGACCAGGTTTATGCCCGCCCAGATGCTCGCGATGATCCCCAGCCCCGCCACTACCATCGGCACGGCCAGGAAGTGAATCGCGTCGTTCGCGATGTTCTCGTTACCGAGCGCGTGTGCGGCCGCCACGCCCAGGGCCGCGGTTGCCAGGATCGAACCAGCGTACGACTCGTACAGGTCCGCCCCCATGCCCGCCACGTCGCCGACGTTGTCGCCTACATTGTCGGCGATGGCGGCGGGATTGCGCGGATCATCCTCGGGGATTTCCGCTTCCACTTTTCCGACGAGATCGGCACCCACGTCCGCGGCCTTGGTGTATATCCCTCCTCCCACGCGGGCGAAGAGAGCCTGCGTGCTCGCCCCCATTCCAAAGGTCAACATAACCACGGTAATCTCGTGGAGCGGCATGTCCGTCATCCATTTCAGGCCCGCGAACCAGAACGTTATGTCGATCACCGCGAACCCGACGACGACCAGCCCCATCACTGCGCCGGCTCTAAAGGACACGCGCAGGCCTTCGTTCAAGCTCTTGCGGGCACCGGCCGTGGTGCGGTGTGCCGCGATCGTCGCCGTGCGCATTCCGATATAGCCGCACAGTCCGCTGAAGAAGCCGCCGGTCAGAAAGGCGAAGGGCACGATGCCGTGTTGAACGTGCAGGCCGAACGCCATCCACGCCAAAATGAGCATCAGCAGCACAAACACGATCGCCACAATCCGGTACTGCCGGAACAGATAGGCCATCGCGCCTTCGCGGACGTAGCCCGCAATCTTGATCATGTTCTCATCACCCTCGTCGGAGCTGATGACCTCGACGTAGTACTTGCGAGCCATGACCAGGGCGACGATGCCACAAATCGGCGCCAGGAACCATAACCACGGGATGCCAGGCATCACCTCGTTGACCGCCGCGTGACCGCCCTGTTCTGCGGCCGGGGCGGCCGCCGGGGGTTCCTCCGTTTGCCCCGGTGTGGGCGGTTCGTTTGCCTGTGCCAGGGTTACTTCAGGGCACGAAACGAGCCCCACGCTGCTAGCGAGCAGCGCTGCGATAATCCAGTGGTTGCGCTTCAACTGATGCTCTCCTTCTTAACCTGCGCCGCAAGCGGCGACAGTTGTCGACCCCCGTCTCGAAGATCCTCTCATTCGGGCGGCTTAGTAGAACCTAACTCACTGTAAACATGAAGCTTATGTCGCCGGTGGACGGATTCGCGCCGACGCCCACGGGGACCGGCGGGACTATAGCAGATCGGCAATAGCGTGCCAATCCCACCAACTCGGGCCCGGGCACGGACCTGTGAGTTCATGCCCGGGCCTCCACGTATTCAGCCTGGCTTGGTGTGCGGCGGCCGACCCGGACACACGCGGAGCCCAACCGCTTAGCGGCATCGAGTCTTGGGGGCGCATCGGCAAAGCCTCCTTGCGAAGGCGGAGATAGACGAGCCGTTCCACTCGGCCCGGGCCGCGCTTCGGCAAATGGCGGCGTTACGCGGACCGCGGCGCTTGCGCGTGGCCCAACGGACGGTTGACATCGCGGACCGCGACACTATGATCGCGATAGGTTTTCTGGTTAACCCACGTTAACGACAGGAGGTTGGTCAAATGCGATGGAACGCACAATACGCTGCCGCGTCACTTCTTTTTCTTGTTGCGTGTGGAGGGTGCAGCCTCTTCGGCCGCAAATCGGCGGACACGCAAACCGGAGACTTGAGCACCGACACGTACGCGTCATCCGCATATGCGGAGCCGCTTTCCGGGCCGACGGACTACGACCCGTACGCGCCGCCCGAACCGACGGAACGCTCGTACCCGACGGTGAGCGAAACAACGATGTCCGCGGGCTCTCAGTATCACACCGTTGCAAAGCAGGATACACTCTTCAAGCTCGCGCGCATATACTACAACGACGCGGCCCGGTGGAAAGACATATACGAAGCAAACCGCTCCGAAATTACCGACCCCAACAGGATTTTCGTAGGACAGCGGCTGCTGATTCCGTAAATTCGCGGTCTGGCGCGGGATGGCGCCGTCCGCCGGACCGTCGTTCGTTTTCTGGGCGATTCGGCGGAGTCAGTCTTCTTGGCGAACGGCCTCACTCTGGATACGTCCGTGCAGTTCGTGCGAGGTGTGGGTCCGGCGCGCGCGCGTGAATTCGCGTCGCTCGGCGTACACACCGTCGGGGACCTTATCGAACATTTCCCGTTTCGCCACGAGCTTGTGCCCAAGTCCGTTCCGATAGGGTCGCTCGAAGAGGGAATGACCGCGACCGTGGTCGGCGAGCTTCGCCGCGTGCGGACGCGCGGCTCCTTCAAGAAGCAGTCGGTCGGTGCCCGGGTCGTGGACGGCACCGGGACCTGCCGCGTCCACTGGTTCAACTCACCATACCTGACGGACCGCCTGCACGACGGACAGGTCGTCCGCCTCACCGGCAAAGTGGACGTATACGGAAGCCTGGCGTCGTTCGCCAATCCTCAACTTCAGGTCTTCGACGACGACGAGGACCCGTTCGCCGACGACGCCGACCGATTCGAGCCGGTTTACCCCGCCATCGCGAATCTCCCCAGCAAGCGCATCGCTGCGATCATCGGGCGAATCCTCGATGAGACCGTACAGCTCGTCGTCGATCACGTGCCGGAGAGCATTCGGCAGCGCCGGAAGTTTCCGCCTCGGAGAACCGCGGTGCTCCGCTACCACAGGCCCACGTCACTTGACGAGGTGCCGATCGCACGGAGGCGCCTGGCCTACGATGAGCTGCTCCTCACGCAACTGGCCGTGCAGGTAAGTCGGCGCAGGCTGCAACGGGCCCCGCGGGCACAGGCCGTCCGCACCACTGACGCGATAGACGAGCGCATACGACGCAGGCTTCCATTTGATCTTACAGAAGGCCAGAACCGGGCCATCGCCGAGATTCGTGCAGACCTCGCCCGCACCACGCCGATGAACCGTCTGCTCCAGGCGGACGTCGGCGCGGGGAAGACCGCGGTGGCCGTCTACGCCGCCCTGACAACCATCGCCAACCGCGGCCAGGTGGCCGTGCTCGCCCCTACGGAGGTGTTGGCCGCCCAACATCTCGCCAAGCTGAGCAACTACCTGTCCGGCAGCCGCGTGGGCGTTGGGTACCTGGTCGGCTCAACGCCGAAATCCAGGCGCATCACAATGCTCGACGAGCTTGAAAACGGCAAAACCGATCTGCTCGTCGGAACCCACGCCCTCCTGGAAAAGCAAGTGCGATTCAAGAACCTGTGTCTCGTCGTGATCGACGAGCAGCACAAGTTCGGCGTCGCCCAGCGGGCTGCGTTGCGCCAAAAAGGGAGCTCCCCGCACACTTTGGTATTGACCGCCACGCCGATTCCGCGAACGCTGGCCATGACCGCGTTCGGCGACCTGGACGTCTCCACGATCGCGGGGCTCCCTCCGAACCGCCGGCCGGTAGTCACTTCGCTCGTCACGCCGGAGAGAGAACAACGCGCCTGGTCCTTCGTGCGTGAGCGGCTGGCCGCGGGCGAGCAGGCGTTTATCGTTTATCCGCTCGTCGAGGAATCGGACTGTTTCCCTCTCAAGGCGGCCCGGGTTGAGGTCGAAAAGCTCTCACGCGAACACCTGCGCGGATACCGGCTTGGACTGCTTCACGGGCGTATGCGCTCGGCCGACAAGGCCTCCGTAATGGACGGGTTTCTGTCGGGAAAAACCCAGGCCCTCGTCTCAACTACGGTGATCGAAGTCGGAGTCGATGTTCCGAACGCCACCATAATGCTCGTCCAACACGCGGAGCGCTACGGCCTCTGCCAGCTCCATCAACTTCGCGGGCGGGTCGGCCGCGGAAGAAAGAAGTCCTATTGCCTACTGTTTTCCGATTCCGCCGGGGAGAATTCGCAGGCGCGCTTGCAGATCCTCTGCGCGACCGCCGATGGATTCAGAATCGCCGAGGAAGACCTGCGCCTGCGCGGGCCCGGCGAGATGCTGGGCAAGCGCCAGCACGGTATCCCCGCGTTCAAAGTTGCCGACCTCGTCACCGATTTCGATCTCCTGGAGCAGGCCCGCGACGACGCGGCCGCGATCTTGGGCGCGGACGAATCAATGTCACGTCCGGAACACCTGCCGCTGCGAAACGCCCTGATACAACGTTATCGCCACTTGCTCGCGCTGATCGACGTTGCCTGACGTGGCCAGCCCACCCGCCGCAATTGAACCACTCATATAGGGACGCCGCGGAGTATTGAAAACTCGCTTTTTCCACGATAGGATAAGCAGCCGCGGCCGGGGGGACCGCGCGGGCGTGCTCCGTCCAGCGCACACGGGCGATCGGGATGCCATTGGAGGGGCAATCGTTGAGCAGACTTCGGGTTTTCGCACTCGCGATATGTGCGGCGTGCCTGGCATCCGCGCCGGTTATCTACGCCTACAGCAACGGGGCCCCATTCGGCGTCTCGGGCGGCCCGGCCGGCTACTTGATCAACGGCGTGGGGAACTGTACCGACTGTCATCGCGATGCCGGACTGGGCGGGCCGGGGGGCGTGCAGATTATAGGCGCTCCGCGGCGCTACCGGCCCGGCGGGCTTTACGATTTTGCCGTGCGCGTGTTCGACCCGGAGCTCGAGCCTCCCTTCCCGAGTCGAGTAGGTGCGGGCTTTCAAGTCAGCGCGGAAGGCTCGGGAGAGCACGTTGGGACCCTTCTTGTCGCATGGGATGACGACCTCACGCAATACGCGGACTCTTTCACCGACTACGTCACACACACTGACTCAGGCTTTCAGGATTCGCAAGCGAGTTGGCTACCGGATCGCGCCTACGACTATTTTGTTCAGTGGAAGGCACCTAATCCTGTTATGAACGCCGGTCCGGTAACGCTGTTCGCCGCCGGAAATGTCGCGAATGACTGGAACAGCTTTAACGGCGAGCGCTACTATTCAGACCACGCGACACTGCAATACGCTATAAATGGAGACGCCGACGGCGACACCGACCGCGATCTCTACGACTACGCCGTCGTGCAGCGCTGCTTCACGGGCGAGGAGATCGGTCTGGGCGACGAGTGTAAGTTTCTAGACGCGAACTATGACGAAGAGGTTTCTCTGATAGACGCGGCGGCGTTCATATCGGCCCTGGAAGGCCCGATCGCGGCGCACCCGGCCGGGTACGTCCTCGCGGACGCGGTCCGCGGTGGATTGCTGTACGACAAATGGTGGGTCGTGACCGGCCTCACACCACCCGGGGACACGGCCGCCGACAATCATCCGTTGTGGCCGCCCTATTATCCTCTCGACTTCCCGAACTTCCGAACCGGTGTGGAAACCTGGCGCTGCAAGGAGTGCCACGGCTGGGATTACAAGGGTGCTGACGGCGCCTACGGAAGCGGCAGTCATTACACCGGGATAATCGGCGTGTACGGCACAACCAAGGGCGACCGGCAGATCTTCGATATGCTGAAACACTCCGGCGTCCAGGTCCCCAACGGCCACAGCTACGCCTCCGTGGGCCTGACCGACGAAGACATCTGGGACCTGGTGAAAATGGTCCGCGAAGGAGTCGTGGATACGGACGTCTACATAAACCAGGACAAGTCGTTCGACGGCGTGTGGTTTAACGGGTATGAACTCTATAGCCAGAGCTATTGCGCCTCCTGCCACGATAGTGGTGTCCCATTGGGATCATCACCCGATATGCCGCTTTGCGAAGGGACGGCAATCGACTTCGGCACCAACGAGTACGTGGGAACCGTTGCGAATTCCAACCCGTGGGAGCTGCTGCACAAGATCCGCTTCGGCCACCCCGGCGCGCCGATGCCCGCGCTGGACTTGCTGGACGTGGGCGTGTCCGAGGCGGCCGACATCGGCGCCTACTGCCAGACGCTGCGCCAGACCGGACCGTGCCCGTAGCCCGTCAATTGGTCCTTAGAAATCGGGTTTGATAGCTGCGAGGCCGGGCGCGGCGGCGGTGATCGGCGTGGTCTTCCGGGGATGGAGGTGCCGGTGTAAGGGGCTTCCGCTTCCTCAGGCATCAGCGATGAGCCTACCCGAAATCGAGACGAGACCCAACGTAATAAGCTGGTTCGACATCGAAGATCCGGATTGAAACGAGATGCAATGGTGCCGAGTGCTGACGAGCGAAACTCAAGTGGCGGGCGAGCAACCATGAAGAAAGCGACAACAACCATGAAGAAGAGCAAGAGCGGCATCGAGGAACGGCGGGATGGTAGCATTGGTCAAGCCCTAACCCCGGCCCTCTCCCAAGTGGAGAGGGGGGAAATTGAGATCGATGCGAAAATCAAGGAGTTTAAGTGTTGGCGGGGCGAGACGCCCGGACTCCCCTTCGTCGCTTCGCCGTGCCCCGCCTAACCCGATGAACGCACCGGCTGGCGCAGCACCGTCTTGAGCTTCTCCGGCGCCACGCGGTTTGGATCGGTCAGGTAGATTTCGTGATGGTGTCCGTTGGGGATCAGGTTGTGCGCCGGCAGGAACTCCATGTGCAGCCGGGCGATGGTCGGGGCTTCCGCGCTGGGAGGGCCGACGTGCATGATCTGGGCGCTGCGGCCTTCGTGATAGCTTTCGAGCCGCAGGCCCTTGACGCGGCAGACCGAGCGAAGCTCGGCGGTCGCGAAGCGACCGAACCCGCTACGCGGCCGCTGCCGTGTCAAGGGCAGGCCGGCGGGCGGCTCGCCCAGCCTTGCCTTCGCGGTGGCGACGGCGTCGTCAAACATTTCCGCCGTGAACAACCCTGGGATGAGTTGGCCCAATCCAACAAGGTCTTCGTAGACGATCATCATCCGCCAGTTCAGCTTGTCCCGGTTTCCGCAGATGAAATTCTGCACATCGGCCGACCACCTTTGCCCGGTCGCAAGGCCGAACAAATCGAAACCCTCTGCTCGTATCCGCCCTTATGGCACACGCTTTTTTGCAAATGCACCGTGAAGGCAGCGCAAGCGGGGATGCAATAAAGCGGGCGGGGCTTCCCTTCGTGTGTGTCTGAAAAAATAAGTTTTTCTTAAAGTCGGGAGAGTTTTAACTTCTAGCGCGGCTTCAGACGGACGATTGAGAAGCATATGCTTGCCTGAACCAACATCCCGAGCGTCGATCCTTTTTGTCCACGGGCCTTTAGGAAGGATTCACTTCTGGGAGTTCATGCTATGCAATCGATTCTGTACTGGTTGTTCGATTTGCTGGAAGGTTTCAAGCCGCTGATCTCGATCGGAATTGAAGGATAGGAGGCGACGACATGATCGTCTTCCCGCTTACCCGTTTCGAGACGAGAGTCGTAAGATGGGCGACGCGCCTGATGCCGATCCTTGCCCTGGTGGTCATTGCTCTGCTTGGAGCATTTTCGATCGCCAATGCGGCATGGTGAGCGTACGCTCCGCTTCGAGTTGAAGACTCTCGATGCTTCGCCGCTTCCTGTCGAGCAGGCGGTGGCGGTTGCGAGCCAGTTCCACCCATAACGAGCCGCACATGGGTAGGAAGAGCGCAATCCCCGCCATGCCCAGGTGCACGGCGCTGTAGCTCTCGAACCAAATCATAAGCACTGCGCTCGTCGTTACCAGCGCGCCGAGACCGCCCCACACGATCGGCCGCCGTCGGGGAGGTTCGATTGCCTTCAGCACGGCCGGCCGCGTCGGAATCACACAGCCGAGTGCCGCGAGCATGAGAAGCATCGCCAGCGTCGCGGGCAGGGGCAAGAACGCAGTCGCGAGGTAGCGGCTGGCGGCCAGCCCGCAGATCGCGTCGGCGATTAGATAAACGCCCGGCACGTCATGAACCATTGAACGCCCATAGCGCACGGAGTGTCGGTCGGCTTGAAATCCGGACCGCGGCGAGCGCATGTCGCCGATAAGAACGACCTTACCTTCCAGCGTCGCGCGCAGCTCGTCGGCGGGGAGATTGAGGAGGTTCTCGTAGGCGATCGTGACGCTCTCCCATGAGACGGGTCTGCGAAGCTCGAACGCGCGGCAGGCCAACAGGTCTCCAACACCGACGGATAACTGCGAGACTTGATTGGCAAACACTTTCGTCAACTCTACTCGGTCGCGCCCGCGCAGATAGGAGCCCGGCTGAGTTTCGTATAGCAGGTGTAACTGCCGGTTGCGGCCGGGCCACTCGATGTCCAGCCTGGCTTCGGGATGGGTCACGGCGGAAACGGCGGCCAGGGCAAGGCTCGGGATCACTACGCCGTCAGGTCGTTTTATCGCGAGCACGAATTCGCCCTCCAACTCCACCATGTGGCGGGCGACGATTGCTCCGTGGAAAAGGCGGTTGCCGAGATTTGATAGGATGGCCGGGCTCAGGTCGGGCGCACCGTCCGCGCCGAATGAGTAGGCCGCCAACACCACGGGTATCCCCGAATCCTGTAAGACCGTCGCACCCCGGGCGAATTCGAGATCGCCCTCTTGTGGGGTGCGGAAAAAATAGTCCCAAACAAGCGCGGCCGGCTCGGCCGATGCCAACCGCTGCATAACGTAGCCGTGGACCGCGCGCCAGGTCCGTACGTCCGTGGTCACACCACCGATTGTCCGGCTATTTGCAAATTCTATGACCTTTTCGGCCGTATCGTCATAAACACCGGCGACGACCAGATTATTCGTGGCATCCGTAGCGAGCCCGGATGAGATCGCGGCCCCCTGCGATCTTTCGTCATGTGCCACCCAACGCACGTTGAAAGCGTATGTCGTCACCGCAAGGGCCAGCGCCACGACGGCAACGATCGTCACCATGGCCGCCCAGCGCGATTTCGTAGCCACGCCGACCGCTACGCGATGCATTCTGTAGAAGGGCGAGAACGGCTTGGTTTTGGCGCGGCTGCCGGAGAGATACCGCCCGATGTCTTCCGTGAGCTGAACCGCGGAGCCGAGACGGCGGGCGGGATCCCAGGCGAGGCACCGTTCCAGCAGGACTTCAAGGTGCCGTCCACGTTGCACGTTTCGCAGACGCGGCAACACAGGAAGTTCCTTGCGGATTCTTTCCAGGAGTGCCTCGTGCGCAGGTTTGTCGTCCGCCGGACCCATGTCAAACGGGTATTCGCCGCCAGTCACTATCTCATAGAGCATGATTCCAAGGGCCCACACGTCACTGCGCTCATCAACCGGCCCGCTGACGCCTCCCCAGGCCTGCTCGGGGGACATGTACTTGAGCGTGCCGATGATGTCGCCGGCGCGCGTGATGGTGTGGCAGATCGAGCTGTCCCAGGTGTCCGGCGCCAAACTGCAAATCCCAAAGTCCAGGATGCGTGGCTGCCCCTGCTTGTCGATCAGAATGTTCCGCGGCTTCAGGTCACGATGAACGACGCCACTGGCGTGGGCGTCGGCCACTGCGGCGCAAACCCTCTGGAAGGTCTCCAACTTCTCGCGCAGAGTGCCTGCGTTGTATTCCAGAAACTCATCCAAGTGTACGCCGTCGATCAACTCCATGACATAATAGCATTTGCCACGTTCGACGCCGGACTCGACGCACTTAACGATGCTTGGAGAGTTGATCTGTGTTAGAACTTTGACCTCGCGCTCGAAGCGCTCACGCTCCATTTGGCCGGAAAAACTGAGGCACTTGAGGGCGACAAGGCGCGGCTTGTCTTTCAACCACCAGGCCTTGTAGACGACGCCGAAGCGGCCGCTGCCAAGCTCCTTGATGATGCGGCAGCGCTCGAAGACGGGGAAGCTCTCGTCCTGGCCAATGGAGAGCAGGCTCTCGGCGCAGTACGGGCACGTTGCGAGATGGCCCTCGACAGCCCGTAGCCGGTCCGGCGCGAGCCTGTCACGAACGTAGTCGTTATGGGCTTCCGCGGTTGGACAATCCGCCATGTCGTGAGCACTCGCGTTGCGCAACGTGTCCTGTCGCACCCGATCACGCCGCTAGGTGTGCCATGCGATGCAAGCGGCATTGTACCACAGAGTGTTCGGGCGATAACATCATATCTCCGGCTTCGCAGGAGGCCGTGGCGTTCGTCTGACGGACAACGTGTGCTTGGTTTGTGTTCGGCGTGCGCAATTGTCCGCCCGCTCGGCCGCAACATTCGCCGTGTGTTCACCTATTTATCGGGCGTAACGGTCGTTCACGTCCAGGGCGAATTGACACCGTCGGAGGATCGTTGCGACATTGGCGCCGGAAGTGGTCGCGGCACGGGGTGCAATTGCGCCAACGTGTTCCGGCGCGCTATCCGTCCGGCCAACCATTGCGGAAATCGTCACGCTTGAAGCAGCGACAGTACGTGGAATACGTTCGGTGTGCCGGCGGAACGGCACTGTGCGTAGGCTCACGATTGCGGGTTCGCACACCCTTATCGGTCGCGCTCACCGTCCGCGGCGGGAGATTCATTCGCCCCCAAAGGCGCTGATTACCCTCAGGCCGGTCTCCTTGGAGAGGTCGAGTACCTGCCCGGTGGCGCGGCCGCTGGGGTCCAACGCCTCGACGATCGGCCGCGTATGCAGTCCCGGATTGGCGCGCAGCACGCGCGCCCGTAACCCGTTGGTGAGCTGTAACCGGCTTCCAATCGGGAACAGCGAGACGGTGTCGAGGAAGGCGCGCACGATAGCGGGATCGAACTTGTTGTGACTGGTCTCGATGAGAATGTCTTTAGTTGCCTGGTATGGAGAATCCGGCACTCCCTGATCGTGACGGCGTGTTCTGGTGACGTAGGAATCGGCGATGCCGACGATACGCGCGAAGTGATGTATCTGTGCGCCGCAGCGCCCGCGCGGATAACCGCTCCCGTCCATGCGCTCATGTGATTGGTACGCAATCAGCTTGACCGTCGGAGGGAGCCCGCGTACCGCCTCGAGTAGATCGAGAGTGTAAAGCGGGTGCCGTTCCAACTCCTCGCGCTCGTCCGGGCTGAGCAGGTACGCCGAGTTGCGGATGCTTTCTGGAACGCGGATCAACCCCGCGTCCTGCAACAATGCGCCAAGGCCGATTTCAACAATCTGGGCGTGGTTCAAGCCGAGCTGGTGCGCGACCGCGAGGCTGAGCATGGCCACGTTGACGCTATGATCGAAGAGACTTCTGTCCGCGGCTTGCTGCTGGCTGAGAATAAACGGGAGGAGGTCAAAGTCCTGCGCCGCCATCTCCGTAAACTTGACCACGGCCTGACGAACCTCGGTGTCGGGAATCCTTCCGCCGTGGTCAAGGCAAAAGTCCAATTGTTCGCAGAACTCTGCCACGGCGCGACAGGCCGCGGCGTGCCTTTCGCGCCCCACGACGGCCTCAGACTTGAATCCGTCAAACGAGAGCCTCGGACGCCGCCAGGCCTTGACCGGGCGCAAAACGGGCTGGCGGGCAAGTTCGCCCGCAAGCTGATCGTCGAGGCGGACGACCGTAATGCGCGGCGAACCGCTCGGCTCGTCGGTTTCATCCGCGCTCGCCGGGAGATCCGTGATGGTTTCCGCTTCGCTTGGCGGAGGCCGGAGCGAGATTTGTTCGACGCCGCGTTCGCGAAGCAGTTGCAGAAATCGCGGCGTTATTTGCACCCCGGCAGCGAGAAGCAGCACGCCGTTCTCGTCGTAGATGTTGTGCGGCAGACTCATTCCGCCGCGAACCGACATGTAGAGTTCCTTGCGGAAGCATTCGACGCTTATCGTGCGCTCACCCGCGCCGGAGGCTTGCGCGAGAAAAGATTCTTCCCGCAGTTCCGGCGGGTTGTCTTGCGGATCCGCCGTGGCGAACGCCTCTTCCGACGAAACCGCGCACGCGTGGAGCGCATCGGGCCAATCATCGTCGACCCAGAAGTGCTCTAACCCGCAAGCCTTGAACCCGCCGATATCCGATTCGCTTAAACACGTGCCCGCTTCCAGCAGACAAGTGCCCGATTCATCGCGCACGCTGCCCGGCAGTGGCAGACCGGGGCGCAGCAGTTCGATCGAAATCTGTTTCGGCATGGGTCACCGCGCCCACTTTCGGTGCACATTGTCCATCGACATACGGCAAGGCGCCTGATTCCGAAATCGGCGTTCTCTCAATGGCGCTTGAGAGCCGTTTGCTGGAAGCGAGGCAGGACGGACTTCGATCGTGGAACGCCCCGCGGCGGAGTTGGATCCAATCGAACCAGCCGAGCGATAAACACGGACGTGGTCGAATCCGCCGTACGCGGTTGACCGCACGCATTCCACGGTAATCCCGGTCGCTGGGCTCAAGGGTCTCATAACCCAATCCCGATATCTTGCATGAAAGACTTGCGGGGCGCCCAGAAGTGTGTTGGGCCGCACGGCGCCGGGCGCCTCCACCGAAAACTTACGATATGGACCGGAGATTGGCCAACCTGCGGCCGGGGTCCGCTCCGGCGCAAGGCGGTTTCACGCCGCAGCCCCTTGAATGGCCTTCGGGAAGGACTTTCCAGTCCGCCGAATCAGGGTCCATTTGGTACAAAATGACCGACTGGAAAGCCGGTCCCATCTATACAAAAGGCGGTCCCACATGCGTCTGGAGACTGTCAAAAGGCTGCCGGGTTTCCGTCGGCACTGAGAATGCGTTTCATCATCGCGGACACCTACTACGACGAGTTTCTGGCCGACTTTTATCAAGCTCGGCCCGAGGCCGCCGCCCTCCCCTACGACGAACACTGTGCCGAGTTGATGTCCGAACGCTTCTGCACGGGCGACGCTTACGCGGCGGGCCTGCGCGCGTGCGGCTGCGACGCCACGACGCTCGTGATTAACTCGAAGCCGCTTCAAGAGTGCTGGGCCCGCGAAGCCGGCTTTACGGCCGCAACGTCGGGCGGCAACTGGAAGCCCGAAATCTTTATCGAACAAGTGCGACGGATGCGCCCCGACGTGGTGTACCTTCAGGAATTATCCGCGGCGGATGACCATGTGATCGCCCAGCTCAAGCCGCACACACGCCTCGTTGTAGGGCAGATTGCATGTACGCTTCCCCGGCGGCGTGCTTTTCGCGCGCACGACCTGATCGTCTCGTCGTTGCCTCCGATCGTCGATTATTTCCGGGCCCAGGGAAAAGCAAGTGAAAGATTGGCTTTGGGGTTCGATCGCTCGGTCATCGACGCGGTGGACGTGTCCGGCGCGCGGCACGGAGTTTCGTTTGTCGGCGGGCTTTCCGGTGTCCATAGAGAGCGCATAGCATTGCTCGAATACCTGTGTGAGCGAACACCGATGCACGTTTACGGCTACGGCCTCGACCAGCTTGCGGAAGACTCGCCCGTCCGCGACGTTCACCGTGGAACTGCGTGGGGAATGAAAATGTACGCCGTGCTGGCAGGTTCGCAGATCGTCCTCAACTGCCACGGGGAGGTCGAAGTCGGTGCGATGCACACAACGCACTGGGCGAACAACTGTCGTTTGTTCGAGGCCACAGGGGTTGGGGCATGTCTGCTGACGGATCAGAAGCAGAATCTCGCCGAGTTTTTTGCCCCCCACGAGGAGGTGGCGGTATACTCGAGCCCCGAGGAATGTCTCGAGAGAATCAGCGAATTGCGTGCCGACCCCGCCAGGCGCCGGCAAGTGGCTGAGGCGGGGCAGCGGCGCACCCTGTCCGAACATACTTATCAACAGAGGATGACAGAATTGTTCGCGATGATCGAAGCGTATCTGTGATTTCGGTACGGCGAACGGGCGGGACGTTTGCAATGTCTACTCAGCCCCACGCGCCAAGCGTCGCACTTGCGCCGGTGAAATCTTCGAGCGCCGGATGACGTTCGGCCGATAAGCCCAGCGACGCGCCGTCCGAAGGCGCGGTAGATAGAACGACCTACGCAACTACTTGGAGACCGGGCTGTGCTGACTTGCAACATGTGCGGTGACCGGGACGTGAGCGTCCGAATCGAGGGGATGGGAACGTGGCATTGTTACGAGCCTACGCTCGGTGAGCCGTTTCCTTACAAGGTTGCGCTGTGTTTGCACTGCGGGCACGTCTTCGGAGCGTGGGATGAGGATCACACGCCTCTATACACTGCGCAGGAATACGTCACTTGTGATACCGACTTGCCGGTGTACTGCGCGTACGTTTCCTTCACGCTTGCGGGGCTTGCCCCCCGCAGGCGCCCGCTCAAGGTGCTGGAGGTCGGATTCAACCGCGGGGCGCTGCTGAAGCACTATTACGACCTCGGATTCGATTGCTACGGCGTCGAGCCCGGACGCGAGAACGTCGAGGCGGCGAGAAAGAAGATGCCGCGGGCCACGTTGGACCAAGGATACTTCGACGAGAATTGGGCACGGCGGTTTCCGCAGGGAACGTTCGACCTGGTGATTATCACTTCCGTGTTCGAGCATCTGCCGCAGCCGGACCGGGTGACGAGGGCCTTCCGACGATGTATGGCGCCGGACGGACGGCTGTTCCTGGTGGTTCCCGACTTGTCGTTCTACGCGCCGACTTTGCAGGTCCCGAGGGCGGACCGCGACCGATACGGTTGTTCGCAACTGCTCTTCTTCTACCGCAACGTGTTCCTCACTTACGCTCAGCACATAAACCACTTTTCCGGGCCGAGCCTGACGCGCTATCTGGCCGCGTTCGGCCTTCAAACGCTGCAAGTGGCGAACGTGGCGAACATCTGGGTGCTTGCCGCACCGGCTGCCGCGGGCGACGACTCGTTCGCCTATCCCGACTTGGTGAAGTATCACTCGGCCATGATTGACCACTACGAACGCATGTTGGCCGGCATGCGCCGGGCGATCGTGGACAAGCTGCAAGGCCGGCGGCTGGTCTGTTACGGCGCGGGAAGGGACTTCGGTTACTCGCAAGACGTCTTTCGGCCGTTGGGGATCGAGGCGCTTGCCGTGGCGGATGACACAGTTATGTCACCTCGAGTACACGGCGTTCCGTGCGTCAGGCCCGAAGCGCTGGCCTCGTTCGAGCCGGAGATATGCCTGGCGACGAGCTACGACTATGAGCACGAGATCGCGAAGAAGGCGCGACGAGTGCTTCCTGAATCCACGGAAGTGTTGACGCTGACCGAACTCATGTACGAGGCCGAATGGACGATGCCGCGGTTCACGAATTACATGCTCAAACCGGCGCTTGAACCGTGTACGCCGGTGCGGTCCTGAGCTTTTGCACAAGCGCAGGGGGTTCATTTCTTTCGGTTTCCGTGTTCGACGAAAAGCATACGGGGCATTCGTAGGCCAGTTGGAAAGGCGGTTAAGAGCGCCGTCTCCACAATTGGCGACGATCTGAGAATCACTCCCAAAGCCGCCAAGTCCTCAAGAATCGAAATGAAGCCGTAATGCCGGCGCGCTAGAGCATCGGGCCGCCGGGTTGTGATTTCGAGTCCGCGACCGCCCACGCGATATGCCACCGTGTCAGCCCGTCGAAGAAATCGGGGGGACGGACTTCCTGCCCGCCTGCAGGTCCGGGTCGCCAAACGGCGCTGTTACACACAGAATGACCGACTGGAAAGTCGGTCCCACACGAATAGGAACTAATTCAACAGGCAGCTACGCGCCGGCCCTTTCGCGAGCTGCCGTCTGCAAGTAGTCGCACATTGCGTGGAGGAACCTGTCGATCGTAGGCCGATAGCTGAAGCGGTCGACAACGGTCTGTCGCATTGCGCCGGCGATTGAGGCACGCAGCGTCTCGTCGGCGAGGAATTGTTCCGCCTTGTGCACGAACTCCGATTCCGAGTCAAATAAGACTTCGAACAGGCGTGGAAAGACGTCCTCGGCGTGGTCAATCTCCGTACTAATGTGATAGAAGTTGAGCAAATCGGGGAAGTACTCGGCCATCCTGTGGACCGGCCCGCCGAGGTAGTCTTCCTGGAGCCTCGACAGTTCCGCGTCGGTGCACGACGTCAACTCGTGCGAGGTGGTGATACCGCGTTCGCGGATGCGCGCCAGCAATCGCCGTAGCGTCTCTCCCGTGCCGGCCGCAACGCGCCGTGCCATAAAGAAGCCGCCGCCGGCCAGTCCGTCCATGGCCCGCTGATGAATGAAGCCCGCGGGCATGAGCTGGAGGTTGATCCTGGATGCGCGGTGAATACAAAGAAGCTCGCGCCCGTTGCTGGCCGGGCCGGCCGCGAATTGACCCAGGGATGGATGCCGTTCCCAGCCCTTTCCGTACAGCCGTAATGTCCGGCCGGTGTTCCGCGCCCAGCGCGCAACCCATTCCAGCGCCTCATGTCTGAAGAATCGGTCGCCCAACCGCCAAAGATACCAAGACGTGAACCAGTCACGCACGCCGTGGCCGCGAATCTCAACGCCGCAACGGCGCGAAGCCGCGTCGATCATCTCAAGGCTGCGCGCCAAGCGCACGACGCCGTGCCGGCGCAGCATCTCGGGCATCATTTCAAAGAGCGTGTCGAGCAACTCCGCCGCCTTGGGTGAGTCACACTTGGTGCGCTCCGCGTCGTGAAACTCACGCGGGGTTTGCGACGCATGGCTCACGTAGGAGACGTCACACGTGTAGCGGGCGCGCTCCTCCTCTGTGAGCGCTGGCCCGCCGAACTGCTCCGGACTAGTCGGGACGCTTGTACTGAGGTATTGCCCAGAGTCGTAGCCGAGCTGGACGAATCGGGCCTTTGTGCATCCCGCCAGGAAGTCGTGCGGAGCTATCCGGTCCAGCTTCTCTTTCGTGAAAACGTCGGGCAGACAGTCCTGGTCCCATGTCAGGATAGGGAGATTCTTCGGAATGAGAGAGCCGAACTCCGGGCGGAGATGGTCCAGCGCGAAGTAGACGTCGGGGTCCAGCTTCGAGATCGTATCGTGATACGTAAGCGGGCCGATCACTTCATGGTTGGTGCCTTCCGTCAGGACTACGCAACCGTGTCCAAGGGCCTCGAGAGCGCGCCGCACGTCGCGCATGGAGTATTGCAGAAAAGTCGTGTGCGTGCTGACGGCGGAAATGACCCGAAGCGGGGGACCGGTGCCGGAAAGCGCTTCGCGGAATCGCTTCGCCCAATAGTGCACGTCCCGTGACGCGTAGCGGGCGTTCAACTCCTGCGCGGACAACTCAATCGCCCGTAATCTCTCAGCCGCGGCCCGCTGGAGCACTTCTATTCCGGTCTCGAAGCTCTTGCGCCTAAGCCCGCTCAACGTCAGTGACCGTTGCGGCCACGGCAGGTTGACGTTTCTCTCCAGCAGGTCCCTTAGCTCCTCGGCGCAGCGCCTGCCCACGAACACGAACACACGCGGGTCGGAGAGTATGCCGCTCCAGTCGCGAAGGTGCAGAGCCGCAGCCAGCGCGGATCTGTCGGGTTCCAGAATGTAAAGCGCGCAGCTAAAGCCGTGAAACGTATCCAGCGTCTTGTCATATACGCGCTCGAAATAGGAGCCGAGCTCTATGCCGTCGAAGAGATAGGGGCCCGGCATGATCCCGCCGCTGTCGTCTGGCAGGGGGAGCGAGTCGGCCGCCTCTGTGTGGTTACCCAGGCCCGGTGCCCAGTTCCATTCGTTACGGCCGTCGCTGACACGGACTTGCTTGAGTCCGTTCCGGTCGCGATACAGTTCGTAGCTGGTGTGATCCAACGCCCACGAGTCGCGAATGGCTGAGGCGTCGATGCCCTTACCGGCCAGGGATTTCAGATTGGCCTCGAACGTCGAGTTGTAGAGCGCCCAGGAGTCTGCTCCGCCTGCCATCCCCGACATCCGATCGCAGAGGTCCCCGAACTCGGCGGGGGCCCCGCGAATGGCGGCGCCTGCGGCAATAAGCTCCTGGGCCGGCTTGACGAGCCCGAGCTTCAGATACTCCTGAACGGCCATCAGCCGCGCGTAATGGTCACCGGGACACGCCACAAGATATGGCGCCGCGAGACCCAGAAACTCGTAACCGCCGCCGGCCTTTAGCTTCGCCAGCATTCGGTCGTGAAGAGCGTCTAATGTAATAGTGTCCATGTCGGCACGGTAGCCCTTGTCATTCCCGAATGAGCTCGATACCGGATTGTTCGGCGAGGATTGTCTCCCTTGATTGATATCGGTGCGGAGCGGCGCAAATCTTCGCCAAACGTGTATGAAAAGACTACCGAGTATTTCGAGCCGCCTGTCTGCCAACAGGCAGGCGACCGCCTGCCCTTTACGCCGTCCTGCCCTTGACGTTGCGCAGCAATGTCAAGGGGCAGCGATGTCAAGGGTGAGAGAGCGGTTTTTCCAGCGTATTCCAGCTTGCGCTTCCTCGCGGACGCGGCGTGGTATGAGCTTCTCGCACACGCTCTCAGAATGCCCGGCCGTGTGGGGTTTCCCGGCGTGGTGGCCGCTCGCAGACGATTCAAGAGAAAACCTCCCGTGCCGGTCACAGTTGTCGGGGACTTCGGCCCCGGCTAGATTCGAGACGTGATTCTGCTCATCGACAATTACGATTCGTTTACGTACAACCTGGTGCAGTTGATCGGCGAGCTCGATTCCGGGAGCAACGTCCGCGTCATTCGCAATGATGCGGCGACGGTGGACGAGATCGACTGCTGGAATCCGCGGCATGTAATCATTTCACCGGGACCTTGTACGCCCAACGAGGCCGGCGTGAGCGTCGAAGTCGTGCGCCGATTGGCGGGGAGGATTCCGATCCTGGGCGTTTGCCTCGGGCATCAATGCGTCGGGCAGGCATTCGGCGGGCACGTAGTACGCGCCGGGCGACTCATGCACGGGAAAACCAGCCAGGTGTCGCACGTTGGGACGGGGATTTACGAAGGATTGGTTTCCCCGTTTGTGGCCGCGCGGTATCACTCGCTTGTGCTCGACCGCGCGGGCCTACCGGGCTGTTTGGAGGTGACGGCCTGGACGGACACCGACGAACTCATGGGTGTTCGACACACGTCGTCGCCCGTCGAGGGTGTCCAATTTCACCCGGAAAGCTTTCTCACCACGCAGGGCGCGCGGTTGGTCAAGAACTTCCTCAACTTGTAGCGGCGCTGGCTCCGGCCGGTGGGTGCCCGCCGCAGCGCCGAAAAAAATGAAGCCTCAACGAGCGGGGGCGGGCATGCGTTCCAGAATCTGGTCGCCCAGGCCGTAATCGACCGTCTCGCATGCACTGAGCCATTTGTTTCGGTCGCAGTCGCGTTCGACGTCGGCCAGCGGTTTTCCCGTGCGCGCGGACACAATTTCGTAGAGCGACTTGCGGAGCCGGATTATTTCCTCCGCTTCGATGGAGAGATCGGTCGCCGAGCCTTCCATTACGCCGCCGATGAGTGGTTGATGCAGCAGCGTCCGCGAGTTGGGAAGGAGGAAGCGTTTTTGCTTGGCGCCGCCGCAAAGAATGATCGCGGCCATGCTCGCGCAAAGGCCGACATTGTATGTCGCCACTTCACATCGCAGATACTGCATCGTGTCAAAGATGGAGAGCCCCGCGGACACGGAACCGCCGGGGCTGTTTATGTAAAGGTGGACGTCCGATTTGGGGTCCTCGCTGGAAAGGAACAGAAGCTGCGCGATTACGAGGTTGGCGACCTCGTCGTCTATTCCCCCGGTTATGAAGACGATGCGGTCCTTCAGCAGACGCGAGAAGATGTCCATCTCGCGCTCGCCGCGGCCCGTACTCTCGATTACGAAAGGAACGCGCTGATTCATGACTTTCATAAGCACCTCTCTCTCCGGCGGAAGCTATCGATCGATGAATCCGCGGTAGCGTTAACTTCTCTGCGGCGCTGCGGCACATGGACACCAAACGCGGGACGCAACATAACTATCCCGTTTCCTTGGATTCATCCGGTGTGTCGGCGCTCTTGCCGGCGGAACTCTTCTCGCGCGTTTCCGCGAGAATTTCGTCCACGATGCCGTAGGCCACGGCTTCGTCCGCGTTGAGATAGCGGTCGCGCTCGGTCTCCTCGGCCACTTTGTCGATCGGATTACCGGTGCACTTCGCAATGATCTCGTTTAAGCGCTTCTTGTCACGCAGGACCTCTTCGGCCTGAATGCGGATGTCCTCCGCCTGCCCGGTGATGCCGCCATAGGGCTGGTGGAGCATCACCTTGGCGTTGGGCAGGATGAAGCGCTTGCCCTTGGTTCCGGCCATGAGGATCACGGCAGCCCCGCTTGAGGCCTGCCCGATGCAATAGGTCGCCACCTCCGAGGCCATGAACTGCATCGTGTCATAGATCGCCAGCGTCTGATCCACCAGGCCGCCCGGCGAGTTGATGTACAGGTGAACGTCCTGACTGCGGCGAATCGACTGTAGGTACAAAAGCTGCTGAATTACCGTGCTGGCGCTGCGCTCCACGATGGGCCCGGCCAGGAAGATAATGCGGTTTTCGAGCAGCATGTCGGATAGCGACATTTCCCGCGTCCGCTGGTAGGGCGGATACTGGTTATAGCTGCCGTGCTCGTGGTGGAATTCAGCCATATCTGGTTTCCTCATGCGGTTATCGGCTACATCGGGGTCCGCGCATCGCTGCGTGCTTAACGGCCGCTACGCTGCAAAGACCTCGGCCCCGCTGCCTCTTATTCCGTCTTCTTCGTTCGCTTCTTTGTGGTCCGTTTCGCCGTCTTCTTCTTGGCCTTCTTGGGCGGTGCCGCATCCTTTATCTCGGCATCGAGCAAGAGCGTGTCGAGGACGCTCATCTCCCGAAGCTGGAGATATAGCGTCGTCATGGCGTCCGACTTGGCCAACTCGTCGCGTACGCGGTCGAAGCGGCGGTTGCTGCGCCTGGCGATCGAGGATATCGCCGTGTTGAGGCGCTCCTCCGAGACATCGATGTCGCGTTCATCGGCTATCTTTTCGAGAATGAAGAACAACTTCAGGTCCCGGACGACCTGCTCCTCGGCCGTCGCCCGGAGTTCGTCGATGGTCTTGTCGATCTCCTGCTGCGGCACGCCGGCCTGCAGCATCGACACCCGCCGACGCGAGAGAAAGCGCTCCACCTGTCGCTGCGAAAGCCCGGACGGTATCTCCAGGCGCGTGTTATCGAGAAGATAACGCCCGACCTGCTTACGCATGGCTCCCCGCGCGTCGTTTTCAAGCTCCACGTCGAGGCTGGAGCGAATCATTTCGCGGAGATCTTCCTCGCTCTCATAACCCAGACTCTCGAGCAGATTCGCATCGAGCGGCGCGAGCTCGAGCCGCTTGATTTCCAATATGGTGAACTCGAAGTTGCCGGTTTTTCCGCGCGCATCGACGTTTTCATGGTCATCGGGAATAGTCGCGGAAAACTCCACCCTGTCGCCGGCCTTGTATCCGGCCAGCGTGTCGCCGAGGCCAATCAGCGGCACGCCGAATACACGCACGTCGCGGGCGGCCAACTCCACGTTGTCTTCACTGGCGAGCACTGTGTCATCGACGGATACCTTCACGTTTGCGTAAAGGTGGTCGTCGCGCTCAATCTGCCCACTTTCAACGGGGCGTAGTGTCCCGCGGACGGTGCGCAAGCGCTTGATTTCGTTATCGACGTCCGTATCCGTGACGGTCAATACCGGGCGCTCGACTGGAATCTTGTCCAACTCGGGAAGCTCAAATTCCGGCTTAAGCTCCATCTCGCAGGCGAATGTCATAGGGCCCTCGTCGGGGAGCTTGATGTGATCGAGCGCCTTTTGCAGGTTCAGCAGTTTCTCCGTTTCAACTTTATCTGACCGTTTGCCGTCACCGCTGCGCTCTTCGCTGACCTTTACCAGGAACAGCGGATCGCCCAACGGTTTCAAGTTCTCCTTCTCGACGGCGGCGAGATAGCCTTGGCTGACAAGCTCGGTCGCGAGTTGTTCGCCGACGTCGGCCCCGAACCGTTTCTCGACCAAGCGCAGCGGGGCATGCCCCTTGCGGAAGCCTGGGATAAGGGCCTCCCGCTTGAGCTCTGCGAATTGATCGCCGCTGCGTTCGGAGATGGCGTCGCGCGGGACCGTAACCGTCAACTTCAATCGCAGAGGCCCGATATCCTCACGTTCAACGGTTATGGCCTCTTTGAGCTTCGCCATCGCCTTTTCTTCATCGGAAAGCTCCGTCTCCGGCTCCCCGAGCTCGTCTTGCTGGTCGACAGCCAGTTCCTCTTCGCTCATACAATTGCTCCTGTGCTCCGCGCGTGAACGCCCCGGGGCGTCCGCTTACGTCCTTTAACCAGGAGAAAATACCGCCTTTGCTGTGTACGTGCAATCCTCGCGTTGTCGGCCCGCCGAACGGCCGGGCGTTGGACCCGGTTGGACCCTGGACTGGCCGGCGGCTGTTTTGCCGATAAAATCTCTGGCGTATGATGCAGCCGTAAGCGCGCAGCTTTGATGCCGAGACCATTTTTCATCACGGAGATTTGACAACCATGAGCGCCATAAGAGACCTTCTAGGACCCGACGCCAAGCAACTCCTCACTCACTCGTGCACTACCATCAACCGAGCGGACCTGCACCTTCCCGGGCCGGATTTCGTCGACCGCGTCGTGGCCCTGAGCGACCGGCCGACACCGGTTCTGCGCAGCCTGCAAGCCATTTTGTATAACGGAAGGCTCGCAGGTACGGGATACGTGTCAATCTTGCCGGTCGACCAGGGGATTGAGCACAGCGCGGGGGCGTCGTTTGCTCCGAATCCGGCGTACTTCGACCCGGAGAACATCGTCAAGCTGGCGATCGAGGGGGGCTGCAACGCGGTCGCATCGACGCTGGGCGTGCTGGGCTCGGTCGCACGCAAGTATGCCCACAGGATTCCCTTCATCGTAAAGCTGAATCACAACGAACTGCTCACGTATCCCAGCAAGTTCGATCAGATCATGTTCGCCGGCGTCGAGCAGGCGGCCGACATGGGCGCCGTGGCCGTGGGCGCGACGGTCTACTTCGGCTCGGAGGAGTCCGCCCGGCAGATTCAAGAGGTCAGCGAGGCGTTTCACGTTGCCCACGAACTGGGGATGGCGACGTTCCTGTGGTGTTACCTGCGGAACAGCGCGTTCAAGAAGGACGGGAAGGACTATCACGTGGCGGCCGATCTGACCAGCCAGGCAAACCATCTGGGCGTCACCATCGAGGCCGACGTAATCAAGCAGAAGCAGCCCGAGAACAACGGCGGCTACACCGCGCTCAATTTCGGCAAGACCAGCAAGCTCGTCTACGAGAAGCTGACCACGGACAACCCGATCGACCTGACGCGGTATCAGGTGGCCGGCTGCTACATGGGACGGGCGGGACTGATAAACTCCGGCGGGGCCTCGGGCGACAACGATTTCGCGGACGCGGCCCGCACGGCGGTGATCAACAAGCGCGCCGGCGGCATGGGCCTGATCTCCGGCCGCAAGGCGTTCCAGCGGCCGATGAGCGATGGTGTAAAACTCCTCAACGTCATACAGGACGTGTACCTGGATTCGTCGATTACGGTGGCGTAGCTTCGGCGAAAACCGTCCGCCGCGGGCTGCACCTGCCAGTTGTGACGGGCGGCACTACGAGCGGCGTGACTGATACGGGCGTGGCCGTACGAGAACTATACAGCCCGCGCGCGGCGACGGATTGCGACTGTGCCGGAGGTGAGGAGCGCAAGCGGCGAGTGGGCCATGTCTTCAGACATGGGGGACACGACGATTGAGAGCGGTCGTTCGCCCGTGTGCCGCTGCTCTTTAGCGGTGTTGGTCGCTGCCGTAGTACATGTGGTTAAGCAAGCTAATCTGACGCGACGCGGCGGCGGATGGCGATTGTCCCAGCCGCAAGGAGTAACAACGTCAACGCGGCCAGGCCCCAGGTGGAGGCGGCGGGGACGGCTTCGCAGTCGGCCAGGCAGGACTCAAAGGATTCGCCCGGTGAGCAGCAGCCGTCGCCGCACTGCGCGGGGCAGTCGGCCAGGCAGGTGCAGGCTGACTCGCTTGGAAGGCAGCAGCCGTCGCCGCACGTGTCGCAGTCCGTCGTGCAGTTCGTGCAGTCCTCCGTGCCGTTGCAGCAGCCGTCGCCGCAGTCGGTGGAGCAATCGTCGGGGCAGTTGCAGGTGTCCTCACCGGCCGCGCAACACCCGTCGCCGCACTCGATGCAGTCCTGGGGGCAGGCTGTGCAGTCCTCTCCGACGTTGCAGCATCCGTCGCCGCAGGATGGTCCGAAACCGAGGCAATAACTGATGACGTTGGTGGCCTGCCCGTCGTCGAGGATGAAGCGGGTGCGTTCACCGACCGGCAGTGGGCCGTCGAGTACGATTTCAACGGTGTCCACGTCGTCGGTCTCGCGGCGGCGGGTTTGAATGACCTTGGGAACGGTGGTCCGCA
>Ga0326597_10002647_pt1 | contig 26514 bp, 20 predicted proteins | sample RVTome_12_FD_203789 | JGI IMG/M metagenome (GOLD analysis project Ga0326597, IMG submission 203789) | Soil microbial communities from uranium-contaminated site in the Upper Colorado River Basin, Wyoming, United States - RVT100D185 | ecosystem: Environmental > Terrestrial > Soil > Contaminated >... | reverse complement strand
CGCGCAGGTCGTAGAACACCTTGCCGCTGCAGAATACGACTCGCTTCACCCGCTGCGGATCGATCTTCTCGTCCCACTCCTCGTTCACCGGCCTGAACTTGCCGTTGGCAAACTCCTCCAGCGGTGAAACCGATTCCTTGTGGCGCAGCAAGCTCTTCGGCGAGAAGATGACGAGCGGCCTGCGGTACGGGCGTATCATCTGGCGCCGCAGCAGGTAGTACATCTGCACCGGCGTTGCCGGCATGCACACCTGCATGTTGTAGTCGGCGCACAGCTGCAGGAAGCGCTCGACGCGTCCCGACGAGTGCTCAGGCCCGGCGCCTTCGTAACCGTGCGGCAGCATCAGGGTGAGCCCGCACAGGCGCCCCCATTTCACCTCACCCGCAGCGATGAACTGGTCGATAACGACCTGCGCGCCGTTGGCGAAGTCGCCGTATTGCGCCTCCCAGATAACCAGTTCGTTGGGGCTGGAAGTCGCGTAGCCGTACTCGAAGCCGAGCACCGCTTCTTCCGACAACACCGAATCGATGATGACGAAATCGCCCTGTTTGTCACTCACGTGCTGCAGCGGCATGTAGATGCCCTGGTCCCAATGCTCGCGGTTCTGGTCGTGCAGCACCGCGTGACGGTGGAAGAACGTGCCGCGGCCGACGTCCTGGCCCGAGATGCGTATCGAGTAGCCTTCGTTGAGGAGGGTCGCATAAGCGAGGTTCTCGGCCATGCCCCAGTCGAGCGGCAGGCGGCCTTCCGTCATCCGGCGGCGGTCAGTCATGATTTTTTCGACGCGCGGGTGCAGTTTGAAGTTGGGCGGCGCTTCGCTTAGCTTGCGGCCGAGCTGCTGCAGCAGCTCGAGCGGCAGCCCCGTCTCGTCGTTCTCGTTCCACCGGGTGCCCTTGTAGGGCTTCCAGTTGGCTTCGAACGGCGGCTGGTAGTTCGACAGTATCGTCTGATTGGTGTGATGGCCGCTGTCGAGCGCAGCGCGGCAAGCCCTGATTATTTCCTCGGCAGCAGCCTCCGTGATCACCTGTTCGGCGACCAGGCGCTCGGCGTAAATCTTGCGTGGAGCCGGATGCTGATGAATGCTCTTATACATCAGCGGCTGCGTAACCATCGGCTCGTCCTGCTCGTTATGGCCGAGACGGCGGTAACAGACCAGGTCGATAACCACGTCCTTGCCGAACTGCATGCGGTAATCGAGCGCGATCCCGGTCACGAAGCACACCGCTTCTGGATCATCGCCGTTGACGTGGAAAATCGGCACTTCGAGCATCTTGGACACGTCGCTGCAATAAAGCGTCGAGCGCGCATCGCGCAGGTCGGAGGTGGTAAAGCCGATCTGATTGTTGATGATGATGTGCAGCGTGCCGCCGGTGCCGAAACCGCGCGTCTGCGCGAGATTCAGTGTTTCCATCACCACGCCCTGCCCCGCGTACGACGCGTCGCCGTGGACCAGCACCGGCAGCACCTGCTTGCCGGCCTTGTCACCGCGGCGGTGCTGACGCGCGCGCACCGATCCTTCCACCACCGGATTGACGATTTCAAGATGCGAAGGGTTGAACGCGAGCGTCACGTGCAGCGGACCGCCCGGCGTCATGATGTTCGACGAAAAACCGTCGTGGTATTTGACGTCGCCGGCGAGCACTGCGTCGTCGTGCTTGCCCTCGAACCCGGCGAACAAATCCTTCGGCATCTTGCCGAGCGTGTTGACCAGCACGTTGAGCCGTCCGCGATGCGCCATGCCGATCACCAGTTCCTGCACGCCGGCGGCGCCGGCGCGCGCGAGCAGGTGATCGAGCATCGGGATGAAACTGTCGCCGCCTTCGAGCGAGAAGCGCGTCTGCCCGACGTACTTGGTGTGCAAATAGCGCTCCAGTGTCTCGGCCGCGGTCAGGCGCTCGAGGATATGCTTTTTGTATCCGGGGTCAAAGCTCGGGGCCGCGCGGCTGGTCTCCAGGCGCTCCCGGATCCAGCGCTTCTGCGGCACGTCGGTGATGTACATGTATTCGGTGCCAATGGTGCGGCAATACGTGTCCCGCAGCATCTGCAGGATGTCTTTTAATTTCATCTCGCGCGGCCCGATCAGCGAGCCGGTGCCAAACGCGGTATCCATGTCTGCGTCGCTCAACCCGTAGAACGCCGGGTCGAGCTCGGCGATATGAGGTGTTTCGTGCCGGCTGAGAGGATCGACGTTGGCGTGGCGCACGCCCTGGAAGCGGTAAGCGCCGATCAGCTGCAGCACCCCGTATTGCTTTTCCGAGAGCTGCGGGTGCTGCGCCATTCCGGTGGCGACGCCGCGGCTGCGCCTGGCCAGCCCGGCAAAATGCTCCTGGATCGATAGGTGGGAAACGTCGTGTGCGCCGTCGTCGAGCCGCTGCAGTTCGTCGAAATAGCTGCGCCAGCGCGGCTCGACCGCGTTCGGGTCCTCCAGATAGCGGTCGTACAGCGCTTCGATGAACGGCGCATTGGCCCCGAACAGATACGAATTGCCGCGCAATTCTTTCAGCACGACGCCCCCTTCTCGCCCTGCAAGAAGGCGTGGAAATGGGGGCAGAGGCGCCACGCCGGGTTCATGGGAACAATTTGCGGCGCGCGCGCCGTGGCGTCTCTCACCGATTACCGTTTTCCGTCTATTTGCGTTTCCCCATTGGCACGAACTGGCGCTCAGCGTGGCCGGTGTAAAGCTGGCGCGGGCGTCCGATCTTCTGATCGGGATCCGCAATCATCTCGGTCCACTGCGCGATCCAGCCGACCATGCGCGCAAGCGCGAAGATCGCCGTGAACATGCCGGTCGGTATGCCGAGCGCCTTGTACACGATGCCCGAATAGAAATCCACGTTGGGATAAAGTTTACGGCTCACAAAATACTCGTCCTCGAGCGCGATCTTTTCGAGCGCCATCGCCAGCTCGAACAGCTTGTCGCCTTTCAGACCGAGTTCATCGAGCACTTCGTGGCAGGTCGTCTGGATCAGCCGGGCGCGCGGATCGTAGTTCTTGTAGACGCGGTGCCCGAAGCCGTAGAGCACGGCGTTGTCATTCTTGTCCTTGACCCGCGCGATGTATTTTCCGATCTTCGAAACGTCCCCGATCTGGGCCAGCATGTTGAGCACCGCCTCATTGGCGCCGCCGTGCGCCGGACCCCACAGGCTGGCGATTCCCGCGGCCATGCAAGCGAACGGATTGGCGCCCGAGGAGCCGGCGAGCCGTACCGTCGAGGTCGAAGCGTTCTGTTCGTGGTCGGCGTGCAGAATCAGTATGCGGTCGAGCGCCCGCGATAACACCGGGTTGGGCTTGTACTCCGCGCACGGCGTGCCGAACATCATGTACAAGAAGTTATCAGCGTAAGACAGCGAGTTCCTGGGGTACATGAACGGCTGTCCCATGTTGTACTTGTAACACATCGCGGTAATCGTCGGGACCTTGGCGATCAGGCGGTAGGCCGAGATCTCGCGGTGGTGGGGGTCGTTGATGTCGAGCGAATCGTGGTAGAACGCGGACAGCGCACCGATCACTCCGCACATTACCGCCATCGGGTGCGCGTCACGGCGGAAACCGGAGTAGAAGCGCGCCAGCTGCTCGTGCACCATGGTGTGGTTGCAGATCGTCGACACGAAAGTTTCATGCTGCTTCGGGTTGGGCAGCTCGCCGTTGAGTATCAGGTAGGCTACTTCGAGAAAATCGCAATGCTCGGCGAGCTGCTCGATCGGGTAGCCGCGATACATCAACACGCCTTTGTCGCCGTCAATATAGGTGATTTTCGAGACGCAGCTTCCGGTGGACATGAAGCCGGGATCGTAGGTGAACTTCCCGGTCTTGCTGTAGAGCGGGCGGATATCGACGACATCTGGGCCCACCGTACCGGAACTGATCGGGAAATCGGCCGACGGCGTACCGTCAGTGAAGGACAGCGTTGCGAGCTTTTCAGCCATGATATTCTCCTTGGATGCGTGAACTTGTTTCGAGGGCGATTATACGTGAATCGTGCGCGACCGGACGACCTCAGGCCGCGCGCAGCAACTGCAGGATGTCGTTATGACGCCGGTCCGGGGATACGGCCCTCCCCATCACCAGGTCGAGCAAATCATTGTCGGGAAACGCCAATAGTTCCCGGTAGCAGTCAAGCTCCTCGGGACCGAGCCCGAGCAGGTAGCGCTCGTTGAATCTCTCCAATATCAGATCGAGCGCCAGCAATCCGCGCCGGCAATGCCACCTGATTTTGTCCAGTTCAGCCATGTTGGCCTAGACGGTGCGCTTGGGCATAGGGTAAGGACAGAATTTCTTGCTTTCAGGCGCCGAGCCACCTGCGTCACGGCTTGCTTGGGGGCAGCGTTTTTCCTTGTTTGATTTTACCAGCAATTGCTGTGTCGCAGAAAAAACCTGTGATCCCGCGCGCCTGATCGCAGTCGCAATGCCGCCCGGATTCCACACGATCGCGTGTCCGCAATCCGACGGCCCCGGGCCGCGGCGATATCTAATCTTGTTCTGACCTAGATCAAAGGATCCCCATGGCGCTTATGGTTGGATATCAGATTCCTGAGCGCAGCCCGAAGGGCAACCATGAGATCATCCGCCAAACCACGCGCCGTTTTGACACGAGCCGATCGGGTTCGTTATCATCGCGCGGCCGGATCGTTCGCAAAACCTATCCTGCGCCTGTTCTTCATCGCGTCCGCATGTCGCCTGTTTTCTAACTCGTCCCCGGGAGCATTCTAAAATGAAACGTCCAGTTCGCGTTGCCGTGACCGGCGCCGCCGGCCAGATCGGTTACAGTTTGTTGTTCCGCATCGCATCCGGCGAGATGCTCGGCAATGATCAGCCGGTCATCCTGCAGTTGCTGGAAATTCCTGACGAAAAAGTGCAGAAGGCGCTGCGGGGCGTGATGATGGAACTCGACGACTGTGCGTTCCCATTGCTCCAGGGCATGATCCCGGCGAGCGACCCGCAAGTCGCATTCAAAGACGTTGAGTTTGCGCTGCTGGTCGGTGCGCGGCCGCGCGGCCCCGGGATGGAACGTAAGGATCTGCTCGATGCCAACGGCAAGATCTTTGGCCCGCAGGGCAAGGCGCTGAGCGACGTCGCAAACCGCGGTGTGAAGGTGCTGGTCGTCGGCAACCCGGCCAATACGAATTGCCTGATCGCGATGAAAAACGCGCCCGCCCTCAAACCCACGCAATTCACCTCGATGATGCGGCTGGATCACAACCGCTCGCTTACGCAGATCGCGCAGAAAACAGGCAAGCCGGTGCCCAGCCTGAAGAAAATGACGGTCTGGGGCAATCACTCCGCGACGCAATACCCCGACCTGTTTCGCGCGGAAGCCGACGGCAAGCCCGTATGGCCGCTGATCAACGACCAGGACTGGCTCGAAAAGACTTTCATCCCGCTCATCCAGAAGCGTGGCGCCGCAATCATCGAGGCGCGCGGGTTGTCTTCCGCCGCCAGCGCCGCCAACGCTGCGATGGACCACATGCGCAACTGGGTCTACGGCACGCCTGAGGGCGACTGGGTGAGCATGGGTGTTCCTGCCGACGGCAGCTACGGCATCGCCGAGGGCGTGATCTACGGATATCCGTGCACGTGCAAGAACGGCAATTACGAGATTGTCAATGGCGTCGAGCTCAGCGACTTCAGCCGTGCCCGCATGCAGGCGACACTCAAGGAGCTGCACGAAGAACGCGATGGCATCAAGCAACTGCTGGGTTGACCGCTAAAATAACGGCAGCCGAGGCGGACACCAGGCTTTGGTGCCGCCTTTTTTTTCGCGTTGCGGACAGCCGACTATGGCACGATAATTGGCAGACGCACTACCCTCACCCCAACCCTTTCCCGCCAAGCGGGAGAGGGAGCATTCATTGGAGACGACCATGAGCAGCAACGAGGCACCCGCCGGCTTCAAACCAAAGAAATCGGTCGCGCTGTCCGGCGTTACCGCCGGCAACACCGCGCTTTGCACCGTCGGCCGCAGCGGCAACGATCTGCATTACCGCGGCTACGACATTCTCGATATCGCCGATCGGTGCGAATTCGAGGAAGTGGCCTACCTGCTGGTGCACGGCAAGCTGCCGACCGCAGCCGAGCTTGCAAGCTACAAGACCAAGCTCAAATCGCTGCGCGGTCTGCCGCACGCGGTAAAAGCGGCGCTTGAATGCGTGCCTGCGGCAGCGCACCCGATGGACGTGATGCGCACCGGCTGTTCGGTGCTCGGCTCCGCATTGCCGGAAAAGGACGATCACAACGTGCCCGGCGCGCGCGACATCGCCGACCGCCTGATGGCTTCCTTCGGCTCGATGTTGCTCTACTGGTACCACTACAGCCAGAACGGGCGGCGCATCGAGGTCGAAACCGATGATGACTCGATCGGCGGCCATTTCCTGCACCTGCTGCATGGCAAGGAACCCTCACCGCAGTGGGTGCGCGCAATGCACACCTCGCTGATCCTCTACGCCGAGCACGAATACAATGCCTCGACCTTCGCCTGCCGCGTCGTTGCCGGTACCGGGTCCGACATGTACTCAGCCATCACCGGCGGAATCGGCGCGCTGCGCGGCCCCAAACACGGGGGCGCCAACGAGGTTTCATTCGAAGTGATGAACCGCTACGACAGTCCCGACGCAGCCGAGAACGACATCGTCACGCGGGTGGCCAACAAGGAAGTCGTGATCGGTTTCGGCCATCCGGTCTACACCATCTCCGACCCGCGCAACCAGGTGATCAAGGAAGTCGCGCGCACGCTGTCGCAAGAATCCAGCGACATGGCAATGTTCAACATCGCCGACCGCATCGAGGCGGTCATGGGGCGAGAGAAAAAAATGTTCGCCAACCTCGACTGGTTCTCGGCAGTGTCGTACTTCAAGATGGGCGTCCCGACCGCGATGTTCACGCCGATCTTCGTGATCTCACGCACCAGCGGCTGGGCGGCGCACGTGATCGAGCAGCGCATCGACGGCAAAATCATCCGCCCGACCGCGAACTATACCGGCCCCGAGCCGCGCAAGTTAACGCCGATCGGCGAGCGAGATAAGGCCGCGAGGAAGTCGAAATAAAACCTGCCGCAGGGATTTTTGTGCTTTAACGGAATAATCTATGTCATCACACGTCTCGAACGTCCGCCCCAAGCCCGACCAAGTTCTCGTCGATATCGTCGACTACACGCTTGGCTACAAGATCAAGAGCGCCGATGCCTACCACACCGCGCGGCTGTGCCTGATGGATACGCTAGGCTGCGGCCTCGAAGCGCTGTCTTATCCCGCGTGCACGAAACTGATGGGACCGATCGTTGCCGGCACCGTGGTGCCGAACGGCGCCAAGGTTCCCGGCACCTCGTTCCAGCTCGACCCGGTAGCCGCGGCTTTCAACATCGGCTGCATGAACCGCTGGCTCGACTTCAACGACGCGTGGCTCGCTGCCGAATGGGGCCATCCATCGGACAACCTCGGCGGCATCCTGGCAACCGCCGATTACCTGTCGCGTAAACAGGCGGCCGGCGGCAAGAAGCCGCTCGTGATGCGCGATGTGCTGACCGGCATGATCAAGGCGCACGAAATCCAGGGCGTGATTGCACTGGAGAACAGCTTCAACCGCGTCGGGCTCGATCATGCAGTGCTGGTGAAGGTCGCGAGCACCGCGGTGGTCACCGCGATGCTCGGCGGCACGCGCGACGAAGTAATCAACGCGGTGTCGAACGCCTGGGTCGACGGGCAGTCATTACGCACCTACCGCCATGTGCCCAACACCGGGTCGCGCAAATCATGGGCGGCAGGCGACGCCACCAGCCGCGCGGTACGGCTCGCGCTGATGGCGCTCAAAGGCGAGATGGGTTACCCCTCCGCGCTCACCGCGAAGACGTGGGGCTTTTACGACGTGCTTTTCAAAGGCAAGCCGTTCAAGTTCACGCGCCGCTACGGTTCCTACGTGATGGAAAACGTGCTGTTCAAGATTTCATTCCCGGCCGAATTCCACGCCCAGACTGCGGTCGAATGCGCAGTCAGACTGCATCCGGAAGTCAGCGACCGGATCGGCGACATCAGGAAAATCGTGATCACGACCCACGAATCCGCAATCCGCATCATCGACAAGCAAGGCCCGCTCGGCAATCCCGCCGACCGCGACCATTGCATCCAGTACATGACCGCAATCGGGCTCATCAAGGGCAATTTGACCGCGGCCGATTACGAGGATGACGTCGCCCAGGATCCACGCGTCGACGCGCTGCGCGCCAAGATGGTATGCGTGGAAAACAAGCAATGGACCCGCGATTATCTCGATCCGAACAAGCGCTCGATCGCCAACGCAGTGCAGGTGTTTTTCAAAGACGGCACCAAAACCGCCAACGTTGCAGTCGAGTACCCGGTCGGACATCGTCGCCGCCGCAGGCAAGGTGTGCCGCTGCTCGAAGCCAAGTTCAGGACCAATCTCGCGCGCCGCTTCCCGGCCAAACAGCAGGCGGCGATCCTCAATTTGTGCCGCGACCAGAAACGGCTCGAGGCAACACCGGTCCACGAGTTCGTCGATTTGTTCGTAATTTAAGCCCTGGAATCTACGTGTCACATAATTCATTCAACTCGTTACGGCAATTCAAGCTCGCCTCAGGCAGGACCGGCAACTACCATTCCCTCGCAGCGCTCGAAGCTGCCGGCCTGGGCCAAATCTCGCGCCTCCCCTACTGCCTGCGCATCGTACTCGAATCGCTGGTGCGCAACTGCGACGGAAAACGCGTCAGCGAGCAGAACGTAAGCGAACTCGCGGCGTGGCAGCCGAACGCGCCGCGTACCGCGGAGATTCCATTCGTCGTCGCACGCATCGTGCTGCAGGACCTCGCGGGTTTTCCGTCGCTTGCGGATTTTGCCGCCATGCGCGACGCGGCGCGCAAGCTTGGCAAGAATGCAAAGCTCATTGAGCCATTGGTGCCGGTCGATCTGGTCGTCGACCATTCGGTGCAGGTCGACCACCACAACTCGCCCGATGCGCTCAGGCTCAACATGGAAATCGAGTTCACGCGCAATGCCGAGCGCTACCGCTTCCTGAAATGGGGCATGCAGGCATTCGACACCATGAAGATCGTGCCGCCGGGAATCGGCATCGTGCACCAGGTCAACCTCGAGTACCTGGCGCGCGGCGTACAGCACAAAGACGGCGTCTATTATCCCGATTCACTGGTCGGCACCGATTCGCACTTCGCCATGATCAACGGCATCGGCGTCGTCGGCTGGGGCGTTGGCGGGATCGAGGCCGAAGCCGGCATGCTCGGTCAGCCGATCTACATTCTGACGCCAGATGTGGTCGGCGTGCACCTGACGGGGCGCCTGCAGGAAGGCGTCACGGCAACCGACCTCGTGCTCACCGTGACCGAAGCGCTGCGCAAACACAAGGTGGTGAGCAAGTTCGTCGAGTACTGCGGCGACGGGGCCGCATCGCTTGCGGTGACCGACCGTGCCACGGTGGCCAACATGTGCCCGGAATACGGCGCGACCATCGGCTTTTTCGCCGTCGACGACGAAACCGTGCGCTATTTTCGCGCGACCGGCCGCACCGACGAGGAAATCGACGCACTGGTCGGCTACTGCAAGGCGCAGGAGATTTACGGCATTCCGCAACCAGGCCAGTGCGACTACTCGAGCGTCGTCGAGATCGATTTATCGAAGGTAGTGCCGACGGTTGCAGGGCCGAAGCTGCCCAATCAGCGCATCGCCCTGCCCGGACTCAAGGAACGGTTCCGTTCACTGATGCAGCAACCGGCAGCCGATGGCGGATATGGCAAAGGCACTGCCGTCATCGGCGCACGCCTCGCTACCGGAAAACCCGGGCTCGAGGTCGGTCACGGCGATGTGCTGATCGCGGCGATCACTTCGTGCACCAACACTTCGAACCCCGCCGTATTGCTCGGCGCGGGGTTGCTGGCCAAAAAAGCCGTCGAGCGCGGCCTGAAGGTCAACCCGCGCGTGAAGACTTCGCTTGCCCCGGGGTCGCGCGTCGTCAACGAGTATCTGCAGCAGTCCGGACTGTTGCCTTATCTCGAGCAAGTCGGGTTCTACGTCGTCGGCTATGGCTGTACCACGTGCATGGGAGGCTCGGGCCCGCTCGATGCGGCAATCGAGGACACGGTTGTGAAGAACGACCTGATCGGCATCGCGGCGCTCTCGGGCAACCGCAATTTCGAAGCACGCATTCATCAGGCGCTCAAGGCAAACTTTCTGATGAGCCCGCCGCTGGTCGTCGCGTTCGCGCTCGCCGGCACGGTCGATATCGACATGAGCAGGGATCCGCTCGGAACCGGCAAGAACGGCGAGCCGGTGTACCTGAAAGACATCTGGCCCAGCAATGCCGAGATCGCCGCCGTGATGAAGTTCGCCAACGACCCGGCCAACTTCCGCAAGCTCTACAGCAATCTCGCCGAATCGAACCCGTTGTGGAAACAGGTGCCGTCCGTTGCTGGCGAAGTGTTTAGCTGGGACGCGGATTCGACTTACATCAAGGAGCCGCCGTTTTTCGAAGGCTTCGGCATGCGGCCCGCCAAGCAGGGCAACATCCTCGGCGCGCGCGTGCTCGGCCTCTTCGGCGACTCGGTTACGACCGACCACATCAGTCCGATCTCCAGCATCAGGTCAAATTCACTGGCGGGAAAATATCTGCTGGAGCGCGGCGTCAAGCCCGCCGACTTCAGCAACTTCGGCATGCGCCGCTGCAATCACGAAATCATGCTACGCGGCACCTTCGCCCATGTGCGCATCCGCAATCTGATGGCGCCCGGCACCGAGGGCAGCGCCGCCATTCACCAACCAAGCGGCGAGCCATCGACGATTTATGAAGCCGCGATGCGTTATCAGCAGGAGCGCGTACCGTTGATGGTGTTTGCCGGCGAGGAATACGGCACTGGTTCGTCGCGCGACTGGGCCGCGAAAGGCGCCCAACTGCTCGGCGTGAAAGCGGTGATCGCGCGCGGCTTCGAGCGCATCCATCGCTCGAACCTGGTCGGCATGGGCGTGCTGCCGTGCCAGTTCAAGGGTGAAACGACGTGGCAGAGCCTCAAGATCGACGGCAGCGAAACCTTCGATTTGCTCGGCGTCTCGGACGAAGTCAAACCGCAGCAGGAAGTCACGCTGGTGATAAACCGCAAGGACGGTTCCACGCAGCGCGTGCCGCTGCTGCTACGCGTCGATACCCCGATCGAGGCAGACTATCTGCGCCACGGCGGTATCCTGCCCTACGTACTACGCGAGATTCTAGCCGCCGCGGCCTGAATGGAAGTCGTCATTCCGGATGCGCGTCAGCACGATCCGGAATCCAGATTAAACTCGTCATTCTGGACGTGCGTGAACACGATCCAGAATCCAGGATTCGTAGGGTGGATGAAGCGCAGCGCAATCCACCAATCGCTGCGGGGTTAGAATAATCACATGCTGCCCCGCTCGCCTCGCCACGACCGCGCCTCCGCATACTCGCGATTGGGGCTATTCAAGCGGCTGAGCAGCTTTGCCGAACTTGAACTCCGTATCGCGCAGCTCCCCACCGAGAAGGAACGTGGCGACGCTTTCGAGGTCTTCGTCGAGGCATATCTAAACACCGACGAGATGGTGCAGGCCGCCGAGGTCTGGGTCATCGGCAAGGTTCCCGGTGAAATCAGGCGGCAACTCAACCTTCCTTCCAGAGACTACGGTTATGACGGCGTCTTTCGGACGAAGTTAGGCGAGCTGGTCTCGTACCAGGCGAAGTTTCGCTCGGAGCGAACATCGCTTCCCTATGCCGAACTGGCAACCTTCTTCGGGATCTCGGAGAAGGCCGACCGTCGCGTCGTTCTGACGAACTCGATTGCAATTTCCGCGGTCGCTGAGTCCCTTACCAGTTTCCAGACCACTCGCGGCGGAGACTTCGATCGTCTGGATGCCGCGCAGCTTGCCGCCATCGACGCTTGGATCGACGGCATCGCGCCCGCACCGCTGGTAAGGGAGCCGCACCCCCATCAGCGCGCTGCCTTGACAGACATTGAACAGGAACTCTCCGCCCGTGATCGTGCGACGGCGGTCATGGCCTGCGGCACGGGGAAAACGCTCGTTGCTCTTTGGGCGGCTGAATCGGCGAAACCGAAGCGCGTCCTGGTCCTGGTTCCATCGCTCAATTTGCTTCGGTAGACCCTACACGAATGGGCCAAATGGACCAATTGGGGCGAGCGGTTCCGCTATCTGTGCGTTTGCTCTGACCCGAAGGTAGCGAAAGGAATCGATGAAATCGAGATCCGTCCCGAGGATGCGGACTTTCCCGTGCGGACTGATCCGGCCATCGTAGGGCGATTCCTCGACTACGATGGCGACGCCGTGTCGGTTGTCTTTTGTACCTACCAGTCCGCACCGGTCGTCGGCGCGGCAATGAAGGGGCGGCAACCGTTCGACCTCGGTATCTTTGATGAAGCCCACAAGACCACGGGCCGAGAGGGCACCCGCTACGCCTTTGCGCTACATGACAAGAATCTACCGATCCGCAAGCGCCTGTTTCTCACTGCCACCCCGCGTCATTACGACATCCGCAAACGCGATAAGGAAGGCGATTTCGCGGTCGCATCGATGGACGACGAGGCGATCTACGGGCGCGTGGCGCATCGCCTGACGTTCGCTCGGGCTGCGGAACAGAAGATCATCGTTCCATACAAGGTGGTGATCTCGGTTGTCGATAGCGAGATGATTGACAACGCGCTGATGGAACGTTCCGAAGTGGCCATCGAGGGCGACCCGGTGCGCGCAAAGTGGGTGGCGCACCAGATTGCGTTGTCTACTGCCGAGCGAGATGAGCATATGCGCGAGTTCGCACGGGTGCAGCGAGGGGTGACCCATGGGGACTGCAATGTCCCAAGCCGCTGGAAGGTAAATCCGAAACTTGGAACGTGGGTCAGCCATTGCCGCGTTTTTCCTTCTCCTTTTCGCAGCCTTTTTTGACGCGCCACTTTGAGAAAAACTCGGCAGGTCGCCCCATTTGTGCCGCCAGCTCAGGTATGCCGTGTGGCGGTCCGCACTGTCTGGAAATAATGAAGCTTCGTGAATACCAGCGAACGCGAGTTTTTTCTTAAGATTTAGGGCATCAAGCGGCTTCCTACTTATGTCGCATTGACCGCCGGCATGACTTGCTCCGCCATCAACTGAATTGAGCGCACCAGCTTTCAGCGGATCCCAGAAACGCCAAGCCCCTCGTGACGAGGGGCTTGGCAATTACGAATTTCGATTGATTATGCTGCCTTGTGGCGATCTTTCAGCAGCTGGAACGCCCGCACCTTGTCCTGCCTCAACCACTCTTTTTCGGATGGTGTCAGCATCCGGGGAGCGTTCGAGGTAGCGGGCTTCGGATTGGGTGAGGCGGTCGAAGCCGTAGCCGAATTCCTGTTGCCACCAGTTTTCAAGGTCGTTTCCATGTTTATCCCGGACCGCCTGAATCAACGACGGTTCGGGCGCAAGCTTAGCGGAGTAAGGACGGCCGGTCAACGTCGTAACGCCAATCACGCAGCCGCCGCTGGCTTCAACGAAGCCCTTCAGATTGGCTACCGTACCGCCCTGTCCGATGAAATCGTCGACGATCAAATAATTGGCTTGGGCCGTGACGCTGCCGCTGAACAGTGCCGGATTGGCAAGCCGTTGGTAGCCGTTCGCGCCAGTATGGCCGACGGTGTTGTCCTGGATCACCGATAAATCGGCTTCCAGATCGAGTTCTGATGCTAATCGTTGGGCCAGCGCGATCGGGATCTCGTTGATGCCGGTGACCTCGAGCGCATGCACGGGCAGCAATATCGGCTGCGCATTACCCACCAGCACCTTGACCTGTGCAATCGCCTGTGGGCTGATAAACCGATCCACCAATCGGCCGGCGGCTACTGCATTGCCGGCCTTGGCTGCCGCATAATCGGGATCATTCTTGACCGGCTGTTCACCGGCGAGTATCGCCACATCCGGCATTCCAGTGAGCACCGCCCGCGGAATTTTCATGCGCTCAATGTTAGCACTTTCAATCAGCGCTAGTGACTCGTCGTTCGTGGCTCGTTGTTCGTGGTTCGGGAATCCGAGCCGGGATTCATGCGGGCCTTGCGGTCACGGCGGCGTACCCAGTGCCGCATTGACCGCGGACATCACCTGCTCCGCCATCAACTGCATCGAGCGGCGCGCCAGCCGCGGATCGGCCCAATCGTGGCCGGCATACAGCAGTGTCCCGAAGTCGCCGGTGATCTCCCGGAATGCGAGCAACTGATCCACCACACTGTTGACGCTGCCGCAGATCACGAGACGGTCCAGTATGTAATTCAGCGTCACCGCGGAATCCGGCAGCGTGAGGTCGTGCTTGAAAATATCGACGTTGCCGTAGCTCCTGCGTTTGGTAAGCAGGTTCCAGAAATAGAACCCGTAAGGACCGTTCACGTCTTTCCCATAGCGCTGCGCGGTTGCATCATCGTCGGCAACAAAGATGCTCTTGCAGACCCGCCAGTCGCTCCGTTCGGCCTTGCGTCCATCGAGTTCGCAGCCCTGCGCGTGCATGGGCCAGTGCGTCGCCGCCCAGTTGGGCTGCAGAAAATTCGCCGTGATCGGCGTCCAGCCGCGCCGGGCGGCCGCCACCAGCCCTTTGGAGTGCGGAACGATGGCCGTAACGACGATCGGCGGATGCGGCTTCTGATACGGCTTGAGCATCACGCCCTGGCCGGCCTCCCGGATCAGGGTGCGCTCCGTCGACACGTTCCAGAACTGTCCCTTGAGATTGTACGGAGCGTCGCTGGCCCAGATTGCAAGGATCTGGTCGATTGCCTCGACGAACATCGCGTTGCGGTCGCGATCCAGGTTGCCGAGCATTTCCATGTCGGAGCGCAAACCTCCGGGCCCGATGCCGAACAGAAAGCGGCCCTCGAGCATGTGATCGAGCATGGCAACATTGGCCGCCACCTGCGCCGGATGGTTGTTGGGCAGGTTGACGGTGCCGCTGCCGAGTTTGATTTGCCGGGTCTCGAAAGCGACGCTCGCGATGAATGCAAGGCACGACGGAATTGATTCGCAGATATCGGTCACGTGCTCGCCGATGAATGCCTCGCAAAATCCGAGCTTGTCGGCAAGAATGACGGCTTCCCGGTCTTCCTTGAGCGTCTGCGTGTAGTCGCGGCCCGGCGGATGCATGGGCATCGTGAAAAAGCCAAGCTTCATCAGGTTGTCCTCACCCCAGTGTGCAGTCGCGTTAATGTCTTTCACTATTCCAGCACCGTCATGCCGGTGCAAACCGGCATCCAGTACGGATTTCTGGATTCCGGCGTCCGCCGGAATGACGATCCTTTATGCAACTGACCTGTGGACACTACACTAGCACGGTCTCGCAATTACCGGAGGTTTCTGACGGCAGCCTGTGCGCAAGCCGCTGTCCGTGTTCGCGGGTCGTGTGAAAGCCCACCTTCGGCCAGCGCTCCCTCGTGAGCTGCAGATTGTATTTATTGGGCGCAAGGTATACCGGGTTATCGTCCACGTCCCGTGCCAGATTCAGCGCATTTTCTTTTTCAAAACCGCGGCGCGTCGCCTCATCGGAAAAGGTCAGCCAGCGCGCGGCAAAGATATCGGTCATGTCGTACACCGCGTCCACCTTGTATTCGCTTTGCAGCCGATGCACCACGATATCGAACTGCAGCGATCCCACCGCCCCGAGCAACAGCGTGCTGCCCGCCCCGGAGTCAAACACCTGGATCGCGCCCTCTTCGCCCAGTTCCCGCAGTCCCTTCTGCAACTGCTTGGCCTTGAACGGATCGCGCGGCCGCGCCAGCCGGAACAACTCGGGCGCGAAATACGGAATCCCCTTGAACCCGAGCGCCTCGCCCTCCGTCAGCGTATCGCCGATCTGCAACTGCCCGTGATTATGGATGCCGATGATGTCCCCCGCCACCGCATCCTCGCTTTTCACGCGCTCGTTCGCCATGAAAGTGTGCACGTTGCCGAGCTTCATCGCGCGCCCGATCCGCCCGTGATGCACCTTCATGCCGGGCTGGTAGCGGCCCGAGCAGACGCGCAGGAATGCGATCCGGTCGCGGTGCTTGAGGTCCATGTTCGCCTGGATTTTGAACACGAAACCGCTGAAAGGAACCTCTGCAGGCTGCACCACGCGGCTGCCGCCATCGCGCGGCTGCGGCGGCGGCGCCCACTCGATGAGCGCCTGCAGGATTTCCTGTACCCCGAAATTATTGATGCCGGAACCGAAAAACACCGGCGACTGTTCGCCCGCCAGAAAGCGCTCGAGATCGAACGGCGTGCTCGCGCTACGTACCAGCTCGACATCTCGGCGCAACGCGCCCACTTCGTCCGGAAACAATCGATCGAGCTGAGGGTTCGCAAGCCCTTCTATCATTTCGGAGTCCGCGCTGCGCCGCTCCTCGCCCGGAGTAAAGCGCAGCAACCGGTCGTGCAGCAGATGAAACACGCCGCGAAACACCTTCCCCATGCCGATCGGCCAGGTAATCGGCGCGCAGTCGATATTCAGCACCGACTCGATCTCTTCGAGCAACGCAACCGGCTCGCGTACCTCGCGGTCGAGCTTGTTCACAAACGTGATGATAGGTGTTGCGCGCAGCCGGCACACTTCCAGCAGCTTGATGGTTTGCGCCTCGACACCCTTGGCGGCGTCGATCACCATCACCGCCGCATCCACCGCGGTGAGCACTCGGTAGGTATCTTCCGAGAAATCCTCGTGCCCGGGTGTGTCGAGCAGGTTCACGGTGTGGCCAAGGTAATCGAACTGCATTACCGAACTTGTCACCGAAATGCCGCGCTGTTTCTCGACTTCCATCCAGTCGGAAGTCGCGTGACGCGAACTCTTGCGCGCTTTCACCGTACCCGCCATCTGAATCGCGCCGCCATAGAGCAGCAGCTTCTCGGTGAGCGTGGTCTTGCCCGCATCGGGATGCGAGATGATGGCGAAGGTACGGCGGCGCGCGACATCGCGCACCAGATCGGCGGAAAAAGCAGGCGCATTCATCGGGTTGATGTTATCCATATAAGGCTGCAGCGTGGCCCGGACTCGGCCGCGGCAAACAAAAAACCGCCGGCCGAGGTGCGGCGGGCGGAATGAAAGGCACGGATTATACCAATCCCTACGGGAACGGCAGGATAATTCCCAGTTGCCACCTACCGACGCCGACCCGTATCCTTCAAGCTTTCCCGATGCTGCAGACTATCGCCACCAAGGAGAAAGACATGACAAGTGATAAAAAACTCACCGGCAAGGTCCCGCGCGAAGCCATACGGACACTCGCGATAACTCGCCTTCCCGCGGAGATCATCGCCGGTTTCGCTGCCCTCGTCGATCTGACCGGGACGGTGTCAGACGCCATGGACAACCTCGGCCTCGCCGGTGCAATTCCCGCGTCGGTGCTCGCGCCGACCTTGCCGGCGAAGCGCATCGTCGGGCAGGCAGTAACGGTGCGCAACGTCGAGCGCCAGCAATCGGTGTTCCGCAGCGCAGCCGAGGCTATCAACCGCATGGGCGAGACCGAAGCCTACAACCTCGCCGAATCCGGCGACGTGGTAGTCATTGAAGGACTCCCCGGGGTATCGAACATGGGCGGGCAGTCGGCAACCATCGCCCATCGCCAAGGCTGTGCAGGTGCCGTGATCGACGGCTCTTACCGCGATCCCGACGCCTCCCGCGAACTAGGCTTTCCGATCTGGGCGCGCGGCGTCACGCAGATTACCGGCAAATGGCGCCTCGAAACCGTCGAGATCAACGGCCGGGTGCACATCGCCGGCGTTTCGGCAGACGCTGGTGATCTTGTCGTTGCCGATGACGCGGGCGTGGTATTTATCCCACGCCAGCACGCTACCGCGGTGCTCGACGAAGCGCGCAAAATCGACGCCGGCGACAGCAAGCGCAAACAGGACATCGCTGCCGGCGCGGATATCGCCGTGCTCGTGCAGAAGAAATATAAATAGCTTGCGGCCTTTGCGTTGCGCGATCGGCAGCGTGGCTTGCGGGTAGAATGCAGCTTCAAAGCTCTCGGCCATGACCACCGCCGCCACATTCCAGATCGATCACCTGCAGTTTCTCGACGCGCACGGCAAGGTCGTCGCACCCCTGCCCGCTTTCGCCAACGACCCTGCAGCGCTGATACCTCTCTACCAGGCGATGGTGCTGATGCGCATCTACGACGCCAAGGCGATCGCGCTGCAGCGCACCGGCCAGATCGGTACCTACGCCTCGATACTCGGCAAGGAAGCGGTCGAGGCCGGCGTCGGCGCCGCGATGGAGAAGGACGACGTTTTGTTCTGCACCTACCGCGAGAACGGCGTCCAGATCATGCGCGGCGTCACGATGCGCGAACTGCTCCTCTACTGGGGCGGCGATGAGCGCGGCAGCGACTTTGCGGGTCCGCGCCGTGATTTCCCGGTCTGCATCACGATCGCCTCGCAGTGCCTGCACGCCGTGGGTGTCGCTTACGCGATCAAACTGCGCAGGCAACCGCGCGTCGCAGTGTGTATGTGCGGCGACGGCGCAACCTCCAAGGGCGATTTCTACGAAGGCATCAATGCCGCCGGCACATGGCGGCTGCCGGTGGTATTCGTCGTCACCAACAACCAGTGGGCGATCTCGGTGCCGCGCGACGCGCAAACCGCCGCACAGACGCTGGCGCAGAAAGCGCTCGCCGCTGGCTTCGAAGGCGTACAGGTCGACGGCAACGACGTGGTCGCGGTGCACCACGCGATGCGCGAAGCGCTCGCCAAAGCGCGCTCGGGCGGCGGGCCGACGCTGATCGAGGCCGTGACGTATCGCCTCGCCGATCACACCACCGCCGACGACGCGTCGCGCTACCGCCCTCCCGAAGAAGTCGCCGCGGCGTGGAAGTGCGAGCCGGTGCTGCGCTTGCGCAATTACCTGTCTGAAGCGCTCGCGTGGAACAAAGCGCTCGAGGAAGAGCTGCTCAGGCAATGCAACGAACAAGTACAGGCCGCGGCACAGGCCTACCTCGACATGCCGCCGCCTCCAGTCGAGCAGATGTTCAGTCATCTTTATGCGACGCTGCCGGCGGCTTATGCCGCGCAGCGCGCGGCGATACTTGCCGCGGCAGCCGAATCGACACAGTGATGGCGCAAATCACGCTGGTTGAGGCCGTCAATCTGGCGCTCGCGCGCGCGATGGCTGATGACCCCAACGTCGTCGTGTTCGGCGAAGATGTCGGCAAAGACGGCGGCGTGTTCCGCGCGACACTCGGCCTGCTCGATAAATTCGGTCCCGAGCGCGTGCTCGACACGCCGCTCGCCGAAAATCTGCTCGCCGGAATGGCGATCGGCATGGCAGCCGAGGGATTGCGGCCAATCTGCGAAATCCAGTTCTCGGGCTTCGCCTACTCGACGCTCGACCAGATGCTTAATCATGCCGGGCGCATGCGGCATCGCACGCAAGGCCGCTTAAGCTGCCCGATGGTGCTGCGCACGCCGTGCGGCGCCGGCATCCATCCGCCCGAACACCACTCGGAGAGCCCGGATGCGATGTTTGCGCACATCCCCGGCATTCGTGTGGTTTATCCTTCTTCACCGAAGCGCGCTTATGGCCTGCTGCTCGCCGCAATCCGCGACCCCGACCCGGTGGTGTTTCTCGAACCCACGCGCCTCTACCGTCTGTTCAAGGAGGACGTGATAGACAACGGTGAGGCACTGGCGCTCGATGCGTGCTTCACGCTGCGCGAAGGCACCGATATCACGCTCGTAACATGGGGCGCTATGGTCTACGAGACGCTGCAGGTCGCCGACGAGCTGGGAGAACAGGGTATCGTCGCCGAGGTGATCGACGTCGCCACGCTCAAGCCGATCGATTTCGACACCATACTGGCTTCGGTAGCCAAGACCGGGCGTTGTGTCGTGGTGACCGAGGCGCCGCGTCACTGCAGCATCGCGTCCGAAATCGCGGCGACCCTCGCCGAGCAGGGCCTGCTCACCTTGCTCGCGCCGGTGCAGCGCGTCACCGCGCCCGACGTCGTGGTGCCGCTGGCGCGGCTAGAACAACATTACCTGCCAGGCAAGCCCCAGATCACCGCCGCGGTGCGCAGAGCGCTCGAATTTGCATAATCCTACAAGAAACCTTTCAGCGTCCTTGGCGGTTCAAATGCTGGAGTTAAGATAATCTGACACTATGAAGATCTTCAAGCTGCCCGATCTGGGCGAAGGCCTGCAGGAAGCGGAAATCGTGCAATGGCACGTCAAGGCAGGCGACGAAGTCGCGCTCGATCAGCCGCTGGTCTCGGTCGAAACGGCCAAGGCGATCGTCGACATCCCCGCTCCCTATGCGGGCAGAATCGTCAAGCTCTACGGCGCCGCACGCGATGTCGCGCACGTCGGCGCGCCGTTGGTAGCGTTCGAAGGCGGCGATGACATCGACACAGGCACTGTCGTCGGCAAAGTCGAGATCGGCCAAACAATGATCGCCGAGGCTCCCGCCGCGGCGACGCCGCTCGCGCATGGCATCAAGGCGATGCCGGCGGTGCGCGCGCTGGCCCGCAAGCTCGACATCGATCTCACGATGGTGACGCCGACCGGCGCCGATGGCCTGATCACCGCCAACGACGTGCAGCGCGCGGCGCGCATCCTCGCTGAAATCGGCCCGCAGGAACTGCTGCGCGGCGTACGCAAAGTGATGGCGCAAAGCATGACGCTCGCGCACGCCGAAGTCGCCTGCGCCACCATCATGGACGACGCCGACATCGACGCCTGGCCCGAAGGCACCAGTGTCATGCTGCGCCTGATCCGCGCGCTCGTCGTTGCCTGCCGCGCAGAGCCGTCGCTCAATGCGTGGTATGACAGTCAGGCAGTTGGTAGACGGCTGTTGAAAAACGTCGATCTTGGCATCGCAGTCGACACGCCGGACGGCCTGCTGGTGCCGGTTTTGCGCAACGTCGAGCGGCGCGCGCCGGAGGAATTGAAGACCTCGCTTGCCAAGCTGATCCAGGATACGCGCGATCGCAAGGTGCCTCCCGAAGACCTGCGCGCAAGCACCATCACGCTATCAAACTACGGCTCGATCGCCGGGCGCTACGCGTCCCCGATCGTGCTGCCGCCGACGGTCGCGATCGTCGGCGCGGGGCGCATAATGAAGGAAATCGTCGCCGTCGACGATAAACCGGCGGTGCACCGCATCCTTCCGTTGTCGCTGACCTTCGATCACCGCGCCGTGACCGGGGGCGAAGCGGGGCGCTTTCTCGCCGCGATGATGGCCGACTTGCAGCGTCCGTAATTCCGTCATGCCGGCGAAAGCCGGCATCCAGCAAGAGGCGTCGCTTCGCTTGAGGGTCGTTTCCTGGACCCCGGCGTACGCCGGGGTGACGAAGTGCAGGACGTGCGCCTGGGTGACGAAAACGCCCCGGGTTGTACGCCCCCGGGGCGTTTTGCTTCTCGCGTCAACTGCCGTGCTGAATGCAACGGCGGCAAATCAGCGTATCACACGCACGCTACGCTGCGGCGCGCTGACCGATCACGCCTTGGGCGACCTTGCGGAACTCGTCTTCGGTCAGAAGCTGCTTGCTGTTCAGCGAGTACTTCTTGATCGCCGCCGTGATCGCCAAGGCTTCTTCCTCGCTCGCTTCGATGCCCATATTCGCGAGCCACATCTTGACCGAATCGATGCCGCTGCCCTTGCCCATCACGACCAGGGGGGCCGGCTGCCCGACGGCGTTCCAGCGCACCGGGAAAAGCTCGGTCGCAAATTCCTCGCCGCAGTTCTTGTACCAGCTTGCGATAATGCCGGATTCGATCTGATACAGTGCCTTGCCGACGATAGGTTTGTTCGAAGGCACGGCAACCCCGGTGATTTTCTGCACCAGGTTGGCAAGCGAAGTGAGCTTGGTGTAATCAAGTCCAATGTCCACCCCGTACATCGTCAGCAACGCCATGACAGTTTCTTCCATCGGCGTATTGCCGGCGCGTTCGCCGACGCCGAGCACAGTCGTGTGCATCACCTCGACGCCCTCGGCAAGCGCCATGATGGTATTCGCCACGCCCATGCCGAAATCCTGGTGGAAGTGGGCTTCGAGGCGTTTGTTGATGCGCTTCTTGACCTGGCGCACGAAGTACTGCATGGCGTGAGGCGAGACGACGCCGAAGGTGTCCACCAACGCCAGCGCGTCCATGTGTCCTTCAGTGGCAACACGCTCGATCAGGTTCAATACCCAGGTCATCTCAGAGCGCGAAAAATCGATCGGGAAGAACACGACTTCAAGCCCGTTGTCGCGCGCAAATTTGGTGGCTTCGATCGAAGTCTCGATCGCCTTCTCCATTGGCCATTTGTAGGCCAGATCGACCAGGTGCTGGCTGGACGGAATTTCCATCACCACGCCGTTGACCCCGGTATCGATCGCGCGCTGGACGTCTTCTTTCATGCAGCGCGAGAAAGCAAAGATTTGCGGTCCGAGATTACGCTTGACGATTTCCTTGATTGCCTCGGCGTCGGATGGCGAGACGATCGGCATGCCCGCTTCGATCCGATGCACGCCGGCTTCCGCCAGCCCCTCGGCAATGCGTATTTTGTCATCCTTGGTCATGATGATGCCGGTTTGCTGCTCGCCATCGCGCAAAGTGATGTCGTGCACTTTGATGTTCTTGGAGAACTTGAAGTCTTTGGTGACTTCCTTCTCATAATTCCACTGGCTTACGTACCAGTTTTCTGACTTCCAGGGTGTTTTTGCCATTGGAACGCTCCTTGTGTGTTGGGTGATATTGGACCGGTTCGGGCGTGTCATTGCGAGCGACACGAAGCCGGGGAAATCCTTCCGTGCCCGCGAGTTTTTATTTTACAACATTTTGCAAAATCGCACGAAACTCTTTGATTCATACCGTGTTTTATCCAAACACCACGGCTTCACCGAAACCGCCGGAGATACCGTGGAAAAATCAGCTCATCGTTCAAGGCATCGCCGAAACCGATTGAGCCTACCACAGGCGTCTCGCGCGCCTCTTTGACAAAAATCAAACCTTGCCGCGCTTGCCGCGGCTTGCCGCATACCAATTCATGATCTGCTCACCGGTCCAGAACACGACTCCGGGTTTTTTCCGCAGCGCCGCGAGCACCTGCTCGAAATACTTGATGCGGTACGGCGTGCCCGAAATGTACGGGTGCACTGCAATCGACATGATTTTTGCGCGCGACTTCGATTCCGCGTACACGCGGTCGAAGTAATCCATGCACCGCGTCACGAACTCAATCGTGGGGTGATGCTGCACCATCATCATCGCGATGTCGTTGAGCTCCATGCTGTACGGCAACGCAAGCAAAGTGCCGTGTTTGGTCTTGAGTTCGCATGGCTCGTCATCGAGCGGCCAGTCGGCGATGTATTTGATGCCGGCCTCAGCGAGCAGATCGGGCGTGTCGAGCGTTTCGGTGAACCCTGGCCCGAGCCAGCCGACCGGCTGCTTGCCGGTGTAAGCCTTGATCACCTTGACCGCCTTGCGGATCATCGCGCGCTGATTGGGCTCGAGATGGATCGGGCGCTGGTCGTAGGAATGCCCCATGAACTCCCAGCCCGCATCGCGGGCCGCCTGCGCGACGCGCGGATAATCCAGGCAAACGCGCGCATTGACCGACAGCGTGGGCGTGATCTTCAGCCGGTCGAGCGCTGCCTTCAGGCGCCAGAAGCCGACGCGCATGCCGTATTCGTGCCATGCCCAATGCGGAACGTCGGGCAACCGCGTGACGCCGGTCGGCGGCGGCAGCGCTTGGCGCGGCATCGGCCGGCCGATGTCCCACACTTCAACGTTGACGATGGGCCACACCACGAGGCGCACGCCACGCGGCAGCTTGAGCGGCGCGCGATCGACGATCGCGGAATACGGCAGGCGTTGTGATGGAATCATAGTGGATCGTTGTCCGTAGTTCGTTGATCGAAAGACATTGCGAAATGGAGCAAGGTCATGCGCGAGACCGGCATCAAGCTCGAATAAGGGCGCGTTCAGATTTCCAGCGGCAGCCTGATCGACTTGCCGGTCACCGCCGCACGCTGAATCGCGATGGTCGTTTCCAGATTGATGCGCGCCTGCTCGGGCGTGGTATGCACGGTCGGGCTGCCCGTCGCCAGGTGATCGAGCCACGCGCGCGTCTCGTTGCCAAGCGGCCCCCAGAAGTTGCCCACCGCCCACTCGCCCGGCGTATTGGCCCCGAGAAACGCCATGTTGACCGTATGATCGGGCATATAGCCATGCGGCACGCCCTGCTCCGAGTAGAGCAACTGATCGAGATGATCGTCGTCGATCATCATCGAGCCGTCGGCGCCCAGCAATTCAATGCGGGAAGATTGTCCCTGTGCGGGATATTGGGCCGGCAGCGAGTAGCTCACGCCCAGGTTGATCACAGCCCCGTCGGCGAACGTGACCATCGCCCACGTCATGTCGTCGACATCGTGCCCTGCCGGCTTGAAAACAAGGCCCCTTTTCCCGCGCGCCACGATTTCCACCGGCGGGTTGCCCTCGAGGAACCAGCACATCAGGTCGACATAATAGGTCAACACATCGAGCACCGGTGTCGCGTGCGGATCGCGCTTCAGGATGTTGAACGCCTGAGCGCGTGAATTGTAGACTCGCGCGGTGCCGCCGATCACCTGGCCCAGCCGTCCCTGCAATATCTGCTCCTTCGCGCGCAAAAAACATTCCTTGTAGCGGCGGCTGTAGCCGACGCGCAACTCGCCGCCGGTCTGCCTGAGCATCGCCAGCATGTCGTCGGCGTCCTTGAGGGTCAACGCGAGCGGTTTTTCCACCAGTACCGGCTTGCCGAGTTCCAGCGCTTTGCGCACGGGAGCGGCGTGTTCGCCCTCCGGAGTGGAAACAAATACCGCGGTCACTTCCGGCCGCGAGATGACCTCGTTATTGTCGCCCGAGTGAAAATCGGCTCCCGTCTGCTCGGCCAGCACACGAGCGCGCGCGGGATCGAGATCGGAAATCGCTAGAAAGCCGACTGCCGGATGTTTTGCCGCGAGCCGCGCGCGCAGCGTCCCTATTCTGCCCGAGCCCACGACCGCAATACCAAGTGCCTTGCGTTGCATGTTGTTCCTTTCCACGTTAATTTGTAAAGCATCCTCATAGTCCCGCACAGCCCAACATCTCTTGATTTTGAATGGACGAGACTAAGGGAGTCGTGAGATCCGAATTCGCTCTCCACGCACCGTCAGGATCGCGCTCGCGCGATTCGACTACGTCATGCCCCCGATCGCGCAGCCAGTCCGCGAGCCCCCGCCCGGCGCAGCAATCGATTAAGAATCTCACTGCATCTGAACCGCGTCCAGTGAATCCTGCGCAATGACAGCATGCGCGTAGGCGAGGCAGGCCCGAAGGTCCTCCCGCACGAGGTCGGGGTAGTCTGCCAGGATCGCGTCCTCAGTTTCACCTTGAGCCAGCAAACTCAGGATCAATTCGACGGAAACACGCATCCCGCGAATGATCGGCTTGCCGCCGAAGATTTCGGAGTTCGCGGTGATTCGTTTCAGCAGTTCCTGCTCGTTCATGGTCAAATCCTCCGGGTGCCCGTATATTCTATCCCAGCTTCCTGATCGGTGACTTGGTAATTGCGCTCCAAGCCCCAGCGCGGCAAATGCATGCGACGAACCTAAGAAATCTGTTGAACTTGCGGGAGTTGACCGCCATTGGGACACCAGCGATGAAAGCTTGAGGTCGGAAGCTTCTGGCTAAGCTTGGCGGAACGACCCAGTGCTCAACCGGCCGCGCCGTTCGCATTTGACGGCGCGGATTTCACCATTCGCGCGGCGCTATGGTTCGCCGCAGTCGGCTTGTTCTTTCCCGCGCTTGTTACGATCCTTACGTTTCACTCAAACGAACAGCTCGGACCCACCATAACCGGCGCGGTGTCCGGCACCGCCCCGCTGTTTGCCCTCCTCGGGGCAGGCTTGCTGCTTGGCAAGAAGGTTCCCGGGCAGGCGGCATTTGCGTGCATGGCTATCGTCGCCGGAGTCGCCGTTCTCTCATGGAAGCGAGGCGCCGTGCTCCTGATGTACGGCGCACTGAGCATCGCGCCGGTCTCGTTTGCCGCCCCGATCGTGGCGAGCTACCCGTTAATTACGGCATTGGTCAGTGCGGTGGTTCTTCGCGAAGAGCCCGTTACCCTGCGCATGGCGGCAGGGGCTACCATTACGGTTCTGGCAGTCGTCTACTTGGTCGCATCCAAAACCGGTGCCTGACATCGCTATGCAGCAGACCGCCGCAAACAAGGCTTGCGGCTCCCTCAAGACGCAGCCCTTCGGCTTCTGCCGATAGCGCTCGTTCAAGGCGATCCCGCGTCCACATCGAAGCTGTACGCTCGCGACGTGCTCCGTCCCTGGCGCTTTGGCGGCGAGGAGCCGGGGGAGGGAAGGATTTTTCCGTTTACGTTTTGCTTAGCTTCGCGATAATCGCCGCGGTCATTTCGCGCGTGCCGGCGCTGCCGCCGAGATCGCGCGTGACGTGCCTTTGGTCGCGCAGCACCGCCGTGAGCGCGCGCTCGATGCAGTCGGCGGCCTGCACGTCACCGATGTAGCGCAACAGCATCACTGCCGACAGAATC
>Ga0326597_10002646_pt1 | contig 26514 bp, 26 predicted proteins | sample RVTome_12_FD_203789 | JGI IMG/M metagenome (GOLD analysis project Ga0326597, IMG submission 203789) | Soil microbial communities from uranium-contaminated site in the Upper Colorado River Basin, Wyoming, United States - RVT100D185 | ecosystem: Environmental > Terrestrial > Soil > Contaminated >... | reverse complement strand
GGAGATTCAACAGGGGATGAAGGAGCTGGAGGGGATGTTGCGGTGAAGGCGACAACAGACTGGCCATCTTTGCCGCTGACTCAAGCCTTTTGGTTTCAGGAAGGCCCAGGTGTGCGCAACTGGCAGTTCACAACGTCTGGAATCAAACTACTCAACGTCGCGAACATTGAAAAGGGTGGGACGCTGAATCTGGAAAAGACGGATCGGCATCTCGATGAAACAGAGGTCGCAAAAAAATATTCTCACTTCCTTGTTGACGCCGGCGACCTCGTGATCGCCAGTTCCGGTATCTCGTTCGACGACGACGGACTGCTTCGCACGCGGGGAGCTTTCGTCCGAGCCGAGCAACTGCCACTTTGTCTGAATACAAGCACTATTCGGTTCAAAGCGATTGATGGTGTCTCAGACCTCCGCTTTCTACGGCTCTGGCTCAATGGCCGCGAGTTTCGTTCGCAGATCACGAAGCTCGTAACTGGGACGGCGCAACAAAATTTCGGGCCGTCACACCTCAAAGCGACCAAGATAACCCTGCCGCCGCTGGCGGAGCAGCGGCGGATTGCGGAGGTGCTGGATCGGGCGGAGGCGTTGCGGGTCAAGCGCCGCGCCGCCCTCGCCCAAATCGACTCCCTCACCCAATCCCTCTTCCTCGACCTCTTCGGCGATCCTGTTTCAAATCCAAAGAAATGGCTAAACCCGACGCTTGGCGGATTGCTCGCTTTCCAGCAATACGGGCCGCGGTTCTACAACGAGTCTTACTCGGCCGATGGGATCAGAATTGTTCGTATCACGGACCTAAGTGAAGAAGGCGTTCTCGACTTTTCTTCGATGCCGAGATTGGTGGTGTCAGACGAGGACCGAGAGAAGTATGCACTGCGTCCTGGCGATCTCATCTTCGCGCGGACCGGTGCGACAGTGGGGAAAGTCGCGTTGATCCAACCCAACGATCCGCCGTGCATCGCCGGAGCATATTTCATCACGATGAGATTCAAAGATTCCGTCGTGCCAATCTATGCGCGTGCAGTTCTTACCGCTCCATCCGTCCGAGCCATTGTGGCAAAGCGATCTCGCCAAGCCGCGCAACAGAACTTCAGCGGGCCAGGTTTGCGCGAGCTTCCAATGCCCATTCCTCCCATCGAGTTGCAGCGCGATTTTGCCCGTCGAGTTGGAGCGGTGGAAAAGCTGAAGACGGCGCAGCGCGCGTCGCTGGCAGAGATGGACGCGCTGTTCGCCTCCCTGCAGCATCGCGCGTTCCGTGGAAAACTCTAAGCCAGCCATGCGCACTACCGTCCCCGAGAAACTCCTGAAGGTCATCGACGATATCGACACGCAGGGAAACGCATCGCTGACTCGACTGACGGTGTTGAAGAAATGGTTTGAGCATCCGGGCCGGTTACAAGTCTTTGGGCTGTGGGTCGCGCGACAGGCGGCGGGCCGCAAGGGCAAGACGCAGGACGGGGCCGCTGCCCTGCTGGACGAGGCGCGTGCCTTGCTCGGCTCGGCGGCCACGAGGGAGAGCCTTTTCCAGCAGATCGCTCGGGAGACAGCGCAGAGCCTGCATCACCGGGCGCGAATGTTTCAGAACGATTTCCAGAAGCAGCAATACGGACCGGTGCGGATTATCCACTGCTGGCCGCTGCTGTTGGTGGAAGAGGGGCTGGCCCTCCACGCCGGTCTCCATCGCCATCCCAGCAGCGGCTACAAACTGGCTGCCGACTGGGCGCAACATTTCGACACCTGTCACGGCAACGGCCTGAATCGCCCCAGCCGGGCCAAGCTCCAGAAACTCCGACGGTTCATGCTAAGCGTGGAAGCTTTGGAGGACGAGCGATGAAGAACAGAATGACGCTGGCGGAGTTGGACGCGATCTTCACCGCGCTCTAGCACCGTGCCTTTAGAGGAGAGCCATATGAGCTTTCGTTCGCCACAGAGGCTGCTATCGTGTAAGAAAAACAGACCAGTTTTTCTTACAAAGTCGTCATGAAGAATAACACGCAAAGTATTGATAATACGATTCTTAGCCGCATTTACGGCTCAAAGGGGGGTGCAACATTCAGTCCCGGCAGCTTTTTGGACCTCGGCAGCCGTCGGGCCGTGGACCTTGTGTTGCACCGGTTGGTGAAGCGTAAGATTCTGCGGCGTCTCGCCCGCGGACTTTAGGAGTATCCGCGTGAACATCCGGAACTGGGAACCCTGTCACCGGACCTTGAGAAAGTGGCCCGCGCGCTGGCGGGAAAACATCGGATTCGGCTGCAACCGGCGGGGGCATACGCGACGAACCTTCTTGGGTTGTCCGAGCAAGTGCCGGCCAAGGTGGTGTTTCTGACGGATGGTCCATCGCGCACGGTGAAAATCGGACGGCAGGAAATTCAGTTACGCCGCACGACGCCTCGCAACATGGCGGCGGCGGGCCGACTGAGCGGGTCGTTGATGCAGGCGTTCCGCCATTTGGGCAAGGAGCACATCACGCGCGAGCGGATAGAACACTTGAAACGCACGCTGCCGGCAAAGGAGCGGCAGCAATTGTTGAAGGACCTGCCGCTTGCGCCCGCGTGGATGCACCCTTTGTTTCGCGAACTGGCCGAGAGTTGATTTGTGAAATTGGAGTTCTTCAAACGCCCCGCAGCGAACCAGGCCCTGATCATCCGGGAGACGGCGGCGCGGCGCGGTGTGCCGCCCGTGATGGTGGAGAAGGACTTCTGGGTTTCGTGGACGCCGGCGGTGCTGATCGCGCATCCGGAGTTCGGTGATCAACTGGTCTTCAAAGGCGGCACGTCGTTGTCGAAAGTGTTCGGCGCGATCGAACGCTTCTCCGAGGATATCGACTTGTCGGTCAGCCCCGAGTTCGTGGGTATCAGCGAGGAATCAGTGGAACGCGCCGAAAGCCGGAACAAGCGCACGGAGCGGATGCAAGAACTAGAAGCGGCGTGCATCGAACGCGTGCGTGATCGGTTTGTGCCGGAGTTGGAGAGGATCGCCCGTGAAGCTCTTGGCGAACGTCCAGGCGGCGTGGCATGGATGGAGTTCCAAATAGATGCCAACACTGATTCGCCGGTGGTGCTGTTTCATTATCCCTCCAACGAACCCACCGGATTCGAATATCTGGGGCGCCTCGTGAAGATGGAGTTTGGATCGTTGACGGACCAAAGACCGGTGGAAACTCACGCGCTCCGGCCTTGGGTGGCGGACGAATTTCCGAAGCAGCTCGAAGATTTCCGCTGCGAAGCGATTGTACTGGAACTAGAGCGCACCTTCTGGGAAAAGTCCACTATTCTGCACGTGGAGTATCATCGCGATCCGACGCAAGCCATGCGCGACCGTTTCTCGCGGCATTACTCCGACGTGGCCGCGCTGGCCCGATCTGCAATTGCTGACGGCGCTCTAGCTCGCGAGGAACTGCGGCAACGCGTTACGGATTGGAAGAGCCGCTTCTTTGCGGCAAATTGGGCGCGTTATGACCTGGCCAAACCGGGAACCTTCCATCTCGTGCCGCCTAAGTCTCGCCGGGCCGAATTGGAGAGAGACTACCGCGCGATGCGAGACATGTTTCTGGTCGAGCCACTGCCGTTTGAACGATTACTGGAGTCTCTGCGCGGTCTAGAAAACCGCATCAATCGAATTGCATGAGCAACTTCGCCTTCCTCAAAGCCGAATGGCCCGACTTACTCGACGCGGCAACGAAGGCGGAGTCGCTGGTCTATCCGGACTCGCGGAGCTCTTGCTTCCATGCGCGGCGGGCGTTGGAGCTGGCGGTTCATTGGCTTTACAAACATGACGCCGCTCTAAAGCTTCCGTATCAAGACCACCTCAGCGCTCTAATTCACGCGCCGTCCTTTCGGATCGCCGTCGGCCCGGCCATCTTCGCAAAAATCAAAGTCGTCAAAGACCTGGGAAATCTCGCTGTTCATAGTCACAAGCCGGTGCGGCAACTCGACGCGCTGACGGCAGCGAAAGAACTTTTCCACATCATGTTCTGGCTGGCGCGCACGTATGCCCGCGGCGCGAAGCCGGCGGACGGTCTTTACTTCAACCCAGACTTGCTTCCGAAGAGCAGCGGAGTCTCGCCGCAGACGGTGGAACAACTGCAGACGTTAGAGAGCCAGCTACGCGAGCGCGATGAAAAACTCTCCCAATTGTTGTCCGGCAAGAAGGCGTTAGATGACGAGCTGCAAAGATTACGGATTGAAGTCGCTGAGGCGAAGCAGCAGAACTCCGCGCGACCAGACGATCACAATTACTCGGAGGGCGAAACACGCGACTATTTCATCGACTTGTTGCTGAAGGAAGCCGGCTGGGCGCTCGCCAACCGTGAGGACCGGGAATTTCCCGTCATCGGCATGCCCAACAACACGGGCGAAGGCTTTGTCGATTATGTCCTGTGGGGTGACGACGGTAAGCCGCTCGGCCTCGTCGAGGCAAAGCGGACGAAACGCGACTCACGCGTCGGTCAACAGCAAGCGAAACTCTACGCTGACTGCCTGGAGAAGCAGTTTGGCCAGCGTCCGGTAATCTTCTACTCCAACGGGTACGACCACTGGATGTGGGACAACCTGGCTTATCCGCCGCGTCCGGTACAAGGTTTCTACAAGAAGGCCGAGTTGGAACTCCTCATACAACGACGGGAAGCTCGGAGGGGTCTCGCCGACGCCAAAATCAACGAGTCCATTGTTGAACGATACTATCAATCGCGGGCTATACGGAGGGTCGGTGAAGCATTCGAGCGCGACCTGGACCGTAAGGCGTTGCTGACAATGGCGACGGGCGCAGGCAAGACTCGGACGGTGATCGCGATCTGTGAATTGTTGATGCGCCGCAACTGGGTAAAGCGGGTGTTGTTCCTCGCCGATCGCGTGGCGCTGGTTCGACAGGCGGTGAACGCATTTAAAAGGTTTCTTCCCGACGCGTCACCTGTGAATCTGGTTACAGAGAAGGATGCGGAGGGCCGGGTTTATGTATCGACTTATCCGACGATGATGGGGCTCATTGAAGAGGCGCGCGACAGCCAGCGCCGATTCGGAGTCGGCCACTTTGATCTGGTCATCATCGACGAAGCGCACCGCTCCGTTTACCAAAAGTACGGCGCGATTTTTGAGTACTTTGACTCATTGTTGGTCGGGCTTACCGCAACACCGAAGGACGAAGTCGATAGAAACACTTATAGATTGTTTAACCTTGAAAGCGGCGTGCCGACCGACAACTACACACTTGACGAAGCGGTCAGAGACGGCTTCCTCGTGCCTCCGAGAGCGGTATCCGTGCCGTTGAGATTTCAGCGGGAAGGAATTTCATACGACCAACTGTCCGAAGAAGAAAAAGAAGAATGGGATGCACTGGACTGGGATGACGACGGTGGAATACCCAATCGCGTGGAAGCCGAGGCGGTAAACCGGTGGCTTTTCAACAAAGATACCGTGGACAAGGTGCTGGAGCATTTAATGACGCGCGGACTTAAAGTAGCCGGCGGCGATCGCTTGGGAAAGACCATCGTCTTCGCTAAAAATCACGACCACGCGCAGTTCATCGCGGAGCGGTTCAATATCAACTACCCGCACTACAAAGGCGAGTTTGCGCGGGTCATCGACTTTGAGACGGAGTACGTTCAGAACCTGATAGATAATTTCTCCATTTCGACCAAAGAGCCGCACATCGCGATCTCCGTGGATATGCTCGACACCGGCATCGATATCCCGGAGGTAGTCAATCTGGTCTTCTTCAAGCTCGTTCGCTCAAAGACTAAATTTTGGCAGATGCTCGGGCGAGGAACGCGGCTTTGCCCCGACCTGTTCGGGCCAGGCAAGAATAAAGAGTTTTTCTACGTCTTTGATTACTGTCAGAACCTGGAATTTTTCTCTCAGCAGCTCCCACCCACGGAAGGCAACACTAACGAGTCTCTTGCCAAGCGTTTGTTTAACGCGCGTCTGGAGTTGATTGGGGAGTTAGACAAGAAGGTTTCGATTGAAGAAGGGCAAGATGGTGGCGGTTTAACAGGAGAAGCTGCCGAGCCTTACGGTTCGCATTTATCTTATGCCGAGCTGAGGCGAGCCGCGGCAGATTTACTGCGAACCGAAGTGGCCGCGATGAATGTAAATAACTTCGTGGTACGGCCGAAACGCCGCCTCGTCGAAAAATACGCTTCCAGCGACGCATGGAATCAAATGGACGGTGTCGCGTATACCGAACTTTCGCACGAAGTGGCGGGATTGCCGACGGAGCTTGATGCCGAAGACGAAGAGGCGAAGCGGTTCGACTTGCTGATTCTGAACTTGCAGCTCGCGGTATTGCGCCAGGAGCCTTCGTTTGCCCGCCTGCGTGACCAGGTAAAGTGCATTGCCGGTCTGCTCCAGGATAAAGCCAGCATACCGATGATCCAGGCCGAGCTGCCGCTGATTCTGGACCTGCAGACGGATGAATGGTGGCAGAATGTCACCGTGCCAATGTTGGAAACTGTCCGAAGACGCTTGCGTTCACTTGTGAAGCTGATTGAGAAAAAGCAGCGTAAGCCAATTTATACCGACTTCGAAGACTTGCTGGGCAGCGAAAGAGAATTCACCCTACCTGGATTTTCAACCCCGAATGATTCCGAGCGATTCCGAGCCAAGGCGCGCCAGTTTCTCAAAGCAAATGAAAATCACATCGCCGTGTATAAGCTCCGAATGAATGAACCGCTGACCCCGACTGATTTGGCTGAGCTAGAGCGCATGCTGTCAGAAAGCGGAGTCGGCAACGCCGAGGATGTGCAAAAAGCCAAGGAAACGAACGAGGGCCTCGGTCTCTTCGTCCGATCGCTGATCGGACTCGACCGGGAAGCTGCGAAAAAAGCTCTCGGTGGATTTCTGACTGGGAAAGCTTTGCGCGCCAACCAGATCGAGTTTTTGAACCTAATCATTGATCATCTGACTGAGCACGGTTCGATGGATGCGCGTTTGCTTTACGATTCACCCTACACTGACTTTAGCCCACGCGGCGTTGATGGAGTGTTCGAGTCCAAAGAAGTTGATGAGCTTGTCTCCATTCTCGATGACGTGCGGAAGAGAGCGGTGGGATAAGTGGGGTTGTCACTATGGAAACCACGCCGCAATCTGTTCTTGAGACTTTTGAGCGAAACCGACAGGCTGTTCGGGACCTTCTTCACTTCGACGAAATTGTCCTAACGCTCGTGACGCATAAACTTGAAGCCCTTAACGAACGCTGGAAACAATATTTCAGGCGCGATTCGGGTGATCCTAACGTGAAAGTGAATCCTAGCCAAAGATGTTTGAAATGTTCAATTATAGGCGTCGATTGATAAAGCCCATCGCGTCGGGTAGGGTGGGGTGGATTCAGCGACGCCCGCTAGATTCTCATAGACGGAGGAGCAATGATGGCGCTCAGCAAGGATTTACTGGATATTTTGGCCTGTCCCAAATGCAAGGGCGATATTCACCTGAACCCCGCCGGAGACGGTCTGGTGTGCGATGCCTGCCGGCTGATGTATCCGATCAAGGACGATATCCCGGTGATGCTGATCGATGAGGCGATTCCGCTCTAGCGATGGATTCGCTCGCATGGCAAAGGGTATTGGTTCTTCAGAACGGCTTCCTAGGCGATACGGTCCTAACGCTTCCCCTGCTTTCGGAAATCAAGCTTCGTTATCCTTCTGCCAAGCTTGTCCTCGCATGTAGCCCTCTCGCCAAGGAACTCTTGCAAGATCACCCGGACATCGATGAAATCATCGTCGATGACAAAAAAGGCAGTGACCGGGGATTGTTGGGAATATGGCGTAAGGCCACGACCTTGAAGAAAATGTCATTTACCGTGGCGCTCACGCCGCACAAGTCGTTGCGCAGCGCGTTGATGTTGTATTTCGCTGGAATTCCGTTGCGTGTGGGGTTTCGCCAAAGCGCGGCATCATTTCTTTTCCATCGCCGGGTGACCCGCGAGCCGCAGCGCCATGATGTGGAAAGAAACTTATCGCTCTTACGAGCCTTCGGCATCCAGCCGGAGGACTGCCGCCGATCGATGCGATTACCACCGGGGTCCGGAGCTGAAGCAGTTGTCAAAAAGCTGTTGATCTCGATGGGAGTTGACGAAAAAAAAACGCTGGTCGGTATCAATCCCGGATCGGTATGGGCGACTAAGAGGTGGTCCGCCGAAGGATTCGCGGAGGCCATCCAATTGATTAGAAAAAACTACGATTGCGACGTATTACTTTTCGGTGGCCCGTCGGACGTGGTGGTTGCATCTCGGATTCAAGAGCTTTGCGGCGGGACATTGGTCAATCTTGCGGGAAAGATCGGTCTACGTGAAATGCCTGCGGCATTGAACCTATGCCGGGTGTTGATTACCAACGACAGCGCGCCGATGCACATAGCGGTGGCCTGTGGCGTGCCCACCGTCGCTATTTTTTGCGCCACGACTCCCGCGCTGGGCTTTTACCCTTATTCGGATAACGCCATCCTATTGGAGAAGGATCTGTCATGCCGGCCTTGCGGTTCCCATGGTGGGCGCCGCTGTCCGTTGGGAACGGAGGATTGCATTCGGCTGATCTCACCGACCCATGTGCTGCAAGTGGTGGCTAAGTTGTTGGAGCGAAAGAGAGAGAGCGCGCCGGCCGGGAAGGACGCGTTTAGCCCCGAGTTTATCAGTGTCTGAGCTGTCCACTTCTCACGCGGCCGTTCGACGCGGCGATGGCATTGTTCCCAGAATGATTACCCCGTATCGGGCCTGGGGGAAAATACCACCAGGCTTCAAAAAAATCGAAGACGGGCGCGGTAGCCGATTGATTCTGCGCGGCGATCAGGAGGGCGTGCTCTCCGCGTGCAGTTGGGATTATGCCACCGACAGCGATGGGGCAACCGGGCTTCAAGGAAGGGAGAGATTGCGGGCTGTGCGACTGCGCAACGGGGGCACGGTGCTTTTGCGGCGATATCGTCATGGCGGCGCATTTCGTCGTCTTACCGGGGGCATGTTTTTTACCTGGCCGCCTAGGCCGTTTCGTGAGTTGGTCATCACCGAGGAGCTTCGGCGGCGGGGGATTCCAACGGTAGAAGTCTACGGGGCTTGCGTCGAGCCGGTTTTTGGGCCGTTCTATAGAGGTTGGCTGGCGACTCGGGCGATTCCAGGGGCGCAGGATTTTTGGGCCGCGCTCCGGAGCGGGTTTGTCCGCGACACCGGTGAGGAGGTATGTTTGCGCGCGGTGGCCAGGAGTGTGCGCGCGCTGCACCGGGAAGGCGTTTACCATGCCGACCTCAACCTAAAAAACATTCTGGTTCGCTTGGAGAACGGCAGCGTGACCGGATATATCATCGATTTCGATAAAGCAAAGTTGTTTCTGGGAAGCCTGCCGTGGCGGTTGGCCAAGAGAAATCTCGATCGTCTCTTGAGATCCGTGTGCAAGCTGGATCCCGAGCGGCGCTATTTTTCTTTGGACCGCTGGGACGATTTCCTAAGCTTTTATCATCAGGTAAATGCCGCTGAGTTTTGATCCGAAAAAGATCCTTATCGTGCTTCATGGTTCCATCGGCGACGTGACCCGGGCGTTGCCTTTGGCGACTCTCGTGCGCTCCGGATATCCGCGGGCGCGTTTGGCATGGGCCGTGGAGCCGCCATCGCTTCCTCTGGTTCAGGGCTATCCGGCGGTGGACGAAATCATTTTATTCGACCGGCGGCGTTGGTGGGTGGATTTTTGGCCGTTCTTGAATAAAATTCGCTCCAAGAAATTCGATCTGGTCATCGATTTACAGCGCCACCTGAAGAGCGGCTTGATCAGCCGCTGGTCGGGAGCGCCGCATCGTATCGGTTTCAACCGGCGCGACTGTAAAGAATTCAATTGGCTTTTCAACAATCATTTCATCCCGGCCTTCGGCGATGACATCTCCAAGCTCGACCATTATTTGAAATTCGCCGAGTTTTTGGGGCTTGAGCCTTCGCCGGTGGAATGGAACTTTAAGCTTAGCGCTGATGAGGAAGCGGCGGTTGACAATTGTTTGGCAGCGGTCGGCCGTTCCTTTGTGGTTTTGTTCGCCGGCAGCCGGTGGGAAAGTAAACGGTGGTTTCCGACGCAGATAGCGGAATGCGCCAGGGTGATTCGTGCGCGTCATGCGCTCGACGTGGTTTTGTTGGGCGGCAAGGAAGAACGGCGGTTAAGCGAAGAGGCGCTGGCCGAGCGCGGGGTTCAAGCTGCCAATCTAGTGGGCCGGACCTCGCTGCGTGAGGCGATCGGTATTATCGCTCGTGCTAGAGTCGCGGTGGGGCCGGATACGGGGCTCATGCATATCGCCGTTGCGGTGGGGACGCCGGTGGTTTCGCTATGGGGCGCGACGAGTCCCCGGCGCACCGGGCCCTATGGGTTCGATGACTTGGTCATTCAAGGAAGGGCGTCCTGCGCGCCCTGCTACCAGAGGCGCTGCGCGATCGGGCGCATCTGCATGCAGTCGATCGCCATCGAAGAAATCGCCGGCAAAATTGCTCTTGCGCTGTCCCGGCCGGCGTAATAAGGAGCAGGCTTGTCAAAGGATTGGCAATACCGGGAACTGATCGAGGGCGAATGGAAACTCAGAGTGTTGCCGGATGTTTGGTCCGGGGAGTTGTGGCAAGAAGTTTTGAGTGTTATCGGACGGCAGGCGCGCGATCGACATCCACAGACGGTGCGCTTGGAGCGTCGGGTGAGAGATAAATCGGCGCCGCTGTTCCTGAAAGTTTTTCATCCGCCATCCGGAATCGACGCGGCAAAAGATATTTGTCGCAGCTCCAAGGCTTTTCGGTTCTTGCGCCAGAGCGTTGCGTTGGCGGCGGCGGGTTTTTTGGCGCCGACGACGATCGCCGCGGGCGAGGAGAGAACACGGCGTCGCCTTAAACGCGCCTTCGTCTTGACGGTGGCGGTCCCCGGTGAGCCGGTACCGGAATTTCTACGCAATCGTTACAGTGACGGATTGTCCGGTCCGGGGTTGGCGGAAAAGCGGCTGGCCCTGGAGTCATTGGGGCGGGAGATTCGATCCCTGCACGATGCGGGTTTCGTGCACGGCGACTTGGTGCCGACCAATATTGTGATCGTGACAGACCCTGGCGTTGGGTGCCGGTTCTATCTGATGGATAATGATCGCACCCGGCGCTATCCTTTATGGTTAGCGCAGTCGCTTTGGAAACGTAACTTGGTGCAGCTGAACCGTTTCCCGTTGCCCGGCATCACGCTGCAAGACCGGATGAGATTTTTCCGTGCTTATTCAGGGCGGCCGGATTGGAGCGGCGCGGGGCGCAGACTGCTCACTTGGCTTGAGCGCAAGACGCGCCAAAGGCGCCGGGAGTGTGACGCCGTCGATGCGACGGGGAGTTTCAGAAGACTGATGAGTTTTAATCGGGAAACCGCCGGTAATGTTAGAGGCGAAAGGGGGCGCGTTTGAAACGGATGAGCTTTTATTTCTGTTGCGAGGCTCAAGCCCGCGCATATCCAGTACCCAACCACGCGAGCGGTATCGCTCTACCAGGCTGAGAGATGGCGTTAGGGAAAGTCTTAGTCATTGGCGCTTCGGGGTTGGTGGGCGGGGCGCTCATGCGTGTTTTACGGGGGGCGCATATCGAAGCCGCGGGTACCTACGCAAAGTCTCCGGCTGCGGGTTTAGAGGTGCTCGATATCACCGACGCCGCTCGAGTGCGGGCCTGCGTGGAGCGTCATCGGCCCGCGTTGATTTTTCTTACGGCGGCTTTGACTCACGTCGACTATTGCGAAGATCACCCCGACGAGGCGTTCGCTATCAACGTGGAGGGGCCTCGCGCCATGGCCGAGGCGGCGGGCGCTCTGGATGCGCAGCTGGTTTTCTATTCCACTGAGTATGTTTTTGACGGCAAGGCCGGACCCTACGACGAGGAGGACCCTCCGTCGCCGTTGAGCGTCTACGGGCAAAGCAAACTGGCGGCCGAGCGGACGATCTGCGACACTATCGAGAATGCGTTGATCCTGCGCACCGCCGTGGTGTTCGGTTGGGATTCCAAATCGACAAATTTTGCGATGTGGGTTTACCGCAAGGTGCGCTCCGGGGAGCGCATGACCATTACAATGGATCAGTTCGGGAATCCCACATTGGCGGAATACCTAGCGGAAGTGAGCTTAACTCTAGCACAGCGTGGAGCCGGTGGAGTCTTTAACGTCGTCGGCGCAGATCTTGTGCCCCGGTACGATTTCGCGTTGGCACTGGTTAAGCTCTTCGGAGGCTCCCCGGATCTTATCGTGCCGGTAACGACGGAGAGTTTGAGGCAGAAGGCGCCGCGCCCGCTGCGGGGCGGTCTTAAAACCGCGAAGCTCGAACGACTGCTGGGCGGTAAAGCGCTGGCGCTCGACGAGTCGCTCAAGCGGCTCGAACGCGAGCGGAAAGGCGCCGAGCCAACTTGTTAGCATGGGGTCCCTGGATTGGAAAAATTATCCGCTGTTGACATGACAGCGGTTCTTGAGTTGCTTCAGTTTATAAACAATTATGCCAAACCCGGCGATTCTTGATTCCGTCCGGCGGGCCTGGAGTGGCGATCCGGCCCGCGGGAAAATGGTTTTGGACTTGAGTGCCGGAAGCGGCGACACCTCGCAAATATTGGCGGCTCAAGGCTACGTGGTGGTGGCCACCGATTATGGCCGGCCTCGGCCGATGGCGAATGATATTGGCCGCGTCGGCGGAGTTGACCTCAACGAATTTCTGCCTTTTCGTAGCAGAACTTTCGACGCAGTCAATCTGGTCGAGGTCATTGAACATATCGAGAACCAGCCGCAACTCATTCGCGAGATTTGCCGCGTGCTCAAACCGGGGGGCCGGGTCTTGATCAGCACACCGAATATTTTAAATGTGTTTTCGCGGATTCGTTTTCTCTTTACCGGTTTTTTGCGCGGCCGGGTTCGGCCGGTTCATTATTCCCGCAAGCCGGGCCGAGCACCGAATATTTACTTGATTCATTTCTATGAGCTCTATTATTTGCTGTTTCACTACGGCTTCGAGTTGGTTGAACTCAGAAAAACTCGAGTTAAATTCGCGCAGGTATTCTTTGCCGCGCTGCTCTATCCCTTCATGCGATTGTTCAGCATAGAAACGGTCATCCGCGCCGAGAAAGATCCCGTGCAACGCCGTCAAAACCGACAAATTCTAAAGCATATGTTCCATCCGGCGCTGCTCCTGTCGGACAATATCGTCGTGATTGCCAGGAAAATTGAAGCCGATGAAAATCGCTCTCGTCCATAAGCGGCTTGATTTGAAGGGAGGAACCGAAAGGGATTTTCATCGAACCGCAGAGGGCTTGAGAGATCTGGGGCACGAGGTCCATCTCTTTTGCGGCGAGTACGGTGTCGATCCCCCGTACAATACCGTTGCTCACCGGGTTCCGGTTCTACCCTTAGGAAGAACCGCGCGACTGTGGAGTTTCGCGCTGTTCGCACCGGCGATCATCAGGAGATACCACTGCGACGTGGTGGTAAGCTTTGGCCGAATGCTAAAGGCGGATATCGTTCGCAGCGGCGGCGGCTCCCATCGCGGCTTTTTGGAACGTCTTGGAGAGCAGGGGGGACTCGGCCGGCGCCTCTGGCAGCGACTGAGCCCCTATCATCAAAGCGTGCTGGCGATTGAACGGTGCCAATTCCAGCCGGAGCGTTACAAAAGGATCATCGCTGTATCGGAGGAAGTAAGACGGGATCTGGTCTGTCAATATGCCGTGCCGCGGGAGCGGATCGTGGTTCTCTACAACGGGGTCGATCAGCGCCGCTTTCATCCCTCCCGGCGCGAAAATGTTCGCAGCAAGATCAGGGAACGTTGGCAGATCCCCGAGAAATCGCCTCTGGTGTTGTTCGTCGGCAGCGGCTTTCGGCGCAAGGGTTTGGATCTTTTGCTTTCGGTTTGGAGCGCGACCGGTCTGAGCAACGCTTACCTTCTGGTGCTCGGCGACGACGCCAGGATGAGCTGGTACAAAACGCGGGCTCGCGCGCTGGCTGGGGAGCGCATTGTGTTTACCGGCCGCCAGGACGACGTGGAAAATTATTATGCGGCGGCGGATGTAGTTGCCTTACCGTCGCTGCAAGAGGCGTTTGGCAACGTCGTATTGGAAAGCCTCGCCGCCGGCCTGCCGGTTCTCGTCAGCCGGGAGGCGGGCGCTGCGGAGCTGTTGACCGGCGCCCTCGCCGAGGGAATCGTCGACCGGCTTGATGACAGGGAGAAGCTGGTGGGAAAATTGGTGAAACTATTAGACCGATGCGCCGATCCGTTGCTGGTGGCGGAGGCGCGGGCGCTGGGCGAGGAATTTTCCTGGGAAAGACACTTCCACGAATTGGAAGCGTTGCTCTTGGAAGTCCGCAACATCGAACGCCGTGGAAAACTATCCTGATATTGTTTGTCGTAAACTGGGAGATTCGTGGATCTGGGTGGCTCAGGAATACGCCGCTCCTACGGATGTCGCGCTGCTCGCGGATGCGGACCATCTGTTTGAAGGACCTGGGTGTGAAATCATCAAGGATCAACGAAAAATCAAGGTCGCACGCATTCGAGTCAACCTCAGCGGCGAAGCTCGCACGCTTTACCTCAAGCGCTACAATGCTTTTTGCTGGCGCGTTCTATTGGGTTCTTTGTTTCGGGATTCTGGTGCCGTGAGAGCGCTGCGTGGTGCTGCCGTTCTACTAGACGCGCAGATTGGGACGGCGAAGCCCGTGGCGGTCGTTGAAAGCTGCTCCTGGAGGATGGTGACGAAGAGTTTTTTTTTCACTGAAGAAATCCCGCGCGGGAAAACGGTTGATGTTTTCTGGCGCGATGATCTTTCGGCGCTCGCAGGTCAAGCTGGCTTTCGCCGTCGCCGGGGTTTCCTTCGGACTTTAGCGTCTCTCTTCGAGTCTCTGCATGGCCAGGACATTTATCACGGTGACCTCAAAGACGCTAATATCCTGGTGGTGCCCAGTACTGATGCGCGGGCCGATTGCATTTTTCTTCTCGATCTGGAAGGAATTCGAAAGTATCGTTGCTTGAGTGATAGGCGCCGTATTAAGAATCTCGTCCAATTGAACCGTACTTTCGGACGGCATGTGCGCCGGACGGAAAAGATGGTTTTTCTGAAGGAATATTTGGGCCGGGCTTTTTCGGATCGGCGCCAAAAACGGCTCTGGGCCGCTAGGATTCTTCGGCGCAGCGCACAGGTGGACCGGCGGAAATTGGCCGCCGGCAAGATTTTGGTTTAATGGTCGTTCCAAACGCGAGCCTCAGAGAACTTATGGCGTTAAAGGGACTGGTATTGAGCGGTGGCAAAGGCACGCGCCTCAGGCCACTGACCCATACGGCCGCCAAACAACTGGTGCCGGTCGCCAACCGTCCGATCCTTTTTTACGTTCTCGACAATTTGAAAGAGGCTGGCATCGACGAAGTCGGAATCGTCATCGCGCCCGAAACCGGCGCTGCGATTCGGGAGGCGGTTGGAAGTGGTGAACGGTGGGGTTTTAGGGTCGAATATATTCTACAGGATGAGCCCCTTGGACTTGCCCATGCCGTCAAGGTCGCCCGGCCTTTTCTCGGTCGGGACCCCTTTGTCATGTATCTTGGCGATAATTTGATCGGTTCGGCCATCAGCACGTTCTGCCGGGATTTCGTCGCTGGGGAGGTTGATGCGACTCTTCTGCTTAAGCGTGTGGGCAACCCTTCGGCCTTCGGTATCGCCGAAATCGATGGTCAGGGGCGCATCACCAAACTCGAGGAAAAGCCCAAGGAGCCGAAGTCGGATCTCGCCCTGGTCGGAATATATCTTTTTTCCGAGAAGATTCACGACGCCATCGACCAACTCAAACCGTCCTGGCGCGGCGAGTTGGAAATCACCGACGCGATTCAAGTCCTGCTCGATCACGGTGGTCTGGTCTCGAGCCATGAAATCGCCAGCTGGTGGCTCGATACGGGCAAGAAAGACGATCTCTTGACGGCGAACACGGTCGTTCTTGACGAATGGTTGAAACACCAGCTCGACGGCGAGGTCGACTCTGATAGCGAAGTGACCGGTCGTGTGCGCTTGGGCCAACGCAGCCGTGTCATTAACAGCAAGTTGCGCGGTCCGGTGGTCATCGGTGAAAACGTGCGCATCGAAAATTCCTTTATCGGTCCGTTTACTTCCATCGGGGACGGCTGCCGTATTGTTGGATCGGTGCTGGAACATTGCGTTCTTTTGGAGAACGCGCGTGTCGAAGGGGTGGACCGTCTTGAGGACAGCCTGCTGGGAAAAAGCTCCGCGGTGCTCAAAAACCACGGCAGCCACCATGCCTACCGTCTGATGATCGGCGATGATTCCGAGGTGCTGCTCTGATGCCCTTCGAGTTCGCCCGCGCAGAGATTCCCGACATCGTCGTGATCCAGCCGCGTCTTTTTCGCGATGACCGGGGATTTTTTATGGAATCCTACAAGCGATCGGATTTCGCCGCCCACGGCATCGCGGAGACTTTCGTTCAGAGCAACCACTCGCGCTCGCCGCGAGGAATTGTGCGGGGGCTGCATTATCAGAAACACCCCAAAGCCCAGGGCAAACTGGTGCGAACGCTTGTGGGCGAGGTTTTCGACGTTGCCGTCGATTTGCGGCGCGGTTCTCCGACCTACGGCAGATGGGACGGGCTCGTGCTTTCCGCCGAGAATCGGAAAGCGATTTATGTTCCACCGGGTTTTGCGCATGGATTTTGCGTTACCAGCGAAGCTGCCGAGGTGCTATACATGACGACCGAGGAATATTCGCTGTCCCACGAAGCGGGTGTCATCTGGAACGATCCCGATTTGGCGATTCGATGGCCGGTAGCCGATCCTCAACTTTCCGAGCGCGACCGGCATTGGCCGAGACTGCGTGACGCGGACAATAATTTCGCCTATTGACGGGACGTGACCGTCGGGCAGTTTGCATCAAGATGATCTTCTGGGCAACGTGAGTTGAGCATGGAATCCATTCTGGTAACCGGCGGCTGCGGATTCATCGGCAGCCATTTCGTCAGATTGCTTTGCGCGGAAGAAAACTTCCGGGTCGTCAACCTCGACAGGTTGACTTACGCGGGTAATTTGGAAAACCTTTCGGACATCGTGAGCGGCTTTCGTTTCGTGCGGGGAGACATCGCGGATCGGGAGCTCGTGGATCGGCTCTTAGAGGAGGAACGACCTTGGGCGATCGTCAACTTCGCTGCCGAATCGCACGTCGATCGGAGTATTCTCGACGCGTCACCGTTCTTGAGGACTAATATCGGCGGTGTGCACGTATTGTTGGAGGCGATCCGCGCTGTTCCGGTAAAGCGATTCCTGCATGTTTCCACTGACGAGGTTTACGGCGACCGGGAAGGCAGGGATGCCGCCGCCGAAGAGTCCGCCCTGTGTCCCGGTAGTCCCTATGCGGCGAGTAAAGCGAGCGCGGATCTGCTTTGCATGGCCTACCGGCGCACCTATGATTTGCCTATCATCATTACCCGAAGCTCGAACAACTATGGGCCGTTTCAGTTTCCGGAGAAACTTATTCCGCTGTGTATTCGCAACGCTGTGGCGGGGCTTCAGCTTCCCGTCTACGGCGACGGCGGGCAGAGCCGGGACTGGCTGCACGTCGAAGATAATTGCCGGGCCATTCTGGCGGTCCTGAAAAGCGCGGAACCTGGCTCGATCTACAACGTCGGAGCCGGTGGCGAGTGGAAAAATTTAGACGTCGTGAGAACGATCTGCCGCGCGGTGGCGGGGCAAACGGGCCAGCATCTTGAAAAAGTGAAAAGCAACATTGAATTCGTAGCCGACCGGCCGGGTCACGACCGACGCTACGCCTTGAAGACGGAAAAAATTCGCCGGGAGCTAGGTTGGTTTCCGCGGACCGAGTTCGGCCCCGGGCTCGATGAGACGGTGCGCTGGTATCTGAGCCACCCGGAGTGGGTCGCGCGGGTGACCTCCGGCGAATACCAAGAATATTATGATTCGGTTTACCTGCGCACCTGGGGCAAGTCATCGTGAGCCGGACCATTGACGATTGGCATCCATCTCGATTTTGTTCCGGGGCGACGGCATTTGCTCGCCCGTGGGGCTCCGCTATCTGATCGAAGGTTCGCGCGACAAATCAATTATGGAGACGAGTCATCTGCTAATTCTCGGGGCGCCGAGATCGGGTACGACCCTGTTGGCTACGATGATCGGCCGTCACTCCGAAATTGGGATTCTGAATGAGGACCGTGGTTGGGCCATGAGGCGCATTCTCGGCAGGAGGATCGTAGGAAACAAACGGTGCATCCCAAACCAAATCGAAATGAAAAAACGGAGTCTATTTCAGATGAGATTTTTCAAGACCATCGGGTGGGCAAAAGAATATCAAAGCTCCGAGTATTCGATCGAGGACTATCTTTCCCTGCCGGGCATTCGCATTATCGGTCTTATCCGGGACGGTAACGATGTGATCTCATCGGTCATGAATAGAAGCGAAAAGAGGTTTCGCGTGGCGTCCTACCGGTGGCGGCGGTCCGTCGATATCATTCATGAACTTAAGACTCGTTATTCGGAGATTGTCTTGGTGATCTCGTTCGAAGACTTAGTCGTCAACCCGCAAGCGAATATGGAGCGGATTGCGGCGTTTCTCGGAGTCGAATATCAGGAGCGCATGCTTGAAGGGCCGCGTTATAATCCGTGGTACGGAGAGTCCGAATTGAACCTAGACAAAGTCAATCGCGCGAAAAAGGAGCAAACAGATTTTCATCTGTCCACGCGCTTTGCCGCGACTTACCAAAAGTACGAAGAGCTATTGTCCCAGGCGCAGTAGCCGGCGCCCGCCGGCGCCGATTCATTTATGAGCGACACCCCAAGCGTTTCGGTGGTCATCGCCACCTACAACCGGGCTGATTTCCTGCGCCAAACGATCAAGAGTGTTTTGAATCAAGGTTTTCGGGACTTCGAATTGATCGTCGTGGACGACGGTTCGACCGATGACACGAGGCGCTTGATTGATTCCTGCGGACCGAAAATCAGATACTACTACCAAGAAAACCGCGGTCCCGCGGCCGCGCGTAACCTGGGGGTGCGGCAAGCGCGGGCGCCATGGATTGCGTTTCAGGATTCCGATGATCTGTCGACCCCGGATCACCTGCAAATCCTGCATGAGTACGTGGAAGCCCACCCAGCGTGCGCTATGGTGTTTGCAAACGGCGTTTACTTGGGGGGGCGCGAACATAATCGAGAAACCATCATACCGGCAAGAAAATCTCGACGACTGGCGGCCGAGGGGGTTCGCTTGAATGATCTCTTTGAAAAAAGCATTGCGCGGCTCCAGGCGGCGCTCATTTCCAAAGCGGCCTACGGCGCCGCTGGCGGCATGAACGAGTCATTGCGGGTCTGCCATGATCTCGATCTGTTTCTCCGTCTGTGCGCGAAGTTTCCCGTGGCCTACCTCGATCGGGTGGTGTTTCAATATCGCAAGCATGAAGGGAACATTACCCGCGACGAGGAGGTCCGGCTGACGGAAAACATCAAGGTCATTGAAAATCTAGTTCGAGATTTCCCGGAGGTGAGTAAGGTTCTCGGCCACCGCCGGGTCGCTCGGCGCACGGGGTACCGTTATTACCGCTTGGCCAAAGGGCGATGGAAGCGAAACCAGATCGACGCCGCGCGGCAGGCGCTACGGGCCGCGATTTCATTATGTCCTTTGTCCTTGAAGTATCGGTATTACCAACGGCGGTGGGGCCGTTTTGGCGGGTAAAGGGAGGATGATGGATTTCAGCATTATCATCGCGACCTATGATCGGGTCGATTCGCTTCGCCGGTTACTGAGAGGAATTGAGAAGTACTTCGGCGGGTTCGACATTACCCATGAGGTTATCGTCGCCAATAATGCGCGAGACGAGAAGGTCGCGCGAGAGTATACCCGGCTAGTAGGCGAATTTATAAATTCAGGGCGCGTTATTTTTCGCGAGGTGCGCGAACCTGTGGCGGGGAAATGCCGCGCCCAAAACGCCGCGATCCTTCAGGCGAAGGGATTGGTCCTGGCCTTTTTCGACGATGACGTGGAGATAACACCCCAGTGGCTTTCAGTGGCCGCGGAGTTCTTTCAGCAAAAACATTTCGACGCCATGCAGGGGCCGATTCTCATGCCGCCGGAAATGGAGCAGAATCAAGCATTATTGCGCGCGCAGCAGCGTTTTCGCACCATCAATTTCGTTAAGTATCGGCCGGGTGTGACGGAAATCAAGACGTTGACCGGCGCAAACATGGCCGTGCGCCGGGAGGTGTTCGGGCGCATCGGATATTTCAACGAAGAACTGGGCCCCGGCCGCTCTGGCATATCGGAGGACGTGGAGTTCGCGCAGCGGTTGTTGCGCAGCGGCGGGCGCATCGGCTATGAACCCCGGGCCGGCGTTTATCACAGGGTCGATTGGAGTCGCTTGACGGAAGAGTTTTTTCGTGAGCGCCACGAGCAGCAAGGTCGCAGCCGACTGATTTATAAAAAGCAATCGCTCCTTTCCATCGTGCCGAATTTCGTGCGTTCCGTCTGGACGTTCGGCTGGTATTCGCTGGTGGGAAACGAAAGGAAGAAGTACCGGGCCAAAGGCCGCTACTTTCACTATCGGGCGATGCTGGCCGTGAAAGCTACTAGAATAATAAGAGGTAGGCAACCTTGAGTGCCGCATTTTCGCGAAAGCTAACCGTGAATCGGTTTGGAGTAAGGCACTCGCTTGGTGTTTTCCGGTGGCGACAATAAGTTTGTCTTCGAGCAGCCGATAGTGATAGGCTTCTCCGACGGATTTGGCGGTTGATCGAGGAGGTTCAATTAAGGATGGCGTCCGAATCGAGACTACAAAAGGAGGCTACGCCGGCAAGCAAGACCAGGTTGATTCGCTACGCGATCGACCGTTTTCTGTTGCAGGTGTCCCAGAGCATGGCGCCGGGCACTTTTTTATTGGATAGTGGAGCTGGAAGCTGTAAGCATAGAAAGTTTTTCCCACAGGCCCACATTTTGTCTTTTGACAACAGACAATCGCGGCGGCGGAGGTACGGTGAAATCGATTTGGTAGGCGACTTATATGCCATTCCATTTAGGGAAGACACTTTTGACGCGGCGTTGAATATCGAGGTCCTCGAACATTTGCGAGAACCGAAGCGAGCGTTAGGGGAGATATATAGGGTTTTACGACCCGGAGGCAAGTTATTCCTGGTCGCACCTCAAGGCTGTCAGGAGCATCAAGTTCCGCATGACTATTTCCGATACACGAGTTTTGGCCTTCGCTATCTTCTGGAAGGAGCCGGCTTTAAGGTCGTTACGATCGACCCCATGGGGGGGTATTTCTGGTATTTGGGCCATTTGATTTCGGAATCTTACCGTTATTTTTTTCCCCATGATCGAAAAACGATTTGGAAGGTGCTTGATTCTCCATTTCGTCCGCCCGCACAGTTTTTTCTCCGGAAAATATGCCCCTTTGTATGTTTTTACTTGGATCGCTTGGATACACAACGTACATATACCCTTAACTACGCTTGCGTCTGCGTTAAAGCGTCCCGCTAGTTGGACGACACGCTTTACACACATGCGGGCCGTTCTCGCTTGTATGTCTTTATGCATTCCGAGTTGACGTGACGACGTAATTCATATCGAACGCGGGGAAATTAAATCCTTTGACCTGCCCAAAGGTCTCGTGCAGGCGAGGTTACGTATTTCCATAGAACAATTTGTCTGTTCTCATTCGACGAGGAACTTGAGTCCAATTTGCACGCTGTGCGTTTGGGTGATACTTGTCTATGGGAAATAAACGAAAGAAGCAGCGTGCCAAAGGAAGGTTTTTCATTACCGGGCGATGCTTGCCGAAAAGACTCATGGGATCAGGCGCGTGATCGATTGAGCGATCGGTTTGCACGGCGACACCCGCCAGCGAGGATACAGATTCAAAACCTTACCCGTCCCGAAAATATCCATCAGCCCGGTATTGCCTTGCCGACGGCTTATCATAGCCGTCAGGTCAATCGTTGCAAGTGCAATTGCCTAATCTTCCAAAAGTGATGAAAGCATTTTTCACAAACATGACCTTGGTTCTGCTGGGACTTTTCTTTGCGGTTTCGGTGCTAGAGCTCGCGGTCCGGGTTCTACCGCTGCCGATGCTACCGGTTCCCCTACGGCAGTTGGTTCACGAATTAGAAGTTCGCTCACAGAAACTCAGCAATCCGGATCCCCAACTTCGGCATGTTATACGGCCTCAAACTGACTACCTGTTCACCTGGAGGGACTTTAGCTTTAGATTGAAAACCAATCTAAATTTCCCTAACGCGGGTTTTCGCGGCGGGACACTAGGAGGACCGGCATGGGCAGTCGCGGTTGGCGACTCCTTCACTTTTGGTCACGGTGTGAATCAGGAGGCGACCTGGGTTGCTCGACTAGCCGGTATTGCAACCAGGGAGATTGTTAATCTTGGTGTTCCGCGATGGGGGCCCCAACAATACACGCGAAGCCTTGAAAAATACGGCATTCCTCTCAAGCCCAAGGTCATATTCTGGTGCCTCTTTGCAAATGATCTGAGTGACAGCATTATTTTTGAGCGGTGGTTGCGAGGTCGCTCAGACAGATTCTCATTAGGCAGGTTCTTACGCACGCACACAGTTACGTTCGCCATTTTCCGCAGGCTGCGGGTTTACTTGCGGGCGGGCTCGGAAGATGTGAATCTGAGAGAGGTGAGTCTTAGGTTCAATTCTAAAATCGTGAGAGCCAATCTCAATAAGGAAAGCAAACGATTTTCGGCGGCTTGGCCTTTGGCAAGGCGCGAGATCGAAACCGCCTACAGGGAGAGCCAGGCTGCAAACGCGACCTTTGTGCTTCTCTATTTTCCCTCGAAAGAGCAGGTGTATTGGGACTCGATCAAAGAACAAGCGAAATCGCTTGAGTCGTTCGATGCGTCCATAGATAATTTGAGTAGAGCGACGTTGGAGTTCTGCCAGTCTCGTCATCTTCTCTGCCTCGACCTCACACCGGCGTTACGGAAAAGAGCGTTGCGCCGCGAGAAGCTTTATTTTACCATCGATGGACATTGGAACGAGCACGGGCATGACGCCGTTGCGAGGGAAATTTATAGTTTTTTGCTCGCTCAGAAAATTCTGTGAGTGTTTAGAAAATCTTTAACCTCATCTTTCGATGTTGGATAGAGGGTCGTCCTTCCCTACTAATAGCCTGTTGGTCTAAAAGCGTGCGCCCTGAACGGATCTGCTCATTGTCGCCGATCCAGCCCTCTGAGAGGAAGTCACTGGGTTATCATGCCAACTCCTGACATGGTAGTTTGATTCTTGCCAGATCTGCCCCTATCTTTTGGAGCCATGAACAGTACGGAGAGCGCTTCGCGGCGAGGCCCCACGGTTTCCGCTATCGTGGTTTGTTTCAACGAAGAGAAAAATATTCGGGATTGCCTCGAGAGCCTGCGCTGGTGCGATGAGATCGTCGTCGTCGACTCCTTCAGTACAGATCGAACGGTTGAAATCTGCCGGCAATATACTGAGCGGATCATTCAGAGGCCCTGGGCCGGCTACCGCGATCAGAAGGCCTTCGCCCATTCTCAAGCGACCAAGCAGTGGGTGATGCTGGTCGATTCCGATGAACGGGTGACGCTCGAACTGCGCGACGAAATCCAGCACGCGCTCGATGGCGACGCTGGCCAATACCTGGGTTATGCCGTACCCCGGTTGGTCTTTTATTTGGGGCGCTGGTGGCGGCGCGGCGGATGGTATCCCGATTATGACGTCCGATTGTTCCGCCGCGACAAAGCGACCTGGGGCGGAGCCGATCCCCATGAGAAGATTCTGGTCGATGGAGCCGTGCGCCGGCTCAAGCATCCGCTGCACCACTTTTCTTACCGCAACATCGACGATCATATTCAACGAATCAACCGTTTTACCTCGATCTCGTCGCGGGAGCTGCGCAAAGAAGGCGGGCGATGGCGGCTTGCCGACGCCCTGCTGCGGCCGGCGTTTCGCTTTTTCCGCTCCTATATACTCAAGCGCGGATTCATGGAGGGGTTTGCCGGTTTCTACGTGGCCGCGACGGCGGCGGTTTATGTTTTTCTTAAGTATGCTAAGCTCTGGGAAAGCGAGCTGGATGAGAAAGACGACGTTGGGGGAAAGGAGTCATAACCGCCTACTCAAAATTCTCCATATCGATCCTGAGAGGAACTGGGGCGGAGGGGAGGCGCAGGTTCTTGGACTGCTCACTTATCTTTGTCGAAGGGGTCATCGCAACGATCTTTTAACCCATCCGGGCGGGCGGCTTTTCGAACAAAGTGGTCCGCTCGGCGTCAAAAGACTTTCACTGGTGGCTCGAAATGACTTGGATTTGCGCCCGGTTCCAGCGCTGCGGCGGCTCATTCGAAGCGAAAAATACGAGATCGTTCATTTCCACACGAAGAGAGCGCATGCCCTTTCGCTTTGGCTACCGCGCGGGCCTCAGCGTCCGAAGTATGTCGTCACCCGGCGCATGGACTATCCGGAAACGAGAAGTTGGTACACACGATATCTCTATAACCGTAGTGTCGACGGCGTGGTCGCCATCTCTCGCGTCATAATGAATCTCTTAATAGAGGCTGGGGTCGAGCCGGAGCGCATTCGATTGATCCATAGCGGCATCGATCCGCAGCGCTTTGATCGCTGTGCCGATGGGTCCGCTTCCGCCGAATACGAAGCCGTGGTCGGAATCATCGCCTCATTGGAAGAGCGCAAGGGCCATCGGTATTTGTTCGAGGCCGCGGCGATTTTGAAACAGCGCGGCCACAGGATCAAGTATCTCGTCGCTGGGGAGGGGTCGGCGCGTCATGAATTGGAGGAACGGGTCAAGGCAATGAACCTGGGGGATGAGGTTCGGTTCTGCGGTTTCGTTTCGGACGCGCCGGCTTTCTTATCGCAAATCGATATTTTCATTCTGCCGTCATTGTACGAGGGCTTGGGGGTGGCGGTTCTCGAAGCGATGGCGGCCGGCAAGCCGGTGATCGCGAGCCGCGTCGGAGGGCTGCCGGAATTGGTTGCCGATGGCGAAACCGGATTGTTGGTTGCGCCTAAAAACACCGCGGGGCTGGCGCAAGCGATTGCGCGGTTGGCGGGTGAAAAATCGCTGGCGCGGGAGATGGGCAAGAGAGGTGCGGAGCGGGCGCGGGCGAGCTTTTCGCTGGAACAGATGGCGGCGAAAAACGAAGCGTATTATTACGAGCTGGTCGGCGCGGCGACGCATGCTTGACAAGCGCAATAGCTTCAAATGAAAAACTTATTGGATCTGGTCGGAAATTTTCATAAAGCTCACTTGCTGGTCGTCGGCGATTTGATGTTGGATCGTTTCGTCTGGGGGGATGTCGAAAGAATTTCGCCGGAGGCGCCCGTGCCGGTGCTGCGCGTGAGATCGGAAAGCTCCCGTCTCGGCGGCGCCGCCAACGTCATCCACAATATCCGCTCTCTTGGCGGCCAGGTGACCGCCTGCGGGGTCATCGGCAAGGACGAGGCGGCGAAAAGAATCCTGCAGGAGCTTCGGCGGGTCAAGGCGTCCAGCGCCGGGGTGTTTTCCGACCGCGCCTTCCCGACCATTCAGAAGACTCGAATCATCGCCAGTCCGCGCCATCAACAGATCGTCCGCTTGGACCGGGAAGATCTCGGTTTGATCCACGCGGCGACGCTGGCCAGGCTACGGCGATGGCTCTGGAGAAGCGCTTCGCGCTACGACGCCATCGTCATTTCGGATTATGGTAAGGGCGCTATCCACCCGGAACTGCTCGATGCGGTCGCCCAGTTGGCGAGCGCAAAACAGCTCACCTGCATCGTTGACCCCAAACGCGAGAATTACACGCGCTATCGGATGCCCACGCTGATTACGCCTAACAAGGATGAAGCGAGCGAGGCATCGGGGATCGCGATTCGTGACGAATCGACTCTCAGGACGGCGGGGGAAAAGCTGATGCGTATGTGGCGCGCCAAAGCGGTGTTGATTACCCGCGGCCCGGATGGCATGAGTCTCTTTTTGCCGCGCGGTCGCGTCAAACATTTTCCCACCCAGCCCCGGGATATGTTCGACGTCACGGGGGCGGGCGATACGGTAGTGGCGGTGTGCGCCTTGGCGCTGGCGTGCGGCGGGAGTTACGAAGAGGCCGCGGTGATGGCCAACCAGGCCGCGGGTCTGGTCGGCGACGAGGTCGGAACCGTCGCGGTATCGCTGAAGAGTCTCAAGCGCAACTTGAGGGATCTACCATGAAGAGCATGACCGGCTATGGAGAGGCTTCCCGTCTGGTGCGCGGGACGAAAATTTCCGTCCAGGCGCGCAGCTTGAATCATCGCCACCTGGATTTGCAGCTACGGGTTCCCCGGGAATACCTATCCTTCGAAGAAGAGATTCGCAAAATGATTCGCGAAAAGATCTCCCGGGGCCGGATCGAACTCTTTATCAGCCGCTATCCCGATAAGGGGCGGGCGCGCAAGCTGGAAATGGACGCCGAGCTGCTCGGCCAATACCTGGCCTCGATGCGCCAGGCGAAACGGAAATTCAAGTTGGCCGGCGATCCGGAGCTTTCGCTGCTTTCGACCTTGCCGGATCTGTTTCACGTTCGTGAGG
>Ga0326597_10002645_pt1 | contig 26517 bp, 19 predicted proteins | sample RVTome_12_FD_203789 | JGI IMG/M metagenome (GOLD analysis project Ga0326597, IMG submission 203789) | Soil microbial communities from uranium-contaminated site in the Upper Colorado River Basin, Wyoming, United States - RVT100D185 | ecosystem: Environmental > Terrestrial > Soil > Contaminated >... | reverse complement strand
ATCCGATCGGTCCAGTCCGCGAACATCTCCAAGACACGCGTGCGGCCGAACCGGTTGAGCCCGCCGCTCATCTGAGCGCCTGCCTGTCCAGACTTCAGGCGGCGATCCCACGCCGCGACGGTGGTGGGAAACTGCCCGAGCGCGGTCGGAATCTCCCTGGTGGCCTTGGTGCCCAGCGCGTGGCACGCGGTGCAGCCGCCCGATTTCACCCGGCCGATCCATTCGCCCTGGCTCGTCATGTTCGGCGAGATGCCATTGCCGCTCTCACCGGTTCCAGGGAATTCACTCTTGGCCGGTATCTCCATCAGCGAAAACCAGTGCGCGGCCGGATAGTATTGCGCCGCCGCCGCTGGCGAACTCGCCGGCACGGCTCGAAGGTTCAGGTTCGTGCCTGGAGTGGTCTGGGTCTTCGGCGAATCCACGAGTCCGTATCCACGGACCCAGACGCTGTAGTTGGCCTTGGGGAGGTCTGGTACCAGATACCGTCCCTGATCGTCGGTGACGACAATCTTCGCAAACGGAGTAGCCAGATCGGTTGTGTGGGCGATGACCCAGACGCCGGCCTCAGGTCCGGAGGGCCCGGTGACGGTCCCTGCCAAGTCGTCGCCATCAACCACGGTGGCGTTGCCAGGCGTCTGTAGCGCGCGGGTGCCGCTCACGACTCCAGCGCAGACGGCGACTCCGATGACGATTCCGACGGTCAGGAGTTGTCTTGGCATAGTCCTCTCACTTTCCCTGTGACTATCTGACCACTACGCAGGCCGCAGTCTTGCGGTTCTCATCCCGTACCCATATGGGCGCAAGGATATCGCAGATGGTGGCGACGGCAAACTCGCCGGCAGGGCGTGCGATCGTCGACGGGAGCGCGGCTTGTAAGTGGGGGAGCGGCCTTGACGCGAACGGGCCGAGCGAGCAGTATTCGACGGGACGGCATCAGCTGGACCCGCAGTGTCGGCGACGCGTTCAACCGCGATCCTTCGGGCCAAGCCCGACCTCCCCGGCTACTTCACGGCAGTGACGAAGTAGCCGACCGACGTATGGTATCCAGAATAGCTGGTACGTCATGGCTGACTGACTCGCGGCTTGACTTTGAGCTAGGATCTGCCCCATGGGAGACAGCGCACATGGCCAAGTTCCTGATTGAGGTTCCACACGAGTCGGAGGTCGTGTCGTGCGCCAGAGCCGTCAAGGTGCTGCTGGAGAGCGGTTCACACTTCTTGACCCACGCCGAATTCGGTTGTCAGGACGACGTGCACAAGGCATGGATCGTGGTGGATGTGGACAGCAAGGACGAGGCCAGAGGCCTGCTGCCGCCGGTGTATCGTCGTCACGCGACCATTGTGCAGTTGTGCAGGGTCGGGCTCGACGAACTGGACGATCTCATCAGGCGTCACGAGGGCCGATGACCGTGGGGCATGCGTTGACCTGGCGGCCGTTCACCGATGGATGGCGCGGTTTGGAAGAAAGGATCCGCGTGCGGCCATCGGGAGGCTCGGCTCTGGACTAGATGGCTCGAAGAACCTTCCCGATCGTGTCCAAGGCCCAGGCGGCCTCGTCGTCAGTGATGACGTAGGGTGGCATGAAGTATACGACGCTGCCGAGAGGGCGGATCAACAGGTTCTCTTCCAGGAACGCGGCCGCGAGCCTGGGGCCGATCTCATCGAAGTAGCCGCCGTCGGTATTGGTCGCAGGATTCGAGACCAGTTCCAGGGCGCCGACTCCGCCGATCACTCGCACGTCACCAACGATCGGCAGCGATCGGAGCGGTTCGAGTCCCTCCCGGAGTTGCCGCTCGAGACGCCCGATCCGCTCCAGTACATCTTCGTCACGAAACAGGTCGAGACTGGCCACGCCGACCGCGCAGGCCAGTGGATTGGCGGCGTACGAGTGACCGTGAAAAAACGTCTTCTGGCGGTCTTCGCTCAGAAACGCCTCGTAGATCGCCTCGGTCGCCACCGAAACCCCGAGCGGTAGATAGCCGGCGGTGACCCCCTTCGAAAGACAGATGATGTCAGGCGTCACCGATGCGTGCTCGCACGCAAACATTCGACCCGTGCGGCCGAATCCGGTGAGCACCTCGTCGGCGATCATGAGTGTCCCATGCGTGTCACAGAGACGTCTGACGCCGGCGAGAAAGTCGCTCGGCCAGACGAGCATGCCTCCCACGCCCTGCAGCATGGGTTCGACGAGGACCGCCGCGACCGTGGGTCCCCGCTCTCGCAGTAGCGACTCGAGCGCGTTGAGGCACTCGATCTGGCACGTGGAGCGCTCGAGCCCGACCGGACAGCGATAGCAGTACGGCTCGTGGGTCCGCGTCACCGGGAACAGGAGCGGCGTGAATGGAGCGGTGAATCTCGATGCCGCGCTGACCGACATGGCGCCCACCGTGTCGCCGTGATACGCACGGTCCAGGGTGATGAACGACAGGCGTTGGTCCTGACCCGCGTTGCGCCAGTACTGCCACGCCATCTTCAATGCCACCTCGACGGCCGTCGAGCCGTTGTCGGAGTAGAAGACCCGGGTGAGACCGGGCGGCAGGACCTCGACCAGGCGCTCGGCGAGATCGATGGCCGGCGCGTGAGTGCAGCCTGCGAACATCACGTGTTCGAGCTGACGGGCCTGAGTCGCCAGTGCCGCGTTCAGCTTTGGGTGCGCGTGGCCGTGAAGATTGACCCACCAGGACGAGATCCCGTCGAGAATCCTCCGGCCATCCTCGGTGAAGAGGTAGACACCGCGGCCCTTGACCACCGGCAGCGGCGGCGGTTGCGTCAGCATTTGTGTGTAGGGATGCCAGGAGTGCACGCGATCGCGGTCGACAAGACGCAAGGGGTCACTCATGGTTGCCCTCCCAGAGTGCCGTCCCGTCGTCGTGTGACATCGGCGACATGAACAGGGATCTTACCGGAAAGGATCGGCGCGGTCCGCACCGAGCCGACCGTACAGCGACATGGGCGCGGCGCTCGTGACATCCGCCGGTCTATTCCTCACGGACTGCGACCCACAAAGCCCGACGTTCCAGGTGTAGAATGAGCGCCATACGAGCTACATGGCTGGCAGTCTCGGCCACGCAGCCGTTCCGCATGACCGCGAAATCTGGCCGCCGCTGCACCCCGCTGCTTCCTGCGACATCGTCGTGTCCAGCCGTGTACCAACTGCGACTTCCTTTCTCACAAGATGGAAGAGCGATGCGGGCAAATGACGCGCGGTTTCGCTGCCGTCAATGACGTGTGGGTGCAGGAGCTTCTCCAGAAGGTCCAGTCTGGCGAGGTGACGGTCAAGGTTCTTCTGGACCTGACGAATCCCCGCTGCTCGAGACGATCGGCCGAACATCGGAGCAACGACGAGCCTGCGCCTGTGCTCCCTGCTGCGGTTCGCGGGATCAGACGTGTCCCGGAATCGACTGGTCACCATAGAACAAGGAGAATTGTGTGAGATTGTTGCTGAAGTCCAAGATTCATCGCGCATGGGTCACGGCCACACAACCCGACTATATCGGTAGCATCATCGTGGACCTCGACCTCATGGAGAGGACCGACCTCTGGGATTACGAGAAGGTCCTCATCTGCGACGTCACGAACGGCAATCGATGGGAGACGTACGTGGTGCCTGGCGAGCGAGGTTCCGGGACTGTGTCAGTACAGGGAGCAGGCGCCGAGCTCTGCGACACGGGCGACTGTCTGATCATCATGGCGTTCGAGGTCTCCGATACGCCGGCCACCCCCAAGATGATTCTCGTCGACGAGCACAACCACTTCGTGGAAGAGCTGGAGAGGGCGGGCGTCAGGGCCGGTGCCTAGGCTCTACAGGGAAGGGGAGTCGTACTTCTGCGCACGGATGTTCAACGTCGTGCTCACCGATCAGGTTTGTCTGTGCTTGCTGCATCAGTAGGCGCGGGCGTGCTGGTGACGGTGTTCAGGCCACCCACCTCATCGCCTGCGATGATTCTGGCGATGCTGGCCGGAGTGGGAGTGGTGTTGCTCTGGTGTTACCTGGGCTACGACCAGGCCCTCAGTGATGTCGTGCCCGGTCTCCTCGCGACGCTGGTGGTCCATGAGTCGGTGGCGGCCGTCTCCGCGCGGGAAGCGGTGGCCTAGCCGTGCTGGAAGCCCTGCTGTTCCGCGACCTGCTGCTGCTGGTTGGCCTCGCCATCCCGATCGTCGCCCTGGCGCACCGTGTCGGGGCCCCGCCGCTGGTCGGGTTCCTGGTGGCAGGGGTCGTCGTCGGTCCGAACGGCATGGCGCTCATTGACGGCCCTGAGGACGTCGAACTGCTGTCGGAGCTGGGGGTGGCGCTGCTCCTTTTCACGGTCGGTCTCGAACTGTCACTGTCGCACGTGCGTCAGTGGGCTCGCTCGGTGTTCATCGGAGGCGGCCTCCAGGTCGGGGGGACCCTGGGTTGCGTCGCGGTCCTGGCGCTGCTGCTCGGGATCCCGTTTCCGCAAGCGATGTTCTACGGTGGACTGGTCGCGATGTCGTCGACAGCCATCGTGCTCAAGTCCTACGGCGACCGCGCCGAACTCGACACACCGCAGGGGCGGTCGGTGATTTCGATCCTGCTGTTCCAGGACCTCTGTATCTTGCCGTTGATGTTGTTCTTGCCGCTTCTGGCCGACCTTCGCGGGCCGCAAATGGTGACCGTCGGTGCCCAGTTGGTGCGAGGGCTCGCCATCATGGCCGTGCTCGTGGTCGGGGGCCGGGTCGTTGTCAGATGGACCCTGGACCGGGTGGTCCTGCTCCGCGACCGCGAGCTGTTCACCCTGTGTATCGGTTTCTTCGGGATCGGCACGGCGGTGGTGACCTCGATGGCCGGATTCTCGCTCGCGATCGGTGCCTTCATCGCCGGACTCATCATCTCGGAGTCGGAGTACGGGCTTCAGGCGCTGTCCGATGTCTTGCCGTTTCGCGCCCTCTTCAGCGGAATCTTCTTCATGTCGATTGGGATGCTGCTCGACACCAGCGCCGTGCTCGCTCAACCCGTGACGCTGCTCGCTCTGACCGGAACGCTCCTCCTCGTGAAGGTTGTGTTGGTGGCAGGCACGGAGATCGCGCTCGGAGGAATGCTCACCACAGGCCTGATCAGCGGGTTGAGCCTGGCGCAGATCGGGGAGTTCTCCTTTCTCCTGGCCGCCGCGGGGTTGCCGCTCGGACTTTTCCGGGAGGGCGACTATCAGCTCTTTCTTAGCGTCGCCGTGGTGTCCATGATGGCGACACCCTTTCTCATCAACTTTGCTCGTCCCCTGGCGGAGCGGGCGACGGTTCTGCTCGGCCGGGCTGATTCGATCGACCGCACGCACCCCGCGGTCGCCGAGACGTTCAACGATCACACGATCATCGTGGGATACGGTCTGGCCGGGCGTTTACTCGCGCGGGTGCTCAAGGCGGCCGGCATCTCGTGCCTCGTCGTCGAACAGAATGCTCGGCTCGTGCAGCAGGCGCGTGACGATGAGGTTGCCGTGGTGTACGGTGATGGCACCAGACACGCGGTCCTCGATCACGTACGGCTTCGACACGCCAGGGTCATAGTCTTCGCCATCTCCTCACCGACCGAGGAGCGGCGCGGTGTGGCACTGGCTCGCGACATCAGTTCGTCGGTTCGGATCGTGGTCCGCACCCGTTATGTCCGGGCGATCGATGAGCTCATCGCGCTGGGGGGAACCGAGGTGGTGGTCGAGGAATTCGAGGCCTCACTCGAGTTGTTCACCAGAGCCCTCGAGAGCTACGAGATTCCCATCAACCGGATCTGGCGTGAAGTGGAATCGGTGCGAGCCGAACATTACGGGCTGCTGCGCGGAAAATCGGCGCCCGACATCAGACTGAACGCCCTGACCAACCTCGGTGTCCACGAGGCACTGGAGCTCGTCGAGGTGCAGGCCGGGGCCCAGGCGGTCGGGGCCAGCGCCACCACGTTGGATCTGCGCCGGCGGACCGGCGCCGTGCAAATCGCCGTCGTGCGTGACCGTCGCCCTCTGTACCACCGGGAGCCGGACTTCCGTTACAGGGTTGGCGACACCGTCGTGCTCGTCGGCGACCCGGAAAGCCTCAGGGCCGCGATGGCTCTCTTCCGCGCCGGATCGCGATGAGCTCGGCCTGACCCCCGTGGTGATCCGCTGGGCACTACCGTCGTCGAACCAGTGAGGGATCCCAGCGACATGGCGACCGAGGTGGCACGCGGGTCAGCTCTTGGGACCCAGCATCCAGAGCGGGATACAGTTGACACGCCGGACCCGATAGACGCTACGCTATCGAGCGGGCGGATTGGCGCCACCACCGGAGAAGCGAACCCTGATGAGGACGTTCATTCTGGCGCTCGTGGTTGCGGCGTGCGCTGCAGCCGTCGGGCACGCGCAGTCGGCAGTGCGTGATCGCCTACCACCCGATCGTCTCGATGTCGTGTCCCCGTCCGTTCGGGTGCTTGGCACGCCGGGCAACCTGACGATTCGGCAGGCTCCATGCCGCACGCTGCCGATGGACGGGGTTCGTCGGCGCATCATCGACCTGGCCGTGCAGGAGTGGGGCTTCTTCGGGTTCACCGTCGTGGATCAGACGGCGGTCGAGATTTCCACCGATCAGCGATCGTCTCAGCGTCGGCGCCGCCCCCGCCTGAGCCCGTCGGAGTCGGCGCGAGTCGCCGGCTCCATTGCCGGCTACTGGACGGTCACGCCCGAAGGGGGCTGGATCTTGGACGCTCAGAACGAGATCTGGCAGGGCCCCGGCGGCCTGGCGGCCCGATGGCGGTATCCCTGGTCGGCGGCCTTCATCTCGTGGGTCATGTGCGAAGGCGGTCTCGGCGATACCAGCCAGTTCCGGCGCGCCGTCGCGCACCATGCCTATATCGACCAGGCAATCCGTGCACGCGACGCTGGTGCGGTGCGCGCGGCCTTTACCGCCTATGACATCGGGGACGCTTCGATCGTCCCCGGTGATCTCCTGTGCAGCGCACGGCGGCCCGCCTATCGCTCGATCGCCGAGCGGCGCCTGCAGATGGGCGACGGCGCTCGGACGCACTGCGATATCGTGGTGAAGCTGGACGCACCGCGGTCCCGGATTCTCGCGGTTGGCGGGAACGTGCGCGGTGCCGTGAGCTTGAAGCTGTTGCGGGCTGCCCGCGCACCGGGACAGTACCTGCGCCCGGTCGACGGTGCGCTCTTCGCTCACCTGAAACTGCGTGCAGAGCCGATCGAGCAGGACGCATTGGATCGCAGTCCGACGATGCGGGCGCTGGCCTGCGATTTCGGGCTCCAGGTGATCGACCGGCTGGCCGCGGCGAACGTCGCGGCCCTCGCTGACAGCCCCTCCCGTTGTTGAACCGGCAGGCCTGGACCCACGCCGAGCCCAGGGACTCTTTTCGAGCGGCGGTCCAGCCAGCCTGTTCAGGAACCGGACTAGTCCGTTCCGTCATCGTCCGATCAGAACACTCCCTCCCTGAATCGGAAGCCGGTGTCGTTGCTTCCCTCCCGGTAGGCCTTGTGACAGGCGCCGCACGTGCTGCCGCCGAACTGCTTGGCGGTCGCCTGGGCGGCCATCTGGTCGACGTTCGCCATCGCAAGCATCTTCTCCAGCGCCGCGAGCCTCATCATCCCGTCCTTGACGATGGCGATCGCGTCGCCCTGCTTCCGTTCGGTCCAGAATGCCTCGAGCGACATGTAGTTCTGGCGCAGGGTCGTGAGCTGCATCCTCGCGTCGGCGTACGCGCCGGAGCCGAGGGCCTTGTTCATCGCGCCGTTGGCCTGCGCGTTTGACTTCATCAGCTTCGCGTATTCCTCCATGGTTGTGATCTTCATCTGACCCAGCGCGACGACGCCTGTCAGCATGACCAGCGCGACGGTGGTGCACATCGTGAATCGGCGCATGCGATCCTCCTAAGGTGAAAAGAGGTGACGTGTGGCGGATTGTCCCAGATTTCTTGGAACCCTCACACGCGAAAAGCGGATGGATGGTGTGCTTACTCGTGCGCGGCGCGTCCGTCTGCCGGGCTGGTGGCTGCGGGACTGTCCACTTTTGAGGTGTGCGCATAGCTTGCCAACGTCGCCCGGACGATTGATGGCATCGTACGGGGACGAGGTCATTCGGGGACGAAGTCATTTCGAGTTGACGCGGAGACGCTTTATTGATTCTCATGTAGCTACTGTGGAGGCCAGACTATGAGGTTGACTGTAGGATTCGTGCTCGTTGCACTGATGGCTCTGACGATGCCGGTCGGGGCGCACCATTCGCACGGCCTGTACGAGGATGCGTTTACGGATCTCGAGGGTGTCGTGACCGAAATGCACCTCCTCGTGCCGCACTCGTTCGTGTATATCGAGGTGAAAGCCCCGAATGGGGAGGCGCAGATCTGGTCGCTTGAGGGCACTAGCCGGCAGGGGCTCGAGCGGATCGGCGTCACGAAGGAGTACGTCAAGGTCGGTGACACCATCCAGGTCCGGTGCCACGCGCTCAGGGACAAGTCGCACGGCTGCCTTCTCGGGTTCCTGAAAGCCAGGGACGGCAGCGTGAAGGACTGGGACGGCGGCGAGCTGGCCGCTCCCGCGGATTTCTAGCGGCTTTCTCAGGGACGTGCCGCGATTCGTCCCTGTGCGTGCCCTACCGCTACGGCTCATGGCGACCGTGTCGGGGCATTGTCCGGAAGGGGATTTTCTGACACTATTGCGACGGCTCGCGGCGTCCGCGGGCGGAAGGATGGGAGGTATGCGCTCAGCTCCGTTTCTTGCCGCAGCATGCGTGCTCTTCACCGCACAGCCGCTCTTCGCGCAGGGATGGGCGGAGTACGTGAACCGCGAGGACCGTTTCTCGGTCGGTGCTCCGGCCACGCCGCCAACCGTTGAAAAGATTCAGTGGAAGTCGGAATACGATTCCATCTTCCCGGGCACAGTCTACAAGTGGCAGGTCGGCGCGAACCGGTATTCGGTGACCGTGGTCGACTACTCCGATTCCGAAGCGATCTACACCGCCAACCATCACAGCGAAGACTTCCAGGGAACGGCCTATTGGCAAATCGATATTCTGGGCTCCATCGCATACGCTACCACGCAGTACCGGCAGAAGCCTGGCGTGAAGGTCACGTACGATGCGTTTCATTACATCAACCTGATCACCGGGCACGAGCTTCAGCTCACCAATCCCGATGAGTCGAGGAGCTTTGTCGCCTTCTACCTCCACGAGAACCGGCTGTACATTTTCGACGCGACGGTTGCAAAAGGTCAGCCGCCACCGCTCATCTTCAACCAGACGATGGCGTTCCTCGACGAGGACGGCAAGTCGGTCCGCTACAGGACCTACTACTACAACAGGTTGCCGGAGAGGAAGCTGGGACCAGGCAGACCTGGTGCCGGAGGCGACGGAGGACTCGGCGGCGCGCAGCCCGGGGCAGCTCCGCCGGCGCCGCGCCCGAACTGACGCGCTCGCAGTCGTGAGGGCGCGCGCCCGCGCGCTCACACGTCGATTCAGCCTCCGCGTCTCGCACCCACAGGCAAGGTATCGACGCCCTGTCCGTCGTCTCAGCAGTTCAGGCGGCCCGGTGTGCGGGGACTCGCACCCGGTCTGTCATCACGCGTAGACGAAGAGATGAGTGCGTCGTACGTGGCCGACCCGAGAGCCGCTCATGCGGAACTGGCGACCGTCGCCATCGGAGTCCTGCCGAGCACGATTCGCACCTGATGCGTGCCACCGTCGTCGACGAGCGGAATGGCCGTCGCGTCGACCGCGCGGTCGTCGAGGCTGGCCTCGCGAACACCCCGGCAAAGGCGATCGGGATTGCTGACAGCAATCAGATACTGCGTCGACCCGACCCGCCACGTGATCTCGTAGGCCGGCCAGGATGACGGGATGCACGGGTCGATACTGAACGCGTCGCCGCGCCGGCAAAGCCCCAGCATGCTTTCGAGACCCGCGCGATACATCCACCCCGCCGATCCGGTGTACCAGCTCCACCCGGCGCGCCCGGTGTGCGGCGCACGAGCGTACACGTCGCCTGCCAGCACGTAGGGTTCCGCCTTGTAGCGCTCGACACCCGCGGCTGACCTCGTGTGATTGATCGGGTTGAGCAGGTGAAACAGCTCGGCCACTTCATCGCCGCTGCCCAGCCGCGCCAGGGCCATCACGACCCAGGCGGCCGCATGCGTGTACTGGCCGCCGTTTTCCCGCACGCCTGGAGGGTATCCTTTGATGTACCCGGGGTCCTGGTCGGATCGGTCGAACGGCGGATCGAGCAAGAGCACCAGCCGCGGTCCGCGGCCGATGAGTGCGGTGCGCACAGCGTCCATCGCGCGCTCGGCAAACGTCTGGGGTACGGCGCCGGACAGCACCGCCCACGACTGCGCGATCGAATCGATCCGGCATTCGTCGCCCTGTGCCGATCCCAGGGCTGTGCCGTCGTCGTAGTACCCGCGGCGATACCACTCTCCGTCCCATGTCAGCTCGAGCTGCGAGGCAAGGCGCCGTGCTGCCGCCCGATAGTGCGCACCGCGCGCGGTCTCCTGCCGGCGGTCGCACAACGGCGCGAAGTCGGTCAGTACGCCGTGCAGAAAGAAGCCGAGCCAGGTGCTCTCGCCCCGTCCGGCCTGCCCCACGCGGTTCATCCCGTCGTTCCAGTCACCGGAACCAAAGAGTGGCAGGCCATGCGCGCCGACGGTCATCCCTCGGTCGATCGCGCGGAGGCAGTGCTCGAACACCGAGCCGGTTTCTCTGGACACCTCCGGCAGCCCATAGGCCTCGTGCTGGTCGCTGGCGAGGGGCGGCGCCACCAGAAACGGCACGCGCTCGTCCAGGATGCCAGTATCACCAGACGTGCGAACGTACTCAGCCACCACGTACGGCAGCCAGAGCAGGTCGTCGGAGCAGCGGCTCCGGAGCCCGCGGCCGGTCGGCTCGTGCCACCAGTGCTGCACGTCACCCTCGGCGAACTGCCGCCCTGCCGCACGCAGCACGTGCGCGCGCGTGAGATCCGGCGCCGCGAAGGACAACGCCATGACGTCCTGTAATTGATCGCGAAACCCGAACGCGCCGCCGGGCTGGTAATACCCGCCGCGGGTCCAGAGCCGGCAGCCGACGGTTTGATACAGCAGCCACTGGTTCATGAGCACATCGAACGAATCGTCCGGCGTGCGCACCTGGATCGTCGTGAGCAGGTCGCGCCACATCGCCTCGACCCGCGTACGCGCCGAGATCGCCGCCTCGACCCTTCCGTGACGTGCAATCAGCTCGCGCGCGTGAGCCCGGTCGGCTCCTTCGCCCAGGAGCACGAGCACCCGTCGGCTCTCTCCCGGCTGCAGCACCGAGCGCACCTGTAGCCCCGCACACGGGTCGAGCCCGGCGCCGACTTCGCCCGCCAGCACCGCCTGACCGAGCGCAGCCGGCTGCGAGAGTCCAGCATTGCGCCCAATGAAGGCCCGCCGGTCGGCAGTGAAGGATGACAGCGTCTCACTCGCGTGCGCGAAGGCCACGTGATGGGTGAATTCCTGGTTGTAGGCATTGGTGGCGAACACCGCGTCAGTGAACGGGTCGAACTCGGTCACCACGTGCATGCGTTCGTCGTCGCGGGGTGGCCCGAGCACCCACTCGTTGTACGCGAAGACGCTGAGCGTCCGAGCCGACGTGCCGGTATTGGTCAACGTGAGCAGCGAGAACTTCACGGGATCGTCGGTGTCCACGAAGACGTCCATCTCGTGATGGATGCCGTGCGTGCTGCGCACAAAGCGCGTCACACCGGCCGAGTGGCGCACCACGCACCGCCCGGTCATCGATCGCGGCAGTGGACCCGGCGTCGGCGACCACGATTCGCCGGTCTCCTCGTCACGGACGAACATCGCTTCGCCGGTAGGATCACTCACCGGATCGTTGGCGAACGGGGTCAGCCGATTCTCGCGACTGTTGCCAGACCAGGTATGTGCCGCTCCTGACGAGGTCACGATGGTTCCGAACCCGGGATTGGCAATGACATTGACCCACGGCATCGGAGTGTCCACACCTCCATCGAGGGTGATCTCGTAGGCCCGTCCCTCGTCAATGAAGCCACCCAGTCCGTTGTCGAGTGTCGTCGGGGACCTGGGGCTGACGTGGGCCGTCGGATCTCCCTGCGGCGGCCGTGTCGGCACGAGTGGATTCTGTGTCGGCTGGGTCACATCGGGTTGATCGAGTTGCGTCCGGAGATCGCCGCGGTCCCCTCGAAGGATCGCGCTCGCCACGGCCTCGAGCAAGACCCGATCGGCGCGGCCGATACGGTCGGACCGGAGCAGGTAGGCGCCTCCAGGGCAGTGCTGCCACGCGCTCCACGGTCCGTCATCGAGCACGGCGGTCAGCTGCGTCTGCATCTCGTCCAGATAGCTGACGGGATGCTCGTTGATGAGCACGACGTCGGCCCGCAGGCCCCTGAGTCGCCAGTACTCCTGGGCCTGCAACACCTGTCGCACGAGGGGCACGCAGTCGTCGCCGACGACTCGGACGAGGAGGATCGGCAAATCGCCGGAAATGGCGTGGGCCCAGAGCCCTGGCTGGCCGAGTTCGTTCGATGCGATGACGTCGGCACCGGCCCGAAGCGAGCCGTGCGTACCGAGCACGCGCGAAGCCAGCCGCTCGAAGAGCACGGCATCGTCGGCCGAGATCCCGAGGTGGCGGAGGCCGCTCTCGGCATGGGTCATCGCCAGCGCGAACACTCGGGTGCTCGCGCCGGAGTCGTGGTATTTCCGCGCCAGGGCCTCGACCGTCTCCCGGTTCCCGGCCATCCCGGTGACGAAACAGAGTCGCGCGGCGCCGCCAGGAGCCAGCCGGACCCGCTGACGCAGGCTGACGATGGGATCGAGGACGAAGCCGGTCGTGCCCGAGAGCGCGCGGCCGTCGAGCGCCACCGGGTTGGCGGGATCGCGGCCACGGCCCAGGAAGCGCGCGCGATCGGTTTCCCACTCGAGCGACGCCTGTGGGGGTCCCTCCAGGCTGAGCGCATGAAACGCCCAGGCCGGCACCTCGCCAGTATCTCGAGGTCGGCGATGGCACAGCAGGGCGGTGATCGCTGGCAGATATTCGGTCTCGAGGAAGAGCTTCCCGAAGGCTGGGTGGGCCAGGTCATTGGTGGCGGAGGTGAGCACCACCTCGGCGTAGCTCGTGACATCGATCTCGCGGATCCGCGTTCCGCGATTGCGGATCGTGATCCTTCGTACCTCGACGTCATCTTCAGTCGAGACCGCCACGTCGAGTTCGGTCGCGATGTCTCCGTCTCGCCGCCGCACGCTCACGCGCTCGGGCGAGAGCGTCGCGACGTATTCATCGGGTTCGAACCGCGTGGGCTGATAGGTAGCCGACCACACCTCGCCGCTGCGCACGTCGCGCAGGTAGACGAACTGACCGTCGGCGTCACGCGTGGCATCACGATGCCACCTGGTCACGGGCAGTCCCCGCCAGACGCTGGCGCCACCCCCGGCATTCGTCACGGAGATGACGTAGTTCCCGTTCGAGAGAAACTGTGTGTGCGGGAAGGTCGTGTGCGCGGACCGAAAACGGCGGACCGGTACCGCCACGACCGGCGCGGCCACGCGCATTTCGTCGAGTGGGCGCGGCTCGATGGCGGCCACGTGACGGGGCACGCGCTCCTGCAGCAGTAACTCGGTCGCCTGCACTCTCGGTTCCGCGTGGAAACGTTCGACCATCCGATCGCCAAGCAGCGCATTGGTCAACGCGACGAGGGTCATCCCTTCGTGATGGGCCATGTAGGTCCACACGATGGCACCACCGGCAGGCTCCTCGTGCGCGTCCGGCTCCGGCCCGCGTTGCGTATAGTCAATCGCATCGAAGAACCCGTACTCGCCCTCGAGGCCGGCTGCCGCCAGCCGGCGCAGGTTCGCCGTGCCGGCCACCGGGTCGATCATGACCGCCAGTGCGGACGCGTAGGGCGCGACGACCACCTCATCGCCAAGACCGCGTTTCAGGCCGAGCCCGGGGACGCCGAATGCCTTGTACTGGTAGGTCCCGTGCCGATCGACCAGATCGTAGGCGGACTCCGACATGCCCCAGGGCACGCCCCGCGAGGCCGCGTAGTCCATCTGTCGTTGCACGACCAGCCGGCAGGATTCATCGAGCAGCGTGTTCGGGTAGGTCCGCATCACCAGCAGTGGCATCAGATATTCGAATAGCGTGGCGCTCCACGACAGGAGTACGGGCGCGCCGCGCACGCTGGTGATCGCCCGGCCGAGGCGAAACCAGTGCCTCTCGGGTACGTCACCCTTGGCGATCGCGATGAAGCTGGCGATCCGCGCCTCCGAAGCGAGGAGGTCGTAGTAAGACGTGTCGAGCTGACCGGCACCATCGGCATCGGCCATGCGATACCCGATCGCGAACAACTGGCGTTTCGGATCGAACAGACACCCGAAGTTCATCGCGTCGAACAGCGCCGTGGCACGCGCGGACAGCAGCGGCGCGAGGTCGCGCAGCCCGACCGACAGCGTCAGGAGGGCGCCCGCCAGGTTGCCGCTGTCTACCGTGGAGACGTAGGCCGGCCACAGCGGCTCGAGCGTCCGAGTGTCGTACCAGTTGAGCAGGTGGCCTTCAAAGCGCTCGAGCTGCTCCACGGTTGTGAGCGTCCGGTCGATCCGACCCACCAGATCCCCGGTGTCGATGAACCCCAGATCGTGGGCGGCGAGTGTGGCCAGCAGGCCGAGGCCGATGTTGGTCGGCGAGGTCCGGTGTGCCACCGTCAATTGCGGCACAACCTGGATGTTGTCCGGCGGCAGAAACCGGTCGTCGGCGGTAACGAACGCGTCGAAGTACGCCCATGTTCGTCGGGCCACCGCCAGCAGATACGACTGGTCCTCGAACGACAGCGTCGCGCGACGGCGGGGCATGGGGCGGCTGAGCACAAACGCAATCCACGGAGTCACGGCCCAGAGCGCAAGGACGGGCGCCGCGATCGGGAGCGCCGCCGGGCGCCACGACACGATCGCCCCTAGTGTGACGAGCGCCAGCGCGGGGCTTGCCGCCATTCCCACAAGAAACGCCCGGAACTGCACCGGCCCACCACGGGCCGCACTCGCCGCGGTGGTCTCCCACTCGAGCAGCCGGCCGTGCGTCGAGCCGAGCCGGACGAGCGTGATCCCGATCGCGTGCAGCCGCCCGTACGACTCGTAGGCCATGAAGGTCAGCTGCAGCGCCATGCGGGCCCCGTCGGCGCACAGATTGTCGAACTCCGCGCGCAATAAACCACCCCACGACTGCAAGCGGCGTGGCCAGCGCAGGATGCCAAGCGTGGTGGCCGCGACGGGAAACGCCGCTGCCGCCAGAGCGGCTGCGGTCCAGACACCAGGGTGGCCTGGCAGGACGGTCCACCCGAGTGCGAGCAGGAGGAGGGTCGCCGGGGGCAGGAGACTCCGTCGCAGGTTGTCGAGGATCTTCCAGCGCGCCACGAGCGGAAGCTGATTGCGCGTCAGGCCGGTGCGAGACGGCACGAAGGGAAACAACCACCACAGGATCTGCCAGTCGCCACGTACCCACCGGTGCTGTCGACGCGCATGGGCCAGCACGCTCGAGGGATAGTCGTCGACGACCTCGATGTCGGTCACCAGTGCCGTGCGCGCGTAGAGACCCTCGAACAAGTCGTGCGACAGGAGGGCGTTTTCCGGGACGCGCCCGTCGAGCGCTGCCGCGAAGGCATCCACGTCGTAGAGCCCCTTGCCCGTGAAGATGCCCTCGCAGAACAGATCCTGATAGACATCGGAAACCGCGGTCGTGTACGGGTCGACGCCGGTGTGACCGGCATACGTGCGCGCGAACAGCGATCCCGCCGCACTGGCCATGGTCACGCTGACACGGGGCTGCAGAATGCCGTACCCGACGGTGACGCAACCCCGTTGGCGATCGAGCCGTGCCTGGTTCAGCGGATGCGCGATGATGCCGATCAGGCGCCTTGCCGCGTCACGCGGCAGGCGCGTGTCCGAATCCAGCGTGATGCAGTAGCGGACCGACGCCAGCAAGTCGAGCGCGCCCACCTGGGTCGAGAAGCTCGTGTCCGTGGCGCCTCGCAAGAGCCGGTTGAACTCCTCGATCTTGCCGCGCTTCCTCTCCCAGCCGATCCAGGCGCGCTCGCGCACGTTCCACTGCCGGTGCCGGTGAAACAGATAGAACCGCTCCGTGTGTCCCTCTCCGAACTTGCGGTTGAGGGCCACGACGCCGGTCCGTGCGCGCTCCAGAATCGCCTTGTCCTCCGGGGCGTCGCTCGTGCTCGTATCGGTGAAGTCACTCAGGATCGCAAAGTGCACGCACGGGTCGAGATTCCCGAGCGCCAGCACCTCGACATGTTCGAGGAGTGCGTCGACGCCTGCGGTGCTTGCCAGCATGGTCGGGACGATGACCATCGTGCGGGCACTGTCGGGCACCGCTGTGGAGAAGTCGAGGCGGAGTAGCCGCCTGGGGCCGATGACCGACACGACGGCTCGCTGGACGAACGCAATCACCAGGTCACTGGCGGGCAGCAGCACGAGGAGTGCGACAACGAACTGCACGAGCGGCGTGGCGCCCGCCTGACGGGCATAGGCGACGGCGGCTGCCAGCAGGACACCGGTGAGCGCGGCGATGGCGCCCAGGTAGAGGCCTGACGCATGGCGCACGAGGACGCGCCGCGCCCGCATCGACAGGCGAGGATGGTAGGCCAGGTCGACCTCGAGATCGTTGCGCCCACGGTCCACGAGGTGATAGCCCACGTGGGCTTCGCGGTCGGCCGTCGAGCCGGCCGCGGCGGCCTGGCGGGCATTCTCGATGGCCTTGAGTGCGACGCGCACCTGCCCCTCGGCGCTGACGGGCGCCAGTTCCTCGACCGCGCGTCGCTGCTCGTCCCTGCTCAGGAAATCCATGCGCGCGTACGCGTCGGCAGGGTCGCGCTGCAGCACCTGTTCGACCAGGCTGACGGCCTCGACGAAGTCCTGCCAGTCCAGCGTCGCGCAGAGACGCAGACTGGTCACGGCGTTCGCCACCGAGACCTGCGCAATGCCGTGGCGCTGGTGCTCGCCGCGGATGATCTCCTCGGCGGTGGTCTGGCGCGACGCGAGGTCGTCGTCGACCGCCCCGCGAATCGCCGACAGCCGAAGACCGAACTCGCGCACGCGGTGCAGAAGTTGGACGGTGAATGCCGGAGCGGTGCGGGCCGGAAGCGCGCCACGCCCCCCGCCGGCGTCGGCACTGGCGACATACGCATCGGCGGCCCGACGCGCCTCGCGCCCCGACAGCAGCTCATCCGCCAGCCGACGGAGGTTCTCGATGAGCGCAAGCTTCAGCATGCTCGGCCATGCCCACAGCTCACCGATGGTCAACGGCGCGACGCGCTGGTAGCTCGTCAGGAACCGGACGAGTTGCAACCGGTCCAGGCGGCTGTCGCTGTGGCGAACGAGCTCGACCGCGATCGCATAGACGCGCGCGTGGCCGGCGTGCGCGCGCGAGGCGAGCGTCGGCAGCGTGCGAGAGTAGTTGCGAGGGAGGTTCCGGCGAATGTCGGTGATCTCGGCCGTGATCAGATGGAAGTTGTCAAGGAGCCAGTCTGCCGCCGGCACGACGAACTGCCCGGTACGGACGTCCTCAGCCAACGTGCGATAGGTCGTGCGCAGCACGCGGACGTTGTCGTCGAATCGCGGAAAGGTGTCCCGGGCGCGATGGCGCGGGTCAGGATCGACGGTGAGGCTCGCCGCGAGGGACAGGGCACGTTCTTCCAGCCGCTCGATGCTGAGAAGTTCGTCGCGAAGCGGCTTCTCGACCGCCGATGTCCGAGACGGTCGCCGCAGCGAAGCCAGCCACCTCAAGCGAGGCGCTGTGCCTCGGCCGTCGGATCGCGCTCCAGTTCGTCGATACGCTCCAGCGCCAGGGCCCTGAGGGCGGCGGCGTCCTGGGCGATGGCTGCCTCCCCAGGACGCTCTGCCTGCGGCCGACGGCGATCGAGCGCCTCGATCACCTCGCGCAGGGTTCGGATGCTCTTCGAAACGTTCATGAGCTCTCGAGGAAATTGCCTTAGTGAGGGCTGGCGGCCAGGATGGCCCAGGGCTCAGGAAAGCGGCGCAACTGGAGTATAGCGGACAGCCACGCCCAGGGTCGAGCGTTCATCGGTGCTTCGAGTCCGCCCCTCGGGCTGTTCACAAGAGAACAGACGCGGTCACGCAGGACGACTATGATGCTCCTCAGTCAGGCACTCCACACGCTTGGCGTCTTCCTCCCAACCCGTGGCCGCCGACCTCCCGATCCCGATAGGCGGAATCACCGCGACACCCGTTTACGGGGGACCCTGCAGGTCGCCTCAAGAGGAGCATGAACATGAAGCGACTACTGATCTGGACGCTGGGCGCCGCGCTCGGCGCCGGCGCGTGCGGCACTGCGGAGTCGGATGCGACCGACGCGTCACTCGACGCCGGGGACCGTGCGTTCGCCACGGAGCGACCCGCGGCCCCACGGACTGCCGCCCCGGCCGGCCCGGTCTACCGTGACGTGACGATTCCTGCCGGCACGACCTTGCCGCTGGCCCTGACGAGTTCCATCGCCTCCGACACGAGCGCTGTCGAGGATTCGGTCACGGCCGAACTCACCCGTTCGATCACGATTGACGGCCGAGAGGTCCTGCCCGCAGGCGCGAGGCTGTCGGGAAACGTGACCGAGGTTGACGATTCGAACCGCGTGAAGGGACGGGCAATGATTGCGTTCCGCTTCACGTCGGTGCGCCTGGGAGATGAACAGTACGACGTGCGCGCGGCGCCGCTTTCGCACACGGCGGCGGCCACCAAGGGCGAGGACGCCACGAAGATCGGCATTGGTGCCGGCGCCGGTGCGGTCATCGGGGGACTCCTGGGCGGGAAGAAGGGCGCAGCCCAAGGTGCGGTCGTCGGTGGCGGCGCCGGAACCGGTGTCGTACTGGCCACCAAGGGCGAGGAAGTGCGGCTCGGACCGGGTGCCGACGCCACGACCGAGCTCACGGCGCCGTTGACAGTACGTGTTCGCGTCGGTTCGCAGGGATAGCACCGGCCCTCACCTCGGCAGTGCCCTGATTGCACAACCTGGAAGGATTTCTTCATGACAAAGCTTGCCATCACCGCGGCGATTGGGCCCTGCGTCACGCCGCTGACATCGATACGCACGCAATCCCGCTTGGTACTGCTGACCGTGCTTTCGGTGAGCGTGCTCGCAGTGGCTGGCTGCGGCGCGAGAACCGTCAACCAGGTCCTCGCGGATCCGTCTCGCTACCGGGACCGCGAGGTCAAGCTGTCCGGCGCGGTCGTTGACAGCTACTCCTTCGTCAATCGCGGCGCTTACAGGATCGATGACGGTACCGGCCAGCTCTGGGTCGTGTCCGACAAGGGCGTGCCTCGCGTCAGTGCCCGTGTCACGGTCAAGGGCAGAGTGCGTGAGGGTTTCAACCTTGGCTCGCTGGGCGATCGCATCAACCTGCCCGCTGGCCTCGGCTCGGGCCTGGTACTGCTCGAGTCATCGCACACAGCCGACTAGGTGCTGGCACAGCGACAACCGTATTCGGGAGTACATATGACGATCTCGAGAGTCACGAGAGTATTGAGAACGCTCGGCGCCGCACTGCTCATCTGCGCGGGCCTTGCGACCGAGGCGCGCGCCGACGGATTCGTGTCGCCGTTCCTGGCCGTGAACTTTGGCGGCGACGCCGGCGGCACCTTCAACGACAACGTCAGGGATCGCAGTCGCGCCACGTTCGGCGGCAGTGTCGGCTTCATGAGCGGAGGGGTGTTCGGCGTGGAGCTTGAGGTGGCGTACACGAAGAACTTCTACGGCGAGGGATCGGCTATTGGAGACAACTCGCTGCTCACAGTCATGCCGGCCGTCATCTTCGGCGTCCCACTCGGGGGCCAGCGGGGGCCGGGCATTCGCCCGTATGCCACGGCGGGCGTGGGCATGATTCGACGGGAGCTCAGCATCAGCGGTTTCGACGTGTTCGAGGGATCGGATCTGGCCTACAACCTCGGGTTCGGCGTGATGGGCTACTTCTCGGACCACGTCGGGATCAGGGCCGACTACAAGTTCTTCCGCAACGTCGAGGTGGACGATGCGTCGTTGCCCAACATCGATTTTCATCGGGGCACGTTCGACTTCTCGCGAGCCGGAGTCGGCATCGTCTTCCGTTTCTAGCTGGTGCCCGCATCGTGGCACACAGAACCATCCGTACACCGCGTCCCGTCACGACGCGAGGAAGGGCTCTATGAACATTCGATCAATCGGCAGGACGACCGCTACGCTCGTCCTGGCCCTGGCAGTCGGCAGTGTCGCGCAGGCGCAGGAGCATCTGACCGATGAGGCCAGCCAGTCGGACAAGGCCGCGCGGGTCTTTCGCGAGATCATGGACACGCCCGACAAGGGGATTCCCCAAGACTTGCTGGGGAAAGCCGAGTGCGTGGCGGTCTTCCCGTCGGTGATCCAGGCCGGGTTCATCGTTGGCGGACGCGGCGGGCGTGGCGTGGCGAGTTGCCGCACCACGGAGGGCTGGAGCGCTCCCGCGTTCTTCACGCTGGGCGGCGGCAGCGTCGGCCTGCAGATCGGCGCGCAGTCCACCGACTTCGTGATGCTGTTCATGAACACGGACGGGTTGAACAGCCTGTTGTCGAACGAGTTCACGCTGGGCGGCGACGCCTCGGTGGCCGCCGGGCCCGTCGGCCGTCAAGCCGGCGCGTCGACCGACCTGAAGCTCACAGCCAAGATCCTCTCCTACTCGCGGAGCAAGGGTCTGTTCGCCGGCCTCGAACTCAAGGGGGTCGTGATCAAGCCAGACACGGACGACATGCGCGAGGTGTACGGCGCCGGCGTCACGGCCAAAGATGTATTGAAGGACAACAGGATCACGGCGCCTGTGACGGTGCGCGCGTTCCCTGAGGCTCTCGGCAGCTACTCGTCGCGAAACGCCACCAAGTAGGAGGCGCGACAAGGCTGACGCCGAGCACGTGCAGAATGTCGAGATGCTCGATTGTCTGCGGCGTCACCCTGTCGAGGCGGTGACGCGCAGGGCGCCGCTGACTCGAGGCTCCACCCCCCTTCGAGCTGACGGTCGCCAATCGTGGCGGCACTCGTCGGGATTGCCCGGTGCGGGTGAGGAAGGCCTTCGCCAGGCCGCACCGAGGGCACTCTGCATATATCCGTGGCACAGGCTGAGAAAAGAACGCCACGCAGGCTACTGGCTACCTGCGGGACATACCGCTCTGAAGCGGAAGGCTGTGGCGGGTGTGCACAAGTGAACAGACACCCTTGATGGGGGCCCGTAATATGTGAGGTCATGCGTAAATAACTACGAACCGGCCAGCGCGGTGACGGTGCGGCGTAGTGTGCTCGAGAGGCCGGCGGACGTCCGACACACAGCGCCCGCGGCGGCAGGGCAGTCCACCCGCGGCGGCAGGGCAGTCCAATCGCCGGATGGTCTCTCCGGAGAACACTCTCCACGCTCAGGTGCGAAACCTCCGTATGGCGCTTTCGGACTTGACGATCCAGGTTAGCAACCTCGCCGCCAAGGCCGAGCGCGTCTGAGGCGCAGCTCCGCAGCGAGGTGATGCCCGAGGAGGCGGCATGATCGACACGACCCTCCGTGCGACTCCCCGAGACGCGCCTCGGTCCAACGTACTATTCAATCAAATCTTGCGTGAGTTTAGGGCGATGCCCGGGCTGTCGCTGACGCTTGCCCAGGCGTCTCAGCGGTTCGATCTTCCCGAAGCGACGTGTCTGCGACTCCTAATTCGTTTGACTGACGCCGATGCGCTCTGCCTGCGGCATGACGGGCGTTACGAGCTGATGATGCAGCCCGCGTAGTTGCGCCCGGCGCGCATTGCGATTCGTTCGATCGGTTCTGTGGCGTTGACCGCGGAGCGGGCACCTGCGCAGTCTGCGAAGTCCTTCAGTCGACGATTGCCACAGGGGGAACTATCGATGTCTCACGACCGCCGGAGAGTAGCGCCGTTGGGTGGCAAGAGAAGGAGCATTCGAACGTCGGCGTCCCGCTCCGCGGTGCCGGTCGCTGGCGTCGCCATCGCCTGGACCCCCAATCCGTGCCGATTCTCCATGAGCACGTCCGGGTGAGCGAATTGCTGTCCGAGTATTGAAGGAAGGCGGCCAGTAACTTCAGCGCGTCCACATGTGCGCGGGGCGCACCGGCGGCGCGGGAATTCACTGTGCCCAGCTCCGGCCGCGCCCAGCCTTCAAAGTCGGGCACTTCAATGGCTGATCCGGGGAGAGGTGCTCGACAGCGGCCGGATCGAAGACGTGCCGGCCGACCGCTGATGGCGTGCCCGTCAGGTACCGTGCAGTCGAAGGTGGTCCAAACCGCCCAGTGGCACACGTTTGTGCGACCAGTGCGAAGCCAACGATCGCCACCAATTCCTTGTAACCAGTCTTCGTCCCTCATCACCACGACCTCCCTGACTTGGCACACCCGACGGACCTTGCCCGCGGGGCCTCAAAGCGTCGCCTTACGGCGATTCAGGACGCCCGAGTCGACGGTCTGACCCCGGCGCGAGATGGCATTGAAGTACATCTCATCCCCGCCCATCTTTGAACAGGCCCCAGCAGAGACACATATGAGTGCCGCCGCACGGGCCTCTGATTCCCCGTCGCGTTCGCACACCGGCGGTCGACGGAGCGAGGGGAGGGTGCTCACCTCGAACACGCTGGTGCGTCTTCGCGCGGGGACGAGCGAGTGATGCGCTCGCCCACCCAAAACTCCCACTGTTCTGCCACGTCCACCCTCGCTCCCCTCCGAACTCAGCGAGTTCCACACTTCGGCGATGGCTCGCCCCTTGCAACGTAGAACTCTTGAACTGATGAGAGCGAAGAGCGTGAAGGTGTGCGGGAGCAACTAAGTGCCGTGGACGTCCCCCGGGTCGAGCGGTTTGTTTCACGCCCCCCCCGAGTGACCAACTCAGAAAGAAGAGCGTTATGAAAAACCTTGTCATCGCCGCGGGGATGAGCGTCTGTGTGGCGTCGTTGGCAGCGATTGCGTCGGCGGACATCTTGTTCTTGAGAGACGGCACGCGCGTATCCGGCACGGTCGTGAGCCTCGCTGCCCGCACGCTCACGTTCGAGGACACGACCGGCGCTTCGCGCCGCTACGATACAGACCGGGTGGACGCCATTGAATTCACCCAGGTCAGTCAACGCAATGCGGCCACGCGGACCGGGAGTAGCAGTCCTCGGCTCGAAGTGCTTCCCGCTGGCACGGAGTTGATGGTTCGGACGGCCGAAGACATCGACTCCTCGACCGCCGTCGTGGATCAGACCTTCTCCGCGATTGTCGAGCGCGACATCCGCGACGAGTCGAACAACGTCGTCATCCCTGCGGGGTCCCACGCGATACTCGTTGTGCGAGAGATTTCGTCCGGCGGCGTGACAGGCAGTCCCGACATGATGCTCGACATGCAATCGATGACGGTCAGCGGGCGACGGTACCTCGTGAGCACGACGGCCTTGCAGCAGGACACCGACACGGGCATCGGCGCGAACAAGCGGACGGCCCAGACCGTCGGTGGCGGCGCCGCCCTCGGTACGATCATCGGAGCCATCGCAGGCGGCACCAAAGGTGCGGCCATCGGCGTCTTGGTGGGCGCGGCCGGCGGCGCGGGCGTGCAGGTGCTCAATCGAGGGAAGGACGTGCGCGTGCCCGCAGAAACGCTGCTCACCTTCAAGCTCAGCTCGCCCGCAACACTTCAGGCCCAGCGCTAGAGGACGGCCATGCACATCGCATTCGCGCGGGTCCTGCCTGTCGTCAGCGTCGGAGTACTGCTGTCGGTCGTGGCGATGGACGGGCAGGCGGTTATCACACCGCCAAGTAACAACTACACCACAGCGCAGGACGTGGAGCTCGGGCAGAAGGCAGCCGCGGACGTTGAACAGCAACTGCCAATGCTGCGCGACGCCACGGTGACGGCGCTCACCACGTCGGTGGGGCAGCGACTGGTCGCGGCGATCCCGCAGGACTTGCGGCATCCGGAGTTCCGCTACGGGTTCCAGGTCGTCAATGTGAGGGAGATCAACGCGTTCGCGCTGCCTGGCGGACCGATGTACGTCAACCGCGGCATGATCGTGGCGGCGAAGACCGAAGGCGAGGTCGCCGGCGTGATGGCGCACGAACTGAGCCACGTCGCGCTTCGGCACGGTACGGCCCAGGCCAGCAAAGCGACGAAATACGAGATCGGAACCCTCTTGGGTGCCGTCGTCGGATCCATCATCGGCGGCAACGTCGGGAGCGCCGTGGCGCAGGGTACGCAGTTCGGGCTCGGCACGGCATTCCTGCGTTTCAGCCGTGAGTTCGAGCGTCAGGCCGATCTCCTCGGTTCGCACATCATGGCCGATGCCGGGTACGACCCGCGCGACATGGCCAGTATGTTCAAGACGATCGAGGAACAGGGGGGCTCGGGCGGTCCCGCGTGGCTCAGCAGCCATCCGGATCCGGGCGACCGCTACACGGCCATCACACACGAAGCGACACTGCTCGACGTGCGCAACCCGAGGCACGACACGCGGACGTTCACGCAGGCGCAGGCGCGCCTGCGCCAGATGTCGCCGGCACCCACCACCGAAGACGCGATGCGGACGACGGCCGGCCGAGCCGGCGCCCCCGTGCCTGATGGACGTCTCGAGTCTGGCCGCGTGGTGCCACCCTCATCGGCCTACACCGTGTATACCGAAGGCGACCTGTTTCGCGTCAGCGTGCCCTCGAACTGGCGTGAGTTGCCGGGCCGCAACGCCGTCGTCTTTGCGCCGGACGGAGCCTACGGGGAGGATGTCTTCACTCACGGCATGGAGATCGGGGTGACCCCCAACGAGACACGTGACGTGCGCACCGCGACCGAGGAGCTCGTGGCGTCGCTTGCGCGCGGCAACCCGAATCTCAGCAAGCCCTCCGGCTACGACCGGGTGACGATCGACGGACGGCAGGGGCTCCGCACGGTGATCTCGAACGTGTCGGACGCCACCGGCCAGCAGGAGCGGATCGCTGTGTACACGGTACTGCTACGCGACGCCAGCCTCTTCCACGCGATCGGGGTCGCGCCGCGCGACCGTTTCTCGGACTACGAAGACACCTTCCGTCGAGTGGTGGGATCCATCCGGCTCATGGAGTGAGCTCCTTCTCGGACCAGGTCGGGCTCAGGGCCGACGACACGTTCTTCCGCACCTTTGAGGTGGACGATGCGTCCCTGACCAAGATCGACTCTCATCGCGGCACGTTCGACTTCTCACGAGCCGGGATCGGCGTTCTCTTCCGTTTCTCGTCGTCAGGGTGAACGCACGTGACGCGCCGCTCCCCATGTAACACGACACCAGGACACGTAGACCACTGCTGCCAGGAGCACCAGAACATGAACCCAGACACACCACGATCTTCAGCCTACGGCTTTACGACCGGACTATTGACGGGCACGTGCATCGGCGCCGGCCTGGCGCTCTGGTTCGCCCCCCGGTCGGCGGCCGAAATTGGCACCCGCGTGACCGAGGCGGGGAAACGTCTCGGACAGCGAGCGTCGGCGGAGTATCGGCAGGCAGGTATCCACGCGGGCGACGTCGTCGAGGAGCTCGCGCGGACGGGCAGGGGTGTCCGAGCCGATGTCGCCAGGGCCGTGGCGCGCGGCGCTCATGAGGTGGAACGCGTCGCCACCGCCGCCGGCTCGGCCCCGGGGTCGGATGTGAAGGCAGGTCCGGTGAACGCCCGCTCGTTCGTCAGCACGATCGGCGCGCTGATCCTGGCCCTGGCAGTCGGCAGCGTCGCGCAGGCGCAGGAGCATCTGACCGATGAGGCCAGCCAGTCGGACAAGGCCGCGCGCGTCTTTCGCGAGATCATGGACACGCCCGACAAGGGGATTCCCCAAGACTTGCTGGGGAAAGCCGAGTGCGTGGCGGTCTTCCCGTCGGTGATCCAGGCCGGGTTCATCGTCGGTGGACGCGGCGGGCGTGGCGTGGCGAGTTGCCGCACCGTAGAGGGCTGGAGCGCTCCGGCCTTCTTCACGCTCGGCGGCGGCAGCATCGGTCTGCAGATCGGCGCGCAGTCCACCGACTTCGTGATGTTGTTCATGAACACCGACGGCCTGGATAGCCTGCTCTCGAACGAGTTCACGCTGGGCGGCGACGCCTCGGTGGCTGCCGGGCCCGTCGGTCGGCAGGCCGGCGCGTCGACCGACCTGGTGCTCACGGCCAAGATTCTCTCCTACTCCCGGAGCAAGGGGTCTGTTCGCCGGCCTCGAGCTCAAGGGTGTAGTCATCAAGCCGGACGCGGGTGACATGCGCGACGTGTACGGCGCCGGCGTCACGGCCAAAGATGTATTGAAGGACAACAGGATCACGGCGCCTGTGACGGTGCGCGCGTTCCCTGAGGCCCTCGGCAGCTACTCGTCTCGAAACGCCACCAAGTAGGAGGCGCGACAAGGCTGACGCCGAGCACGTGCAGAATGTCGAGATGCTCGATTGTCTGCGGCTTCACCCTGTCGAGGCGGTGACGCGCAGGGCGCCGCTGACTCGAGGCTCCACCCCCCTTCGAGCTGACGGTCGCCAATCGTGGCGGCACTCGTCGGGATTG
>Ga0326597_10002644_pt1 | contig 26529 bp, 29 predicted proteins | sample RVTome_12_FD_203789 | JGI IMG/M metagenome (GOLD analysis project Ga0326597, IMG submission 203789) | Soil microbial communities from uranium-contaminated site in the Upper Colorado River Basin, Wyoming, United States - RVT100D185 | ecosystem: Environmental > Terrestrial > Soil > Contaminated >... | reverse complement strand
GCCGTTCTGCTTGTGGGCACGGGCCTGGGGAAATACCGGCGCAACACCCAGGCCGCCACCAACACAGACGACCTTCCGTGCATCGCCGATGTGGCTCGGAACGCCCATTGGACCGGTAACGCTGTAGAGGCCGGTTCCCGCCTGGCAAGTCTGCTGCATTTCCCGCGTTGTTTTCCCGACCGCCTGGATCACCAGCGTGATCGTTCCGTGTTCCCGATCGAAATCGGCGATGGTAAGCGGGATCCGCTCGCCATGCTCATGCGGGATGACGATGACGAACTGCCCGGCCTTGGCAGCTCGGGCCATCTGGGGGTGATGGATCTCCAGCAGATAGGTCGTGTCGGAAAAATCTTGCCGGGCAACTACTTCGAACATTGCCCCTCCATGATCACAAAAGTGAAACTCTTCGCCTGCTCCGGCTTATGAGCCGGGAACAGACGCGCAGAGAGCAACTACCGACGTAACTCCACACTATTTTGCTGCACCTCATGCAGGTGCCTACGCACCCTAATATACACTTTAAAAAGTAGGGTCTTATGTGACACCGTGCCGCATAGGGGATTTCGTAACCGGCAGGGTGCCGCATGGGGCCCCTCCGAGACCTGAATTGCCGCGCGCGGCCGGGCGCCTTTGCTACCAGCCAGCCACCACCAGGGACGCGACCGGGAAAACGTTGTTGCTATGACACCGTTGAATGGAACGCCGCGTAACGCTCCAACGAACCGGGACCACCTCACGGTTATCGAAAGATGGTGCCCGCTGCCGGACTCGAACCGGCACTCGCCTTGCGGCAAAACGGATTTTAAGTCCGTTGTGTCTACCAGTTCCACCAAGCGGGCACGGACGGCAAACCCTAAGCGCTGTGTCCGGGTCGGGCAAGCGGCGCGGCGGCAACCGCCCTCTCCTTGCATGTTTTCAGTGCCCGTGCCGGCAGAGACAAGGCGCGGCTTGACCCGCGGGGCACGAGCGGAAATTATGCGGCGCGCCCGCTAACGATCGATCGCGACTGTGCGATGGCCCTCTCTCTGACACGCCCGGCACCGGCCGTCGCCTTCTGGTGCGTCGTCGCCGTCTTTCTTGTCTATGCGCTGAATCTCGCGTTGCTGAGCGGCGATTTCGAGCGGTTTGCCGCCCGCTGGCTGCAACGGCCGGGTGCCGGCGCCACCGGGCATGATCTCGGCTGTGACACCATCAATACCTGCATGCGCGCCGGGGTCACCGTTCTCGGCGAGGGACTGAGTACCCTGTTTTCCGGTGCAGCCGCGCTTCTCTACATGGCCCCGTCCACATCGGCGCTGCTGCCGTCCTCGCCGTTCGGAATGCCGGTGCCACCGGCCGACGAACAGCTCTTCGCCGTACGCGTCGCAACCTTCATCGTCCTGCGCGTCATCTGCCTGCTGCCGGTGCTGTGGCTTGCCGTTTATTTCTGGCGCGAGGCGTGGGCCCGCATCGCCTACCTCACCCTCGCCTTCCTCGTCATGGCCGGCTGGCCACCGCCGGTAATCGACGTTTTCTTTCGCGCCGCATCGGTGATCGCGGACTGGCCGCTGGCCTATTACCTCTTTTCCGTGCGGCTCATCGGGTACGATTTCGCCACCCTGGGATTCGTCCACCTGCTCGCGCTCTATATTGCGCGCCGTGGCGAGATGCGCTTGGTGGAGATCGCGGCGCTGACCGCCCTCGGCCAGATCATGTTCGAAAATAACGGCATCGTCGCCGGCGTTGCCGTGTTCGCCGCCACGTTTCTGGAACCTGCTCACGCCGGTACCCGGCTGCGCCTGGCAACGCAACGGCTTGCCGTGGCGGCCGCTGTCTCCGTTACTCTGGCAACCGCGTTCGCGATCGCCGCTTCGAGGACCGCCGCTGGCGCCGCGGGAAACGGTAGTGGCGCAGTCGACATGATCAACGATTATTTCTCCACTTTCTGGCGCGATTACGGGTTCTACAATTTTGCATGGTTCAATGTCACCGTCGCCAACATCGCCACCATGATGACTATTCCGGCGGTGCTGGGCCTGGGCGCTGGCGTTATCATCGGTGCAGTCGTGCGGCGGGACGGCCCATCCCGCCCCCGCGTGCCGGGCGATGCGCGCGCCGCACTCGCGGTCGCTGTCGGGTTCTCCGTCACGGTACTGATCGGACTGTTCATAAGCGGACTGTCATCCGAGATGGGGCGTCAGCTTCTCCCGCTGGCCTGCATGGTACTCGTCGCCGCCATGAAAGGGGGCGAGGCGGCGCTGAACCGGCGCGGTGCCAGCTGAGATTACTGCCGGCCATCGGCAGGACGGGCAACCACCACCACCTGAAGGAATAGATCGCCCGGCCCGAAGCGGAACGCCTCGAGCACCAGGCCGTTCCGCGCCAGCAGCTCCGCCGTGGCGCGGCGGGAGCGCAACAGCGACGGCTCGGCCGGATGCAGCCTCGCCTGGCGTCGGAGCAATCGGGTGCGAATGAAATGTACCAGCCGCAGCACCAGCACCGAGAAGCCGAAGCGAGGCGGCCAGAACAGCACCATGCACCCGGAGGAATGCAGCACGCGGCGCAGCTCGGACAGAACACGATCCAGTTCGACCGACGTAAAGTGCTCCATAACACCGAGATTGTAGAGACCCTCGAAAGCTCCGTCCGGGAACGGCAGGCGAAAAAGATCGGCACAAACGATCGGCACGCGCCTGCCCTGGAGGGATCCATAGCGCGCCAGGGCAACCGGCGAGATATCGATCGCGGTTACGCGAAACCGGCTGACGGCATTCTCATCCGCCTGGCCGCCGCCGCATCCGGCATGCAGCAAACGCGCGCCGGGAGCGAAGCTGCGGGCCAGCGCCCGGTCCAGCGCCGGCCGGATCAGCAGCCTGCGGCACAGGGCAGCCACCGCGTCGTAGATTCCCGCGCCGGCGCGCTGTGACCCGGACCAGTAGCGGTCCCATTCGGCCTGCACGGCGCCGGAACCGGTGCCGCCGCCGCGCGCACACGCCGTCGATTCCCGCGGCAGCAGCAGCAGCTGACGCCGTGCGCGGACCCGTACGGCCTGGGAAAGCAGCTGTATGAAGCCCGCCGCCACGTCGCGTATCCGCATCTTCGACGTGCCGTAGGTGCGGGGCGGCAACTGGATACGCACCTCGCCGACATCGAATCCGTTCAGCATCAGGACGTGCAGGCTCTCGAAGAAGAACGCGTAGTCGCAGGCACGCACCAGCGAAAAGGTCGCGCGCGGTATGCGGTCCAGTCGGTAGGCCCGAAAAGCGCCGGTGGCATCCTGACGGATGCCAAGCAGAAACCGGGTCAGCATATGTCCGCCAAGCGTCAGCAGCTTGCGCCATGCATTCCATCCCGCAAGGCTGTCATCCATCTCGAACCGGGTTCCGACGACAACGGGGTAATCGACGCTGAGGGCAAGAAATTCGCGAATATAGTGCGGCGAATGAGCCAGGTCGGAATCCATCGTCAGCAGAAGGCGATAACCGCGGTTATAGGCCATGTTTATGGCGTCCCGGTGTGCACTGCCGATTCCGAGTTTGCCGGGCCGGTGAATCACCTGCAGCCGCGGATCGGCGCCGGTCATCGCGTCGAGAATCGCGCCGGTTCCATCGGGTGAGGAATCGTCGATGAAAAGGATATCGGCATCCGGTAGTTCGGCCCGCACCATAGCGTACACGTCGCGCACCGTGCCCGCTTCGTTGTAGGTCGGCAAAAACACCAGCGTGTCCGACAGGTCCGTCGCCGGAGTCATACGGCTAGCTCGGCCGAGACCATCAGCCGCGCGAGATGTTCCAGATCCACGGTATTGCGCCAGCCCGTCGCGGCGGCAAGCTTTGCGGGATTGCCGATGAGAGGCACGCCGCGCTGCGCGCGCACGATGCGCGCGGGATCGATGCGCAGCCGTCCCTCGGGCGACAGACCCAGCGCCGCGAAGACGGCATCGATGAAATCGCGCACCGGATGCGCCTGACCCGTCGCTACGATGAAATCATCGGGAACGTCGACGCGCAGGATCCGTTGCATGGCATCCACGTAGTCGGGCGCGAAGCCCCAGTCCACGCGTGCGTCCGGATCGCCCACCACCAGTTCGCCCGCCCTGCCGCAACTGATCGCAACCGCCTGACGCACAATGCGGCGCGACAGGAAGCGCGGCGAACGACGCGGCGATTCGTGGTTGTAGAGAATGCCGCCGGCGCAGAACAGACCGTGTCGGCGGCGGTAGTAACGGCACACCTCGAGCCCTGCGGCCTTGGTGATACCGTAGGGACAGATGGGGGCCACCGGTGTCTCCTCCGTCTGCGGCGCCCCCGCCGGTTCACCGAAGATCAGGCACGAAGCGGCATAGAACAGACGCGCCGACGGCGTCACCCGGTGCATCCCCTCCACCAGCGCGAGAAGCGCATCCACGTGAACGGCAAAGCTGTGCGCGAACAACTCGGCGTCCGCCCCGGTATTTTCTTCCGAGGAATGATGCAACGCCGCAAGATAATATATCTCGTCCGGACCGACACGGGCAATCAGGTCGTGAACCACCGTCGGAGCGCAGATGTCCACCGGCGGTCCGGTCCATTCCCCGTTGCGGTAGCAACCGTCGCGCGCGAGCCCGACCGTTTCATATCCCTGCATCCGCAGTTGTTGGGTCAGATAATAGCCATCCTGACCGGCGCTGCCGACGATGAGGGCAACGGTCATACGACGTCAAATTCCGGCATGGGAAAGATGAAGCGGCCGCCCCCTGCGAGGAACGCCTTTTCCCGCGCCAGGAACGAGTCGCGGAAATGCCACGGAAAGGCGAGAAAGTAATCGGGCTGCCGCCGCCGCGCCTCCTCCTCGCTGATGATGGGTATGCCCGTCGCCGGCAGGCGCCGTCCCCACTTGGCCGGGTTGCGCTCCGCCACAGCCGGTATCAACCGCCGGGTGATGCCGCAGAACTGGAGCGTGGTATTGCCCTTGGTCGAGGCCCCATAGCCGAAAACGATGCGCCCTTGCGCCGTCTCCGACTCGAGGAAATCGACCAGCCGTGCGCGAATTCCGGCGACCCGCTGCCAGAACGCCTCATACGGCGCTGCAGTTGCAAGGCCGAAGGTGTCCTCGTCTGCGCGCATGGCGGCCACTGCCGGGGTCTCGGTGAACGGCGCCGCCTGATGGCATGCGTGAACCCTGATGCTGCCACCGTTGACGTCGTTCAGCGCCACGTCGAATACGCGAAGTCCGTACCGGCCCAGCACCGTCTCAATCTGTGCCAGGGCATAGTATTCCAGGTGCTCGTGGCAGATGGCGTCGAAGGCGTTCAGCGTCAGCATGCTGGGTAGATAGGCCTGTTCCAGCACCCAGATACCCTCCGGCGCGAGCGAGCGAGCGACCGCAGCGACGAAGCCGTTGGGATCAGGCAAATCGTAGAACATGGCAATCGACGTGACGACCTTCGCCTTGCGCCCGTCTGCTGCGCGCGCGAAGGACTCCGCATTGAAATAGTCGGGAACCCCGATCAGGTCGTCGCCATACGCGTCCGGAAACTGGGCGACGGTCGGATCCATACCGACCCGCATGACGCCATTGGGGACCGCGTAGGACCTGAGCAACGTGCCGTCGTTGCTGCCGATGTCGAGCACGGCGTCACCGGGTTGCAAGGGAACCGCCCTCTCGATTGCCCGCGCGAGACCGGCCAGATGCCGCCGCATGGATTCGTTGATGCCCGACCGGTAGCCGTAATCGTGGCGGTAGAGCGCATCGCGTTCGAAATTATGCTTGAGTTGGATCAGCCCGCAGTCAGTGCAGCGAACCACGCACAGCGGCGCGCGCGGTGCGTCCGGCTCGCCCTCGGCGGGAAATCGCCCCGACAGGGCGTGTTCGCCCAGATTGAAAACCTCGTCGAACCGACCGCCGCCACAGATCCGGCACGAATCGATTTCGCGGCAGAGAACAGTCGATTCCATGGCCTTCCGCCCGACACCCCTGACCGGAAAAACTATATCATCCACTTCGCGGCGCGTGTACCGCCTTCGCCCCGTCGGTCGCGCTGCGTGCTATGCAGACGGCGTGGATTCGAGCGCGACCGCAGTCTGCCGGCGCCGCCGTTGCAGCCAGATCCATGCGGCAAGCGCCACCCCCGCACCGCCCGCCACCGACCATTGCAGCCCGACCAGCTCGGACAGGCTGCCCATGGCGAGCGCTCCGACAGCCGGCCCGCCACGGTAGATGACGCCATAGAGGCTCATCACCCGGCCCCGCATGGTGCCCTCCACCACATTCTGCATCAGGGTCTGCGTTCCCGTGCCGGCGATGGTAATGGCGATGCCTACGAGGAACGCCGCAGCCAGCCCGACGGAGAATATATCGGTCGAGGCGATGACGCCGACGGCCAGGGCACCCGCCAACAGCGAGGCGATGGTCTCCGTCGTCAGACCGCTGACGCCGCCGCGCACCACCAGCCAGGATGCTGCAACAAGAGCGCCCGCTCCGCCTGCCGAGGTGAGCTGCGCCAGGCCCGTGGCGCCGCGGCCGTACACCGCGTCGGCGAAGCCGGGCAGTAGTTCGAGCACGCATTTGACGCCGATGGCCATGGCGGTCAGCAATACCAGCATGGGGCCGATGCCGGGATGGGCGCGGGCATAGCGGAAACCCTCGGTGGACTGGCGGAGAATGCCTCCGGCGCCCCGCTTGGCGCGCTCGTCGCGCAGCACAGGGGTCCGCATCAGCGCCAGCACATAAAACACGAAGGTGATCGCATTGAACAGGAAGGCGATGCCGACGTTGCCGACGGCGATGATCCAGCCGGCCAGCGCCGGCCCGACGAAGCGCGCCACACTGAAGATGGTGGAGTTCAGCGCGATCGCGGAGGCTATGTGTTGGGGGCGCACGATGTTAGGCAGCATGGCGAGCCGGGCCGCCGTGTTGAAGGAATAGACGATGCCGAGGAAGACGGTGAGTCCGAGCAGAGACCAGATGCCGATCCACCCGCCCAGCACCAGCGTCGCCAGCGCCAGCGCCTGCACCATGGCCAGTAGCTGGCTGACGATGGAAAGGTAGCGCCGGTCCACGCGGTCGGCCACCACGCCGGCCACCGGCGACAGTACGGTGATGGGAAACAGGTCGGCAAAAGCGATGATGCCGAGCCAGGTGCCGGAATGCGTCAGGTCCCAGGTCAGCCAACCCGCCGCCACCTTGTGCACCCAGAACCCGGCCAGCGAGAAGCCGTTCGCCACCATGTAGACCGCGAACTTGCGGTCGGCGAGGCAAGAAAAGCCGCTGGCGAGGGTACTCAGGTTCGCCATGAGCGTCCATGGTCCACAAATGGTCGGGAAAACCGACGGGAAGCGACGGCGGGTGGATTATTCCACAGCGGCCCGGGGCCCGCAAACCGCGGCACGGGGCGGTGACGTCATGCCGCGGGCGGTGTTTCCAGCGCCGCTCGCATGGAACGGCGCCGGCGCAGCACCCAGATCAGCACCAGCAGGGCCATCGCGCCGCCCGCCAGCGTCACCTCCTGCAGGCCGAACAGCTCCGACCCGGCACCCAGAACCAGTGCGCCCAGGGCGGGAGAGCCCCGGTTGACCACGCCGTAGAGGCTCATCACCCGCCCGCGCATTGCTCCGTCCACCACGTTCTGCATCAAAGTCTGGGTGCCGATGCTGCACACCGACGTGGCTGCCCCGACGAGAAACGCACCGACCAGCGCCAGCCAGAAGATCTGGGTCAGCGCAAACGGCAGGATGGCCACGCAGCCCACCGCCATACCGCCTACGACGATGGTCGTCATACCCTGGGCGCGGCCGCGCAGCGCCAGCCACACCGCGGATACGAAAGCACCGACGCCCGCGCTGGCAGTCATCTGGGCGAAACCCTCCGCGCCGCGCCGGAAGATAACGTCGGCGAAAGCCGGCAGCAGTTCCATAAACCCGCGCAGCCCCACCGCGACCGATACGAGTAGCAGCAGGATGGGACCGAGCCCGGGGTGGCGGATGACATGGCGAATGCCATCCAGAGACTGGGACAGGATGCTTACCTGCGCCGTCTTGTGTCCTTCATCGCGGATCATACGCGCCCGCGACAGCGCGAAGATAAAAACGGCGAAGGTGACGCAGTTTAGCGCAAACGCCGCCGCCACCCCGTAGCGCACGATCATGGCACCGGCCACTGCCGGACCCATGAAGCGGGCCATGTTGTAGGTGGCCGAATCCAGCGCCAGCGCCGACGGCACGAAAGAGCGCGCCAGCAGGTTGGGCACCATGGACAGCCGCGCCGCAGTGTTGAACGCCATGACGATGCCGAGATAGAGCGCGAGCGCCAGCAGCAGCCAGATGTTGATCAGTCCGGTCCAGCTCAGCACCGTCAGCGCCAGCGCCTGGGTCATGGCGAGGACCTGACTGATCAGGGACATCTGCCGCCGGTCGACCCGGTCGGCAATCACCCCCGCGATCGGCGTGAACACCACGGCAGGAAACAGGTCGGCGAAGGCGATGATGCCGAGCCAGATACCCGAGTGGGTGAGTTCCCAGGTAAGCCAGCCCATGGCGACGCGCTGCGACCACGAGCCGATCAGCGAGACGGTGGACCCCGACAGGTACCACGCGAAATTCGGCTGACGGACGGCGGCAGAGATGCTGCCGAAGGCTTCAAACCTGGCCATGGCCGACGGAACGGAAAATGCGGAATCGCATTAAGTACGCCTGTTCAGGTCGCTGCAAGAAAGGGCGTCGCGCCGGAACGGCCCTATCCCCTGGTGTTCATGCCGAAGGCGATGATCGAGATTGCCACCATGGTCAGCCCGATATTGAGCGACCAGAATCCCTTGCGCCGCACCACATCGGACAGGGACTTGTCAATGACGGTACGGAAGCCGCGCCAGATCAGCAGACCCCCGAGGCCGAGCAACGCACCGAGCGCCACCGGAAGCAATTGCATGGGCATGGGCCAATCCCCGTTCAGCCGCCGGCAACCGGTTCGTCGACCGGGTTGCCGCCGAGATCGCGCAGGATTTGCTTCAGTTCGCCGGTCACGCGATCGAGCAGCGCCGGATCGGTGCCACGCAGCACCACGGAAACGCGAAAGCCCCGGTCGCCGCCCATCTGCGGATAGCTGCCGATATCGATGTCGCGATAGCGCGCCTGCAGCAGCGCCAGACCTTCGGCGATCGAACCCTCAGGCAGATCGATACCCACCGAGCGCGAACCAACCCTCTTGCCGCCCTTCAGCTTCTTGCGCGCGTGCGCGAACATGACCTGCATCACCGACGGAATGCCGGCCATGACGAACACGTTGCCGATGCGATAACCCGGTGCGACGCTGATCTCATTGGGGATCAGCTCGGCCCCGTCCGGGAAGGTGGCCATACGCAGCCGCGCCTCGTTCATTTCCTGGCCGCGGGCGCGGGTGCGCTCCTCCATCAACCGGGCGATCTCCTGATCGCGGAACATGGGCACGCCGAACGCCTCGGCGACACACTCCGAGGTGATGTCGTCGTGGGTAGGCCCGATGCCCCCGGTGGTGAATACGTAATCGTAGACGGCGCGGCACTCGTTTACCGTGTCGACGATGGTTTGCCGCACGTCGGGGATGACCCGCGCATGGGCAAGCTGCACGCCAACCTCATTCAGCCCCTGCGCGATATGGGCCAGGTTCTTGTCCTGGGTGCGGCCCGACAGGATTTCGTTGCCAATGATGATCAGGCAGGCGGTGACGGGACGGTCTTCGGCCATAACGGTGCTCTTCCAAGCCTATCTGTTCTGCGACCGCTATATAGCCGACCCGCCGTGAACCGGCCAGTGTGTTGCTCAGACGCGAAGAGAGGACAGCGACAGGTAATCCCTTTACAGTGCCGGCCATGCTGTTTCCTGCCCCCCTGGTGTGCGGCACGCTGGTTCGCCGCTACAAGCGTTTTCTTGCCGATGTGGTGTTCGACGGCGAGACTGCCACGGCACATGTGGCCAATTCCGGCTCCATGCTTGGCTGCGCCGACCCGGGGTCCGAAGTATGGCTGTCTCCCGCCACCAATCCGGGGCGTAAGCTGCGCTGGACGTGGGAGCTGGTACGCGCCGAGGGAGCGCTCGTGGGCATCAACACCATGCACCCGAATCGAATCGTTGCCGAAGCGATCGAGGACGGCACTATCCCCGAGTTGACAGGCTACGGCGCGCACCGCCGCGAGGTGCGTTACGGCAGGAACTCCCGCATCGACATCCTGCTGTCGGGCGAAGGCCGGCCCGACTGCTACGTGGAGATCAAGAACGTCACCCTCCGGCGTAACGGCCATGCGGAATTCCCTGACGCGGTGACGGCGCGAGGCACCAAGCACCTCGCGGAACTATCCCGCATGGTGGCCGGCGGCGCGCGGGCGGTCATGCTCTACCTGGTACAGCGGGGCGATTGCGACCGGTTTCGCCTGGCTGCCAACATCGATTCCGCCTATGCGGCCGGGCTGGCCTCCGCCCGCGCTGCCGGGGTCGAGATACTCTGCTATGGTTGCCGTGTGACGCCGAAGGAAGTGGCGGTGAACCGGGTCGTGACGCTGGCGCTCTGACCGCCCGGCCCCCGCCGGTTCGGCTATCCCCGCCGTTCGGCGATACAGCGGATCTCGATCAATCGCCCGTCGGCCATCGCGCGGCCCAGATTCTTCGCCTTCAGTGCCATATCCGAACCGAACACGAGTTGCGGACCCAGCGGCGACGGATTCGCCGGGCGCGGGCGCGCAGCGATGCGCCGCCCCCAGTCCACGGTCGCCGCGGTCTCGTCCGACCAGCCGACGACATGGAACCCCACCCTCTCGATCCTCTGCCGCAGCGCTGCGGGCGCCAGCAAGTGGGTCAGCGCCGGGCCGGTTCCCCACGGCACCGGGAAGTCGAGCGGTGCGCCGCTGCCGAGGCATGGCTCGCCGATGCACATCCGGCCGCCCGGGCGCAGCGCGCGAAACGCTTCGGCAAACAGCGCGGTCTTGTCTGGCACGTTCATCAGGGCGTACTGGGTCCACACGGCATCGAACGCACCATCGCACAACGGCAGGCGGCAGCCGTCACCGACAAGGTGGATCACCTGCCCCGTCATGCCGCAGCGCGCCGTAAGCCCCGCTCCGGCACGCATCAGATCCTCGGTGAGGTCGAGGGCGACCACACGGCAATCGGTCGAGGCGAGGGTGCGCGCCGGCCCGCCCAGCCCTGCGCCGATATCGAGCACAAGGGCGCCAGCGGGCAAGCCGAACGCCGCGATCTGCGCCGCCGTGCCCTCGGCTCCGCGCGAATGAAGCTGGTCGACGGCGGTGAGCCGGGCCGGTTCCAGGTTGTCGGGATCGCACCCGACCTCGGCCAGAGCCCCGATGATTCGATCGAGAAGACCGTCGCTCGCATAATGGGCCGCAACGGCCCGCTGCTGGTCGCTCATAGGGGTTGTCTCAGCGAACAGCCTGGCCTCCCCGCGGCGTATGTGCGTTGCGTGCGGCCAGATGCTTCGGCACCACCTCCACGTCGAAATTGAAGGCGATGGATATACGCACACCCTTGCCGCGGAATGGATTGACGTAGTGGTTGAGCCAGCCGGGAAAAATCAGCATTGTCCCCGCCTGCGGCTGAAACTTTTCCTTGTGCGAGTGGATGTTGGCGGCGCGCGGATCCTGGAACTCGATCCATCCGTTATAGGGCGGGGCACCGGGATCGGGGTCGCCGGTGCAGACATAGTAACAGCCCGACCAAACCGCCCCGGCGTGGTTGTGCACCGTGTTATAGCCGCCGTCACGGAGCAGGTTGACCCAGCAACCGCCATGAAAGCGCAGGCGTATCTCGCCGTCGATATCCGGCGGCAGAGACGACCGGGTCATGTCGGTGCCGCCGATGATAAATTCCTTCACCAAGGTGCGGACTTCCGGAAATTCCCACTGGTGGAAATCACCGGGTGAATGCCAACCGCCCACGTTGCTGACCCCGACGCCCGGCACCAGCTTCTCGCGTTCGAGAATGATGTCGCGCAGCCGGTCATTGAGCGGGATGATGTTCTCCAGCCGCCGCTGCATGATGATGGTCGGGAAAACGGACCTGAGTTCCCCGGGATTACTGGCCATGGCGGATCTTCGGCGTGTTTCCTCAGGTGGCGCGGCGGCTTTCCTGTGCCACGCCCTTTACTATATAACTTACGGGCATGAACGAGTAAAACGATCATCCGGAACGGTGGATTGTCGCCGGCCCGATCCGAAACGTGCAATGCGACCGGGGTCGCGCGGGATTGCTGTCCCGTCCTCCCGGCAAGCGGTAAGATGAACGAGCAGACACAGCTCGGCGACATCGCCGAGACACCGTTGATCACAATCCACGGCGCGGCCGATTTCGAGGCAATGCGCCGCGCCGGACGGCTGGCCGCCGAGACCTTGGACATGATCACACGGCACGTTCAGCCCGGTGTGACCACGGGCGAACTGGACCGGCTGTGCCACGACTTCATCGTCGGCCACGGAGCCGTCCCGGCACCGCTGAACTATCGCGGCTTTCCCAAATCCATCTGCACGTCCATCAACCACGTGGTGTGCCACGGCATTCCCGGCGACAAGGTGCTGCGCGAGGGCGACATCGTTAACATCGACGTCACGGTGATCCTCGACGGCTGGCACGGCGATAGCAGCCGCATGTATCCGGTGGGACGCATCGGAGTGAAGGCGCGCAAGCTGATCGATATCACCTATCAGGCGCTGATGCGCGGCATCGAGGCGGTGCGCCCCGGTGCGACGCTCGGCGACATCGGGCACGCGATTCAGAGCTTCGTGGAGACCAACCGTTTCTCGGTGGTGCGCGATTTCTGCGGCCACGGGCTGGGACGCGTTTTTCATGCCCCGCCCAGCGTGCTGCACTACGGCTATCCGGGACTGGGACCGGTGCTGCGCGAGGGTATGTTCTTCACCATCGAACCCATGATCAACGCCGGGCGCTACGAGACCAAGATCCTCGCTGACGGCTGGACTGCGGTGACCAAGGACCGCTCGCTGTCGGCCCAGTTCGAGCACTCGGTGGGGGTGACGGCCGACGGCAGCGAGATATTCACCCTCTCACCCGCCGGCCTGCACCATCCGCCTTACGACGGCTGAGCGTCGACCCGGCCGCTCACCTCCGCTTGTACCCGGTGATCATGGAGCGAACCAGGTTCTCGTGGTGCACCAGCGACATCACCAGGACCCCCGCCAGGTGCAGCAACACCAGGAAAAGGGTGACGTTGGCGACGCCCTCGTGCACCTCTTCCCACAGGTGCGCCGCGCCGGGCACATCGGCCAGGATGCCGGTCACCGCCAGGCCGACCATAGCCAGCATCAGCGCGACCGCCATCGCCCCGCCGGCCGGGTTATGGCCCAGATGGCGACGCGGCCGGCCACGCAGCTGTTCAATGAGGTGGTCGCGCACGCCGCGCGGACCGGTTACGAAATCGGCGAACCGCGCGTAGCGCGGGCCAACCAGCCCCCATATGGCACGTAGCCCGACAATACCTACCGCGCCATAGCCGGCGACGCGATGAACACTCATGACCTCATCGCCGGTGACGAATGCGACGACGAAGGCGAAAGCGAGGGTCCAGTGCAAAACACGCACCAGCGGGTCCCACACCCTTACGGTGGCCGGCGGCGCGGCGTCACGCCGCGCCGCCCCGCCGGAGGCAAGCCACGTAGCCATCAGTCGTCGTCACGCTCGCGACCGACGATCTTGCCGCTGCGCCCGTCGATACGAAGCTCGTAGCGCTTTCCGTCCGTGCCCTTCGCCTTCGCCTCGTAATTGCCACGCTCGCGTTCGATACCGGTCACGTCGGTGTAGCCTTCCCTCGACAGTACGTCGAGCGCATCGGCAACGCTGAGGGTCGGGGCCGTCACGGAGGCGCGGCGGTCGCGCCGGTGCCCCCGATCGCGGTCCGCGTCATCATGCATGGAACGGTGCTGCTGCATGTGCTCCCGCGCTCGCTCGCCGCCCTGCATGCCCTCGCCCATCGGGCCGGCGGGGATACCCTGCATCATGCCCTGGCCCCGCATCATGCCTTGGCCCTGCATCATGCCATTGCCGGGCATGGCGCCGTTCTGCGCCAGGGCGATGCCTCCCGCTCCCAGTCCGGCCGCGATCAACGCGGCGGCTACATAGGTCCTGGTCTTCATAGCGATCTCCTTTTCACTTCGGTTCCCGCGCGGTCCGTGTCGCGGTACCAACACACTCGCAAACCGCGTCTGAACCCGGCTTGAATGCGCCATTCATCTGCGGTTCAGCTTTTCCTGCGCTATAAAGGGAGCGATGAAACGGCTGTTTTCCCTGCTGATCTTCGGCCTGGTCCTGGCCACGGGGCCGGGCGCGTGGGCGGATGGCGACCAGGACGCGGCGCGCGCGGCGCTGCAGCGCGGCGAGATCGTATCGCTGGAGCGCATTCTCGACGCCGTGCGACGGGATTTTTCCGGCCGCGTGGTGGAGGTGGAACTGGAGCAGGAAGACGGCGGCTGGATCTACGAGGTCAAGCTGCTGGCCCACCATGGCGCGGTGATCGAGGCACGCTATGACGCCCGCACCGCAGCTCTGATTCGGGCCCGAGGGCGCGGCATGGAGCGCGACCACGGCGACCGCATGGGTCCCATGCACCGGGGGAACTGATGCGCGTGCTGGTGGTCGAGGACGAACCGGAGCTCTGCCGCCAGCTGACCGAGGCGCTGGAGGCTGCCGGTTATGCCGTCGACCGGGCCGGCGATGGCGAGGAAGGGCATTTCCTCGGCGATACCGAGCCCTATGACGCGGTGGTGCTCGACCTCGGCCTGCCGAAAATGGACGGGCTCAGCGTGCTCAAGCGCTGGCGCGCCAACCGGCGTCTCATGCCTGTGCTGGTGCTGACTGCGCGCGGCGCCTGGCACGAGCGGGTTGAGGGCATCGACGCCGGCGCCGACGACTATCTCGGCAAACCGTTCCGGATGGAGGAGTTGCTGGCCCGGCTGCGCGCGCTGATCCGCCGCACCGGCGGGCACGCCAGCGCGACGCTGAGCTGCGGGCCGGTGACCCTGGATACCCGTAGCGGCCGGGTGACGCGCGACGGGCAACCGGTAACGCTGACCGCCCACGAGTACCGGGTGCTGGAATACCTGATGCACCACGCGGGGCGTACCGTGCCGCGCAGCGAGCTGATCGAACACATCTACGCCCAGGACTTCGACCGCGATTCCAATACCATCGAGGTGTTCATCGGCCGTCTACGGCGCAAGCTGGGCTCGGGGCTGATCCATACCGAGCGCGGGCTCGGCTACCGTCTGGGTACGACTCCGTGAGCCGGTTCGGTTCTCTGCGCTTCCGCCTGCTGGCCGGAGCGGCGCTGTGGATCGCGACGGCGCTCGCCCTTTCGGGTGTCGCCCTCGACGCCCTGTTCCGTCGCCACGTAGACAATCAGTTCGTCACCCGCATGACCGGCCAGGTGGAGGAAATGGTGGCCGTGGTTCGCCTCGGCGCCGATGGCCGGCCGAAGCTTGCACGCCCGCTGAGCGACCCGTTGTTTCGCAGGCCGTATTCGGGGCTGTACTGGCAGGTGCAGGATACAGTGGGGATCGCCGCGCGCTCGCGGTCGCTGTGGGACACGGCGCTGGAGTTGCCGACCGACCCGCTGGCCGACGGCGCGCTGCACCGCCACCGCATCGATGGACCGGCCGGACAAAAGCTGATCGCTTTCGAACGCGCGGTACTGCTGCCCGACGCATCGCAACCGTTGCGCCTCGTGGTGGCGACCGACGAGCGCACCGTGACGGCACTGACCCGGTCATTCGCCGCCATACTTGCATGGTCGCTGTCGGTGCTCGCCGTCGGGCTGATCGCCGCCGCCGCTGCACAGGTGCTCGGCGGGCTGCGGCCGCTGGGGCGGCTGCGACGGGCGCTGAGCGTCATCCGCGCGGGCGGGGCCGAGCGGCTCGACGGCCGCTACCCCGACGAGATCCAGCCGCTGGTGGACGACCTTAACACTGTGCTGGCCCACAACCAGTCGATGCTGGCCCGTGCCCGGCGCGAGGCCGGCGACCTCGCCCACAGCCTGAAGACGCCGCTGGCGGTAATGGCCAACGAAGCCGGCGCGTTGGCGGCGCGTGGCGAGACGGAGCCGGGCGAGCGCATCCGGCAGCAGACCGCACTGATGCGCGAGCGCATCGACTACCACCTGGCGCGGGCGCGCATGGCGGGAACAACGGCGCTGAGCGGCACGGCCACGCCGGTGACCCCGGTGCTCGACGCCATCGCCCGCACCATGCGCCAGATCCACCGCGAGCTGGCGCTGGATATCGCCGTGGCGCCCGTCACCGCTGCGGTACGGGTCGAGCGCCAGGATCTGGAGGAAATGATCGGCAACCTCGCCGACAATGCCTGCAAATGGGCGCGTGGCCGCGTCGCGCTCGGCGGCGAGGCGGCGGGAACGCGCGTCACCATCCTGATCGATGACGACGGGCCGGGTCTCGCCGCCGACCAGCGGGACCGGGCCTTCGGGCGCGGGGTACGACTCGACGAACGCACACCGGGCAGCGGGCTCGGGCTTGCCATCGTACGCGAACTGGCGGAACGCTGTGGCGGCACGGTGGCGCTGGAGAATTCCCCGCTCGGCGGGCTGCGCGCCCGGCTCGACCTGCCTGGTTCCCCTGCGAGCTGAAGTTTTCTAATCTACCCCTGATTTACGGGGGCACCCGATGAGCGACGGGACCGGCGACAAGCCGCATTATCATGGCCACCGCGACCGGCTACGCCGGCGCTTTCTCGATGGCGGCGCGAGCGCGCTGGCCGATCACGAGATGCTGGAGCTTCTGCTGTTTCACGTCATCCCGCGGCGCGACACGAAACCGCTAGCCAAGGCGCTGATCGCCCGGTTCGGATCCTACGGCGGGGTGCTGCGTGCCGCACCGGCGGCGCTGATGCAGACTGGCGGCATCAGCGAGCGCGGCGCGGTGCTGCTCAAGACCGTCGCCGACGCCGCCGAGCGCATGGCGCGGCACGAGGTACTCAACCGCCCGGTGCTGTCGTCGTGGGACACGGTAGTGGAATACCTGCGTATCAGCATGGTGCACGAACCCACCGAGCGCTTCCGCATTCTTTTTCTCGATATCAAGAACGCGCTGATCGCCGACGAGGTGCAGCAGCGCGGTACCGTCAACCATACGCCGGTCTATCCGCGCGAGGTGATCAAGCGGGCGCTGGAACTGGGCGCAACCGCCATCATGATGGTATGAATGGAAGGACATAGTATGGCCCTGCTTGCAAGCGACTCCGCGCATTCTCCCCCTCAATAGCCCACGACGGTGAGGGAGAATGGCATCTGAATACGCGAGTGGCCGTACAGGGCATCGGCCACTGCCACCGTGTTGATGTAGTCCTTGCTGATAGTGTTCCGATTGGCGGTCTTGTATTTGTACGATTGAGGAACCGCCAGGATCAGGTGCTCAAGGCGGACCATCACTAGGGCCTGTATCAGGTCGCGATATACAGCGTTGCCCATCCACGCCCGTCCTGCTTCGACCTCCAGTCCGCAGCGCCACGTCGAGTGATAGGCGTCTATCTCATACTGAAGCTGAGGCCTTCCGTTCTCACCAAAGAACACCGGGCGCTTAATCTTCTGGTCCGCCTTCTTGCCTCCCTCAACGTCGAAACCGATAGCTATGAGGTCCTCGCGGATAACAGATAGCACCTTGTCCGAGGTGAGACCTTTGACGAGCGCTACTGTGCTGATGTCGTGGTGATGCGCCCGGAATGTCTCGATTATCGAATCGAGGAACTCAGGAGGGGAATCTGTGCGGGGAAACGATGCAAACCTAAGAGTCCGTTTGAAAACTCGCCTCGGACCCCGATTTTGGCGCCGGAGCACCGGAAACAGCGGAGATCGTCCTTGAAGAAAATAGCGGTTTTCTGGGATTCCAGTTCCGTGACTTCCAGCCGATGAGACGGACAGGATGCCTCATTGGGCAATTTTCAAACGGGCTCTAACGTCGTGCGGCATGCCTAAAATCCTATTCTCCATCTGCACAGTCGAAAAGGCCTGCGCCAGCATCCGGCCCCTTTTCTCTATATACAACTGTCAGTGGAATCGAACTAATATAACCGCGGGTTGGGGATACACTGGGGAGAGATTAAGGATGCGTACAAGCACGCTTCGGACCCTGCCGTTCGTCCTCTTGGTTGTTGCCGCAACAGCTGCAATTGGTTCCGCAGCCGCTGAGGAATACAAGGGCGTTGTCATCGCTCCAGAGAGCCACTCCGATACGTACAAGCGCTCCGACTACAAGCACTGGTCGGACTTCGATAGCGATAGAATGCAAACTCGAGACGAGGTGCTTGAGGAGGAGAGTCTCATTGCAGTGGAGGTCGTGAGGAAAGGGCGTCGGATTGCTGTGAGCGTTGGCCTTTGGGCCGACCCCTACACGGGGACCGTAACGACAAGCCCAAGGGCGCTAGACGTTGATCACATGGTTCCCCTGAAAGAGGCTCACGAGTCCGGAGCTTGGGCTTGGAACGCGGCGAAGCGCGAACAGTACGCCAACGATATGAGCAACCCGAACCACCTCATAGCAGTAGACCCGAGGGCAAACAGGTCTAAGAGCGATAATGACCCGGCGGATTGGATGCCCCCCAACCGGGCCTATTGGTGCCAATACTTGGCCAGCTGGCTTGAGGTGAAGCGGCGCTGGCAGCTCACGATGGATCAGCGCGAGGCGGAGGCTGTGGAACGCGGCGAACGTGTTTGCCTTCTGTACACTTCAAGGGACCACCTCGACGGGCGTCACTGATTTAGCGCTCCAACGGACAGGCGCGCCGCGCTTAGAACAGGGGGAGAGGCAAAGGTGGGGACGTTTTCAATATGGCATTGGCTCCTCGTTCTCTTAATTGTCGGCGGGATCGTCTCCGTGATCGTCATCACGGCACGACGCAGAGACCCGATGCATCCGTCTCAGATTTCAGGGTTTGGAGGTTGGCTGCTTCTGCTCGCTATCGGTCAGTGCCTGTCGCCCTTAAGGAATCTAGGCGAACTGGCCGCAGGGGCCGAAGGCTATCGCACGGCTGCTACAATGCCTAACGGTACAGTACTGGTGGCGGGCGAAATTCTCATCAATCTGGCGTTCATCGCGTTCCAGGTTTACGTCGTTGTTGCGATGCTCAAGCGCTGGGTGATTTTTCCACGGCTCTTTCTGTACCAGTGGTTTTTGATAATGGCGCTCCCGATTATCGACGTCGTTTGGGTTGCTACTATCATGGGCATGCCCCTCTCGCGGGTTTTTCCTGCTACCGAACTAGGATCAGCGATAGGTGCAGTTATCGCTCTGGGCATATGGGTCTGGTACACGTCCGTCTCGGTCAGGGTGCGAAACACATTCACGAGGTAGGGAGCTGGTAAGCAGAACATGAAAAATGGCTCCTGCCAGTCCCCCATTTCGGGAAACCAACAGGGGCCTGAGTTGCCTTCAGTTCAAATCCAAGCATCGTCTTCCGCTGAGTGGTCGCTGCTGAACGAAACCGAATGGACGCTCCCGCCCGTGGTCGCGGCTTCCTCCTCCAGCTTCATCATCCGCTCATAGCGTTCCTCGTGGCGCTTGCGGGTGGACTCCTCTTGGTCCAGCCCCATGCGGTCACCCCAATAGCCAACCGCCATGGCCAGGGCGTCCAGCCGGTCATCGTGCCGCAGTGCGCCCCGCTCTTTTGTGACGCGGGTGAGCTGGTAGACCAGCATGTATTGAGCTTGCTTCTCCGCAGGAAGGGACTGAACGGACTCGAAATCGCGTTGGATCACGCTGGGGTCGACGATAAGACGATGCTGGTTCATGACCGGCTCCAGCGTGTCGATGATCCTCACTTCCTTCTGCTGGGTGTTGTTCAGCGGTTCGACCGTCACGGGGTAGATGCGCCTGAGGTAGGGCTTGAGCAATTCCGAGAACATGCCGTCCCCGAAGTTGCTCTCCACCACGATGGCATTGACGGCATGCTTCTTGGCGATGCGGGCAAGCGCCGTGAGCGTCGATTCCGAGTAGCCACCCGCCACGCCCCCGGCTTCGGGAATGAAGATATTCCCATTGAGGAAGTACGCCACGGCATAGGCCGTTTCGTCGGAGCCGCGTCCCGAAGGGTCGATGACCATAACCTTCCCCTGATACGGGATGTAGTCGCCCTGGAGCGCCGCCGGGGAGTGGAAGCTGTCGCCGTCCATCGCCGCGTTGGGAAGCTCGGGGAGGCGGTACTTCGGATTGGTCGACCACACGATAGTTTCCGGCCCGTGCCTCAGGTCAATCTCATGGACGATCATGTCGGACACCTTGAGCGGGAACCTTTCGGAGTCACTGAGGGTCGTATCCAGCATGAACTGGAGCGCGAACCCGGAGCGCCCATAGCTCGCCTCACGCTCCCTAAGGTCATCGTCGCTGAACCGCTCAGGGTCGACCGGAGCGCCCCTGCCGTCACACGCGGTGGCAAGGCCCGGGTCGTCTGCCAGAGCTTCGCGGATGGACTCTGCCAGCCTGTCGCCAAGCCTCTGTGCGATTTCCGGGCGGGGGTATCGAGCGGGCCACGCAACCAGAGAGTAACCACGGCCGGGCAATAGGTTGTAGAGGGACATGTCGAGCTGGGGCGTACCCAGGAAGATCACCGCACCGCCCGGCTTCAGGATGCTGTCAAATTCCTTGACCGCTTCCGATAGCCTGTCGCGAAGGCCTTGCGTCATGGAGTTGGACGGCACTTCCACATCATCGGCAATGATCACGTCGCCACGGGAGCCGGTAAGCTGCCCCGTGATACCCATGGATTTGACGGACGGCGCGTGAGCCGCCCCCGCTGGCCCGACGTCGAATGCCAGTTTCGAGAAACGCTGTCCCGGCTTCGGCCTCAGATGCCGAAGGACCCCCATCTCCTGGATGAGGCGGGAACAGAATGTCGAGAAATCATCGCTGCGTTGCTTGGAGGCGGACACCACGAGGATATTCAGGTTCGGGTCTCGCAACAGGAGCCAACACACGAACGCCGCCGTGATCCACGACTTCCCGACACCCCGGAAGGCTTCGATGATGGAGCGCCGCGGGCCAAACTGGAGGTGTCGGGCCAAGTCATACTGAACGGGCGTTGGCGGGGGGAGGTTGAGGTGCTTCCAGACGAGGGCCAACAGGTTCCGAAAATCGGACAGAGGCTCTTCGGGGTCGTATGCGAGGGCGCGGGCCAATCGGGTCCCCAACTCGGGGGACAAATCGGCTTCGGTCATGCCCGCTCTATGCCCGCCCAGGGGCCGAGAAAGTTGTCGCCGTCGTCCCCGCCTAGTTCGGCTTCAAGGTCATCCGCTATGGACGCCAGGGCCGAATCCATGTAGCCGCGCCGAGGGAAGGCGAGAGGGCTGTCGCGGCTGTCGTCTGCTGAGTCGTCGTGCTGTTGTCCCTTGGGCTTACCCATGGGGGTTCATTCCTTCTGGTTCTGTGGGAGAGAAAACCGCGCCGGGGGAACTACGCGGATAACTACTGGTGTCCCGGCGCGGTGTGGTGTCCCCATCCTCAAGGCACAGGCAGCGTCATCCGCTTCCCCGAACGTGAAGACGGGGAGCCGGTAGAGCGGCACTGTGAGAGGCTGCGAAAGGTTGTCCCGCGCGGCCCCCGCAGGGGTAACGCACAGGGCCAGTCGAGGGGGACGGGTGGTGCGGCTACTGGCCGCGAGAGATACGGAAGCTCATGTCGGTCTGGCGCTGCGTTCCGGCCGCAGACGGAAGGCTTCGCTGTGTCCCTCCGGCAGGCGCGGCCATGAGCTGCTCTCCGCTGCTATTCGGGAGGTTCAACCGCAAGCCGCGATTGCGGGGGCTGGAGCTGACGCCGCCGCCCGCTGAGGGGGCGCTGTAGGCAACACACATGGCAGCGCCCTTAGATGACGCCGCCCAGCTTCAGGGCATCGCGCCAAAGGTATTTCTTGCCGCCCCACTCAACGACAATCTGTCCGTTCTCGCGGATGGCCTTCGCCTCCGGGCCAAGGTCCGCAGCGAGGCAGGATTCGGGGTCGTACTTGTCCAGCGTTCCCAGATACTCGCGCGCCGCCTCATGGTGGGCAGTGAAGTCGCCCTCAAGCTGGCCGTATACCGCCTTGCTGGCCAGTGCGGGCCGCTCCGCCCACATCCAATTCCAGACTTCCTGAGGGTCGCCTACAGGGTAGTCCTTGATGGCATGGTTCGCGGCTGCGGTGTATTCGGCCATGGCGGTTCCCATGGTGGAGCGAGCCTCCTCCTCAGACTGCCCGGTGGCTGCGTTGATGTCCCGGAACATCTGCTCATCGGAAAGGGCTGCGGCGCCTTGGGTCGCAATCATGGTCACGGCATGGTCGACGGTGTCGGGATGCTCCGCATAGATGCCCTGCACGGCCTTCACGGCCTCGCTGCCTTCGGGCGACATTTCGAAACCCTCAAGGTCATCCCGCTCGGGGCCATCCTCTTCGCTCCCCTCCGGGGCATCCCCCTGCTGCGTCTCTCCGCCCCGCTGGATCGTCAGGGCGTTGGACTGTGCGGGGGCACTGGAGGGGGCTACAGGCGGCTTGCCCCGAGTGTCGAAGTAGGAGCCGGTTGCCGCATCGCGCGCGACCAGCCCGCCGTTCATGAGGTCCCGGAGTGAGCTGCTGCTGCCTCCGAACGGAATGATGGCGTTCTTGGGATTCGCCTCCGCTTCCTGCTGGGTCAGTGCAAGGCCGGAGTTGCGGGCGTAGAAGCGAACGGGAACCGGGCCGTTGGCGGACTCCTGAATCTGGTTCTGCATTTCCTCGCCAGTGTTGACGCTGCCGGCGTTGCCGCCTTCTGGAACGTCGCTGGCACCTTCGTTGAAGCTTACGGTCGTCATGTTGGTTTCCTATGTCTTTGGGATGGTGGTAGCCGCAGGAAGCGGCGTTGGGTCGTTGATGTCTGGAGCCAGTGCAAGGCGCTCCTCATGCTCCCGGATCACGGCGGCTACATCGTCCGCCAGAACGAGAACCTCCGGCGGGAGCTGCTGCCATGCAGCGTCGATGACACGGGGTCGGGGGCAAAAGTGGATCGGCCTGCCGTCCGTTCCGCCAGCCGTAGCCCGATGCCCGATGGTGGGCCAGGGCATCAGGTTCATTACGGCGCGGACAACGGAGAACCGCCAGTGCCTGTCGCCACGGATCAAGCCGGGGTGGTACCGGCGGAGATAGGCAAGGGCAGCAAGGACCGCAATCACGTCGGCTCCTGTGATGCCGCCTCGCTCCAGCCGGTGCAGGAGCGCCCTGACAGCCTGTTCCGATCCCAGCCCCTGCCAGTGGTCCGATTGCGCTTCCCCGCTCAAGAGCCAACGGCTTGCCCAGGAGAGAGCGGCAGCGATGCGCGGATGATCGGCAGCCGGGCCGGAGAGATATGCCAGCGCCGCCTTGCGGGGTGCCGTGATCATGCCTCGCGGAATGGCGCGGCCTTCCGGGGACCCAAACCGCCTCTTTCGGGTGCGGCATTTCTCACACGCGTTAGAGAACCCACTCACGCGGGAGGAGCAACCGGCAGTCGCACAGCTCGCATACCTCTTGGGCCGGGTGGCACGGTATGCGCGGATGGCGCGGGAAGCGTCGGCAGTCACCGCAGCTTCACCTTCTGCTGCGCCCCGGAGAAGCCGGGCAGAGAGGCATCGCGTTTGCGAATGGCTTCCTCCTCTGCGGCTACCCCCTGAGGTGTCTCCGCAATGGCGTCCTTCACCTCCCGCAGCTTGCCCATGCTGGTGAGGAACAGCCGACCGGCGGAGAGGTAGGCTCCGCTCACGCTGTCGGGGTCTTTGATCTTCTCCGTGAGCTTCCGGGCAACTGAGACAGTCAGGTTGGACATTCGCCTGTCGAGGGTCTCCAGGTGGTCATTCATCGGGTTCCCCTTCCGGTTCCTTTGCGAGGGACGAAAGGTGCCCGGTGTCGCGGAGGAAATTCACAAGCGCGTTCATCTCCGAGGCAGTCATGTCGGGTGCAGACAGCCGCGTCTCGAAGGCGTCCACCATGGCGTTGAGAAGCTCCGCCGCTGCGTCATCCAGCTCAACAGAGACGGGCGGCGCGTTGTGCGTCGTGTTCCCCGTCAACGGTTGTCCGCTCCGGCCATCCGCTTGGCCATCTCAGGGTCAAAGGCGCGGGCCTCCCTCAGAACCTGTCGCGGCAGGACCACGCCGTTCAACTCGCGGCATATCTCCTCCGGGGACTTCATGTCGTCGCCATCCTTGGCCAGCCCGTGGGCAAAGTAAGCGGCAAGGAGGTCGTTGGTAGTCCGGTGCAGGAAAAGCGCCTTCCGTGAAAGCCTGCTTCGCTCATATGCGGGAGTGCTGGCCCATTCCGCAAACGGGTGGGTGGCGTCGTATTCGCCGGTCATGTTGACCTCGCAAGGGAGTGCGCCACGGTGAGTGCAACAGCCAGCGCCGGAATGACGTATGGCAGCAGGGCACCTGCCGTGAGCTTCAGGTTGGTCATTAGGTGGACCTATCGGGTGATGGGATGCGCCGCGGCGATCTCTGCATGCAGCTCCGGGTCAATCTCCAGGAGGTATCGACGCACGGTTGCCTTGGACACCACTTCCCCGAGGTCAGAAGACATCTGCCGCAGGGTCTTGAGGCCACCTTTGGCAGCCGGGTCCTTGTGCATGCCTAGGGCCAGGTAAGCCCGGAAGACGGACTTAACGTCGCCATCGAATGCAGCGAGAGTGTCGCTCAGGGCGCGGCTGGCATCGGCTACGTTCTGGATCTTGCGGACGGTCTCTCCCGTGGCCGCGCGGACGTTGATCGTGAGGTTGTTCATTGGGTGTTTCCTTAGGTTGATGATGGTGGGCCGGTACTGCCGGTCAGGCAGCGCCGCAGAAGCCGAAGGAGGCAGCGGCCTTCATGAAGCCAGTCGTTCGCCTTCCTTCGCCGTGTTCAACGATGCCGGCTTCCGCAAGCGCCTCCCTGAAGTCGCCCGCCTTGCGGATGCGCTTGTTGAAGTCGCGATGGTCGCCCATGCCGATGGCCTCCCTAACGGTGGCGAACTTGAGGAGGCCCTCCGGGGTGTCCTCCAGGTGCTGGATGACGTACTCCGCCGCAGCCTTGATCTTGCCCTTGAGGGCGCGCTTCACGGGCTGCCAGGGCACAACCCGACACTGCGGAAAGATGGACGGGAGGGCCTCCTTGATGCCGGAGCGGGTGGACGCAATCACGTAGGCATTGCATGGGGCACAGTCGCCGCCGATGCTCTTACGCACAGCTCCCCGACATAGCGCCTGCAAGATCAGGTGCCGGTGTTCCCCTACGATGACCTCCTCCAGGAGACGCGGGGGCATCTTTACGCCCGGAGGGATGGCCGATCCCAAGCGCCCAATCGCCTCGTAGAAGCTCGCGCGGAAGAACAGGGTTCCGGCAAGGATCACATTGGGCACATCCACGAAATCGTTGGTTGCCTGATGCCGTCCCCAATTGAGGAAGTGAACGCGCCTCGTGTCGCCAGTGACCAGCGCAGACACGTCGGCTTCGATGTCAAAGCGATGGTCCTTCTTGTGGTGGATCACCAGCCAATCCTCGTAAGGCTTGCTGTTGATGGTGGCCGCGATCCCCTCCGCCAATCGGCTGCCATCCCGCGCGAATGCCGACTTGCCGCCGGATGTCTGCCAGACGTTCACGGTGAGGTTGCGATAGCCTTTGGGTGCTGAACGGAGGATTTGCAGCCCGCCCCGGTCATGCGCCCACTGCTGGTAGGTGGTGCGGACTCTGCCGCTGGCATCGGTGATAACAACCGGCATGAAGTCGTACGGCAGGGTGTCCCGAAAGCTGAGAGCGGTGTTGCCGTACACACCGTCCGTCTTTGCCGTGGCCAGCTTCCCTGCCATGAACCAGAGCGAAGACACGATCATCTGCGTATCGTCCGGTGCGGAGCTGAAGAAGCTCAGGATGCGGTTGGTATCGATGCCGTGCAGCGCCTCGAGGTCCGGGACTTCGATAGTGGCCCCGTCCGGTGCCTCGCTGAGGGACTGAAAGAGGCCTTCAAGGGTGTCGACAAGCGCCGGGAAGGCTCCCCTCAGCGGGCGATACAGGGACGCTATGTCATCCTTGGTGATGGTGATGGCTTTGCCGGGGAGGATAGCTTCATCCCAGATACGGACCTGTCGCGTCCTGCCGCGATAATGAAATTCAGAGGCAGCGGCGAACGTCCTTCCGTCGCATCTCCGATCGATCATGGCTTGGGTAGTGAAGAGGACCCGTGCTTCAGATGCGTCCCCCTTTCCGCGACCCAGAGCGTTGCAAGCTTCGTCCGCCGTGTAGGCAGCGAAGTCAGCGGGAGACAATCCCATCTTGCTGGCCAGCCCTTGTATTTCATCCAGGCGGGAGACACAGAGAATTACCGACACATGCCGATGATCGGGGGATGCCAGTAGGGCCTTGAGGAACTCAACGATGGCAGTGGTCTTCCCGACACCGCAGTCCAGGGGCGACAGGTAGTAGGAAGGAAAGCATTCCTCCTCCGCCATATCCTCCAGCACCCGGAGCATATCCTCCAGCGCGCTGTACATACCCTCTGAGGGGCGGTGGTTGGTCTCGCTCTCGAAATAGCTTCGGACGTTGGCGTAGGCAGTTTCAGACAAGCCTATAGGTCCGCC
>Ga0326597_10002643_pt1 | contig 26536 bp, 22 predicted proteins | sample RVTome_12_FD_203789 | JGI IMG/M metagenome (GOLD analysis project Ga0326597, IMG submission 203789) | Soil microbial communities from uranium-contaminated site in the Upper Colorado River Basin, Wyoming, United States - RVT100D185 | ecosystem: Environmental > Terrestrial > Soil > Contaminated >... | reverse complement strand
GCCTCGATCTGACGAGTGGTCTTTCACGGGAGAACCTGATAAGTTGAGTTGCGTATCCCGTTCCATACAAACGTTACAGTTCTGTCGAATGAATCGCCATGAAACTCGGCGTATCGATGGTTCGCACGTCAGCTTGCGCGGGCGCATAGGTCAAAACCCACTTGTAAGTTTCTGGCGCTGGAGACGGTTCGTTTTTTCTCGATCGACGTCGCGCTTACGTTAACCGCATTGCTGATTCAACGAATTCCTGTGTTCAGATTTTCCGTGAAACCGAAGGTATTCTGCATCGGGCAAAACAAGACCGGAACGACGTCGTTGGGAGCGGCACTCAAAGACCTCGGTTATCGTGTCGGGGACCAGACGGAGGCCGAAAAACTGGTGGAAGACTGGGCACGGCGTGATTTCACCCGGCTAGTTCGGTATTGCCGTTCCGCCGATGCCTTCCAAGATGTCCCTTTCAGCCTAGATTACACTTACCAGGTTTTGCATTATGCCTTCCCAGGCTCCAAATTCATCCTCACGGTTCGCGATTCGGCAGACGTGTGGTACGAGTCTTTGATCAGGTTCCACACAAAGCTGCTCGGGAAAAACCACCTGCCAACCCCCGATGAACTGCGCGCCTTCCCGTACCACAAGGGAGGATGGTTATGGAGGATACAGGAGTTGGTCTACGACGCGACAGAAGAAAGTCTTTACGACCGCCAGAAGTACGTCGCCCACTACGAGCGGCACAATGAACAGGTGCAGGACTATTTCCGTCATCGCGCCGACGCGCTGCTGATCCTCAATCTCGCGGATTCCGATGCTTTGGTCCGTTTGTGCGCGTTTCTCGGAAAACCCTTTTCCGGGGGGGTCATGCCGCACTTGAACATGAGCTGAACTACACCGGCGAACAGGAATCAGATGGTTGAACAGCATGGGATCCAGCAAAACTGCTCCTGAGCCTGGGGATACCTCCTACCGCTGCCCATAATCGCCAAGTTCCCATCCCCCCACAAACAATCGTCACGACGCCTTACAGCCTTCTAACGCTAAAACATGCGCCCGATCAAGTCGCGCGATATCGCGCGGCAGCACCGAGGCGGAATTCTCCCGCGGCGAAACCGCGGCTTGTTCGGACGTGAAGAATTTCGCGCGACGTAAGTTTGACAGTCTATCCGCTCTAAAGATAATATTGAGTCCATCTAGTCAAAACGGAGGTTCAGTGTCTGGCTCTTCGGACGAGATCGATTGCAAAACTGCCTTAGACCCCAAGAGAAACAGATATGCCGTCTGGGGAAAGGCCAGGGATCGCATGATCGACCACGTATGGCCAGAAACGAGTCCTTCTTTTCGGATACAACCCGGCGCAAAGATTTTCACCATCGGTAGCTGTTTCGCGCGCAATATAGAAGAATACCTCCACCGGCTCGGCTTCAGAATTCCAACTCTCGATTTCAAGGTGCCAAAGGACGAATGGCCGGCCCGAGCCAACGGGATCCTGAACAAATACACACCGGCGGCGATTTTCCAAGAGATTGACTGGACGCGAAAAATTTATCTAAAGGGTGGCAAACTCACCGAATCGGACAGCGCGATTTTCCTCTACGAACGCACCGACGGATTATGCATCGATACGAATCTCGGGGGATTCGTACCGGTCTCGAGACAGCGGTTTTTTGAACGGAGGCGTCAGGTCTACGAGACCTTCAAAGAGGCATTTAGCGCAGATTACGTTGTCATGACACTCGGGCTCGTCGAAGCTTGGTTCGACCACCAACAGGGCATCTATATCCAGCAGCCTCCGAATGGAAAAGACTTTGCGCGCGAGCGCAGGCGATTTGCATTTCGGACTCTGACCTATAATCAGTGTCTTGAATTTATCCAAAGCACGATCGATGCGATCGTGGATATCAACAGTGAAGTCAGATTTCTTATCACAACGTCTCCGGTTCCCATGGCGCGAACATTTACTGACACGGACGTGATTGTAGCCAACACGTACTCGAAATCTTTGTTGCGAACGGTTGCGGGTGACATCGCAGCCTCGAACCAAAACGTCGACTACTTCCCCAGCTATGAAAGCGTGATGTTAACTAAAAGCTGGGATGTTTGGCTGCCGGATCTCGTGCACGTAACCGACGCCTTTGTCGGGAGGATTGTCTCTCGGCTAACGGATGTCTATTGCACGGCTCTGAGCGACGCGAATAAGAGGTTGGTCCAGTCATACATAGATGAGCAGGCGAATTCTGTCCCCGACGCTTTGAAGTTAGCCCGACAAGCGGTGGAAACTTCCCCGCAATCGGGAGATTTGAGAAAGCATTACGCTTTGTTGCTCACAAACAGTGGCGATCTCATCGGGGCCGAACAGCAATACCTAGAAGCGATAAAGCTTGTGCCGGGAGATGCGAAAGCGCATTATCGTTTGAGCAAAGTTTTGGCGAACCTCGGGCGTCCGACCGAGGCTATTCACGAGGCGCGCCTTAGCGTACAGCTGGCACCCGACGAATACTCGTATCACCGGCATTTTGGTCGTCTGTTGAGGAAGAGGCGGAAGTATGGGAAAGCCTGGATCCAATTCCTGTTGGCAAGCGTCCATCGACGGATAATGATAACCACAAACCACGGCGTGAGGCGATTCCTTCGTTTTCTTTTGCCTTGGCTCGAGAGAACAAGCCGCCGCCGTGCCGTCTGAGGCAGCTGAGATTAATTGACAAGCCCTCCTGCAAGCCGCGTACGGGCTCGCTCCAGTCGCCCCGCTCTCGGGATTAGTGCACGCCTCCTTCTCTCCGAGAAATGCGGCACCCGAACTGAAGAGCGAGAGGAATCATCGCGAGCTTGCACAGTGGTGGGTTTACCGGAATGCGGCGGTGAACGGCTCAAAGCGGCTTGGCCGGCTACGCCGACACGGAAATCGGTCGCCGGCGCCTGGACTCGCCCCCTGGTGCCGCAGGTCGTTGAAGACGAATTCTCGATGTCTTACTATCCAGCCCATGTTTCACGCATATCCAGCACCGTCTTGAGATACAGGCTATGACACGCTGTATTGTCCACATTGGCATGCACAAGACGGGGTCTACGTCCATCCAGTCCAGCCTGCGTGGATTTGATGACAGCCGATTCTTGTACGCCCGCTTGGGCGACAATCCTAATCATAGCCTGCCGATGTTGAGCCTGTTTGTTTCCCAACCCGAGTTGCACCCTCTGTTCCGGCGCAAAGGCGTGGATGCCGCGACCATTTCGAAGTACATTGAGAAGACGCGTACCGATCTGGAGCGAGCGGCGGCGGCAGCGAATGGTCGCACGCTGGTCATTTCCGGAGAGGCCATCAGCCACTTTCCACGAGACGCCTTAATCAGGTTGCGGGCTGACTTCCAGAAGCGATTCGAAGATGTGATGATCATTGGCTACGTACGCTCTCCGGCGGCGCGCATGTCGAGCAGTTTTCAAGAGGAGGTCAAAACCGGAGCGATGGACAAATTCGATCTCGAGCGGCAGTACCCGTCCTACAGGCTTAGACTTGGCCAATTCGACGAGATCTTCGGCCGGGAGCGGGTTCATCTGTGGAAGTTCAACGTTAGAAGCTTTCCGGACGGGTGCGCGGTGCGGGACTTCTGCCAGCGGCTAGGGATCGAGCTTCCGTCAGCCCGCGTCGTCCGGCGCAATGACTCCCTACCGCGACAGACTGTTTCGCTGCTGTATACCTACTACAAACTGGGGCCGAATGGTGCGACTGCCATGCCAGGGCCAAAGCTTCTGAAACGCTTAACGGCCATGGGCAATGAGCCCTTTCGGATATCCGCCGACGTTATCAAGCCAATTCTGGAAAAACACCGCGCGGACATAAGCTGGATGGAAGCACGCTTGGGTCAATCATTGCACGAGGATATTGGCGACCATCAAGCAGGAGATGTGCGCGATGAATCAGACTTGCTATGTACCGATTCCACCGTTGTTGGGAAGCTGCTTGCACTCTTGGGCGATGCAGCGCCTCCGGGCGTAACCGGTAAGAACCCGGACGAAGTAGCCCAATTGGTTTACGCACTGAGAGAAGCAAGGAGGGAACGATCGAGAAGTCCGGCGTCGATTGGCGCCTATGTCGGCAAGAGACTTACCGAGGTACTTCGCCATCTGGGAAGGTCTGTAGAAATGGGGTTTTCTATGAAAAAAAGAAAAGATTCCGATTGATGTATGGGCACACGCCCGCAGCTTCTTGTTCTAGTCCTGAAAAATAAGCGCTTAGCGAACAATTGAAGTTAGTTGAATGCTCTCTAAACGGGAAAAGCCCTCCGAGGCCGATTTCGATATGCCCTTTGCTATGAAGGGGACCATGACCAACTGGAATATCCCCTAAATGGCTGATATTCTCGACAGTGTTTTGTTCATCTACATGCGGCACAATTCGTTCTACGTCATCCAGTCACTCCTCAAGATCCGGCTCGACTACTATGGCGACCTGAGAGCATGGCATTCCTACCAGTCTCGGGGGTATTTTTTTTCTAAGGGGCGCGATCCTTACGATCAGGTTGCAGAACGGGTCTACTTCACCAAGGTGGCGGTAGAGAAGCGGCTTGAGAGGGTTGCCAATGAACGCAAGCTGGTTGTCAATTACGAGGAGTCTTGTTGGCAACCCGGGAAAGCTTTTGAGCAGATCACCGACAGATTTCAACAACAGGGTCATCCTGCCGACTGGAGCTACGCAGGCGCCGTGTCCTCCAAGACAGCGCGCCGGGTGAGTCTGGAGAAAAGCGAGGTGGAGCAGGTTGTTGCCGCCTATCGCCAGCTTTCCGGGGAGACCCTCGCGCCATGAGCGGCTCGTCACGACCGTTTGTTGATCCGGTCTACGTTACGCGGCCGGTGCTGCCCAACCTAAGCGCTTTTACCGAAAGGCTCAGGGATATTTGGGATTCCAGATGGCTGACCAACAACGGCGAACAACATAAGTTGTTGGAAGATCGGCTGCGCAGCTTCTTGCGGGTTCCCTCTTTGTCGCTTTTCAACAACGGGACCATCGCTCTTATCGTCGCCTGTCAGAGTCAGCGGCTATCCGGCGAGGTCATTACCACCCCCTTCACCTTTCCGGCCACACCCCATGTTCTCTCATGGAACAACGTTCGCCCTGTCTTTTGCGACATCGATCCGATTACCATGAATATTGATCCTAAGCGGATTGAGTTGATGATCACGGCTCAGACCACGGGAATCCTCGCGGTACATGTTTTCGGAACCCCCTGCGACGTGGGAGCCATTCAGGAGATTGCCGATCGTTACCGACTCCGGGTGGTATACGATGCTGCCCACGCCTTTGGCGTCGAAATTGATGGTCAGGGTATCGGCACTTTCGGCGATGTCTCCATGTTCAGTTTTCACGCCACGAAACTTTTCCACACCGCCGAGGGTGGAGCGCTGACTTTCCGCGACCCGGACCAGAAGCCGCACATTGACCTCTTGAAGAACTTCGGCATAAGGGACGAGGAAATGGTGATGATGCCGGGAATCAACGGCAAGATGAATGAGCTTCAGGCTGCCCTCGGCCTCGTACTCCTGGAGTGCGTCGAGGATGAGCGAGCGAAACGCAAGAGCGTCCTCGAAACCTATCGGGCCTGCTTAAAGGATGTTAACGGGTTATCGTTGGTAGCGGTCGATCCGCCAGGGATAACACCGAGCTACCAGTATTTCGTGCTCCGAATTAACGAGGAAGATTTCGGCTGCTCTCGGGATCAGGTATACCGTGATTTCAAACAATACAATGTCATGACCCGGAAGTACTTTTACCCTCTGTGCAGCGAATACGATTGCTACCGCCATCTTCCGTCGTCACACCCGTCTGGACTGCCTGAGGCGCACCGGGTGGCGCGGGAGGTGCTGGCCATGCCCTTCTACGGAGGGCTAACGGCGGATGACGTGGAAAGAATCTGTACCATCTTGAAGGGGTTTCGCGGTGCCGGGAAAAGACGATGAAAGTCAGCGTCAGCATCATCACGTACAATCACGAAAACTATATTGCTCAGGCCATCGAAAGCGCCCTTGCGCAGGAGGTGGAATTCGACTACGAGATACTGATTGGCGAGGACCAATCCTCGGATCGGACCCGAGGAATCGTATGCGATTATGCTGCGCGCCATCCCGACCGAATCCGGCTTTTTCTTCATGAGTACCTTAAAGACCATGTGCGGCTCAACGGCAATCGCAATTTCGCCAATAACATCCTGAACGCGCGGGGAGAGTACATCGCACTGCTTGAGGGAGACGACTACTGGACCGACCCGCTGAAGCTGCAGAAACAGGTCGAGTTTCTTGATCGGCATACGGAATGTTGCGCCTGTTTTCATAACGTCAGGGTGCTCCATGAAGGGGCTCCCGAGCATGATCGGATCTTTCATCCGACCCCTCTGGAAAAAAAGTTCTTTGGGTTGTCGGACATTGTCTCCTCTCATTTCATACCGACCTGTTCGACCATGTTCCGTAACGGTCTCTATCCCTCATTTCCGGACTGGTTCTACCAGGTGCCTATGGGGGATTGGCCTCTCCATGTTTTGAATGCGGAGCATGGTTTTTATGGCTATATCGACGAGGTCATGGCGGTATACCGGGTGCATTCGGCTGGAATGTGGTCGGGCTCGAACAGGGCCAAGAGACTCAAGGGCACTATAGAAGCGGCCAATTTGATTAAAGCTCACCTGGGAGGTCGCTGCTCACTGGAAATAACCAGGAGCATTGAGATATGGAGACAGGCTCTGGAACAAGAATTGTTGCACAACGATCTTCAAGGTGGAGACCTTGCGGCGGCGTGCAGCCGATTTGTTCGAACAGCTATCAAGCATCCTTCCACCCGATATATTCGCAGGGGTATCCGCAATATTGCGAAACACCTTATGAAACTGTGATCGGACACTCATTGATAATATTTTCACTTCGTTGATTGAAATATTTCAACCCGAAGTGGAACCGTAAGCTTCCCCTAAGCTTCCCCTAAAACAGGACAGGCGATAAGTAGAGCATTCTGGGAAGATTGAGGAAGTCAGGACGCTGAGATGACACGATATATTCTTCTCGTCGGAGTGAAAACGGATTTAATTAGGCAAATAAACGAAAGGCTTCAAGCGACGGAGCCGTTGGGCTTCTTTTCTTCAACCTGGAATTTATGTTGTCTTGTTCATGATGTTAAACTCAGATCGGCTCCGAACCCACACACAGAAACATTTGAGGCCCGGGGGCGTGATAAAGTTTCTCCCAAGAGAGCTTTTTCAAAAGCCATTTTTGCTACAGGCTGATTAGGAGCAACGACAGCTAATGGACAATATTGTAATCGTCGGATCGTCCGGTCACGCCAAAGTTGTCATCGATATCGTGCAACACGAGAGTAGATACAACATAGTCGGCTTACTCGATAGGAATCGAATGGTGGGTGAAGAAATCCTTCGTTACCGAGTTTTGGGGAAGGAAGAAACTTTACCGGAGTTGACTAAGATCCATTCTTTAAAAGGAGTCATAGTCGCTATCGGAGACAATTTTGACCGTTCTAAGGCAGTTAGTCGTGTCAGGGGATTATGCCCAGACCTCGCGTTTGTCAGTTCGGTCCACCCAAAATCTTCCATCGCAACAGATGTCTCCATCGGGGAGGGAACCGTGATTATGGCAGGGGTTTCCGTCAACTCTTGTTGCTCGATAGGTCGATTTTGCATTCTAAACACCAATTCTTCTCTAGATCACGATTCAATAATGGAAGACTTCTCCAGCCTTGCTCCCGGCGTAACAACAGGGGGGAACTGTCGAATCGGTAGTTTCTCTGCCATTTGCATCGGTGCCGTTCTGATTCATGGCGTTCACGTCGGAAATAATACCGTCATTGGTGCTGCCTCGCTCGTTTTGAAGCCAATCGATTCATTTATCGTCGCTTATGGATCACCGGCAAAGGCAATCCGTAAACGTAAACTTGGAGACAAGTACTTATAAAATGGAGCCGTTGTCACTAGGTGTGCAAAAAAGGTTAGGGAGCGTCCCTGCCCTCTTGGATTTCTTCTCCGTCTTGGTATTGGGTTCCATCACCCACTTTTGTTACCCACTCTGGCGCATTAAGCGTTCTGAAGCTCATTTCGGCTACCATCAACGTCATCCACAAGCAGATCGCATGGACCTGTGATTTGAACCCGGATTCGGCAGTTGAAGTTAGATCGCCTCAACTGCCATCATGAAAACGACATTCGGGCAACCGCCGTGATGATTAGAACTTAGTGTCCGCTCTAGCTTCATAGCTCAAGAGTTTGACAGCATATTTGCGCTACGGGTACTATGGATGTCATCTATAGGTGGAATGGATGTGGCCGACGTGGCGCGGCCCGCGGCGTAGCGCGACATGACGCGCCGGCTCTTTACTCGTCGTGAAAGGATAGTGGTGCCAGCCCTTGGGAGGAACGAGGAGACTTCCCGGCTTCTAGTTGACGCGCAGGACTCTTTTTCCCGGATGCCACATGAGCGAGTAGCTTTTGCCGGCCATGGCGATGACCTGAGCGCCGAACCCGTGGCGGTGCGCCTTTTTGTACGTGCCGGACTCGATGGCCACGACATGGCCGACCATAGCTAAGATCAAATAAAGGGCATCATGCGCGGTAGAAGAGTCGAGGGGGGTGAGTGAGAATCAAGCTCATATTGAGATGCTCTCGTAGACGCCGGTAATGAGCGTAAAATCCGTCTAACAATCAGTGGAGCAGCCCCTGGCTTTCGGCCTCCTTGCTCTCCAAAAACTGCAATGTGTACAGCTTGTGATACTCGGTTTTTAGCTGCAACAGTTCGTTGTGGGTTCCTTGCTCCGCAATCCCGCCGTTCACTAATACAACGATGCGATCGGCTTTGTGGATCGTCGAAAGCCGGTGCGCGATCACCAAGGTCGTTCGCCCGGCCATGAGACGTTCCAATGCGTCCTGCACGAGCCTTTCAGACTCCGAATCCAGCGATGACGTCGCCTCGTCGAGAATTAGGATCGGCGGATCTTTCAGTAACGCGCGCGCGATGGACAACCTCTGCCGCTCTCCACCTGAAAGCTTCAGGCCCAGCTCACCAATGACGGTGTCATAGCCTTGCGGGAGCGCCGTGACGAAATCATGGGCGTGCGCTGCCTTGGCAGCGGCAATGATCTGCTCCACGCCTTTCGAACGATCGCCGTAGGCTATGTTGTTCTTAACAGTATCGTTAAATAAAAATGTTTGCTGGTTAACGATGCCTATCTGCGAACGTAGGGACGCCAGGGTTAAATCGCGAATATCCACTCCATCCAGAGTGATCTTTCCCCCAGTCACGTCATAAAACCGCGGCACGAGATCGGCCAGAGTACTTTTACCGACGCCGCTGACTCCGACCAAAGCGACCATTTCACCCGAACCGATATTAAGGTCGATGTTTTTTAATACCGCTTTATGTCCGTAACCGAAGCTTACATCGTGGAACCTAATGCCCTGCGACAACTTCGCGGCGGATTTCGCGTCCACTTTCTCTTGGACATCCGGCTGCGTATCAAGGATCTCGTACACTCGCTCCGCCGCCGCGATACCCTGTTGGACCGTTGAATTGGTACTCGCAAGCTTTTTGAACGGTTGGTACATCATGAACATAGCCGTGAGAAACGCCATAAACTGCCCTTGTGTTCTACTGCCCCCGATAACACTGAAACCGCCATACCAAACCACTCCTCCGATGGCCAAGGCGGATAGTAACTCCATCATGGGTCCGACCACGGCTCTTATTCGGGTCGCCCGAATTCCAAGCTTAAAGAGCCGCTCGCTTTCCTTGACGAATCGCTCTTGCTCATAAGACTCCATGCCGAATGCCTTGACGATGCGCGTTCCTTGAATCGTCTCATGTAATAAAGTCAGCAAGAATGCGATCTTCACCTGTCCTTTTCTGGTAAACCTCCTAATTCTCTTTCCCAACTTGATCACCGGAAGGACCGAGGCCGGAAACACAATGAACGAAATGAGCGCCAACCACGGATCCATGTAAAACGCCGCACCGACCAAAGCAATGAGAGAGGTGCTTTCGCGCATCACCGACACTACCGCATCCGTCATGGCTCCGGCGGCCACACCGACGTCGCTCGTAATACGCGAGACGAGATTGCCCGTCGGGTAACGGTGAAAGAAAAACAGAGAGAGCGATAGCGTATGGGCATTCAGCTTGTTTCGAATATCGGTCACGACGCGGCCGCTGATATACGCCATGAGATAATCCTGACCAAAAGAAAAAACACCGCGAAAAATAAAAATCCCGACGAGCACGAAGGGAAGATAAGCGAGCACGGCCTCGTCTTTCTTTGCGAAAACATCGTCAAATATCTTTTTCGTAATAAAGGGTAACGCACCACTCGTAGCGCTATGGGCCAACATGCACACAACGGCCAACACAAGGTAGGGCCAAACGTATGGTCTCAGAAAGGTCAGCAGTCTTAAGTAGGTTTTCATTCGAAGGATCGCACTCCCAGTGAAAACGAATGCAGCAATAACCTCTCGTAGTCAAAAAGTGTCAAACAATTCAAAATGTCGGAACCGAGGATTATCTACCGTCACCCCAGGTGTTTCGCCTTTCTTGGGAACCGGCGCGACTCGGGATAGGAAGAAGCCTCGCGCTTCTGTATGCTCCCCCACCACCGTGCCGAGCCCTCGACCGGGCAGATCCTCTCATACTCCGTGTTCGATCAGCTCTGTTGGCCAGGAAGTGTCCGTCGGGGTTGCCGGAATGAGGATCGAGAAGTTGATCGTCGGGACCGAGGTATAAGCCGCATTGATGCAACAACCGAGCAATCATCGAAGTGTCGCTGCGGTGCATGCCGACGATGCAAGTCACGTTGCCTTTGAGATCGCTCATTGACGAATACGCTTCCGCGAATCGCGCCCGGTTTCCAATATCCCAACTTTCGTTCGGTATCCCGGTTGGCAACTAACATCCAAAACACCAGCGCTCATTAGGGATGGAGCCGGCAGATTTCACGAGCAAGGTCGTCGGTCTTGAGATCGCCGCTACCGATCTTATCATTCGAATCATCTTCCATAGGAGACGAGGTTTTTTCGGCGCTTCGTCATCAAGAACTCCCAGAGGTAATAAAGGTTAAAAACATTCTCTTTATAGGCCTTCCACAGCAGCGCCAGCACAAGCTCCGTTTTTTGTTCCTTCAGATAGCGAGTAGCCAATTTGTGATATTTTCGCGCCAGGCGGGTGCGGAACCGAACCGAGCCGATCGCGCGAACGACTTCAGGGTGATGCTCCTGCAGGTCCTCCAAGCATTCTATCAATCCGGTAAATCCGACCTTGGGCAAGAGGTTTTGTCTCGTTAATCGCTTCCGGCAACCGACATAATTGACATATCTGACTTCGTGACGCACGCCCAAGCGCAGGTAAAAGTGCAAATCATCCAGTCCCCAGATTCCCGGATGCAATCCGCCTAGCTCGTTGAAAACGGATTTTCTCACCATCACCACGGACATGGAAGCCACCCAACATTGCCATATGCGCCTGATCGGGACTTCCTTACCGACCAGCGATTGCAAAACCTTCGCATCGATATGCGTTTTCTCTTCGGCAATCCCGTCGCCGTAATATTGGGCGTCGTCGAACACCATCGCCGCCGAAGGATGGGTGGTAAAACAGCCGAGCAGCGATTCGAGGTGCTGCTCGTTCCAAATATCGTCGTGATCGCAAAATGCGATGAACTCGCCTCGCGCCAGGCTTGCGCCCCTATTGCGCGCAGCGGCGGGGCCTTGATTCGCCTGCCGCACATACCGAATGCTCGGATCGTAGCGCCTCACCGCTTCAGCCGTTTCATCCGTGGAGCCATCGTCCACCACGATGATCTCGAAATCTCTAAACGTCTGTCGCCGCACGCCGTCCAGGGTCTCGTGCAGGAGCGCTGCGTTGTTGTAGGTCGGGATGACGACGGAAATTTTCGGTATCACTCGAGCCTCGCTCCCTTTGGATCCGGGCGACCTCCTTCAGCGCGGGAGCCCCGCCTGGACATTCAGCAGCGGGATCAAGATTTCACGCGCCACCAACCGGCTGAAATGCACTCTGCCTTCCGTGGTCGTGTAGTAGGCCGTGTAAAATTGTTGGTCGGGCAAGCGATCGCGATAGTCGAAAAAGTACGCCGTATACCTCTTGCCAAGCCGCCGCATGTAATCCAGGTACGCTCCGTTGACCGACGCGGGATAAGCGCTACGGTACGGGCTCGAGACCGGCGGAGCGATCAGCACAACGGTGGTCTCTAGCTTCGAGTACCGCTCGATCATGCGGATCAGGGCTCGGGCGTTGAGGCCGCCGATTTCGTAACCGCGGACGCTCTTTCGCGCGAACGATGCCCCTTTTCGCAAAGCCTCCAAGTCGGCAGGTTGCGAGCGATTGACCCGTCTGCGCTTGCGCGCTTGCTCGTCTTGGGAACTCACGGACTCGAAGGGCAGCTTCAATGCATCGATCATCCACTGCTGGAACTGGCTGCGAAACGTGTACACCGCATTGAACCGCGTCGCGAGCGCCAGGGACAGCGTTCCGGCAAGGTAGACGTCGGGGAGTGAATTCCATACTTCAGGCCAACGAAACTGCCTGCCCAGGTGAAAAATCAACCACAAATTGCGCCGAGCCAAGACCTCCGGCAGAATTTCGATGACGGCGATCGATGGACGGATGCCCACAGCCAATAACTTGTCGGTCAAGAAATCCATCACCACCGGATCCCCAGCCCCAACGGCAGCGTTGAACACCGAAAGGCCATCTCCCGCGTCCGATTCACGCAGCACTTGAGTTACGGTTTCCGCGCTGACGGCGTTGCCGAAACGAGAGGTGCCAAAAAACAAAATCATCTTCGACGACTCCATTTGCTGCAACGAGCCGATAACCTTCTCCACTTGGGGGAAACGGATCTTCAGCGGCGCGCGATCGATCAGAAAACCCGCGCCGACTTCCACGGCAAAAATGAGCCCGCCCATGAGCATCAGGATTGTACGTCCTCTTTTAGGACTCGGTCGAAAAGTCATCGCTGTTTAAAACTGAAATTAGATAAAGGCTCCCCCCTATGGGGCATAAGCATCCGCACGACCAAGAAGACCACGGCCATTCCGGTTGCCAGGATCGGCGCCAGCAAACGGTGTACCACCGAGTTGATATTGACGTGAGATCCAGCGAGGTGACCGAGAGCCATGGCCATCCAGGCGGCGGGCGCAATGGCCACCTCGGCCGTTTCATCCATGGACCCATCGTCCACCACGATGATTTCGAAGTCCCTGAAGGTCTGCTGTCGCACACCGTCCAGGGTCTCAAGGATAAGCCTCGCGTTATTGTAGGTTGGGATGACGACGGATACCTCCGGGAGCATGATCGCCGGATTGCTCGACTGCGTTGAGATGACTCAATGTTTAACGCCTTGATCCGATTTTCGCAATCGGCGGTCATTCCCTTATCCCCACCTGACCGCCGAGGGCGCGGGCGATCAGCGCGGCGACGACGACCAGGGCGACAATGAGCACGGCGACGACGGTCGCCTTTTCGAATTCGGCGCCCGCGGCGAAATCGAGCATCAACAAAGATAGGGTGCGGGACTTGCCCGAACCCAAAAGCACCACGGTGCTAATGTCGCGCGCAGCAGAAATAAATCCGACCAATCCGACCGTGATGAGCGCCGGCATCGTCAGCGGTAGAATAACGCGGCGGAAAGTATCGAGCCACGTGCCCCCGCACACTTTGGAAGCTTCCTCCAGGTCGTTGCCGAGTTGCAAGAGCACGCTTTTAATCATCTGAGCCCCGAAGGGCATGCTCTTGATCACCATCGCGATCATCAAGAGATAGATTGTGCCGTAGATCGGCAGGAAAATTTTCGTCTGGAGAAAAGTCCAGAGCAGCGCCATCCCAAGCAAAATACCAGGAATCGACCAGGGCAGCCAGGAAAGAAAATCGAGTAGCCACCGCCCCCGGTACCGAGTGCGGACGACGACGTAGGCGATCAGCGAATAAAACAGCACCCCGATAACGCCGGAACCGAGGCCGATGGCGAGCGTGTTCCACAGCGAGCGGAATAGCACCGGATCGCTCAACGTCGCGCGCCAGTTCCCCAGGGTCCATACATCGGGGATGTTGAAAAATCCGAAGAGCTTCATGAAGGTGCCGGTCAAGAGTAAAGCCGTCGGCACCAACGTCACGAGCAGCGCGAATGCCAAGATCAGCCAGAACGCGGGCATCCGCCAACGCCCCAGCTGCGTCGGCCGGATGCTGAACCCCCGTCCCGTGAGCGTCGTGTAAGTTCGCTTGCCGATATAGCGACGCTGAAGGGCGACCATGAGCAACAGGAGGCCGAGAAAGATCGTGCTCAACGCCATCGCCGGGGCGAACTGCGGCGGCTCCCAGGTGACCAGCTCGTGAATCTTGGTGGAATAGACCTGAAGGCCAATGGGAGTGCCGAGCAGAAGCTCGATCTCGAAGGCTTCGAGGGAGCGGATGATTCCGAGGATCGTCGTCACCAAAATCGCCGGCATCATCACCGGCACGATGATGTTGAAAAAAGTGCGCCAACCGCTCGCGCCCGAGATGCGCGAGGATTCTTCCAGGGCCGCGTCCAGATTGCGGAAGGCCGGCGTCAACAGCATCACCTTGACGCTGACGCTGCCGCCCAGATGCGCCCAGACAATTCCCCAAAAAGAATAAATATTAAATACCGGCTGGCTCAAGACGCCGAGGCCCATGAGCCCTTGGTTAAGCAATCCGTACTTCGGATCCAATAGCAGAATCCAGCCCATCGCTTCGGGCAGCGCCGGTAAAAAGAAGGAAAGCCAGAAGAAAAATTCCAGAAATCCCTTCATCGGGATATCGGTGCGCGCAATCAGCCACGCGAAAAAACAGCCCAGCACCAGAGCGATCGACTGCCGGGTGATCGCCAGCGTGAACGTATTGGTCATGGCTTTCACGATGCCCGGAGTGGTAAACGCTTTAACCCAACCGTCCACGCCCCAAAGGATCGGCTGACCTGGGCGCGCGGTTTGAAAACTGTTGAGGATCATCAGGACCAACGGCGTGAGCACGAGAAAGCCGACCACCAGTAGCAAACCGGCCATCATCAGCGACGGCATGCGAAAATTCCGAAAAATCGGCAGTGACAACTTCTCAAATGTTACGGCGCCGTTCAGCGTTTGTGATTTTCCGTTCATGTTCGAATCTTCTCCTTCATATCCTTGTCCGGCTCTGAGCCGAACGCTTTAATCGTCGTTGGCCGCGCAAGCGTAATTCATGTCCGGCGCGATGCCTTTTTGCTCCAGCTCCAGCTCGTAGCGCCGCCGTCCCCCTTTGAGCAGCCCGTCGGGCCTTAGAGTTTAATTGCTTTCTTCTGCAAACGCTCCGCCACCTGCTGATAATCGCCGCGCACCGCCGCCTCGGCGTTTTCCACGTCTTCCTCAACCCAATGCCCAAGGCTGTAGCCATACCAGGGCATTTTCGGTTTCAGCGGCGGCAAACCGAGCTTCTCCCATTTCGCCTTCGCCGCTTCCATATATTTTCTCGACGGCAAGGCCACCGGCGGATAGGGCCATTTGCGCGTCGCGTCGATCATGATCGCCGAGCAGCCCGAGGGCGATGGAAACCGCGCTTCGGTGTGCGACGAGCCGGGCGGCGCCGCCGAGGGATCGAGGCCGGCGAACTTATGGGTCGTGATCTTCACATCGCGGTGCGGCTGCATGCGAAAGCTCAACGCCCAGTTGACCGAGTCGGCGTCTTCGGAGTCAATGTCTTCGTCCACCGTGACGAGAATCTTCCCGTGGCTCGGATCGAGCGCCACCGCCGCTTGCAGCGCCTGCCAGGGCTGCGCGGGGTTGGTCTTTTTCATGCGGATAACGACTAGTTTTCGGCTGCCGCTCGACTCATGCAGCGTCACATTGATGACCGCGGGGATGTTGCAGTCGTATTTGAGCAACTTGTAAAGCGTCGCCTCATAGCCCATTTTCCGCATCACTCCGCTCTCGCTCGGCACGCCCTCGGTGAACATCTGCAGGATCGGCTCTTTTCGATGGGTAATGCACTTGACTAGAAAGATTCCGTTCATCAGCTGCCCGCCCATGTAACCTGTGAATTCCCCGAACGGTCCCTCCGGCTCCATTACGTCGGTGGGGATTTCTCCCTCGATGACGATCTCCGCGCGCGCCGGCACTTCTAGATCGACGCTCTCGCACTTGACGAGCAGGACCGCTTCGCCGGCGATGCCGCCCGCGACGGCATACTCGTTGCGGTCGTAGCCGACCTTGGCGACGCTGGCCAAACCGATGGCCGGGCTGCAGCCGAGCACGATGGCCGCCTGCAAGGGAATCTTCTTTTCCTTGCACTTGTGAAAATGGATGCCGATATGCTGCGCCGGAGAAACGCTGACGCCCATCTTGTCCGGCCCCTTGATCATGCAGCGATAGGTGCCTACGTTGGCGACGCCGGTCTCGGGATCTTTGGTGACGACGTAGGGAGCGGTTAGAAACGGCCCGCCATCAAAGCCGGGGTTACTGATCGGCACGGGAAACTTGAGCAGCCCGCCGTTGGGACGGGAGATTTCTCTGCCTTTTAGAATGATCTCTTTGACCGGACCGCTCTTTACGATTCGCGGCGCGATCGGCCGGCTCAGGGCGAGATTCCACCGCTCCGCCACAGCCGCCGGCTCGTCTGCCGCCGTCGCGCCCAGCGCCATCTTGTATATCTCACGCGACGCGCCGAGCGCGCCGACCGCCACGCGGCAGTCGTAGTTCTTTCCTTGAGGATCGCTGACGTTTTCGAAGAGGAATGCTTTTCGTTGGCCATCGGGCAATCCTTGGTACTGCCAGCGCACCAGCGGCATCAGCTCGCTGTTCTTGTCGATCCTTTCGCCGATGCGGTGAAGATTTCCCGTCTCCTCCAGAAGATCGATAAAATCCCGGAGATCGCGAAAGTAGGGTTTGGTTTTTGCTTTCTTCACGGTTTCAGAATCCATATTCTTTCCACCGCCGCTTCAGCGTCTCTCTCATCTCCGGGGAAATCGCCGTGCCCAGCGGCGGATAGCGGTTGCCGTCGTATTGCTCCTGCGGCTCGAGCTCCCAGTTGATCGTGGCGTCGAGCAAGACCCGGGTCCACTTGCCGTGGCCGTACTTGACCGAATCTCTTTCCTCGGACGGCACGCTGGGATCCAGCATCGAACCCGACGTGCCGGGGAACGTCGAAATATCGCCGAGCCCGGCGTTGATCCGGTAGCAGAGCGCCCACTCGATCGCTTCCCAATCGTGAATGTCGATGTCGTCGTCGACGACGATCAGATGCTTCCCCGCGTAGTTGGCGAGGTGGCAACCCCAGAGCGCGTTAGCCACCTGCTGGGCGTGACCTCGATGGCTCTTGCGGATCTGCACGCGCAGGAGTTCGGGCCACTTACCGCGCCAAACGCCGGTGACGTTAGGCACCCCGGCCTCTTCCAAATATTGCCAGGCCATCGCCGAGAACGTAGCCGGTGTCCAGGTCGTCCCCTCGTTGGTTCGCCCCGGGCTAGAGCCGGTGAGACAGCCGTGAAAGATCGGATCGTTGCGGTGGGTGATGCATTCGACGCGAATGGCGTGCTTCGGCGTCTTGCGTCCGGCGTAGTATCCCGGATATTCGCTGAACGGGCCTTCCGGCTCGAACGTCTTTGGGTCCGCGGAAACAAATCCCTCGAGGACGATTTCCGCCGATGCGGGAACCATCAGATCGTTGGTCTCGCATTTCACCAGCTCCACAGGCGCGCCGCGAAGAGAGCCGGCCAATTCATATTCGGGATGATTGACCGGCGTCGAGGCCGACATGAACAGCGCCTGGTCCCAGCCGATCACCACGGCCACGGGCATCTCCCGGCCGCGGTTTATGTATTTGCTGAAGTGCTTGCCCCAGCCTTGCGTCATAGCCAGCAGGACACCGACGGTATTTTTCTGGGCGATCATGCCGCGGTAGGTGCCGGCGTTGAGAATACCGTTGTCCGGATCTCTGGTGACCACGCTCGCCGACGTCATGATGTAGCGGCCGCCGTCATGGGGATTCCATTTGGGAACCGGGAACTGAAAGAGATCGACGGCGTCCTTCTTGACGATATTTTCTTTGACCGGCCCGCTACTCACCGTCACCGGCTTGAGCGGCTTGGAAAAGCGCTCTTTGAAAATCGCCACCAGCTCGCGATACGAGGCCTTTTCGGATACTCCGAGAATCCGGCAAACCCTTTCCTTGGTACCCGTGCCGTTGGTAAACAGACGGCGGCAGAGTGTGTTCTTATGGCCCTTGATGTTCTCGAAGAGCAGCGCCGGTCCGAATTGGCTCGAGATCTCTCTCGTGATCGCGCCGATCTCCTCGTCCCAATCGACTTCCGCTTTGACGCGATTCAGATCGTTTCTTTCCTCAAGATCATCGATCCATCCGCGCAGGTCCTTTACCGCCATCTCATCGACTCCGTTCGGTTTGATTCTTATTCTGTCGGCCCATCTACACCACGAAGATCATAACGCGGCAGAGCCGCAACCAAAGAGGTAATCGTTATTTCACCACAGAGGCACAGAGATCGCAGAGTTCGGAGTATTTTTTAATCAAAAACTCTTTACTCCGCGCCCTCCGCGCCTCCGCGGTGAGATCTCTTTTGGATCGATACAATCAGCATAACCACCTATTGCACACCAACCAGCGACAAGAGCGCGCGCCGGACCAGAGTTTTGCTTAACTCGACTTTATAACCATTCATCTTGAGCGGCCTGGCGTTCTGGAGGGCCGTCTCCGCCGCCGCTTCCGCCGAAGTCTCGTTGATCTCGCCGTTCCGCAAGAGTTTTTCCGCTTCTTGGCTTCGGTACGGAAATGTCGCGACGCCGCCCAAAACGATCCTCAAATCTTCGCACACGCGATCTCTAATCACTGCGCTCACTGCAACGCTGGCGATGGCGAAGTCCCACGACTTCCTCAGGGCGAATTTAGCGTAGGTGCTATGCGTCGGGCGAAAGGGAACTTCGATCTCAGTGACGATCTCGTCCAGCCCGAGCGCGTGAGACTGGAGTCTCCCGCCAACCCAGTTGTGACCACAGAGAAATTCGCCGAAGGGAGCGACCCGCCCGCCCTTGGGCGAGACGATGTGGACTCGCGCGTCCAGCGCCGCCAGAGCTACGGCCGTATCCGATGGATGATTCGAGAGACAGAGATGGCCGCCCATGACGCTGCCGTAGTAGCGGCTGTCGCCGGCGGCGAGATCGCAGAACTTGCCGCCCGACTTCCAGCAGGAAAATCCGTCTTGCAAATACCAGCACCAGACATCCTGGCAGATGTTTCCTCCGAGAGTGCCCAGGTTGCGAATCTGCGGCGAGGCGACGACGCCCGCCGCCTGGGCCAACACCAAGTACTTTTGCTGCAACTCCACCGAGCGCGCGATCTGCGACAGCGTCGTCAAAGCGCCGATGCGCAGGTTGTCGTCCGGGTTCCAGCGGATGGCGTTCAAGCCCGGAATGGTCTTGAGATTGATCACGCACTCCGGCTCGACAATGTATTTCTTGATGCGAAACAAAAGGTCCTGGCCGCCGGCCAAAACTCGCGCCCCTTCGCCGTAACGGCCCAGCGCGGCCACGGCGTCCTCCGTCGAAGCGGCGTTGATATGCTTGAAGTTGATCAACGGACGCTCCCTTGAGTCTCTTGCAGCGCCTTAAGCACCCGATCCGGCGTCATCGGCAGCTCGGTCAGGCGGATTCCGGCCGCGTTGTAGATCGCGTTGGCGACCGCTGGCGCGACGCCGACGTAGGAAATTTCCGAGCATCCTTTGGCGCCGAAGGGATGGGTCGGCTCGCCCAGCTCGACGATGACGGGCTCGATGTCGGGAATATCCAAAATGGATGGCGTTCTAAGATCGAGAAACCATTGATTGAGCGCCGTGCCGGTTCTGGGATCAAAACAGAACCCTTCGGTCAAGGCGTATCCGAGCCCCTGGGCCGCGCCGCCGAGGATCTGCCCTTCGACGATCATCGGATTGATCGCGCGGCCGACGTCATGGGAGGAAACCAGTCGGAGAATTTTGACCTCGCCCGTTTCCACGTCGACTTCCACCTCGGCGAACGCCGCAGCGAAGCCGTAAGCAAAAAGACGATCCTCTTTGCCGTTGTGGATGCCTTTGCCGCTGATCGATCCACCGGCAAAGCTGATGACGTCGCTGAGATGCAGCTTGCGTGAAGGTTCAGAGTGAATCCAAACTGCATGCTTGCCAACGTCGAGATCCCGGGTCTGGCGTTTCAACAAACTCGCGGCCTGCTCCAGCACTTTCTTCTTTGCCTGCTCGGCCGCCCTGCTGGCGGCGATGCCGGTGGCATAAACGGTCCGGCTCGAAAACGGACCGGAATCATACGGGCAGCTCGCAGTGTCGGCGTTGCTGCCGTGCACGTCTTCCAAGGCGACGCCGAAAATCTCCGCGACCATCTGGCGCAGCGTCGTCTGCTGTTCCGAGCCCTGGTCCGGCGTCCCGGAAAAAAGCGAGATCCGCCCGTCACCATCGATAACGACCTCCGCCTCCGACGTGCCGGCGGGGTTGCTGCCGCAGCTATGGATTACCATCGCCATGCCGATGCCTTTTTTGCGCGGGCCCGGATTCGCGGCGGGGAATGGAGAACGGCGCTCCCAGCCGATCGCTTTGGCGCCGGCGCGCGCCGCTTCTTCGACCCAGACCGTGGACACCACTTTTCCCGGCGCCGAGCAGAGATCGTCCCCTTCATGGAGACGATTCTTCAGGCGAAAATCGATGGGGTCCATATGAATCGCGTCGGCGAGCTCATCCATGACCGATTCGATGGGGAAGTGGCTCTCGGCGTCGGCGCGCCCGCGGTACGGCCCGGTGCTCGGATAATTGGTGCGTACCGCGAAGACTTCCCATTTGACGTTCGGGCAGCGGTGATAGAGATCTATGGGCCGCGTCGAGATGGCGAAGGCAATGTTTTGCCCGAGACCGCCGAAGGGCCAGTAGCCGTTGTCCTGGAACGTGCGCACTTGGAGCGCCGTCAGATAGCCGTCTTCCTTCGCTCCCGCTTTGACGTAATGGGTGAGCGCGGAGCGGTTGTGTGAATCGAGGCTTTCCTCTTCCCGAGTAAACCACACTTTGACCGGACGGCCGGTCTGGCGCGCGAGTAGCGCGCATAGGATCGCGAAGCGCCCGGTGACTTTGACGCCGAAGGCGCCGCCTAGATTGGTCGAAACCACACGCACGGCTTCCATTGGCAAGCCGAGCACGCGCGCCGCGCTGCCCTGCAGTCGATAGGGATCCTGCACCGAGCACCACAGCGTGCAGCGATTGTTTTCATAAACCGCGACGCAGGCGCGCGGCTCGTGGGAGACGGCGTTGACCTCGGACTGGCGAAAGACCCTCTGCACCACGACATCGCTGTCTGCGAATCCCCGCTCCACGTCGCCGCGCTGGTTCACCACGGTCGGTCCGCCCTCTTTGAGACCGACGATGTTGCCGAAGGCTCCCAGCTGGTCGGGTCGGATGTCGCCAGGCTTGATCTCATGGCGCTCGGGATAATGGAGCACCGCGTCCGGCGCGCCGGGCGCGGCTCCGGCCACCGCATCCAAAACAGCGGGGAGAGATTCATAGGTGACGCGAATGGCGCGGATCGCTTGTTCGGCGATGTTCCAATCCTCGGCCGCCACCGCCGCTACGGTGTCGCCGACGAAGCGCAGCTCTTCGTCGAGCGGATAGATTTCATTTTGGTACGGTCCGAAGAGCACTTCCGGTACGTCCTTGTGCGTCAGCACCGCCGCGACCCCCGGTATTTTTAACACGTCGCTTACGTCGATCGCGGCGATCTTTGCGTGGGCATGGGGGCTGCGTAGGATTTTCATCCAGAGCATGTTCGGCAGATTGACGTCGGCTGGAAAGCGCACCTGGCCGGTCGCCTTTTCAATGCCGTAAATCGGCGCAACCGATTTGCCGACGGTGAAAAATTCTTCGCTCACGTCGCGCCTCTCATGGTGCTTGCGGCGTCGAGCACGGCTTTGACGATGGACGTGTAGCCCGTGCAGCGGCAGAGCACGCCCGCGAGGGCCGCGCGCACTTCGGCTTCCGTAGGATTCGGGTTGCGATTTAGCAACGCCTTGGCGGACATGATCATTCCCGGCGTGCACCAGCCGCACTGCGCGGCGTAGGAAAGCGCAAAGCTCTTTTGCAGCGGGTGAAGACTTTCGCTGTCGCCGAGCCCTTCGATGGTCAGAATCTCTTTGCCTTCCGCCTCCACGGCGAGGATCGAGCATGAGTAAACATCGACGCCGTCCATGAGCACCGTGCAGGAGCCGCACCCGCCGTAGTCGCAGGCCCGCTTGGTGCCCGTGAGATCCAGACGATTTCTCAACACATCATTGAGCGTCCAATTGGAGTCAACGCCGAGCTGGCGAACTTCGCCGTTGATCTTCAGCGTGACGTTATGGGATTCCTGGACATCCATGCTTAACTCGTAATTCTCTGAACGACTCCCGGCTGCAAGCAGCTAGATTCCCTTTCCCCAGGTTCGAAGCCGACGATCCGATTCTCTCCCCCTTGACGGGGGAGAGTTAGAGTGGGGGTGCGATCGTCACCGCGTCTTCGGCGTCGGGTCGATGACGACCGGCTCTCCTCTGGCAATCGCTTCCGCCATCGCGTCATCCTCGGCGTTCCATAAACCCAACGCGTATCCGTACCAGGGACTCTTGAGCGCCAAGGGCGGCAACTCCTCTTCCTTCCAAATCTCCAGCGCTCTTTCCATATACTCCCGCTTGGGCAAACCTACCGGCGGGTAAGGCCCCTTGCGCGTCGCATCGATCAAAATTCCGGAACAGCCCACCGGCGGCGGATAGCTGCGCTCCTCAGGTTTGCTGATCAGTGAATACGCCGACGGGTCGAGCAGAGGCACGCGTCCGGTAATGATGCGCACGTCGCGATGGGGCTGCGTGGAAAAGCTCAGCGCCCACATCACCATGTCTGGATCTTTGGGATCGATGTCTTCATCGACGACGATGATGAATTTGTTCGCCGGGTCCATGCCCGAAGCCGCCTGCAGCGCCTGCTGGGGCTTGCTCGGATGGCCCTTGCGCATGCGGATCACCCACCAGTTCCAACCACCGCCCATCTCGGGACAGCAGACTTCAAGCACGTCGGGGAGATTGCAGCTGTATTTGAGAAAACTGTAGAGCATCATTTCCCGGCAGCTGCGCGAGATACCGTTGGACTCGCTCGGCGGCAAGCCGACCAGGATCGAGGTCAACATCGCGTTGCGCCGGTGGGTGATCGCCGTGATTTTCACCACCGGCCGGCGATGCCGCTCCACCATTAGATAGCCGGGAAAATCACTGAAGGGCTGTTCGGTTTCCAGCCTCTCGGTAGAAATCTCTCCTTCGATGACGATCTCAGCTTCGGCGGGCACTTCGAGAGGCACGGTCTTGCAGCGCACCAGCTCCACGGGGCGCTTTCTAATTCCGCCGGCGACCGCAAGCTCATCCAATCCATAGGGAAGATTCGCCGCCGCGACGAAATTGATATCGGGAAGCGTTCCCAAGGCGATCGCCACGGGAAGCGGCTCGCGTCTCCGCTTCGCGTTCGGATAATGATAGAGCATCGCGTGATGGGACGGGCCAATGCCCGCCAGCAATTGATTCGGCGGCCGAAAGTGGCCGCTGTACATGCCGACGTTGCGCACGCCGCTCTCCGCTTCGCGCGTGATAAAGGGGCCCGTGACACGGGTATCGCCGCTGAAGCCCGGCTCCTCCACCGGCGCAGGGAGCATCGCCAAGCCGATCTTTTCCAGCTCCGCGCCGACGTGAACTTCTTCGTGAACCGGCCCACTCCGCACCGTCACCGGGTCGATCGGTTTGCCCACGGCGTGGCGCCAGCGCTCGTACATGTCCACGGGATCTTCGCAGCCCATGCCCAGGCCGACGATCCTGCGCGACGCGCCGTAAGCGCCGGTCAAAACCCTGATACCGTAGCGCCGCCCCCGGCCGTCGGTGACGTTCTCATAGAGAAACGCCTGGCGTTCGGCGTCGGCGCGGCCGCGATACTGAAGCCGCATCAGCGGCATCAGCTCGCTGTCTTTGTTGACCGGCCGCTGCCAGCGGTAAAGCAAGCCTCGTTTTTCAAGCGCGTCGATAAACTCGCGCAGATCGTTGTAGTACTTGTCGGACATGATCGCTTCTCACTCCAGAAGCCTGCGCGCCGCCGCGGCTCCGGGCTCTCTTATCCTGTAAACTTTTTCCTCCGATTGGTTTTCGTATTTGTGATACTGCTCCAACGTCAAGAAATCCTTGGCCGCGATCACGCCGAATTCCTTGAGCCATTTGGTGTCTATGTCCAAACGACGCGATCCGACTCCCATGGCTCTGGAAAAAATCTCTTCGCCGTCTCGTCCGAGCAGCCAGTTCACGAACACTTTGGTCGCGTTGGGGTGAGGTTGGTTCTTGAGAATCATCAGGTGACCGTAGCCGCCGCTGATGTAAAGACCTTCCTTCGGGACCGGCAGCGGAACCACCGGCAATCCGGCCTTGATGAACGGTAAGAACTCGGAGTAGGCGATGCCCGAAGTCACCGCGATTTTCCCGCGAGCAAGACTTTCGGCGAGAACGCGTAGATCGCGGGTAACGAATAGTTTCTGCGCGACAAACTTTTTCAGGTATTCTTCGCCCTTGATCGAAAGCATGTACGACCACATGGAGTTGCCCGATCCCGGAGTGCGCGGGTCGCTGATACCGATCTTGCCCTGCAACTTAGGACTCAGCAGGTCGTCAAAGGACTTGAAGTCGGCCGGTTTGTAGAGGTCGGAGTTGCTCCACAGGCTGATGGTTTGATAGGCAACGAAAGCGTAGATATAGCGCTTGGCGTTGTCGGCCCAGATATGCCCGCCCCACCATTGCTTGGGATCTTTGACTTCGGGAAGAATAAAAAAAGGCTCCACCGGCGCGAGCACGTTTTCGGGCAAAAGTCCGGTGATCGCCGATTCCGTGCCGCCGATGTGCAGATCGAAGTAATGGGCCCCTGTCTTGGCTTCATCCACCATCTTGCGAATGCTGGTGCCGCCTCGGGCGGGAACGAACTCCACGCCGATGCCGTAGCGTTTGGTAAAAGCCAATTCCATTAACCTTCTGAGTTCGGCGCTGGGCGGGATGGAAGCAACAACCTTGCCTTCCGTCTTGGCCGCGGCGACGATGTTTTCCCATTGGGCGCTCTGAGCCGATGCCGTACCGGCATGAAACAGACCAATGAGAACGACAGTGGAAAATAAACATGGCTTCACGGATCACCTCACGAACGTCTATTTACCCAGGAGCTTGCGCGCCAACGCCACCCCCGGTATCCGGACGGTTCTAATTTTTTTCTCGGAATTATTCTCGCGCTTGTCATACTCTTCGGGAGGGTAAATATCCTTCGCGGCGGTAACCCCGACTTCCTTAAGGGCTTTGGTATCGACGTCGAGCCGACGCGTGCCCTGCCCCATGGTTTTGGAAAAAATATCCTGCCCCTCTTTGCCCAATAGCCAGTTAACGAACACCCTGGTCGCGTTGGGGTGCGGCGCGTCCTTCAACACAACGAGATGGCCACTGCCGCCGCTGATGTAAACTCCCTCTTTGGGCTCCGGCAAAGGATGAACGGGCAACCCCGCTTTCACGAACGGAGCGAAGGAATAGTAGGTCAGCCCCATCATGAGAGCCAGTTTCCCTTTGGCGACATTTTCCGCGAGGACCCGTTGATCGCGGCCAAGCAGGAGTTTTTGCCCGACGAGTTTTTTGAGATATTCTTCGCCTTTGAGCTCGTGCATGAATGACCACAGCGACGCCCCCGAACCGGGGGTACGCGGATCGAGAAATCCCATTTTGCCCTGCCACTTTTCATCGAGAAAATCGTCGAACGAGCGAATCTCCTCGGATTTCATGAGTTCGCCGTTGTACCAAAAATTCTCGGTGCTATAGGCAAGCGAGGTGTAGATATATTTGTTCCCGCTATCCGTCCAGAGATGACCGCCCCACCAGTTTTTTGGATCTTTCACTTCCGGCAGCAAAAAGTAGTCCGCCACAGGGGCCAAGATCCCTTCGGGCATCAATCCGGTGATGATGGACTGGCTGCCGCCCAGATGAAGATCGAAGTAGCGCACGCCGGCTTTCGCTTCGTCGGCGAGGCGTCGCACGCTTGCCGATCCGCGGGCGGTCACGCTTTCGACTTGGATGCCGTAGCGCTGCTTGAAGGCGCTTTCGAGGCCCTTACGAAGCGCGGAGCTGGCTGGTATTGAAATGACCACCTTTCCTTCCTTCTGCGCGGCTTCGACGATCTTGTCCCAGTCACCTGACTTGGATTGGGCGAGGGCTGAACCGGCGCAGAGGCAAGTGGCCGCGACCAAGATTTTTCGCATCAGACCAATAAGACTTATAGGTCTCATATTTTCCCCCTGAACCCTCTACTTGAACAGTTTTTCCGCCACCGCCATCGCCGGCTTGCGATACTTGATGACGACCTCTTCGGAGCCGTTCTCCAGCTCATCGAATTTTTCCGGCGTTAAGAATTCTTTCGCCGCCGGGTGGCCGTGCTCCTTCGTCCACT
>Ga0326597_10002642_pt1 | contig 26542 bp, 20 predicted proteins | sample RVTome_12_FD_203789 | JGI IMG/M metagenome (GOLD analysis project Ga0326597, IMG submission 203789) | Soil microbial communities from uranium-contaminated site in the Upper Colorado River Basin, Wyoming, United States - RVT100D185 | ecosystem: Environmental > Terrestrial > Soil > Contaminated >... | reverse complement strand
CCTGGTCGGTGTACAGGGTGGTGGTGATGCTCGGTTGGTACGCCTCGAGGCCGTCGAGGCTCGGCAGGTCGCGGAGGAACCCGGCGAAGACGCCGGCGCCCGCGCCCAGCCCGACCACCAGCACGCTCACCAGGGACCACAGCCCGAGGAGCACGAGGCGGCGCCAGAATACCCGCCGCGCGGCGTAGGAACGTTGGGACGACCTGCGGATCGCCATAGCGGGGAAACTATAGCATACCGATCCGCCCAGGCAAAGGGGGCGAAACGTTGGGGGAGGGCGGTCGGCGGATCGCGTGCCCTTGCGATTCCGGGTCGCTCGCGGGGGAGCGTGGCGACGGTGGTCGCGGCGTCCGGAGATGTCTTGGCGGGGGATTTTCGGTTGCGAGGGGGCGAGTGCTGTGGTACAAGAACCGCCTGTCTTGCGAGGGAGCAGCGGGATCATGGACGTGGAGCAAGAGGCGCGCAGGCAACTCGCCATCCTGAGGGCCAGGAGTGTGGACCTTCTGGTGGAAGAGGAGCTGTACCGGAAGCTCTGCCGGTCGCTCCGCACCCAGACGCCATTGCGGGTGAAGCTGGGGCTGGATCCCACGGCACCGGACCTGCACATCGGGCACATGGTGGTCATCCACAAGCTGCGCGAGTTCCAGGTCCTGGGCCACGATGTGATCTTCCTCATCGGGGACTTCACCGGGATGATCGGCGACCCGAGCGGGCGCTCGGAGACCCGGAAGCCCTTGACGGCGGAGCAGATCCAGGCTAATGCGGAGACCTACAAGCGGCAGATCTTCAAGATCCTGGACCGGGAGCGGACGATCATCGAGTACAACAGTCGCTGGGGGAAAGCCCTGGGGTCCGAAGGCATGATTAAGCTGGCGGCTCAATACACCGTGGCCCGGATGCTGGAGCGGGACGACTTTCAGGCGCGCTTTGCCGAGGGGCGTCCCATCAGTCTGCACGAGTTCCTCTACCCCCTCCTGCAGGGCTACGACTCGGTGGCGTTGCGCGCCGACGTGGAGCTGGGGGGAACGGACCAGAAGTTCAACCTGCTGGTGGGGCGTGATCTCATGCGGGACAGCGGGATGGAGCCCCAGGTCATCATGACGCTGCCGATCCTGGAGGGCCTGGACGGCGTCCACAAGATGAGCAAGAGCCTGGGGAACTACATCGGCATCGACGAGGATCCCCAGACGATGTTCGGCAAGACCATGTCCATCCCCGACAGCCTGATCCTCCGCTACATCGAGCTGGCAACGGCCATCCCCCGGGAGGAGATCGCGGCCATGCATGCGGGGATGGCCGACGGCTCGGTCAATCCCCGGGATGCCAAGGCCCGCCTGGCCAGGGCCCTCGTCACCCAGTACCACTCGGCCGGGGCAGCCGAGGAATCGGCCCGCCGGTTCCGCGAGACCTTTGCGGCCCGGGTGTTCCCGGCGGATGCCCCGGCGGTGATCCCTTCAGCGGACGTTGTGGAACCCGGTGGGGGGGTCTGGATCGTCCGGCTCATGACCCTGGCGGGTGCCGCGCCCAGCGGGTCCGAGGCCCGGCGGCTGATCCGCCAGGGTGGGGTCGAGGTGGACGGGGAGGTCGTCCGGGACGAGGAGCTTCGGGTGCTCCTGGACCGGGAGCGCCGAGTTCAGGTCGGAAAGCGCCGATTTTTCCGGGTATTGGTACCGAAGTAGTGCGGTTTCCGGGTCCCCGGATGGGCGAAGAAATCGCTTGACAGGGCACGGGCACTCGGATATAAGTACAGGTCTGCTAGCGGTCCAGGACCTCGATAGCAGGGCCCTGACCGGCACAAAGTGATGTTCTAGATTTTTTGTGGCGGGAGTTGTTGCGGCCCGCCACTTCTGTTCTCTGACAACAACATATCATTGCTACTGGCTTGCGGGTGGACAACCGCGTAATTCCACCTCCGTCTGCCAGAGACGGAGGGGTCCGAGATCTCTCGCAAGAGAGAACACGATTTCTCGGAGAGTTTGATCCTGGCTCAGAACGAACGCTGGCGGCGTGCCTAACACATGCAAGTCGAGCGAGAAAGTCCCCGCAAGGGGATGAGTACAGCGGCGAACGGGTGAGTAACACGTGGGCAACCTGCCCTTCAGTCGGGAATAACCCCGCGAAAGCGGGGCTAATACCAGATCACGTCCCCTGGGGGCATCTTCGGGGGACCAAAGGGGGCGAGCGAAAGCGGCTCCCGCTGATGGATGGGCCTGCGGCTGATTAGCTAGTTGGTAGGGTAACGGCCTACCAAGGCGACGATCAGTAGCCGACCTGAGAGGGTGACCGGCCACACTGGGACTGAGACACGGCCCAGACTCCTACGGGAGGCAGCAGTGGGGAATATTGCGCAATGGGCGAAAGCCTGACGCAGCGACGCCGCGTGGGTGATGAAGGCCTTCGGGTCGTAAAACCCTGTCGGGTGGAACGAATCTCCGCCTCGCTAATATCGAGGCGGCTTGACGGTACCACCGAAGGAAGCCCCGGCTAACTACGTGCCAGCAGCCGCGGTAATACGTAGGGGGCGAGCGTTGTTCGGATTTACTGGGCGTAAAGAGCGCGTAGGCGGTTCGATCAGTCGGAGGTGAAATCCCTCGGCTCAACCGAGGACCCGCGTCCGATACTGTCGAACTTGAGTGCAGGAGAGGAGAGCGGAATTCCCAGTGTAGCGGTGAAATGCGTAGATATTGGGAGGAACACCGGTGGCGAAGGCGGCTCTCTGGACTGCTACTGACGCTGAGGCGCGAAAGCTAGGGGAGCAAACGGGATTAGATACCCCGGTAGTCCTAGCCGTAAACGATGGGCACTAGGTGTGGGAGGTATCGACCCCTTCCGTGCCGCAGCTAACGCATTAAGTGCCCCGCCTGGGGAGTACGGCCGCAAGGTTGAAACTCAAAGGAATTGACGGGGGCCCGCACAAGCGGTGGAGCATGTGGTTTAATTCGACGCAACGCGAAGAACCTTACCAGGGCTTGACATCCCGCGAATCCCGCCGAAAGGCGGGAGTGCCCGCAAGGGAGCGCGGAGACAGGTGGTGCATGGCTGTCGTCAGCTCGTGTCGTGAGATGTTGGGTTAAGTCCCGCAACGAGCGCAACCCTCACCCCTTGTTGCCATCAGGTAACGCTGGGAACTCTAGGGGAACTGCCCCGGTCAACGGGGAGGAAGGTGGGGACGACGTCAAGTCATCATGCCCCTTACGTCCTGGGCTACACACGTGCTACAATGGCCGGTACAAAGGGATGCAAGACCGCGAGGTGGAGCTAAACCCAAAAAGCCGGTCTAAGTTCAGATTGGAGTCTGCAACTCGACTCCATGAAGGAGGAATCGCTAGTAATCGCGCATCAGCACGGCGCGGTGAATACGTTCCCGGGCCTTGTACACACCGCCCGTCACACCACGAAAGCCAGTTGTACTCGAAGTCGCCGAGCTAACCCGCAAGGGAGGCAGGCGCCGAAGGTATGACTGGTGATTGGGGTGAAGTCGTAACAAGGTAGCCGTATCGGAAGGTGCGGCTGGATCACCTCCTTTCTAAGGAGCTGACCCGTCCGCCGTGAGGCGGACGAAAGGCTCGAGGTCGATTTACCCCAAGCTGGTAGCAATGATATTCCAGTAACGCGCGCATCTTCATTGACAGGCTGGCACCGGCGGGGAGGGGCCCGAGAGAAAGGGTGTCCCTCCCCCTTGTGTGTCGGGAGAGTGAGTGGCTGGCCCGCAGCCTGGATGACAGGGACAGGGCCTCGGGTCCGGCGAGCGATTCGCCGCAGGAGGGCCTTTAGCTCAGCTGGTCAGAGCGCACGCTTGATAAGCGTGAGGTCCCTGGTTCGATCCCAGGAAGGCCCACCAGACTGATTGACGATTTGGGATTGCCGATTGTGGATTGTTCAATCCTCAATCCAAAATCACCAATCGACAATTTGTCGTGGGGATGTAGCTCAGACGGGAGAGCACCTGCTTTGCAAGCAGGGGGTCAGCGGTTCGATTCCGCTCATCTCCACCACGCGTCTCGCGTGGCAGGGACGGCGCGCGGAAGCAGTTCGGTCCCGCCAAGGGCGGGACACTGCTCTTTGACAACTGAATAGCGATCGGGTATCCACTCTGTTTCACCGAAGCAAAGTGGGGTCAAGCTACTAAGGGTATACGGTGGATGCCTTGGCACCAGCAGGCGATGAAGGGCGTGGTAAGCTGCGATAAGCCCCGGGTAGTCGCACACAGACGCCAATCCGGGGATTCCCGAATGGGGCAACCCCTCCCAGCTAATCCTGGGAGATCCTGCTCTGAATCCATAGGGGCAGGAGGCGAACGCGGGGAACTGAAACATCTCAGTACCCGCAGGAAAAGAAAGCAACCGCGATTCCCCCAGTAGCGGCGAGCGAACAGGGAACAGCCCAAACCGGCGTCACGTAATAGCCCGCAAGCGTTGTGGCGTTGGGGTCACGGGGCCTGACCGGTTCCGATTGCGGTCGGAACGGGGAGTCACAAATCTCACGCGTAACCGAAGCGCCTGGAAAGGCGCACCGCAGAAGGTGAGAGTCCTGTAGGATAAAGGCGTGAGACTCCCTGGGTCGGGTTCCCAAGTACCACGGGACACGTGAAATCCTGTGGGAAGTCGGGGGGACCACCTCCCAAGGCTAAATACTCGCTGGTGACCGATAGTGAACCAGTACCGTGAGGGAAAGGTGAAAAGCACCCCGAGAGGGGAGTGAAATAGGACCTGAAACCGTATACCTACAAGCAGTCGGAGCCCTATGTTCCCACGCAAGTAGGAACAGGGTGACGGCGTGCCTTTTGCTTAATGAGCCGGCGAGTTACCGTACGTAGCAAGGTTAAGCCGATCAGGCGAAGCCGTAGCGAAAGCGAGTCCGAACAGGGCGAGTACCCACCCCGCAAGGGGTGGGTGTAGTTGCGTGCGGTAGACCCGAAGCCAGGTGAGCTATCCTTGGCCAGGGTGAAGTGGCGGTAACACGCCATGGAGGCCCGAACTCATCACGGTTGAAAACGTGTGGGATGAGCTGAGGATAGGAGTGAAAGGCCAATCAAACCTGGAAATAGCTGGTTCTCCCTGAAATAGCTCTAGGGCTAGCCTCGGGGGGTCAGCCGCGGCTGTAGAGCACTGGATGAGCTAGGGCTCTTACCAGGGTACCGACCTCAACCAAACTCCGAATGCCGCTGACTGTGACTCCGGGAGTCAGACTACGGGGGCTAAGCTCCGTGGTCGAGAGGGAAACAGCCCAGATCGCCAGCTAAGGTCCCCAAATGCAGGCTAAGTGGGAAAGGCTGTCACGCCGCTGAGACAACCAGGAGGTTGGCTTAGAGGCAGCCATCCTTTAAAGAGTGCGTAACAGCTCACTGGTCAAGTGGCGTGGCGCCGACAATGTAACGGGGCTCAAGCCTGCTACCGAAGCTGCGAATTCCGCCTTTGGCGGAGTGGTAAGGGAGCGTTCTGCCGCCAGCGAAGCCGGACCGGAAGGACCGGTGGAGGTTGCAGAAGCGATTATGCCGGCCCGAGTAGCGATAATCTCGGTGAAAAACCGGGACGCCGTAAGTCTAAGGTTTCCTGGGGAAGGTTAATCCGCCCAGGGTTAGTCGGTCCCTAAGCCGAGGCCGAAAGGCGTAGGCGATGGACAACAGGTTAACATTCCTGTACCACCGGACGGCGACAAAGACGCGATGGGGGGACGCAGGAGGGTAGACCAGCGCGCGATCGGAAGTGCGCGTCTAAGCCCGTAGGGGGCTCCGAGAGGCAAATCCCTCGGGGCGCTATCTCCGAGAGGTGATGGGGATCCTGTCCCTCGGGACAGGAGAACTGGTTGAGCCCACGCTGCCAAGAAAAACCTCTAGCGAGCCGTCAGGTGACCGTACCGCAAACCGACACAGGTAGACGGGGAGAGCATCCCAAGGCGCTCGAGAGAACACGCGTTAAGGAACTCGGCAAAATGTCCCCGTAACTTCGGGAGAAGGGGAACCGACTGCCGTTAGCGGACTCGCGCTGCGAAGCGGCGGACGGTCGCAGAGAATCAGGCCAAGCGACTGTTTACTAAAAACACAGGTGGGTGCGAAGCCGCAAGGCGCTGTATACCCACTGACGCCTGCCCGGTGCCGGACGGTTAACAGGAGGGGTTATCCCACCGCAAGGTGGGAGACGCCCTGAATCGAAGCCCCGGTAAACGGCGGCCGTAACTATAACGGTCCTAAGGTAGCGAAATTCCTTGTCGGGTAAGTTCCGACCTGCACGAATGGCGTAACGACTTGGCCGCTGTCTCAACGCGTGGCTCGGTGAAACTGTAGTTCCGGTGAAGATGCCGGATACCCGCCGTTAGACGGAAAGACCCCGTGAACCTTTACTGTAGCTTGGCATGGGATTTTGGTGCAGCTTGTGCAGGATAGGTGGGAGGCGACGAAACCTGCCCGTCAGGGTAGGTGGAGCCAACCTTGAGATACCACCCTAGCTACGCTGAAGTTCTAACCTACGCCTGTCATCCAGGTGGGGGACAGTGCCAGGTGGGCAGTTTGACTGGGGCGGTCGCCTCCTAAAATGTAACGGAGGCGCCCAAAGGTTCCCTCAGCACGGTCGGTAATCGTGCGGCGAGTGCAAAGGCATAAGGGAGCTTAACTGCGAGACCCACACGTCAAGCAGGTGCGAAAGCAGGGCTTAGTGATCCGGTGGTCCCGCGTGGAAGGGCCATCGCTCAACGGATAAAAGGTACTCCGGGGATAACAGGCTTATCGCGTCCAAGAGTCCACATCGACGACGCGGTTTGGCACCTCGATGTCGGCTCATCGCATCCTGGGGCTGAAGCAGGTCCCAAGGGTTGGGCTGTTCGCCCATTAAAGCGGTACGTGAGCTGGGTTTAGAACGTCGTGAGACAGTTCGGTCCCTATCTACGGTGGGCGCAGGAGATTTGCGGGGAGCTGTCCTTAGTACGAGAGGACCGGGATGGACGAACCGCTAGTGTCCCAGTTGTTCCGCCAGGAGCACTGCTGGGTAGCTATGTTCGGCCGGGATAAGCGCTGAAAGCATCTAAGCGCGAAGCCCCCCCCAAGATCAGATCTCCCTCTTGCTCGAGAGAGCAGGACTCAAGGCCCCTTGAAGACCACGAGGTTGATAGGCCGGAGGTGTAAGTCCCGTGAGGGATTCAGCTTACCGGTACTAATCGGCCGTGCGGCTTGACCCCATTTTTCTTCTTCGTTATGATCCATCCGGGAAGCAGGGTGGATACTCCGATCGCTATTCGCTATCGCTCATGCGACGCGCTCTTGTCCTGATCGGCGCCGGTAGCGCCTTGATCCTGGCGGGGGTGGCCTGGCTGGCGGCCGCCCAGCTTGCCGTCCGGGACACCGATCCGCCCGTGCCCGTCGTCCGGGACGTTCCCGAGCAGGAGGCTGCCGAGGGTCCGCTCAAGCGCAAGGTGGATCTGAATCAGGCGGGGCTGGAAGAACTCCGGCGGCTCCCCGGGATCACCCGAGAAATCGCCGAACGGATCGTCAGAAACCGGCCGTACCGTAAGCTGGATGATCTCGTGACCCGGAAGGTCCTCGGGAAGAAACAATTCGCCCGGGTACGGGAACTGGTGATCCTCAGTCGTGTCACCCCGTGAGACGTCGCAGGCCATCCCTGGGTTCTCCTGATTTCCGGTGGCTATAGCGGAGGGGAAACACCCGTTCCCATCCCGAACACGGAAGTTAAGCCCTCCAGCGCCGATGATACTGCCTGGGCAACTGGGTGGGAAAGTAGGTCGCCGCCGGGATATAACTGCGAAGGCCTCACGCCTCTGGCGTGAGGCCTTTCGTGTTCCCGGGGTCATTCTGGTCCGAAAACCCTTCGCCTGCCTTTGGCTTGTTCCACAGGAGACCTCCAGCTTCCCGGGCCCACACGGTCGAAAATCACTGGGAATTCAAGTGGTTGCTTGACAGCCTGGGAGGAATGTGTTACAGACTGCGGCGAAACCTCTAGCCAAACAAGGCATGAGCATCATTTCCTCTAGCACACCAAGCCGGCTCATCCGGCGTTATGGGCTTTTCCTCGTTGCCCTGGCGCTCTTTCCCTGCGGTGCTCGGTCTGCCTGGGCCGCCCAGGTCCGCATCGTCCTTCCGGCCCGGGAGGTCACGATCACGCAGATCCGCACGGGCACCTACCCGACCCACAGCCGGGTCGTGCTCGATACGGCTGGTCCACTCGAGTGGTACATCGAGCCAGGAGATGGCGGTGACGGTCTCCGGGTCCTGGTGCCCGGCGGCGTGCTCGCCCCGACCATTCGACCGTTCACACTGCGCGGGGGGCTCGTCCGGGCCATCCAACCCACCCAACACGCGAGCGGAGCGGAAGTCAGGATCCTGCGCGAACGCCAGGACACCAGGCTACGAACCTTCACCCTGAGGAATCCCGATCGCATCGTGATTGACGTCCTGCCTGCGTCAGGACGTTCGGCTGAGGCTCACGCGAAGCCCTCAGGCGAGACGGCTGCCGCACCTTCGCTCGCGGGTCAGGTGTCGACCCCTGCTCCGCCCGGACCGACACCCCGGCCGCCTTCGCCGCCGGATGCGGGTTCGGAGGTCCGGCAGACCCAGAGGGTGGCGGGGATCTCGGACCGTGTCCGTGAGCCCCTCCCTGCGCCACCATCTCGGATACCGGATTCTCGGTCGGAGGTCGGGAAATCCATCCCATCAGGGGACGGGGGGGAGCCCGGGTACCCCGCCCTGCGGGGAGACCCGCGCGCGGGGGACCCGCAGCCGAGCCCCCCCGGAGGAGGATCGAGGATCCTGACTGTGGTCTTGGACCCGGGTCACGGGGGCCATGACACCGGAGCCATCGGGGCCACAGGGCTCAGGGAGAAGGATGTGGTGCTGGATCTGGCCCTGCGTCTCCGCCGGCTCCTCCGGGCGCGGCTCGGACTCCGGGTCATCATGACGCGCACGGAGGACGTCTTCGTCCCGCTCCAGGAGCGGACCGCCATCGCCAATCGGGCCAAGGCGGATTTCTTCATCAGCATTCACGTGAACGGTGCGAGCAAGCGGGACGCGGTGGGCTTTGAGACCTTCTACTTCACCCGAGAGCCCTCCGACAGCGATGCCCGCGCCTCGGCCCAACGCGAAAACCTGGTCATCGAGGCGGATGCCGCCAGGGGGAAGGATCAGGAATCGCTCCTCCGGACCATCCTGGCGGACATGGCGGTGACGCGGGACATCCGGGAATCGAGCGAGTTGGCCGAACTCATGCTGACCTCCATCGAGAGGCTCCTCAGGATGGAGAATCGCGGCGTGAAGTCGGGGCCCTTTTACGTCCTGGCCACGGCGGCCATGCCGGCCATCCTGGTGGAGAGCGCCTTCATCACCAATCCCAGAGAGGAGCGGAAACTCCAGCGCGAGGCGTACCGGCAGCGCCTCGCCGAGGCCATGTTCGAAGGGATCGCCAAGTACAAGGTTCGCTATGAACGGCGGGTGGGGATCCGGAGTGGTCCCTCCGCCGCCGCGGATTCGTAACGTGATGGCCGGCGCGGCGCGCCATCCGGTGCTCTGGCCATGGGCGAGCCTGCTGGCGGCCGCCGTGGGACTGTCGGCCCTGCTCGCCTGGCAGATCACCCCGCAGTTCGGAAGCCCGCCGATTCTCCGGACACGCCTGATTCCAACGCAAGCCGTCCCGCGCCCGGTGGCCGGGGAACGCCGGCGGATCCGCCTCTTCTTTCCGCAGGAATCGGGCGACACGTTTAAGGAGGAAGAGCGGGAGATCGCGCGCCGGACCACCCTGGCGGAGGAGGTGCGGGCCGTCCTCCGCGAACTCTCCCGGGGTGGGCCCGAAACCAAGCCTCTGCTGCCTCCGGGCACCGAGGCCCAGTACGCGTATGTCGATTCCTTCGGGATTGCCTATCTGGATTTCCCCCCAGGCATCCAGGCGGTGGTCGCCTCGCCGGAACGGCAGGCCGAGCAAGCCATCCTGGCCATCGTGACCACCCTGAGCATCAGCTTCAGCGAGATCAAACGGGTGCAGTTCCTGGTGGATGGCCAGGAGATGACGGTGGTGGCTGGGGACCTGGATTTGCGTCGCCCCCTCCAGCCACGCTTCCCCGGCGAAGAGGTCCAACCCGTCGTCTCGCTGCCCCAGTAGGTGACCCAGGACGGGTCGGAGGGTCCATGCGGCCAGACGGACGGCGAGCGGACGAGATGCGCCCGGTGACCATCACGCGGGACTTCCTCCGACACGCGGAAGGGTCGGTCCTGATCACCGTGGGGGAGACCAGGGTCATCTGCACGGCCAGCGTGGAGGAGAAGGTGCCGCAATTCCTTCGCGACACGGGGCAGGGCTGGGTGACGGCCGAGTACGGGATGCTTCCGCGGTCCACCAAGACGCGCTCGCCGCGGGAGGTCTCGGCCGGCCGGCCGAGCGGCCGCACCTTTGAGATCCAGCGCCTGATCGGTCGGTCCCTCCGGGGGATCACCGATCTCAGCGCCCTGGGGGAGCGCACCGTCTGGATCGACTGCGACGTCATCCAGGCGGACGGAGGGACCCGGACGGCGGCCATCAGCGGCGCCTTCATCGCCCTGGCGGATGCCTTTCACACCTTGAGGCAGAATGGGGCCATCAAGCGCCTCCCGCTCAAAGACTTCGTGGCGGCCATCAGTGTCGGGCTGGTCGAGGGGGAGGTGGTGCTGGACCTCTGCTATGCCGAGGATTCCGTGGCCGAGGTGGACATGAATGTGGTCATGACCGGCTCTGGAACGTACATCGAGGTCCAGGGGACGGCCGAAGAGAAGCCCTTCAATCGCCCACAACTGGACGCGATGCTGCGACTCGCCGAGGGCGGCATCCGCGACCTCATCGCCCTGCAGCGAAAACTCCTGGCGGAACGCGTCTCCAGCGCGAAGTAGGCACCCGCCACCAAACCCAGACTCTCACCGCAAAGCTCGCAAAGATCGCAAAGGCCCATGAGGTTTCAACCGCCCGCGCCGACCGCACCTCTGCCGGACGCCTGGGATGGCAGCGGCCCACGCACCGTCCGCCCATGGTAGCGTAACGACGGCCGGATCCGTTTTCCTGAAAAGTAAGAGATGCGGAAGTTGACGTAATCGACAACGTCCCGTATTCCCGTCCCATATTCGTCCCGTACTCCGTATTCCTTGACACGTCCCGTTTTCCTCCGGGGATAACTAATCCCACAAACAAGAGGGTCCGGCGTACAACCCGGATGGGTCGTTCGCGGGGCAATTCTGACGACCGTCCCGGTTGCATGATGCTTCTCCTCCTCGGATAAGGGACGTTGTTTCCTACGTAAACTTCCTCTTGGTCCGTCAGAAACGATGCTCTGGCTTCCTGAATTCAGACGATCTCCTGCCCGGTGACACCTGGCCACTGCAACATCGTTGCTTCCATCCCAAACCCAAGCGGGTCGCATGGACCGGGCGGCAGCCCTGGCCGGCCTTTGGGGCCGGGGCTGGGGGCTCCCGCTTGACTGCGGTCCGCTCCGCGGCGGCGAGGGACCCGAACCCATCCGGCTGCGCTCATGCCGAAGTGTGTGTAAGGCCGGGCGAGGACATTCGGGACATCACGCATCGGGAACTTTTTCCTTGGGCCGGGTGTCTAACCCCGAAGAGATCAAGAAAGGAGGGTAGGCCCATGGAACGGAAAATCCTTTTGTCGGTGTTGTTAATGATGTCGGCCATCCCGGTAACAGTCGTTGCCCATGCCGGACAGGGGAATATGGTGGATGTGCGGATCGTATCAGACTCTGGGGTCGAGTTCGCAACGTACAGGAGCGATCTGCGTGTCTGCCAAGCAGGCGATTTCTTCTATTTGGAGGCAGTGAAGGGAGGGCGATACTCCATTCAGGTGACAAACACTTCGGGCAGGCGCATCGGCGTGGTGATCGCGGTTGATGGGAGAAACATCATCGACGGCAAGAAATCCGACCTGAAGCGGAACGAGCGGATGTATGTCATCGGGCCCTATGGGTCAAGCACCTTCGAGGGCTGGCGGACGGGCCTGGACAGGACGAACAGGTTCTACTTTACCGCGCAGTTTGACTCCTATGCGGAGAAGGTGTTTGGCGATGGCTCGGCCATGGGAACCATTGCTCTCAATGTGTACAGGGAAAGGCTGCCTGAAATCACCCCCTACTCCGACAGGCCACCGCGAATGAAGGAGGCGCCTTCCGGGGCAGAGCCATCCGCTCCCAGGGAGAGCCGTTCTACCGATAGGGCTGAACGGAAGCAGGGCGAGGAGGCAGGCACCGGATTCGGCCCGACGACCTATTCCCCCGCCCAGGTGGTGCACTTCGAGCCAGAGTATGCACCTGCCCAACGGATCGTCCTGAAATACGAATGGCGGTCAGACCTCTGTAGGAAAGGAATCATTCGCTGCGGCCCGAAGAACCGGTTTTGGCCTGATGAGGACGGATTTGCCCCGATCCCGAGGGGTTTCAGCCCCGTGGTTTCTTTCACACCAGGCACGTATCTCTTTGGCTCGGAGCCACCAGCCTCCAGCGATGCATTCAAGACTCTTGGCGCACCAGGCGGACAACCCGTGCCACTTGGATTGGGCGGTCAGATCACTCTGGAGTTTGTCGATACCGTTGTCATCGACGGGCCTGGTGACGACCTGCAAATCAACGCGTTCTCGCCCGGCAGCGGAAGCCAGGAGCTGGACAACCGGGCCGAGGTGCTGGCCAGCGCCGACGGGGTTTCATTCGTGTCGCTTGGAACCATCGGCCCGGGCGGCCCGTCATTCTCTAAGGACTTAACCGGGACGGGTCTCACCCAGATACGCTTTGTCAGGATTGTTGACTCTGGCAGTTGTTGCCTCTCCGGGAACCCGCGAGGTGGCGGCGATGGCTTCAATGTCGAATCCGTGGAAGCACTCAATAGCGCCTCCGGAAAGAAATGAAAGTCCCGGGTCGCGGCAGGGGATGGAAAACGGGATGGAAGACGTGGATGGGGGACGTTCTTTCCTACGTTAACTTACTCCTGCTCCGTCCGAAGCAACGCCTTGGCTTTATGAGTTCATCGCAACGAAGGGAGCCGGCACCCTCTGGATCGCGAGACGGGGGAATGGGCCTTACCGGGCCGCCGGGACTGGCCTTGCCCCCATCGCCCGTCGCGGGGCCGGAATCTCCAGCGCCAAGGGCCTCGGGTGCTTGGTGGGCACGATCTTCTCGAACGTCTCCAGGAAGGTCTGGACGAACTTCGCCGGGTCCACTGCCCGCTGCGCCCGCACGGCGTGCAGCGTGTACAGCACGCGGACGAGGCGATCCGCCGCCGGATTCACGGGGGTGTCACCGGTTTCCCATCGGGAGAGGTTCACGTCGGTGGTCCCCAGGTGGCGGGCAAGGTCTTTGGCCTTGAGGCCGATTTCCTTCCGGAGGAAGCGAAGCTCCGGGCCAGTCAGCGGGGACGGCTTCTGCGCCAGCGCACTGGCGATGGACCGGTGCAGCTCGAGGATGTTGGGAATCTCGGGAAATTCTGTCCGGCACGCTGCGCACCGGAAGACGCGGATTCCCGTGAGGAGGACGCTCCTCAGTCCTGACTCCCGATACCGATACGTCCGGTTTTTCCGAACGCGCAGGTCCTTGCCGCATTCCAGGCACTTCATGGCTTCCGTTCCTCCGTCGGGGGTGGGGCCATCAAAAGGCCGTCACCAGCCAGATCCGAGTGCGATCCGGGCCGATGCCGACCACCACCGTCAGCACGTCGCCCTCCAGGTCCGGTCCGTGCACCCGGTACGCCCACCGCCCAGCCTTCTCGTTCCACTCCGGGGCATCCGAGGAGACTTGCCCGCGCCGGAGGACATTGATGGCGTCCTGGATGGTGTAGTTCCGCAGAAAGGCTTGACCCCAGAAGTGGTTGGTGGGCACCACGCTGCCCGCCGTCAAGCAGCGCCGAATGGTCTCGGTGACCTCAGCGGATGTGAGGGGCGGGGGGCGATCCGCGCCTCTCGTGCGGTTCTTGGGAATTCCCGTCACCTCCAGATTTCTCTCTTAACATCTCGTTAATTGCGTGTCAAGCGCTTTCTCGGGAGCGGGGGCAGGGGCTTCCGCTTGACTGCGGTCCGCTTCGCCGCAGCGGGGAAGCGGATTATCGGGTGCGGGACGGGGGGAGGCGGGGGTCGAGCGCGAAGCGCTCCGGTGCTGCGATGCTGAGGGCGGCGAACTCCGGGTGCGCGGGGTTGAGGAGGTAGTTCACGTGGTGGGGTGCGATCGCGCTCGGGACCTGGAGGGCGAGGGAGGTCCGCTTGGCCACCCAGGCATCGCCGATGGCCTGGACGGCCGGGTCGCGCCCGGGATCGCGCCAAGCGCCCGGGAGCGTGCTGGAGTCAACCACGGACACCATCGTTTCCGGGAGGGTGACGCGGAAGAGGTTGTAGATCGGCAGGCTCGCGACGGAAGATGTTTGGACGATTTGTTCGAGGATGGCGGCGGCCGGGTAATCGGCGGTGTACACGACGCGGGTGCCCTTCGAATTCCAGCGGCCGCCGCGGATGCGGGCACCGTCGCCGCTGAAGGCGCGGTGGGGGTCCGGGGTGGTAGTGATCCGCCACGCGGCCGGCATCAGGCGAACACCCCGTCTTCGATGCGACCCAGGGCGTCCTCGACTTCCCGGGCCCCGACCTCGGTGCCGGCGAGCTCGAGGGGCACGGCCCCGCCGAGACCGCGCTGAGAGTTCGTCATCCACGCCTTCGCGGCCGCGGGGTCGTTGTTGAACAGCACCGTCGCCCGATGCATCAGGCGGACGGCGCGGAGGACCCGATCGGACTCGTCGGCCTTCAGGCGGCCACTCGCCTTCCGGCGGGTCATGGTCCGGGTCGGAATCTGCACCAGGGTAGTAACCTCGTCCGTCGAGAGGGCGAAGGCCTGCTGCAGGCGCTCCACCGTCGCAAAGGGGAACCCTTGGCGCACCCGGCGGATGAGGGTCGAGGCGTCGGAAGCCGGGATGCCGAGGATCCGGGATGGCTCGTGCACAGGGGATGCAGTCGGGAGGGTGGACACGCGGGTGTGGCCCTGGCCTCTGGCGAGCCGGCCGGCAATGGGGGATTTACGGGTGATGACCTTCGGGCTGGGCATGGCGGCCTCCTTCCAATTGGCCGAATTCTACAGGCCAGGTGGCCGATTGTCAATGGGTGGGCACTGTATCTGGATTGGACCGCTGGGTGCTGCTTCCCGAACGTCATCGGCATTGACGCAGGAGGTCTTCCGTCTCCCTCGGTCGGAGGGATTGTCAGTTTGCTTCCCGGTCCATCCGGACCGCGCCGTTTTCCGGTTGCGCGGGGGTCGAGTTCCGTGCTATCCATGGGCGTGTTCTGCGGGTCGGTCCCTCTTAACCCATCGGTATTTTTGGCTCCGATCCCGATTAGGGCCTTGACAAACCAGCCCCCCCTCCATAAAATCACGCTGGTCATTGCGACCGGGAACCCCGGAAAATTCAACGAGATGGCCACGCTCCTGACGGGCGTGGACGCGCTGCTTGTGCCGCTCGACCGGGCCGGACCGATCCCCCCCATGCCCCCGGAGGGCGGCGAATCGTTTCAGGAGAACGCGTTCCGCAAGGCAGAGGCGGTGGCGCGCGCCTCGGGTCACCTTGCGTTGGCGGATGACTCGGGCCTCGAGGTGGACGCGCTGGGCGGCCAGCCGGGGGTCCTCTCGGCCCGGTTCGGCGGCCCTCAGGCCACCGACGCCGAGCGGAATGTCCGGCTCCTCGAGCTGCTCAGGGGGATCCCTCCGGACCGGAGAACGGCCCGCTTCCGTTGCGTGGTGGCCGTTGCCGATCCGCGCGGGGCGGTGCAGTTGGCCGAGGGGGTCTGCGAGGGACGGATCGCCTTCGAGTCGCGCGGTTTGCGGGGATTCGGGTACGATCCCGTTTTCGAGGTCCCATCCCTGGGGAAGACCTTCGCCGAGCTCGACCCCGAGGTCAAGAATCGTCTGAGTCACCGCGCTCAGGCCATGGCGAAAGCCCGGGCAATCCTCGAGGGGATCCTGGTAACGCGGGGTCATCCCGACCAGCAGTGAGGGGGAGGGCGGATTTCTGGTCGGGGCGAGAGGCGGAGGGTCAAGGTGGTCTCGGGGCGTGGCGCAGCCTGGTAGCGCACCTGCTTTGGGAGCAGGGGGTCGGAGGTTCAAATCCTCTCGCCCCGACCAGTGGTAAGGAGAACGTTGCGGGATCGCCCCGACCACAGGAATGCGGACTGCGGAATTCGTGGGACGATCCGACGGGCGAACAGCCGAACCACCGAACGACCGAACTGCCGAACAGTTCTTGCGCCTGTAGCTCAGCCCGGATAGAGCAACGGCCTCCGAAGCCGTGTGTCGGGTGTTCAAATCACCTCAGGCGCGCCAATCGATTTTTGATTGGTGATTTGTGATTGAGGATTTGGCCGGACCGAAGCTCAGGGTACTCCGTGAAATCAAGAATCCTCAATCACCAATCACAAATGGGTGATGGTGAGCGTAGCTCAAATGGTCAGAGCACTGGACTGTGGCTCCAGGGGTTGAGGGTTCGAGTCCCTCCGTTCACCCCAGGTAGGATTTTCGATTGGTGATTTCCGATTGAGGATTGCGCCGGACCCTGTTACGTGTGGTGGCCCGGAAAATCGAAAATCCTCAATCACCAATGAACAGAGGGGCGCCCGTAGCTCAGTCGGATAGAGCGGCTGGCTTCGAACCAGCAGGTCGGGAGTTCAATCCTCTCCGGGCGCGCCACGTACGAATGCGGAATGCGGATTTTGGAATGCGGAATGGCAATACCCGGACGGCGGATTCTCACATTCCGCATTCGCCATTCCGAATTCCACATTGGAACGGGCGCCTGTAGCTCAGTGGATAGAGCAGCTGCCTTCTAAGCAGCGGGTCGGGCGTTCGAGTCGCCCCAGGCGCACCTCGCGATTTTCGATTGGTGATTTGGGATTGTCGATTGGGCCGATCCAGATGCTTCCAGAGCGGCGGAAAATCGAAAATCGTCAATCCTAAATCCCAAATCGGAAAGGAACGGGCCGCTAGCTCAGTTGGTAGAGCAGCTGACTCTTAATCAGCGGGTCGCAGGTTCGAGTCCTGCGCGGCCCACCATCCCCTCCCCTACGGGGAATGGAAGACGGACCACCGACAACCGACAACGGACAACGGACCAGGGACCATACACGGACGGCGAGAGTGGCGGAATGGCAGACGCGTCCCGTTTAGGGCGGGATGGGGTGACCCATGGGGGTTCAAGTCCCCCCTCTCGCACCACCCGGATGGGGCGCGCTGGAGACGACGCGAGCACGCATGAAAGTCACCGTTGAAGAGTTGAGCCCTAGCCGGCGGGCGCTTCTCGTCGAACTGCCTCTCGATCAGGTCGCAGCCACGATGGAGACGACCCTGCGGGAATGGCGGCGGCGGCTGCAGCTTCCCGGCTTCCGCAAGGGCAAAGTTCCCCCCGAAATCATCCAGCGGCGATTCCAGTCCGATCTCAAGGAAGAGGTGCTCCGGGAGTTGATCCCGGAATCGTACCGCCAGGCCCTGGCCCAGACGGATCTGACGCCGGTGGGCCAACCGCGGGTGGAGGACGTTCACTTCCACGACGGGGAGCCGCTGCGGTATCGTGCCGTGGTGGAGGTGAAGCCGCCCGTCGAGGTGCGGGATTACCGGGGCGTTCCCCTGGAGCGCAAGCCCGTCCAGGTCTCGGACGAGGAGGTGGAGCGGGCCCTGGAGCACCTGCGGGAAGACGCCGCCGAGTACGTCCCCATGGAAGGCTGGCCGGCCATGCGGGACGACCTGGTGATCCTGGACCACGAGGGGACCCTCCACGAGAAGCCGTTCAAGGGCGGGAGCGGGAAGAACCAGACCCTCATCCTGGGACACGGGGGGTCCCTCCCGGGTTTCGAGGAGCAGATCTCCGGTATGCAGAAGGGGGACACCAAGCAGTTCCGCCTGGTCTTCCCCGAGGAGTACCCGCGCAAGGACCTGGCAGGGCGCACGGCCCAGTTCACGGTGAAGATGAAGGAGGTCAAGAAGCGGCGAGTGCCGGAGCTCAACGACGAGTTCGCCCGCACGGTGGGTGACGTGGAGTCTCTGGCGGCCCTCCGAGACAAGCTGCTCCAGCGGCTCACCGAGCGCAAGGGCCAGGAGCAGGTTGCAGAGCTGAAGCGCATGCTCCTGGAGAAGCTGGCCGCCGCCCACGAGGTGGAACTGCCCGAGACGTTAGTGGAGGCCGAGGCCGCCTCCTTCCTTCAGGACCTGGTGGCCACGGTGCGGGCGACGGGCGGCCGGGTCCGGGGCTTGCCCGAAAGTGCCGAGGAGCTGCGGGCGAAGGCCCTGGAGATGGCGCGGCGGCGCGTCAAGGAAACGCTGCTCTTGGAGGCGGTGGCGCATCAAGAGGGCCTGGCGGTGAGCGAGGCCGACATCGACGCCGAGATCGAGGCCATGGCCGCCGCCTACCGACAGGAGCCCGGGTCGATCCGACGGGCCCTGGAGGACCCCGCCCGACGGGCGGGAATGACGGCGCGGATGCTCGAGCGGAAGGCCCTGGACTTTGTGTTCCAGCAGGCGAAGATCACGGAGGGCTATAACCTTATTACGCCCGCCTAGGCGGCAGGCGCGGGTGGATTCCGCCCGTGTCACCGCGGGAGGCGGGCCACACGATGTGTCGGCCATCGCCGGGGGCGGGGCGGCATCGGGCACGGGAGGCAGCATGTACCTCATTCCCATGGTGGTGGAGCAGACGAGCCGGGGCGAGCGAGCCTACGACATCTTCTCTCGCCTGCTGAAGGACCGGATCATCTTCATCGGCATGCCCATCGACGACGCCGGGGCGAACCTGGTCATCGCCCAGCTCCTGTTCCTGGAGGCGGAGGAACCCGAGAAAGACATCCACCTGTACATCAACTCCCCGGGGGGGTCGGTCACGGCCAGCCTGGCCATCTACGACACCATGCAGTTCGTGAAGCCGGCCATCGAGACCATCTGCATGGGGCAGGCGACCAGCGGTGCCGCCCTCCTGCTGGCGGCCGGCTCCAAGGGCAAGCGGATGGCGCTGCCGCACTCCCGGATCATGATCCACCAGCCCTACGGCGGTGTCCAGGGACAGGCGGTGGACATCCAGATCCAGGCGAGAGAGATCCTGCGGATGCGTGAGGAGCTGAACCGGATCATCGCTCACCATACCGGGCAGCCGCTGGAACGGGTGGAGAAGGACAGCGATCGCGACTTCTTCATGTCGCCGGACGAGGCGAAGGATTACGGGCTGGTGGACGAGGTGATCCACTATCGGGATTTGGCCAAACAGGTTCCCGGGCTCCCCACCACCACACCGACCACGGTCCCCGCCACGTCCTAGGGCGGCCTCCCGGGGCGGGGGGATCGGCCCCGTCCAGACCGGGGGGGGATCCGGGGCATCACGACGGAGAGGTACAGATGGCCAAAGCGGTCAAGGGTGGCAGCAAGCTGCAATGCTCGTTCTGCGGGAAGAGCCAAGATGACGTGCGCAAGCTGATCGCCGGACCCACGGTCTACATCTGCGACGAGTGCATCGAGCTCTGCAATGACATCATCGCCGAGGAGTGGGAGGAGGAGAAGTCGAAAGGCCTGAGCCAGCTTCCCAAGCCGGCGGAGATCAAGGCCATCCTCGACCAGTACGTGGTGGGGCAGGAGCGGGGCAAAAAGACCCTGTCGGTTGCCGTCCACAACCACTACAAGCGGATCAACGCCAAGCAGAGCTTCGACGATGTCGAGCTGACCAAGTCCAACATCCTCCTGATCGGTCCCACCGGTTGCGGGAAAACCCTGCTGGCCCAGACGCTGGCCAAGATCCTGGACGTGCCCTTCACCATCGCCGACGCCACGACCCTGACCGAGGCGGGCTACGTGGGGGAGGACGTCGAGAACATCATCCTCCGCCTCCTCCAGCTGGCGGATTACGACGTGGACCGGGCAGAGCGGGGGATCATCTACATCGACGAGATTGACAAGATCGCCCGGAAATCGGAGAACCCCTCCATCACCCGGGATGTCTCGGGCGAGGGGGTCCAGCAGGCCCTCTTGAAGATCCTGGAGGGGACCGTGGCCAACGTCCCGCCGCAGGGCGGGCGCAAGCACCCGCAGCAGGAATACCTGCAGGTGGATACCACCAACATCCTGTTCGTCTGCGGGGGGGCCTTCGTGGGGCTGGACAAGATCATCCAGGCCCGGGTGGGGGAGACGCGGGTCGGCTTCGGCGCCGAGATCCAGGGTCGGCGAGAGCGGCGGGTGAGCGACCTGCTCAATCAGCTCCAGCCGGAGGATCTCCTGCGCTACGGCCTCATCCCGGAACTGGTGGGGCGACTGCCTGTGGTGGCCGTCCTTCACGAGCTGGACGAGAAGCTCATGGTCCGCATCCTGAAGGAGCCGAAGAACGCGCTGCTGCGTCAATACCAGAAGTTCTTCGACTTCGAGCACGTGAAGCTCACCTTCACCGAGGACGCGATAGCGGCCGTGGCCGAGGAGGCCGCCAAGCGGGGAACCGGGGCCCGGGGCCTGCGCGCCATTCTCGAAGATATCATGCTCGACATCATGTATGAGCTCCCCTCCCAGTCGGGGATCAGCGAATGCATCATCAACCGGGACGTGGTGATCGAGCGCAAGCATCCCATCATCCTCTACAAGAAAAAGGCGGAGTCCGCCTGACCGCGTCGCCCGTCCCCCCAATCCCCGCGGGGATCTCCCCCGACATTCACGCGGATACCGGGCCGGCGAGGCGGCGCCGCGATTCGCACCCCGGAGGGCATCGTCCCATGCCACCCCTGACGCCCGAGAGGGGATCCGAGAGGGCAAGACAGGGTCGCCTGGCCCCGCTGTGGCGGGCCGGCCTGCTCCTCCTCGCCCTCGGCACCCCGCTGTCGGGATGCGGCATCTACGAGTACGTGTATGGCCGGCCGCCGCAGCGGGAGACCCAGCGGACCGACCAGGACCTCCTGCGATCGGCCGAGGCCCAATTGCAGCGCCACCGATACGAGGAGGCGCGCAAGGACCTCCAACGGCTCATGAACCAGTACCCGGAGAGCGACCTGTTGACCGCGGCCCGCCTCGCCTCGGCGAGATCGCTGTATCTGGATAAGAAATACGACGAGGCCCGGGCCGAATACCAGCGGTTCCTGGAGCTCCATCCCCAGCACGAACGGAGCGACGAGGCCCACTACTACCTGGGGATGGCGTACTTCCGGCAGGCCGACTCCCCGGACCGGGATCAAACCTTCAGCAAGAAGGCCCTGGAGCACTTCGACGTGCTCATCACCCAGATGCCGGATTCCCAATATGCGCCGGACGTCCGCGACCGACGGATGCAGGCCCGCAGGAAGCTGGCCGAGAAGGAAGTCTACATCGGCACCTTCTATTTCGATCGGGAGAATTACGCGGCCGCGGCGGGCCGGTTCAGCGCCCTGCTCGCCCAATACAGCGGCGCCGGCTTGGACGATGTGGCGCTGTACTACCTCGGAGAGTCGCTCTGGCGGCTCGAGCAGAAAGACGCGGCGCGCGCCGCATTCCAGCGGGTGGTCCAGGACCACTCCCAGTCCGAGTGGGCGCCCCCATCCGCCCAGCGGTTAGGGGTGACCTTGGTGCGGACCGGTCCACCGAAGCCGAAAGGCCCCGGCCCCGTCGACCACCTGTGGCAGGGCCTGAGAGAGACGTGGGAGGAGCTGGCGGATACCGTGAAGGGGTACCAGATCTTCCGGTAGGGGACGACGACACATGGGGAGCGAGCTCCGACAGCTCTTCCAGCAGGCCACCGCGGCCTTCGATGCGGGGAAGTACGAAGAGGCGGAGGACCTGCTGCTCCAGATCGTGGGCCGGACGCCCACCTACGCCAACGTGTTCAACATGCTGGGGTTCATTGCCAGCCAGCGCAATTCGCCGGAGAAAGCGGTGACCCTGTTCCGCCGCGCCCTCAGCCTGAACCCCACATACCACGAGGCGCGGCTGAACCTCGTCCTCACCCTCACCGACATGGGGGCGTATGACCAGGCGGCCCAGGAGGCGGTGAAGCTGGAGAACTGGGAGGCCCCCGGGGCGCCGCGGTTGAGCCTGGGCGTCCGGGGCAAGCTGGCCAACGCCCATGCCGACCTGGGCCGCAAGTACCACGAGTTGGGCATGTTCGCCGAGGCGATCACCGAGTACGACAAGGCCCTGGGCATGTGCCCCAATTTTCCGGACCTCCACATCCGCCGGGCGGCGAGCTGTCGCGAGCTGGGCAAATACGCCGAGGCCAAGGGTTCGCTGCTCAAGGCACTGGAGATCAAGCCGGACTACGTCGAGGCCCACGTCAACCTCGGCCTGATTCACCAGAAGCTGGGAAGCCTGACCGATGCGGTGAAATCGTGGGAACGCGCCCTGCAGCTCGACCCCAAACACCGGCTCGCCCGGATCTACCTGAAGCAGGCGACGGCCCCCGAGACCGCGACCGGGTGACCCGGCTCGGCTCCCGGACGCGGGCGATCCTGGCGGCCCACGGCCTGCGCCCGCGGAAGGCCCGCGGGCAGCATTTTCTGGTGGACGCGCGGGTGCGCGATGCCATCGTGGCCGCGGCGGGCGTCGGCCCCGGAGATACCGTGGTGGAGATCGGCCCCGGCACGGGTACCTTGACCGAGGCCCTGCTCCGTTGCGGGTCCAGGGTTTGTGCCGTGGAACTCGACCGGGAGCTGGCCGCCGCCCTCCCCGAAGCGCTGGGCCACTCTCCCGCCCTCACGGTGTGGGTCGCCGACGCCCTGCGATTCGACTTTGCGGCGCATCTTTTCGATCATCCTGCCCGCGGCAGGATCCGGGTGGTGGCGAACATCCCGTACTACATCACGACCCCCCTGGTCCTCCGCCTCCTGCGATGCCGGGCCCTGTTCTGCACGCTCCACCTCACGGTGCAGCGGGAGGTGGCGGAGCGGATCTGCGCCGCCCCGGGGAGCAAGACGTACGGCGCCCTGACGCTGGCGTGCCAGTACTGGGCCACCGCCCGACCGGTCCTGGCGATTTCCCGGTCGGCGTTCCACCCCGTTCCCGAGGTGGACTCGACCCTGCTCCGCTTCGATCTCCGGGACGCCCCCCCGGTCAGCGTGAGCAGTCCTGCGCGGCTCTTCCACGTGATCCGAGCAGCCTTCGGCCAGCGGCGTAAGACCCTGCGGAATGCTCTGCAGGGTGGCGGGTGGGCGATGACGGTCTTGGAGGGGGCCCTCGGCGCCTGCGGCATTGCGGGGCAGCGACGGGGGGAGACGCTGACGCTGGAGGAGTTTGCGCGGCTGAGTGAGGCCTTGCCGGAACTCGAAACTCCCGACAGCGACAACGATATCCGATAGTCCCGCCATGGCGGGATCGCTGTCCCCACCCAAAGGGTACCCGCATATCGCTGTCGAGCAGTTGATAGGAATCGCGATGGGGGACTCCCGGTTTCACACGGCGAAGGACGAGGAGATCAAGGCGGGTCAGGTCACGGATGTCTACTTCCTGCGGACGCTGGAGATCCTGAGGCGGCGGGGCATCACCAAGCGGGTCGTGGCGGAGGTGATCCTGAAGAGCTTCCCGCCGGGCTGGCACTGGGGCGTCCTGGCGGGGATCGAGGAGGCGGCCACGCTCCTCGCCGGCCTCCCGGTCACGGTCCAGGCATTCCCCGAGGGGGCGATCTTCGGCACCATGCAGCCGGTCCTGAGCATCGAGGGCCGCTACGTGGATTTCGCCCACTACGAGACAGCCCTCCTGGGTCTGCTGTGCCAGGCCTCGGGCGTGGCCACCAAGGCGGCCCGGTGCAAGAAGGCCGCGGCCGGCCGGCCCGTGGTGAGCTTCGGCGCCCGCCGGATGCATCCGGCCCTGGCCCCCATGATCGAGCGGAACGCGTTCCTGGGGGGCTGCGACGGGGTGTCGGTGGTGAAAAGCGCCGAACTCATCAAGCTGGAACCCAGCGGGACGATGCCCCACTCCCTCATCCTCATGCTGGGCGACACGGTGGAGGCGGCACGGGCCTTCCACGAGATCATCGACCGGGCGGTGCACCGGGTGGTTCTGATCGACACCTTCAGCGATGAGAAGATGGAGGCGGTGCGGGTGGCCGAGGCCCTGGGTCCGGATCTGTACGCGGTGCGCCTGGATACCCCGGCGTCGCGCCGGGGGGATCTGGTGGGCATCCTCCGGGAGGTTCGCTGGGAGCTGGACCTCCGGGGGTTCCGCCATGTCAAGCTGTTCGTGAGTGGTGGGCTGGACGAGGAGGAGATCCTCCGCCTGAACCCGGCAGCGGACGCCTACGGCGTCGGGACCTCGATCAGTAACGCGCCCGTCCTGAACTTCGCCCTGGATATCGTCGAGGTGGAGGGGAAGCCGCTGGCCAAGCGGGGGAAAATGTCCGGCCGGAAGGCGGTGTATCGGTGCGCGAGCTGCGGGCGCACCCAGGTGGTCGCAGCCGGCGCGGCATCCCCTCCCTGCTGTGGTGGCGCGGTCGCCCCGCTCTTGCAGTCGCTGGTCGAGGACGGGAAACTCGCCCGGACGCTGCCGGACGTGCACGCCATCCGGCAGCAGGTCCTGGCCCACCTCGAGACGGTCACGCTGTGACCGTCTCGAAGCAATGGAAAATTGAAAACCGACAACCGACAATGCAAAATCGAAGAGCCCAGACGAAGGACTCTGCTGTGCCGTTGGCCGGTTGTCGGTTGTCAGTTTGAAATTTGACATTGACGATGGATCCCGCGCTGGCGGCTTTGGGCGAGTTCGGCCTGATCGGCCTGATCCGGCGGCGGGTCCAGCACCGCTCGCCCGGCACGGTTCTCGGGATCGGGGATGACGCGGCCGTCCTGGCGCCGGAAGCAGAGGGGGAGCTCCTCGTCACCACCGACATGCTGCTGGAAGGGGTGCACTTTCAGCGGCGGTGGGGACGCCCCCGTGATCTCGGCCGGAAGGCCCTGGCGGTCAACGTCAGTGACATTGCCGCCATGGGGGGGCACCCCCGGCACGCCCTCCTGGGACTCGCGATCCCGGCGGACGGACCCAGCCTGGAGGAGTTGGAGGCTCTGCTGGCCGGGCTGGAAGAGGAGGCTGAGCGGTACGGGATCACCCTGGTGGGTGGCGATACCTGCTCGTCGCAGAGTGGCTTGGTCCTGGCGGTTACGCTCCTGGGAGGGCTGGCGAGAGGACGAGCGCTGCGCCGCTCGGGGGCGAGGCCGGGCGATGCCCTCTGGGTGACGGGCCGGCTGGGCGCGTCCGCCGCCGGACTGCTGGCCCTGGAGCGGGGGCTGCGGCCGGCCGCGGCCTGGCCGGCCGACGTGCCCCGGCCGGAGTGGCTCGGGGTGCGGGAAGAGGCTGCACTCCAGGCGGCGATTCAGTCCCACCTGACGCCCGTCCCTCGGCTCCGGGCGGGACAGGCCCTGGTCGGGTGTGCCACGGCCATGATTGATGTGAGCGACGGGGTGGCCTCGGACGCGGGACACCTGGCGTCGGAGAGCCGGGTGACGGTCCGCATCCTCGCCCCCCAGGTTCCCATCCATCCCGGCGCGCTCGCCATGGCGCGATGGACGAGTCGGGAGCCCCTGGACCTGGCCTTGCGAGGCGGGGAGGATTACGAGCTCTTGTTCACCGCTGCGGCCGATCCGTGCCCCATCCTGGCCGCGGCCGCACCGGATCTGCCGGTGACCAGGATCGGCGAGGTCTCCACGGGTCCCGGGGTCCCCGTCCTCCTCCACAGCGACGGGCGGGAAGAGACCCTGGCCGGGGGATTCGATCACTTCCGGAGCCCGGTCTAATCGACCCGGGTTCACGGCGACGCCCCGTCCACCGACGCGTCGGAGTGCGGGGGCGTGTCCTGCGGGAAGGAAAGGAGGGCGGCATGGGCGGGGAGCATGCCAGCGGCTGGCGCGTAAGACGCGCGCGCCTCGTGACTGCGTTGCACGGTGCGGTGACGATCCTGGCCTTCACCGAGTCCGGCCAGATGCGTCGCCTGCGCCTGCCCAAGCGGGTTCTTGTCGCATCGGTGCTGACCCTGCTGATCCTGGTGGCGGGCTCCACGCTCTCTATCCTGAGCCTGTTTCGCGAGCAGGTGGACGTGGCGCGGATCGCGTACCTGGAACGGGAGAATCAGTCCCTCACCTCGCTCTTGGAAGGGCAGGCCGAACACCTGTCCCGCCTCAAGCTGGAGGTGGCGCGACTCAAGGAGTTCGAGCAGAACCTGCGGGTGGTTTCTGGCCTGGATTCCCAGGAGACGCCCATGGTCGGCACCGGCCAGGGGCGAGGGGTCGGGAAGGAATTCCCTCGAAAGCGGTAAGAGAGCGAAACGCGATGCGCCCTGTTCCCGCCGGACCGGGGAACGCCCGCAGGGAGCCGGGGCACACGGGGTCCCCCTGACATGCGGCGCATGCGGGCCGGGAGAGCCGGCACCCCTGGACGCGCTACAGGACACCCTGGCCCGGGCGGCGCTGGCGCCCCCATCCAGGCCCTCCTGGAAGCAGAGGCGTTCAGCGGTCTCCGCGTCGTGGTGCTGGCGGCCGGGGGAATTGACCTGGATCTGTACAAGGAACGCTTCCTCCTCCGCCGGATCACCATCCGCCAGCGGGCCTGCGGCGCGTCGACGCTTCGGGCCTACCTCAAACTGGTCGGC
>Ga0326597_10002641_pt1 | contig 26551 bp, 19 predicted proteins | sample RVTome_12_FD_203789 | JGI IMG/M metagenome (GOLD analysis project Ga0326597, IMG submission 203789) | Soil microbial communities from uranium-contaminated site in the Upper Colorado River Basin, Wyoming, United States - RVT100D185 | ecosystem: Environmental > Terrestrial > Soil > Contaminated >... | reverse complement strand
CTCGGCGCCGGTGCTGATCTTCACCAGCCGGATGGCCGACGCGTGGCCGCCGTTTGCACCCTTGCCGGGGCAGCCTTCGTTTACGGACATCAACACGCACGTGAACAAGTACAAGGGCATTCCGTTTACGCCGGGGAACCCGCCGCTCGGCGGTGCCCCGGAGTGGCACACGCTGGAAAAGGGTAACGTGGTTGCCGACTACAACGTCAGCGTAGTGAACAAGAAGGTGGGGTTCCTGGACATCGGCGTGGCCGTCGACGGGTACAAGGGGATTCCGTACAAGGAGCAAGGTCCGTGCAACCCGGGCACCGGTGTGGACAACTGCGGGAACACGTGCAATACGGCACCGTGACCGACTGAAAAGTCGGTCGCACAGGGAATCATGCCGGAAGGTCGGTCGCACAGGGGATCATGCTGGAAGGTCGGTCCCGCGGGGAATCATGCGGCGCGTCAGGGCGCCGTGACCGCGGACGTTCGCCCGAGCGGCACCCTACCATCGCCGCGGGCTACGGCCCGGTGAGGGCGGGGGCGAGGTGGTGGGCGTAGTCGTCGGTGTCGATGTCGCCGTCGTTGTCGAAGTCCTGGTTGAGGCAGCAGGGGTCGGGGTAGGTGGCGGGGTCGCAGGGCGGGGAGGGACATGGCCCGGTGAAACAGCCGAGGAAGTCGTGGAAGCGGCGAAGGTCGGCTGAAACGGGCGGCGTCGCGACGAGGTCGACGTTGAGGGTTCCGCTGCCGGCCCGGCCCAGGCAGAGGTCGTAGGCGAGCAGTTCGCAGAACCAGTCCGTGGCGTTATCGCAACATCGGGGATCGACGCGGCATATACGTACACGGCATTCGGGCCGGTTCAGCGCGGCGCGCACGCCGTCGCTGCTGTAGCCGCCGACACTGATCAGGTATGAGCGGCCCTGGACGACGGGGAGGGCGATGTCGGACTGGGGTGCGGCGGGCTTGCGGCAGAGTGCCTCGGCGAGCGTGTCGCACTCAGGCGGCCAGGGCCAGTATCTGCAATTCGGGTCGAACGCGGCAAGTTGCGCGCGGCAGAGCCACGGCTGGCAGGGCCGTCGATCGTAATAGGGGTAGCCGGTGTAGCAGATCTCGTCCAGGGCAGTGGGCTCGTGACCGCAAGCGTCGTCGTTGCAGACGATCGGCCACATGTCGTAATGCGGGTCGGGACAACCTTCCACGGCTTCCAGGACGGCGATCTTGGTGTCGAAGTCGGCTTCGCAGACGTCGAGGCGCAGCATGGCCGTGCACGGGGGCGTGTATTCGAACCAGACGTCGCGATGCACGGGCTCGTCGCCCACAGACATCTGGCAGAGGGCGTATGGATCGATGAAGTGAGTTCCGGTGGCGGCGATGGTGGAGAAGGGGTTCGGTCCTTCCGCAAGGGTGAAGCGGTCTGCGCAGGCGTCGTTGTCGGGCGGGACGCCGCAGGACGAGGCGGGCTCGAGGGCGACATCGAGACAGAAGGCGAGGTCGCCCGCGAGAAGGTCGAGCGGGTCGTAGTCGCCGGGGATCTCGCCGGCGCGGCGCTCGTGGATGGCGAAGCCGTCGGCGGCCTCGGCGACGGTCCAGTACCACGCGCAGGCCTCGCCGCGAGGGTTGCGGATTTCGAGCCAATAGCATTGGCCGGCGAGCACGGGGACGGGTGCGTGGGTTGCCTGATAGGTGTACTCCGGGATGTCGTCGAGGAGGACGTCGCCGGTCGCGGTCGGGCCGGTCACGGTGAGCGTTCCTTGGGCCTGGGCGAAAGGCCCGGCGAGGATGGAGCCCGGGTAGCCCCCGGCATCGTCATAGTAGGCGATCTCGAAGGCGTCGGCGCCACCTGGATCGCATGGATCGCTTCCGCTGAGGTAGGTGCCGGACCAGATGACCTGCGAGACGGCGCCGTCGGCTTGGGGGGAGAAGGTGTCGGCGGCGACGTACTCGACGCCGTCGCTGGCGAGGGCGTTCCAATGGTCGCTGGGTTGGCACTGGTCGGCGGGAAGTTCCGTGGGGCCGGTGGCTTGCGTGCGAGTCAGGGCGCTACCGAGAAGTGCGGCGGCCACGACGTACGCAAAGGAGGGGGGGCCGGTTTTCATTATGGTCCACTCGCCACGCAGTCTTCGTACGACGGCCTTGGTCCCGGCGGCCGGCCCAGACCGGTGCAGAGCAACTGGGCGGGCAGCGTGTCCTTCTGCCAGCCGGGGCCGCGGATGATGATGCATTGGTAGTATTCGAAGGTCCCCTCTTCGCCGGGACAATCCGGCATCAATGGCTCGCACTTAGCGCAGCCGCCCCATGGCGGGTACTCCGAAAGCTCCTCGTTGCGATAGTGGAGGGCGTAGCCATCGGCGTCCTCCGTCCCTTCGACGTAGACGGATTGGCGTTCGGCATGGGTGTCGACGAAGGCGCGGTTGAAGGTCCAGTTTTTGCCATGCCAGCCACGGATGGCCTTGCTCGGGCCGGGGTCGACGCCTTCGCCGATCCAGAGGCAGTCGTCGATTTCGCGCCTTGCGGCCCAGGCCCAGCGGCCGATGTTCTCTTCGTAGCTGAGCGTGCGAGCGGGGTTGGGCACACGGGTAGCGGGTCGCAGGTAAGGTGAGTTGGTTGTCATCTGGCCGCCCTCGGAGCTGGCGACCATGAACACGTTGGCGGCATAACTGGTGCCGAAGTGGTCGTAGGAGGAGCGGTCGGGATTGTCGACCCAGTCGGGGCAGTGGGCTCCGCCGGGCGGTCCGTCGTCGTCGGGGCAGACGTACTTGTCCAACTGTAATTGGGTGTCCATCGTGGCGCCGGCGCGATCGAACTGGCCGTCGTAGGGGTAGAGGATGCTGCCGTGGTCCTTGAATCCGCCTGGGTAGAGGATGTCGTTGAGGGGGCGGCGTGCGGGCCCGAAGCCGGCGGCGGTTCCGTACTTGCTCCCCAGCGGCAAGCCGTAGTAGTTGGTCACGAAGGTGTCTCGGCCGATGCCGCTCTTGCCGCCCCATTCATAGGCGCCGATGAAGGCGAGGTTTTCGCTGGTCTGCATGAACTGGGCCGAGTGGACCGGGAGGGCGTGGCCGTTGGGGTCCGCGGCGCTGTAGATTGCAGTCGCTGCGCCGATGTCGCGCAGGCGGTCCAGGCAGACGGACTGCTTAGATTTGCCGCGGGCGACTTCGAGGGACGGTTCGATGATGGCGATGAGCAGCACGAGGGCCGTCGTGGCGGCGATGAGCTCGGCGAGGGTAAAGCCGGTACGGATGCGGGCCGTTTTTTGGAGATGCGGACCGTGCATATCGACCTCGGCAACGAGGCGCAGCGAAGACGGGCTGCTCTCGGGTTACGCCGATGGGGACCGTTTCCGCCGGACGCCGAAATTCAGCTTAGCGAACGAGCCAATGCATAGCAAGCAGAAAACAGAGTTGTCCGAACCTTCCAGGGGCGTTGTGGTTCGGTGATTCAACGTATTCCGGCGGGCCACCCATGCGGTCCGCCGCGTATTCTCCGGCATGCCTTCGGCGTGTCTTGGGCTACGTTCTCGCCTTCCCTGATGGGCAAAGAGGATCCTTGCCCTTCCCGCTTGCGGTGCGCTTCGTGCTGCCGCCGGGGGCATTGGTGATCGCGCGGTTAGGAGTCGCGCCGAAACAGGCTAGAGTGTTTGGTGGGGTTCAGCCGTTCTGGAGGCAATGCCAGATGCGGCGGTTGTGGAATGGGTGAGAGAGAAGTACGGAGCATTGGGGCATTCGTTGAATGAGCGATCGCGGCGTCTATGGGCGGCGACTGAAGCACCTACGCTGGGTCGCGGGAGCGTTGCGGCGGTCATGGCGGCCACCGGGATGTCCTCGGCCACGGTATGTCGCGGGCTGAAGGAGCTCGTGGGGGATTTCAAGAATGCCGGTCGGAAATGGCGGTCGCAGGGCCGGCCGGAGAAAGTCCGGGTGCATGACTTTCCTGATACCAAGGTGAAGAAGGCGATTCCCTACGGCGTCTATGACCTGACGCGCATGTTCAGGGGCGTTCGCGGCGTTCGGAATCGCGGCCCCAGGTCTTGCGACCTGGGCCACCCGCGGGTGGGAGCGCGGTGACCGCGGGGGTGCGCCGCGCGCGTCGGATACGAACCTATGTACGGCGGCGGGCAGGGTCGGTAGTGGGTGTGGCTCGGGGCCCGACGCCGGTAGGGGCGCTGGTCAGTTCGTGGAGAGCCTGCCAAGTCGCTTCGGCGCGGTCGGTGAGGCCCATGTTCTGTAAGGACAGGGCGAGGTTGGCGAGGGTGTCCTCGCGGTCGGGCTCGTGGCGGATGGCGTCGTCGAAACGCTCGACCGACTCGGCGAAGCGGCCCTGGTCGGCGTAGATCAGCCCCAGCTCATAGTGGAGCGTGGCCGACTCGGCGTCGAGTGAGAGGGCCCGGGTCAGGACTCGGATGGCGTCGTCGGTTTCGTTCACGTCGCGCAGCGCCATGCCCAGCTTGATCAGCGCCTTGAGGTAATTGGGATTGATCGCCAGGGCGTGGCGGAAGGATCGGATGGCGCCGTGCAGTTCGCCTGCGTAGCGTTGGAGTACGCCCAGGCGGTAGTGCCAATCCGCGTGGTTGGGGTGCTTGCGAAGCGCCAGTTTGAAGCGCTCGATCTGGCGCGCCACTACGCCCCGGACGTCTTCGTGAAGCGGCCCGGCGGGGTGAGCGGCGATGGCCTGCGGCGACAGGTACCGCTCGCACTGCTCGGCGGCCGTGACCTTGAGTTGGAGGCGGGCCAATTCGGAGAAGAGGAGCTGTGTATTGGGTTCGACGCCGCCGGCCATCTCGAAGCTCGCGAGGGCGTGGTCTCGCTCACCGGCGGCCATTTGGGCGACGCCGAGGCCGACATAGGCGGTGACGATCCGGTCGTTGATCTCGATCGCCCGGGCGAACGCGTCGCCGGCCTTTTGGTACCGGGCGAGGCGGAGGTTGGCGGTGCCCAGCTTGATGGCGGCCTCGAGGCAGTCAGGGTTCGTCTTGACGGCGCGGCGGAAGGCCGCCAGCGCCTCATGGAGCGACCCCAGCTTGGTGTAGAGGTCGCCGATTCGCACCAGGTGGCTCGTGGTGTCCGGGTCGCTTTGGTTGCCTTCGATTCGGCCCTTGAGGATCTCTATGGCGTCGAGTTCGCGCCCGCCGTCGATATACGCGGTGAGCAGGTCGTCCTGGATTTCCCAATTGTCGGGCTCGATGGTGAGGGCGAACTGATAGCGCTGGATGGCGTCTTCGTGCCTGCCGTCGCGCAGGTAGAGGTTGGCCAGCGTCAGGTTGGATGCCAGGTCGGCGGGGTCGCACCAGCACAGGTGTTCGTAGTGGGCGATGGCTCGCGGGACGTCGTCGAGTCGGAGGGCGATGGCGGCGAGACGTTCGTGGGCGTTGGCAAGCTGAGGGTTGGTTGCGATGCAAGCCTCGTAGGCGGTCACCGCCTCCTCGATCTCTCCGAGCTTCTCGTGGCAGAAGCCGAGGGCGAAACGGGTGGCTGCGTCATCATCGTGGTGGAGCGTCGCCTGGAGTTCCTCGATCGCCTGTCGGGTCTGTCCGAGTTCGTCGAGGGCACAGGCGAGTCCGAGGCGGGAAGGCACGTGCCTGGCGTCGAGGCAGAGGCCTTCGAGGAACTGGTCCCGGGCCCGGACAAAGTCGCGATCGGCCATTAGGCGGGCGCCAAGCCGCCGCCGGTTCTCGAGCACGTAGGGCTCGCGCTCGATGAGGCGGCGCAGCTCCTCGGTCGAATGATGGCCGTCGTCGCGGAGGATGCCGTCGCGAAAAGCGGCGCTCAATTCCCCCAGCAGTCCTCGACCCAGCAGTTCCAGCAGATAGGACATTACACCCCACGGACGGTCGCTGACGACCGGCCCCCCACATCCGGTCCGACGCGTCTGCGACGGCGAATCCGGAATGCCGTTGCGGTTCGAGCCCAGCCCCCATTACTCACTTGCGTCTCAGTACGAGCCGTTGGCCGGCGTTTGCATCGTGTGCGTCGGGCCCCGTCGCGGCGTCACGGCGCCAATGCGGCGAGGGCCTGGTGGGCCGCCCGGTACTCGCCGTTGAGGCACAGCGCCTGGCGGTAGGCGCTTCGCGCCCGGCCGAGCTCGCCCTGATCGCGGTACAGGTTGCCCAGCAGGAAGTAGACATCGGCGTACTCGGCGCCGGCGGCGATGGCCTGTTCGAGCCGGGTGGTGGCGTCCGCGGTTCGATCGGTCTGATGATAGAGCCTGCCGAGTTCGATCAACGCCTGCACGAACCTGGGATCGAGTTCGACGGCCCGCTCGTTGGAGTCGATGGCCTCGTCCTTTCGCCCGAGCCGGGCCAACACGCGGCCGCAGTGGTAGTGGAGTTCGGCGTGTTCCGGCTGGCGTTCGAGGGCGGACTCGACGGTCTTGAGCAGCATCGCGAAGAGGGTCTCGTCGACGCGGCCGACGGGTATGGACAGGAACGCGTCGACGAAGTCCGGGTCGGCCTCGATCACGCGGGAGAGTTCCTCGATCCCGTGGGCGTCGCCGGCGACGTCGCCTTCGATGGCGGCGTGGAGTCGCACGGTCATACCCTGCTGCTGAACGGCCTTGGCGGCCTGGGCCAAGAGCAGACCGATCTGCGCATCGTAGGGCCGGCGCACCTGCGCGCGGCGCAACTGGGCCAGTGAATCGACGAGGGCCCCTCGTGTTGCCAGGCACATTGCAAGGCTGACCATCGCCGCGGCGTGGTCGCGGTCGAGGTTGAGGGCCTGCGTGAATCGCAGCTCGGCCTCATCGAAGCTCTCGCGGTCGGCCAGGAGCGTTCCGAGTTGGAAATGCAGCTCAGCGCTTTCGGGGTCATGTTGCACGGCGCGACGCAGTGCCTCGTCGGCGTCGTCGACTCTACCCGCCGCCCGCAGTGCCAGGGCGTGGCGGATACGATCGACTGTGCGCGTCCGCACGGACCCGATCGCACGTCCGAGCTGGCGGGCCGCCGCGGCGGGTCTGCCCGCGCCCATCCATGCGGCTGCCAGGTACGCGGGGAGCGAGCGGTCGGTGCTGTCGTGTCGGGCGGCCCTGGCGAAGCAGCGGGCGGCCTCATCGAAGCTTCCGGCGTTGAGGAGGCACACGCCCCTGCGCACCTCGTTCCCAGCCACACAACGTCTTTGGACAAGGGCCACAAGGTCTTCCGTAGTTGGTTTGCACAACATGGTCATGTTCCGCCTGCGCCGCACCCGCACGTATATCGGTTGACCCAAGGAGGCGGCTTACCAAAACGCGGCCGGGACGAGGGAGGTTATGGGGCGGCCGTGGTTCGGGACGCCGCCGCGGCGGCTGGACAAACGCCGCGCGGGGCGCTACCTTGCCGCCAGTCGCCGGCTGTCGCCGACTCGAGCGGATTCGATGCTTCTAGACGCCCTACTCGAGGCACGACGTTCCCGGGCCGGCACGTTGGCGGTCGCGGACGCCCATCTTGCGCTCTCCTATAAGCAATTGTCCCAATTGGCGTTCGTGTTTCGGGACGTGTTCGTGTCGGAGTCGGCGTGTCCGCGGGTGGGCTTGTTGCTGCCGGCCTCGGCGGTTTTCCCGGCGGCGCTTTTCGGGTGCTTCTGGGCGGGGCGGACGGCGGTGCCGCTGAACTTCCTGCTGAGCGGTGAGGAGCTGGGGCCGATTGTGGCTGACGCCGGGCTGGACCTGGTGCTGGCGGTCAGGCACTTCGAGGCGCTTTGCGGCAGGCTGCCCGCGCGGACCGTGTTCGTCGAGGACCTGCCGCTGAAGCGCAAGGCGGCGGTGTCTTTGATCCGCCGGCTCCCCGATCCGCCCGCGGTGGCGCCGGATGACACGGCGGTGATCCTCTATACGTCCGGCACGACTGCCGAACCGAAGGGCGTCGAGCTGGCGCACAGGAATCTGCACAGCAACTGCGTCGATTCGATCGCTTCGCTCAACATCGATCGCGACCACTCTTTTCTCAACATTCTGCCGCCGTTTCATGTCTTCGGTTTGACGGCGAACGTGCTGGTGCCGGTCGCGTTGGGGGCGACGGTGCACGCGGTCCCGCGGTTCAGCCCGGTGGCGAGCGTCAAGGCCGTCGCGGAGAAGGGCATCTCGGTGATGATGGCCATTCCGAGTATGTACGGCGCGATGCTGCGAACCAAGTCGGCAAAGCGGGAGGACTTTCGCTCGATCTATCTGGCGATCAGCGGCGGCGAGCCGTTGCCCGACGGCGTTCGTAACGGGTTCGAGGAGCGCTTCGGCGTGGTGCTGCGTCAGGGCTACGGGTTGACGGAGACGTCCCCGGTGGTTTCGGCCGGGGCGGCCGAGGGCTACAAGCCGGGGACGGTCGGAAAGCCGATCCGCAATGTGGAGGTCGACATCGTCGACCCCGACGGGCACCGGCTCGGGAGGGGGCAGGACGGGGAGATCCTGGTCCGCGGCCCGAACGTGATGAAAGGTTACTACGGCAAGCCCGAACAGACCCGCGAGGTCATCGACGCAGACGGGTGGTTCCACACCGGTGATGTCGGCCGGCTGGACGAGGACGGGTTCCTATCCATCACGGGGCGGGCGAAGGAGATGCTGATCATCGGCGGAGAGAACGTGTTTCCGCGGGAGATCGAGGCTGTTCTGGAATCGCACGAGGGAGTGATCCAGGCGGCGGTGATCGGCGTGTGTGACGATACGCGCGGCGAAGCGCCGGTGGCGTTCGTGATCCCACAGGCCGGTGCCGCCGTCGACGAGGCAACGCTTCGGAACCACGCTCGGAAGGTCCTGGCGGGATACAAGGTACCCAAGCAGGTGATTATCCGGGAGGACCTGCCAACCGGCCCGACCGGCAAGATCCTCAAACGACGGCTTCCGGAGCTGTTGTAGGCCCTACTGCTCGAATCGCTCGATGGTCTCGTAGAGTGCTTCTGCGGTGGTGGCTTTGGCGACCTCGGCGCGGAACTCCTCATTCAGCCACAGGCGGCTGATTCCGGCGAGGGCCTGGATGTGCGGCCCGGTTTCGTCGGCGGGGCTGGCTACGAGCACCACGAAATCACACGGCTTCTTGTCGATGGCGTCGAATGGAATGGGCGTCTGCGGCTTGCCTATGGCCATGGTGAGGCGCCGGCACTTGTGTGACTTTCCGTGGGGGACGGCGAGGCCGTGGCCGATTCCGGTCGAGCGGGTCTGTTCCCGTGCGAGGATGGCTTGTAGGACTTCGTCACGATCGTCGATCCGGCCGTTGTCGGCCAGAAGCGTGACCAGTTCGGAAATGGCGCCGGTCTTGTCGGTGGCCTTGAGGGGCACACGAATGCACTCCGGTTTCAGGATGTTCGTGACCTTCATGAGGCGATTCCGGGGGCCTCGCGGCGTTTCGCATGGCGTTGCCGTGAACCCGTCGTCCGCGTGCAAGGCGGCACCGGGGGGCCGGGTCGGCTCGCGACGGCGGAACCGGGTCCCTTGGCGACGGAAAGGAACGGAGTGTACCAACCTGCGGCGGACGGTTGCAAGCACGCCCCGGCAACGGCTTTCGTTCTCCGGCGCGGGGATGGGGTGGACCGGCGGCCTCGTTCACGGCAGGACGGGGAGGGACACGAGGGGTCCGCTTTCGGCGCGGCGCAGCGGGCGGGGCGAGCGGCCCGACGCGAGCCATCGCTTCATCGCCCGCCATGCGATGCGGGGGTAGCTGGGCTTGTGGAAGATGAGGCTGGTGGCCAGGGCGCACTCGAAGGTGCAATGGCACCTGGTGTCGCGGATCCATTCGACGAGCTGTAGTGCCTGGGGGTTGGCGAGGAGCCTGGTCAGGTCGTAATCGTACTCCTTGAGGCTGCCGAGGCGTTGGTTGAGAATCTCGCAGGGAAGGACGTCGGCCCGCTCGTTGACGACGATCATCTTCTTCCCGGCCTTGCAGGGGACGTACATCCGGTCGTTCTCCAGCGTCCAGCGGATGATATCGCGCTGGTAGTCCATGACGGCACGGAGGAAGGAGGAGAACGGGCGGTTCTCGTGCGGATCGCGCCGGCGGCGGAGGTCCTCGACCAGCTCGACGTATTCTCCGGTGGATGCTTCCTTGGTGGCTTCGTCGGCGTTGCCGCGTACGTAGGTGACGCAGTGGTTGTCCACGTCGAAGCGGTCGGCGATGAAGTCGACGAACCCGCGGAGCTTGCCCCGGTTCAGCGCCGAGTAGCAACTGTTGATGTCCACGGTCAGGTTGTCGCAGCGCCCGCGGAGGTCGACGAGCCGCTCGATGGTGCGTTCGAGCTTGTCGAAGCTCTTGGCCCCGCGGATCGCATCGTGATCGTCGGGGTAGCCGTCGATCGAGACGGGTATCCGGAAGTTGGTTTCCGGAAACCCGGTGACGAGCCGCTTGACGGTGTCGACGGTGCGGTCGACGAGCGAGCCGTTGGTCGGGATCGTGACGTACTGGACGCGGTTGTGGTGGACGAAAAGGCCCACGACCTCGGGGATGTCGTGACGGAGGAACGGCTCGCCGCCGGTCAGGGACAACTGCACGAGGGGCCCGAGGCTTCGGGCCATCTTGTCCAGCTCCGGGAACCCGATCTCCTCCTTGTCGGGGTCCTTGATTTCCTCGAGGTAGAAGCACATCGGGCAGCGGAAGTTACAGCGGGAGGTGAGGTAGAGGATCATGTACACCGGCGTGCGCGTGGTGGCCAGGGTCCAGAGGGTGCGGGCCTGATGTCGGAGCTTGCGGATGGTCATGCCGAGCCCAGTGCGGGTTGGATGAACGGGGGCGGCCTGCGCGTCAGGAGCGTCCGGGCCACCGCCAGGTAGCCTCGGGCAGCGCCGAAAGTAATGACGAATGCAAAGATCGCCGAGGCCATAGCGCCGGCGACTGCGAACGCCGGGCCGCGTTGTTTGGCGCAGAACCGCCAGAATCCCGCGTAGCCGGACACGAACCAGGCGAGCAGGATACATGCCGATGCGTAGCCGGCGGCCGCCCAAGGCGAGGGGCCGGCGGCGGAGGCGAGGGCGGTGATCGTCGCGGCCAGGGGGAGGGCCGCCGTGGCGTATCCGAAGCCGCGGGTCATGAGGACGGTCTCGTCCTTCCTGCTGAACTGCTTGAAGAGGATCCACCAATAGACGCGGTTGTTGAAGACGAAGAGGAGCTTGCGGAGTCCCGGGAAATTGTGGGCGACGCGGAACGCGCGGGACAGGGCGATTTCCGCGTGCTTGTTGATCCGGTAGCCCAGCTCTTCGTTCTCGATGTCCACGCCCCAGGCCATTGACCGGTACCCGCCGACTCGATCGAAGAGCGTCTTGTGGATCGCGCCGCACTGGCCGCTGAAGACGTTGATGTGGTCGACGTCGTCGACGGTGTAGGCGTAGTACTTGAGATAGGCGTAGTAACGCGGGAAGAAGCCGGCGTTGATCGGCTCGGCCTCATACATGCCGCTGACGGCGCCGACGCCGGGGCGTTGCAGCGCGTGGACGGCGGCGGTGATCGTGTCGCGGCGCATCCGGGTGTCCGCGTCGACAAAGAGCAGGATGTCGCCGGTTGCGTGCCGCGCTCCCGCGTTGCGCGCCTGGGCCGGTCCGCTGTTGCGGTCGGTCGGGACGACGTTCGCGCCGAGCCGCCGGGCGATCGCCGGCGTCGCGTCGGTCGAGCCGTCGTCGGCCACGATGATCTCGACGCTGCCGGCGTACTCGGCGGCCTGAACCGAGCGCAGGCAGGCGTCGATGGTCCGCTCCGCGTTGTACGCGGGGACGATGACGCTGACGCCGGGCGGCCCGCCGCCCTGCGCCGGGTCCTGTCGGTGGTGTCCGGTCTTGCTCATAGGCTACTCGGTCTGCGCGCTGATCTCGTACGGGAACGTCCGGCAGTGGTCTTTTCGGACAGACGTGAGGACGACTGAAGTGGGGCGGGCCGCACGGCGCGGGTCCGGCGGCGGCGCCGGGCCTTGCCGATTGGAGGTTGGAGCGCTAGATTGGCGGCGGGAGCGTGGCTTGAGGGGGTTGGTGTGACGGCATGATTGCTGCGGCGGCTGCGGAACATCGGATCGTCAACCGGCTGGTCGGCGACAAGGTTCTCTCGCCGATCGCGTTGGCTGGGCTGCGGCGGGAGTCGGAGTTCAGCGGCGTGCCGTTGGTGGACCTGCTTCAGGCGAACGACGTGGTGAGCGAGTCGGACGTGGCGAAGACGTACGCCGAGATCGGCGGCCTTCGGTTTCTGGATCTGTCGCGACGGCGACCGAGCCGGGCCTGGGTGCTGACGTTGCCTGAGAACGTCGCGCGGCGAAAGACCTGCCTGGTGTTCGGCGAAGTGTCGGGGCAGCTCGTTGCCGCGGTCGCGGACCCGTTGGACGCGTCGGTCACGGCGGCGCTGTCGGAGCGTTTCCATCGTCCGATTCAGCTCGTGGTGAGCCCGCGCTATCAGATCCTCGAGGCGATCGAGGAGGTCTACGGCACGGCCCGGGCCGAGGGGGCGCGGGCGACGCGGCGCGCGCCGATCGCCGCGGCGGTGGTCAGCGAGACCACCACGGGCCTGAACGTCCCGGAGCAGTTCGACAGCATTATCGACGAGGCGGTGGATCGGCGGGCGAGCGACATTCACTTCGAGGCGGAGGAGGACCGTTTCCGGGTGCGTCTGCGGATCGACGGGCGGCTGCTGGAGGCGCGGGCGTTCCCGCCGGAGGCGGCGGCGGCGATGATCTCGCGGGTCAAGGTGCTCTGCAACCTGGACATCACCGAACGTCGCCGGCCGCAGGACGGGCGTTTCACGCAACGGAGCTTCGATCAACAGATCGACGTTCGCGTTGCGGTCATCCCTACGGTGCGCGGCGAGCGAGTGACGCTGCGCCTGTTGTCACAGGATCGAACGCGGTTGACGCTGGAAACGCTGGGCATGGGGACCGAGCTGCGGCAAGCGTTCGAGCGGCTGATCAATCGTCCATACGGGATCGTCCTGCTTACCGGCCCGACCGGTAGCGGAAAGACGACCACGCTTTACGCCGCGTTGCAATGCATCAACAGCGTGGACAAGCACATCATCACCGTGGAGGACCCGGTGGAGTACCACATCGGCGGGGTGAACCAGGTGCCGATCAACGCGGAGCACGGCGTCGGCTTCGCGAAGTCGCTGCGGAGCATCCTGCGGCATGATCCGGACGTGATCATGGTCGGCGAGATCCGCGACGAGGAGACGGCGCACCTGGCCCTGGAGGCGTCGCTCACCGGGCATCTCGTCTTCGCGACGCTGCACACCAACACCGCGGTCGGGGCGGTAACGCGGCTGCTCGACATGGGGTGTGAGCCGTATCTGGTGTCGAGCGCGATCATCGGCGTGATGGCCCAGCGGCTGGTCCGTAAAATCTGCGCCAACTGCAAACGTGGTTACGAGGCGAACGAAGTCGAGCGCGAGATCCTCGGCGTTCCGCGCGACCGGGTGGCGGCCAGGATCTATCGAGGGGCGGGCTGTTCGCGGTGCCTGCGGACGGGGTACCACGACCGCGTGGGCGTGTTCGAGTTCGTCGCGTTCGACCCGGGCCTGGCCAAACTGGTGATGAGGAAACGCCCGACCGAGGAGTTGCAGAAGTACTCCGTCGAGCACGGGGCCATCACGTTGCGTGACGACGCGCTGACGAAGGTCCGCGACGGACTGACCACCGTGGAAGAGGCGCTGCGGGTGACGCAGCAGAGTGAGTAGCCTATCGGTCGAAGGACGCACGCCTCAGGGCGCCGGGTCTCGGTACATCTCGAAGAGGCTCTGCTCGCGTTGAAGCTCCTGCTTGAAGTCGGCCAGCAGGGCGATCAGGTCCTTTTTCCTGATTTCGAGCGCGCGGAACGCGGCCTTGCCGGATCCGAGCAGATCCTTGCCCACGGAGGGCAGAAGTTTGCACGAGCAGATCTTGTTTGCGACTTCGACGCAGCGGACGAGGTCCGCGTCGGGCTCGCGGTAGTTGGCCGACATGTGGTGGAAGCGGATCGCGGCACGGATGACCGGTGGGAACCGCCACTTGTCGGCGACGCGGTGACCGAGCGTGGTATGATCGAACCCCAGCCACTGTTGCTCGGCGTCGGTGAGTCGCCGTCCGGCCCGGATGCTCTGGATCACGCGCTGAAACAACGGATGGACGTGCTGGTCTTCCAGGATGATGCCCATGTCATGAAGCAGCCCGGCGAGAAACGCGGTTTCGAACTGCGGGATTTGGAGTTTCGTCGCGACCAGCCGCGCACAGACCGCGACGGCCACCATGTGCTGCCACAAGCGGCGCCGTGAATAGGGGCCGACCGTTTCGTCCTGCACGAACACCTGCGAGACCGAGGCGGTGACCGCCAGGTCGCGCAGCTTCTGCATGCCGAGGTAGGCGATCGCCTGCTGAATCGTGGTAAGCCGCGACCGAAGCGCGTATTGTGCGGAGTTGACGCGGCGAAGCACGCGGACGGCCAGGGCCGGATCGCTCGAAACCACCTGCGTCAGCCGCCCGGCGCTGGCATTGGGGTCCTCGAAGGCCTCGAGGACGGCGGCGAGAACGTCGGGCAGCGTCGAAATCTCGCCGATGCGGTCGACCAAACCGTCAAGCGACGGTGGCCGCTTCGGCACTGCGCTTGGCGTCGTTTTCGACATATCCGTCCTGCCCACTCCGAAAGACCCGGATCGGGATTCCGGAACCACCCCTGGGGAGCGCGTTGGTAGACCGCTTCTTTGATCGGTGAGCGTTACGCATCGAGTCCAGCTACGGCCGGCCGGGACTGCGAAGCCGTGGGCTTATCGCTTGCTGTTACCCACATTTTAGCGGTCGTGCGTGAAGATGTCCCGGCGGGACACGCTGAAAATAGCCCAGCCATTCATGGCTGGGGGAGGCGAATGCCTTCAAACCGAGTCCCGAAGGGACGGTTGAGCGCTTCAGTCGTCCCTCCGGGACTCGGGATGTAGTACGATCCGTTTTCCCAGCGTTGAAACGCTGGGCTATTGTCGAGCGTCCCTAACGGGACGCTATCAAAGATGTGGGTAACAGCAAGGCTTATCGGGCCGGGCAGCCGGGCGTGACGATCAATTCCGTCGGTGGGACATGGCGATGAGGCATTGGGCCAGGTCCGACTTTCCGGCATTGCGGGCGACGGTCCTGGCCAGCGACGACTGTAGCGTCGCAGCCTGCGGCGCGGTCGCCCCGGGGACCGCCGTCACCTCGGCCGGAGGGGTCCCGGCGGTCAGGGTCACGCCGGCATGAAGCGCATAGCCCGCGGTGAAGGCGATCAGAACACTGGCTGCGTAGCGGACAATGGCGGCGAGCCGGACCGGCCGTGAAGTGCGCGGTGGTGCGTCGGCTTCTTCGAGGATGAGCCGGTTGGCGTCGCGGCGGAGGACGACGCGTTTCGGGCCCGGAAGACCACGCATCGACGTGATCACCCTGGCCAGACTCGCGCAGCTGCTCCGGCAGCCGGCGCACGCCGCCAAGTGGTCATCGAAGGCGGGACGGTCGTGCGATGACAGCTCATCCCCGAGTGCGTCGGCCATCAGCGTCTGGAATTCGCTGCAATTCATGGTAGCACCTCGTCGGCCCAGCGGCGCCGCAGTCGATCGCGGACGCCGGCCAGGGCGCGTAAGTAGTGCGTTTTGACGGTGGGGACGGCCAGGTCCATCTCCTCTGCGATCTGCGAAAACGTGAGTTCGTCGTAGACCTTGGCAATCAGGACCGCGCGCTGGGCCTCGGACAGACGTTCGAGGGATGCGGCAATGTCCAGGCGCAGCTCGGACGCATCGAGCGGCTCGACCAAATGGGGCGACAGGGACCCGGCCGTGTCGATCCGTGCGGGGCCGGCCTCCGCGGATCGCCCGCGGATCAAATCGATCGCCCGGTTGAGCGTGACTCGTCGGAGCCAGCCACGCGGCTTGTCGGGCCGGTCGGCGGCACACTGTTGGGACCATTTCAGGAACACGTCCTGAACGACATCCAGGGCGTCGTGATGACGCCCCAGAAGGCGGTAGGCCCATCCGTAGACCTGGTTCGCGTAGTCCTGGAAGGTCTGGTCGGTCATGTCACCATCGCGCCGATGAAAGCGGCGTCGCTACCGCCGTTCATTCTCGTCACTGCCGGTGTCCCTGGCGGGGGCGTCGCGATCAACTCGCGAGACGGCGAGCATCTCGAAGCTTCGATCGCGGAACGCCGTTCCGTCAAACTGCCACGTCAGGTGAGTGATTCTATCGTTCCGGTCCGTGTGTTCCTTCTCCGCGTTGTGGGCCACGATGGTGCCGGGCATCTCCACGTCGATCTCGAAGCCGTTGCCGCCGAGTTTCTTCGTGTTCTCGTAATATCGTGACTCGCGGTCCAAGGCGTGCTCGAAGCAGGCGAACTGGGCACGGGACAGGCCCGAATCGACGAGCGATTGAACGTACGTGTCGTATCCCTGCTCGAGGATCGCGTTCACCTCCTGCTCGAAGCACTGGTCCTGAGCGTCTTTGTCGAGGGGTTCGCAGGCGTCGAGCACGGCGGAGAAGTGGTCGAACTCGTTTTCGTACAGAGAGAGCATGGCCCGGCGGGCGAGCAGGCCGGTCTCGGGCTTCAGCCCCGCGCCACAAGCGTTGAGCGCTTGGTCGGTAAACTCGATCTGTTTGAAGGCCTCGGCCGCGGCGAGGGCCTGGACGATCTGCTCCTTCTCGTCGCGGGTCAGCTCCTCGACCTTCTTCTCGCCGAGCTTCTTCACCTGGTCGTCGACGAAGGTGTCGTACCAGTGCTGCACGTAGGCCCAGCGGCGGGGGGTGTAGACGCGACGGAAGGTGTAATAGGTTCCGTCCGCTCGGTCATCGATCGTCAGCGTGGTGGGGAATTGCAGCGCCAGGTCGGCATCGCGGTCGCCGGGCGAGGCGAGGTTCTGCGGGAGCGGCTCGTCGGGCGCGAAGGTCCGGTCAGCCTCGATGGTGTAGCGTTTCTCGTCCGGTTTGTCCTCTTTTTCGACACGTCGGGCGAGGCTCCATCCGTCGTCGGCGGACGGCAGGGCGTCGAAGCCTTCGAAGTTCTCTGACGGGCTCTCGTATTCGAGCTGCATGCGTACGCGACCGTCGCGCATCACGGTGATCCGCTCCTTGCGGAACGGGCAGCCCGCGACCAGAGTCAGGGCCAGGGTGCCGAGGAGCGTCAGCATTACGGTACGGTGAGTCATCATTGCCGGGGCCTCCTTTCGGGCGGAATGATCCGTTCTCCACCAGAATGGACGGTCCACCACGGCCGCCGGATGACAGGCATTTTGGCACGGGACCATCGCCGGTCTGAGGACTCTGGCGTCGAGGACCACGATCAGGTCCGTATTTCACAGGACCGACGATGGCCGGTGGGGTGAAACTCGGCCGCGGCGTAGCGAGATGGACGCCCACCGATATGATGTGATGCACGTGGCGACGCTGAATCGGCCGTTCGCCATTCCGTTTACGAACGACGGCAACGTGTGCGCCTGCGGAAGGGAGTCCGGCTTCGGAATGAGTGACAACGGATTCGTTCACCTTCACGTCCATACGCACTACAGCCTGCTTGACGGCCTGACCCGGATCGATGCGCTTGTGAACCGGGCCAGGGAATTCGGCATGCCCGCAGTGGCGATTACCGACCACGGCAACCTGTTCGGGGCGATCGAGTTCTACACCAAGGCGTTGAAGGCGGGTATCAAGCCGATCATCGGGCTGGAAGCCTATATGGCGCGCGGCGATCGGCGGGTGAAGGAAGGCGCCGGGGGGAAGGAGAGCTACCACCAGCTTCTGCTGGCGGCCAACCTGGAGGGCTACCACAACCTGATGCGGCTCGCGACGATCGCGTACACGGAAGGTTTTTACCGCAAGCCGCGGATCGACAAGGCCGTGTTGCGGGAGTATTCCGCAGGGCTCATCTGCACCAGTTCATGCCTGAGCGGGGAGGTGCCGCACGCGCTGGTCACGCGAGACCGGGCCGAGGCGGAGGAGTTGGCCAAGACCTACCTGGAGATCTTCGGCCCGGATCGGTTCTTCATCGAGATACAGGATCACGGCCTCGACACGCAGAAGACGATCAACCCCGAGCTGGTGGACATGGCGCGGCGGCTGGGCGTGGGGGTAATCGCGACCAACGACGTTCATTACCTCGACGCGGATGATGTCGAGGCGCATGACGTGCTCTGTTGCATCAACACCGGCAAGCTGCTCACGGACGAGGACCGCTTTCGTTTCGACACCGACCAGTTCTACTTCAAGAGCCCGCAGGAGATGGGGGAACTCTTCGCCGCGTTTCCCGACGCCATCCGCACCACGTCGCACGTGGCGGATCTGTGCAACCTGGAACTGGACCTGACGCAACGGTTCTCACCGGTGTACAAGGTTCCCGCGGATGTGACGGACGACTCCGGGCGGGCGATCGACGACGCCGCGTTTCTGCGGCAACTGGTGTATCGAGGCGCCGAGGAGCGATACGGCGAGATCTCGGACGCGCTGCGTGAACGGATCGACTACGAGCTAGATGTCATCATCAGCAAGGGGTTCTCCAGCTACTTCCTGATCGTCTGGGATTGCGTCGATTTCGCGCGTCGCAACGGGATTCCGGTCAGCGCCCGGGGCAGCGGATGTAGTTCGGTGGTGTCGTATGCACTTCGCATCAGCTTGCCGGACCCGATTCGCTACGGCCTGTACTTCGAGCGGTTCCTGGATCCGGACCGGGACGAGATGCCGGATATCGATCTGGACATTTGTCAAAATGGGCGATCGCAAGTCATAGATTACGTTCGGCAGAAATACGGACACGTTGCGCAGATCATTACGTTCAACACGCTAAAAGCTAAAGCGGTGGTCAAGGACGTTGCGCGGGTTATGGGCGTTGGATTCGAGGAAGCCAACAAGCTGACGAAGCTGATCCCTAACCAGCTTCACATTACTTTGGAAAAAGCGCTGGAGCAGGAACCGGAACTGAAGAAACGCTATCTCGCCGACGAGCAGGTAAAACGCATCGTCGATACCGGTCGCCGGCTCGAGGGGGTTGCCCGGAATGCCGGCGTACACGCCGCCGGGGTGGTGGTCGCGGACCAACCGCTCGTGAGTCTTCTTCCGCTTTGCACGACCGCGGGACAGGAGGCGGTGATCACACAATACGACGGCCCGACGGTCGAGCGGGTCGGGCTCTTGAAGATGGACTTCCTGGGGCTTCGCACGCTGACTACGCTGGAACGGGCGCGGCAGTTGGCGGAGCGATCGAGCGGCCGGACGATCGACCTCGAACAGGTCGACCTCGCCGACGTCGCGGTGTACGCCATGTTCGCGCGCGGCGACACGAAGGGCGTGTTTCAGTTCGAATCGGGGGGCATGCGCGACGTGATCATGCGCATGAAACCGAACCGCATCGAGGATTTGATCGCCGCGAACGCGCTGTTTCGTCCCGGCCCGATGGAGTACATCCCGGAGTACATCGCCCGCAAGCACGGGGGACGCTGGACGACGCCGCATCCGATCATGTCCGAGTGTCTGGAAGAGACGTACGGCATCATGGTCTACCAGGAGCAGGTGTCTCGGGTGGTGAACCGGCTGGGGAACATCCCCCTCAAGGCCGCGTTCCGGCTGGCGAAGGCGATCAGCAAGAAAAAGACGGCGATGATCGAGTCGATGCGGGCGCCGTTTCTGGAAGGGGCCTCCGCCAACGGAGTGCGGCGGGACGTCGGTGAGAAGGTCTTCGAGGACATCCTCAAGTTCGGTGGTTACGCGTTCAACAAGGCGCACTCGACCGGTTACGCGCTCTTGGCGTACCAGACGGCTTGGATGAAGACGTACTACCCGGTCGAGTTCATGGCGGCGCTCATGACGTTCGAGATGTCGAGCACGGACAAAGTGGCGGAGTACCGCGACGAGTGCCGGGAAATGGGCATCGCGGTGGAACCGCCGAACATCAACGCGTCGGAATATGAGTTTGCGGTGGGGGCGTGCGCGGACTCACACGGGTCGGCGGGCGGTTCAGGTGACGAGTCGCAAGGCGCGGGCCGGGGCGGCTCGATCCGATTCGGTCTGGGGGCGATCAAGGGCGTGGGACCGAAGGCCGTGGCCGGGATCGTCGAGGCGCGGGAGCGCAGCCGTCCGTTCCGTGATCTACTCGACTTCTGCGAACGAGTGGACCTGGCGGCGGTCAACCGCGGGGCGATCGAGGCGCTGATCTGCGCCGGTGCGTTCGACGCGACGGGCGGCATGAGAAAGGCGCTGTTCGAGGGTTTGGATCGGTGTATCGCCGTTGGGCAGGATTTGCAGCGTGACCGGCGCAGCGGGCAGATGGCCTTGTTCGGGGGCGCCGTGGACCCAACCCCTTCTATACCGCCCCCGGTGCTGACGAGCGCCGAGTGGTCGGAGGCCGAGATGCTGTCCCGCGAGAAGGCCGTGCTCGGCTTCTACATTACGAAACACCCCCTGACGAACTGTGAGGAGCTATTGGCGGCCTGCGCGACGGCAACGACCGTCGACCTGGGGCGCCACTCGGAGGGGGCTTGCGTGGTGCTGGGCGGTATGGTCACGGGACTCAGGACCGTCAAGACCAGGACCGGGCGTAACGCCGGTCAGATGATGGGGCTGGTGACGATCGAGGACCTCCAGGGCAAGGTCGAAGCGGTTCTTTTCCCCGGTGAGCTCGCGAAGTTCCGGCCGCTCCTGGTTCCGGACAAAGTGGTTTTCGTGGAGGGCGAAGTGGACCGCAAGCGCGAAGAGCCGTCACTTCGGGTCTCGAAGATCGTTGCCGAGGAGGATGCGGCGCGGGAACTGGCGAAGGCGCTGTTGGTCGACCTGGGGGAGGACACGTCGGTTTCGGATCTCGTCGACCTGCTCCAGGCCCATCGGGGTAGCTGTCCGGTCTATCTCCATGTTCCGGCCGAGGACGGGTTCGTGGCCCAGATCGCTTGTCATCCCGGTTTGCTCGTAAGCTGCGAGCCGGCTTTGCTCTCCGCCCTCGCCGAGATGCTCGGGGCGTCGGCGGTGTGCGTGCTCGGCCCGGCTCAGCGCCCGATCCCTTGCCTGCCGGGCGTCGGGCGGTCGGGCTTGTGGGAGCGACGGCCTCATGGAACGAACCGCGTTGTCGGGCCGGCTCTCGAGCCGGCGCGAGCATGACCGCGCCACGCTGCTTGCGCGGCCTGCGGCGGCTCCGGCCGGCTGAGATCGGCGGTAGTCGGCGTCAGCTCACCATGAAACTGGTCACAAGGTTCCCGAGCCGCAGCAGGATCAACGACGGCCCGGCGAGGCGGTGCCACCTGCTGCGCTTGCCGCGGACGTTACGGATTCCACTGGCGATCTGCCCGAAGTAGAGCAGAATCACCGCAACGCTGATGGCGATGTGAACCACCATGAGCGGGCTCATATGGGCCTCTGCGGTCGCTATAGCGTCGCGGTCGATCTCGATGTACGCGACGATGGCCATGTCCACGACGAACGCCGTGACCATCAGGGGCACGTGGACGCGCGGACGGCGGCGGTAGGCGTAGCCGACAAGCAGCGCCACGCAGGCGAGGATGCTGAACAGTTTGAGCCAGGTCATGCGGGCGAATCTCCCAAGAAGCAGCGTGGTGAGATCAGTCCGGCCTGCCGCGAGGCGGCGGAACGTCAACCTCGACCCGTGCGTCGGCCGCGCCGCCGGCACCCGCGAAGGCCACCACGCGAGTCATATCGTCTCCGCCTGGGGCGGGGCCGCCAGCCGGAGTGCCCGAAGCAATGCGCCGGGGATCGGCAGAGTCGATCAGCGGTACGTGACAGCCGTGAACAGCGCCGATTGCAGCGGCAAGCGCCGATGGTCCGGCGGCGGCCAGGTTATGGCCGATCCATGCAGGCACGAACACGGCTCCTCGTGGTCCGACTTCACATACAGACCACAGTGCGCCGGTGGCGCCGGTGGCGGCTGCGTCGCGCCCGAGCCTACCGGCGCGGGACGACACAATCCTGGCCAGGGTCCCCGCGGCGCGCGCCGCGGCCCGGCTCTCTCGTTCTAGCGCAAACCAACACGCCCCCTCGCTCCACGGCGCCCCGGACGAGCCGAGAGCCGACGCAACCTCTGCGGTAAGTTCGTCCGTGCCGCCGGCCAGTACCAGATCCGCCTGGTTCGCGGCCAGCAGCGCAACGGCCTCGTGGATGGCCGCGAGTCCGGCGGCCGGGCCGGCCAGCGTGAGATTCACGCCGCGGAGGTTGAAGGCCCGCGCCATGGCGCCGGCGATGTGGTTTCCGACCGTCTGGGGGAAGTTGATCGGGCTGACGAAGCGCGCCGATTGCTCGCGAACCTCCGTCGCGAATCGCATCATTCCGAGCTGCCCGGCCAGGGCACATCCGAGCACGAGGCCGATGCGTTCCGGCGGAACGTCGGTCGGGGCGGCTGCGCTCGATGCCTCCTTCTGGTGGTGCGTGATGCCGGCCTCCTCCAACGCGAGACGGACTCCCACGGCGGTGAGATGGGCGCCCTTGTTGTGTGCGACTTCGGTCGCCCCCGGGCAAGCGGCCGCCAACAGCGCGTCGGGCACGGGCAGAAAACCCGATGCCGACCGGTCGCGCGAGGCCGCCTCCGCCGCGGCGAGCACGTGCGCAATCCTCCCCGCGGCATGCGGTGTGACCCACCCGCAGCCGGTAATGACGACCGGGTCATGTCTGGTGGCCGCGGACTCGTCCATCTCTCATTTCCCACCGAGCTTTTAGTCGAGGGGGCGGTCGATGGAAAGCGGCTCGAAGGGCGCGAACGGACTTCGGCCGCTGGCCCGTACGCCGGTTCGTCGGTATCCTGGCTCGCGGTGCGGTCGGTACCCAGGTGTTGATTACAATTCACGCGGAGGCGCAGGCATGACGACTTTTCGGAACGCCCGATTGATCGGTGTCGTCGGGTTCGCGGCGGCGTGTGGCTGTACGGCCCGCAACGTCGACTTCTCGTCGATCCAGCGGCCTGATCGCTCGGACAGGCTGGCGGCCTACGACGTCTTCGTGGGCTCGTGGACGTGGGAGGCGGAGATGCTCAACGCCGCGGAGCCGGACCGTCATTGGTCGGGCACGGCGGAGTGGGAATGGGCGCTGGATCAACGCTGCCTGCGGGGCAGACTGATGGCGCAGAGCGGCGGCCGGAACTTCGAGGCGGAGGGAATCTGGAGCTGGCATCCCCGCAAGCGGACGTACATGTGGTGGATGTTCAACAACTGGGGCTACCCGCAATCGGGGACGGCGCGCTACGACGAATCCACGGCGACCTGGACGATGAAGTACCGCAGCGTGGGCCTGGACGGTACGGCCAGTTACGGCCGCTACATCATGAAGGTCGTCGATAACAACACGCTCGAATGGCGCAACGAAGAGTGGGCCGACGCGCTGCACCTGGTCAAGAAGATGGAGATGCAGGGCAGCTATCGCCGGCAGCCGTAAGCGGGTCGCCGGCGGACCTGGCGGATCGGTCTGAACCGTGGGCGTGTCCGCGGGATTCCCGGTCTTTCACGGCGTTTTTTCGCACCACGATCGCGGCGCCGGCACGACGATACCTCGTTGTGACCCCGGCGTTTGACTGCGCGCACACGGGCGGACTAGACTCGGCTGCGGGCGGCGTCGCGCGCTGCTTATCGGATGGTTCAGGGGCGCGGTCGCGGCGGGGCGCTTCTTTGCGCGTTTACGGCCGAGCACCGATCATGTCGCCGGCCGCGGCATTGGGGCCGCGAAACGTCGCTTCGAGCCGTCGGCCCGGACTCCCGGCGACGGCGTCTGGAGCGGCTCGGGGCGGGCAGCGGCGGGCGACGAAACGGACTGCCATGGCCCGGCCGACGCGACCCCGGGTGCGGCGCCTGCAAAACAGCAATCGGAAGTACACCATGAGGAAACACACGCGGCTGGTTGGACTCTTGTTCCTGGCAGGCGTCTCGGCCCTGGCGGGCTGTAGACGGGCGAGCGAGCCGTCGGCACTGCTCGGCGGGCAGAACGTGCTGCTGATTACGCTGGACACGACACGCGCCGACCGGATCGGTTGTTACGGCAACGAGAATGCCGTTACACCGGCGATGGACTCGCTCGCGGAGCGCGGCATCCTCTTCGAGCGTGCGTATTCCCAGGTTCCGCTGACGACGCCGTCGCACTGCTCGTTGCTGACCGGGCGCTACCCGCGTGAGCATGGAGTGCGTTCCAACGGGCACACCGCTCTTCCGGAGGCCTTTCCGACGCTTGCCACGATCTTCCGGGAAAAGGGCTATGCCACGGGGGCGTTCGTGGCCGCGTTCGTACTGGACCACGGCTTCGGGCTGGCCCGCGGGTTCGACGTCTACAACGACGACATGGGGGACAAGATCTTCCGCGAGCAGCGGCTGGAGATGGAGCTTCCGGGGGACGTGGTCACGGATCGGGCACTGGCGTGGCTCGAGGAGACGAAGGACCGGCCGTTCTTCGGCTGGGTCCACTACTACGATCCGCACGCCCCGTTTGAGCCTCCCCCCGAGTTCGCCGCCGCGGCGGCGAACCCTTACGACGGCGAGATCAATTTCATGGACTCGCAGATCAAGCGGCTGCTCGACTGGCTGGATGCCAACGAGTTGACAGCGCGTACATTCATCGTGGTGGTCGGGGACCACGGCGAGGCCTTCGGCGAGCACGGTGAACGCGGACATGGGATTTTCCTGTACGGTCCGAGCATCCACGTGCCGCTGATTCTGGCGCACCCGCGGCTGCCGTCTTCGGGACGGCGGAACGCCGTCGTCGGCGTGATCGACGTGTTTCCCACGCTCCTGGACCTGTACGGCTACGAGCATCCCGAGGGGCTTCTTGCGGAGTCGTTTGCGCCGCTGTTGGGCGGTGACGATGCCGCGCCGAGGGCGAGTTACGCCGAGACCCTGTACGGGTGGGAGCAGTTCGGCTGGGCGGAGGTGCGGAGTCTGACCCTCGCCCGATGGAAGTACATCTCGACGGCCAGGCCGGAGCTGTATGACCTCGAGGCCGATGCGCGGGAGAAGAACAACTTGATCGACGCCCAGCCGGAGATCGCGGCGGATATGCTCGCGCTTCTCAAGCAGCGCTACTCCAGGATGGTCCCGGGGCAGGCGACGGCGGTGGCCCTCGACGAGGCGCAGCGGCGCGGCCTCGAATCGCTGGGGTACATCGCCAGCGCAGCCCCGCCGGAAATCGACGAGTTCCTCACCCCGGGGCTCCCAGACCCGAAGGACCGCCTCGATGAACGCGAGCGGATTCGTCAAGCCCGGGTGATGGCGGGCAACGGCAAGCACGAGGACGCGACGAAGATCTACGAGGAGGTGCTGGCAAACTCGCCGAACGCCTCCGGTGTTCATCATTCTCTGGCGGGCTGCTACATGGCGATGGGCCGCATGCAGGACGCGCGGCGATCACTGGAAAGGACGATCGAGCTGTCCCCGACGAATTGGGTGGCTCTGAGCGGACTGGGGAACGTCCTCGTCGCCCTCCGCGAGTTCGAGGGCGCCGTCAAGGTGCTCCGGGCCGCGGAAGCCCTCAGCCCCGACGATCCGCAGATTCAGGGCAAGCTCGGCGTGGCGCTGAACGAGCTCGGATATACGACGGAAGCGCTGGAGCATCTCAAGCGTGGGGTTGCGACCGCCTATCCCGAGTCGGCAGCCGTGTACGAGGAAGCCGGAACGGCGCTGCGTGATCGTGGGATGCTGCCGGAGGCGGTCAAGCTGTACACCCAGGCGTTCGGGCGGAAACCCGACGATGGCCAGCGGCAGTACGCCCTCGGCGATGCGCTGATCCGTGTAGACCAGGTGGACAAGGCCCTGCCGTTCATCGAGCAGGCGCTCGAGGCGGACCCGGAACTGGCGCCCAGGCTGATCCAGTCCGGGCGCGAACGAGCGGGGGCCGGCGCAGTCACCGAGGGGAAGCGATATCTTCAGGTTGCCGCGCGGTTCGAGACGCTCAGGGGCCCGGCCAACTACCTGCTGGGTGAGTTGGCGGTCAAAGAGGGGGACAATGCGGCTGCGGTCAAGCACTTCGAAATCGCCACCGAGATGCAACCGGGGAACGAACAGGCGGTCGGTGCGTTGTCGAAGATCCACTTTGCCAATGGTGACGTCGCCGACGCCATCCGGGTGATGGACCGAGCGGTCGAGGCCTCGCCGGACAGCGTCCTTTTGTTGATGAGCCTGGCCCAGGTATTGTCGACGGCCCGCGACGAAGCCCGCCGCGACGGCGCGCGGGCCCTGGAGCTCGCGAACCGGGCGGTTGAGCTTTCTGAACGGAAGAACCCGGCTGCGCTACTCACGCTCGCCAGTGCGGTCGCCGAGACGGGAGATTTCACGCGAGCCGTCGCCACGGCAGAGGAGGCCCTGGAACTGCTTGGGAACGAACCAAAAGAACAGGCACTTGCGAGGGTGATCCGGGCGCAGGCGACAGATTTTCGGGCCGGACGACCCTATCGGAACCCGCAATTCTAGCATCGGATTCGACCAGAGACGAATGTTTCCTGTTTTACGGTAATCCGTGTCACAGGACCGGCATGTTCTCGGACCTGCGGTCGGGTGCGGCAAATCTAGTCCTCATATCTTCCACTTTTCCGTTGAAATGGGTTGGGCCAGCGGTTATATTGGCCGCCGGTGTGTGCTGCGTCTCAGCGTTGCGGAGGGCATCCACTAAGCGCGCGGCGCTTCATCACGGTCACGACGTGTGGCCAGCGGAGGGAACGGATTGTCGGAGGGCGACAGAACGCCGGCGGGCGAAGCCGTGGTTTGCGGACGG
>Ga0326597_10002640_pt1 | contig 26559 bp, 28 predicted proteins | sample RVTome_12_FD_203789 | JGI IMG/M metagenome (GOLD analysis project Ga0326597, IMG submission 203789) | Soil microbial communities from uranium-contaminated site in the Upper Colorado River Basin, Wyoming, United States - RVT100D185 | ecosystem: Environmental > Terrestrial > Soil > Contaminated >... | reverse complement strand
TGATCCAGGACCGGGTTCCCGCCCCCCGCAACGAAGCCTGAGGTGAGGACCATCGACGGGCGTTTGGGAAACGCAGCGGATACCGTCGACGGGCGATTCACTCGTTCTTCCCGATCACCTCGCCTTCGCCCTTGCTTCTCCAAGAATGTAGAAACCCGCAATGGCAACCAGAACCAGCGCCACGCCGAATACCTGCGCCGCTGGAATATCCCAGGCAAAGATCGTGGGAGTCCCGCGAAAGTATTCGACGGAAAACCGCGCCACTCCATAGCCCGCGAGATACGTCAGGAACGCAAAGCCCGCGGTCCGGTATTTTCTTCCCGCATGCCAGACGAGAAGAAAAACCAGAAAATAAGCCGCCATCTCGTAGATCTCCACGGGATGCAGGGGGACGTTCAGGGGAGCCATGGCACGGGGATCGGTATAGGTGATCGCCCAGGCAACATCCGTCGGTTTGCCGGAGCTGTCCCCGTTCAACAGGCAGGCCAATATTCCCGCCGCCTGTCCGAGGGCGACACCCGGAGCCAGGACGTCGGCGAACCGCCAAAACGACAGCCTTTTCTTGCGGCAGTACCACATCGCAGTTACGAGACCGCCAAGAAGCGCACCGATGATGCCTATGCCCCCATGCCAGATTGCCACGATCTCCCACGGGTTCTCCAGGAAATAGGCCGGCTTGGAGAACGAAACAAAGTAGATTCTCGCGCCGATGATCCCGCCGAGAAGCGCGTAGAACGCGAAATCCTGGACGAGCCCAGGATCGAGCCCCTGTCTTTTCGCTTCCTTCGTGCTCAGCCAGAGGCCCAGGAAAAAGGACAGGGCAACGATGATGCCGTAAGAACGAAGTTCAAAAGTTCCTAGCTGGACGAGAACCGGATACATGCAATTGTCTCCTTGCCTTTTGTGACATCCGTTGCCTACTGCAAAACCGGCTCCGGGAATGCGTCGGAAGACGATGATGGAAATGCGGATTCACACTCCAGGGGGCTCGCGGTCCCACACCGCGGATTGGCATCCGTATTGTCTTGCTTGCGACGCTGGTGCAGGCAGAGTGTGCCAAACCGCGGTCGTGGACATGCGTGTCGAGGCGCGGGCGGTAGTGCGTGCCGCAGTAGGGACACATCGCCTCGTCTTGATTGACGACGTCGAGGAACACACGCGGGTGCAGGGCCCATAGCGGCATCGAGGCGCGCGGGCAGACCGCGGGAAGATCGTCTGCGGAAAGCTCGATGACGCCCGCAGGCTCTGCGATCCGCACCCTCTCGCCGGCGCTGCTCTCCGGCAGGAAGCTGCGTCTGTAAAGGTCAGCATCCAGCATGGTAAAAGCCCTTTCCAAGTGACCATTTAAACGGTCACGAGAATGGCAAGGCCCATGACTACGACGCCGCTGCCGAGCGCGAGCCGCACCCACTCCTTGTGGTGCAGATTCCAGCGCGCCAGGCGATTGAGCGCCGCGCGCGAGGACGCGGCGATCAGGATGACGATCAGCGGCAGAACGAAGACGACGTTGTACAGTACGAGATAGGCGTAGCCGTGGAGCGCCGTGTCCTGCAGCGCAAGCAGGCTCAGCACGCCGAGGTATACCGCGCCGCTGCACGGTACTGTGCACAGCCCGATCAGGACTCCGCCGGCGATCAGCGCCGGGAGCGTCGCCCGTTTCGCCATCGTGCGCGCGATGGCACCGACCCGCGCGGGAGCCCGCAGGCGCCAGCCGGACTCGGGCAGAAAATAGTCTTTGAGCATCCACAGCCCGAACAGGATCGCCAGCAGCGCACCGAACCGCGCCGGGATGTGCTGCCGCGTGAAGAAGTCCATTGAGGCGAGCAGTCCTACCCCGAGCGCAAGGTAGGTGAAGAAGATGGAGCCGATATAGATGCCACCCAGGCCCAGCATTCGGCCGCGCAGGCGTGTCGCGTTGTACTCGCCCACCGGCAGCGTGCTTGTCAGTGCCGTAATGAACAGCAGGAGCACGGTGAACGCGCACGGGTTGATGCCGTCGATGACGCCCGCAACGAGCACCGTCGCGAGCGTGACTTGCGGCAGGTAGATCTTCATCGCCTCCGCCGGCGCGTTCGGATGCCACAGACCGGTCAGCGCGAGCGCGCCGAGCGCAATCGTGCTCAGAAAAGCGACGACGGTGATGGTACGAGGGTGCAGATTCAAGCGTCATCCCACAACGACCAGCCGGCCCGACATGGTGGGGTTGGCGCGCCCCCCACAGCAGATATCACAGTAAAAGGTGTAGGTGCCGGGCCTGTCGGGCGTGAAAGTCTTGTAGCTCGAGCCTTCCGGCGGTGCGATGATGCTGACGCCGAGTTCATCGACCGCCCACTGGTGCTTGCCGCCGCCGTCGGTGTGGTGTGAATTGTCCAGACTCCTCAAGCGCACGGTGACCGGCTCGCCGGCCCTGACACGCACTACTTTCTGACTGAACCCACCCATGTCGGCGCTGATGTCGATCACGTTGCCAGCCATCGCCGGCAATTCGGGTTTCCAGAAAGCATCGAACAAAAGGTAGCCGGCCGCGCCGAGAACCAGCGCGCTGACCACGGCAAACGTCGCGGCGCGCTTGCGCCGCCGCATCTGCGCACGTTCCTTACGGGTTGGTTTCTCCACGACAAATTCTCCTCCGAGCACGGTTAGCAGCAGCCCCCCCGGCCATGTCGATGCGAGGACGCGGCGCGTTCCGCGGCCGACCCCGCCTTTTCGTTGACCGGCGGGAGCGGCGCATCCATGCCCTGCGCCTTGGCGTCCCCGGCGGCACCACCGTGCCCCGCACCGTGAGCGCCGCATCCGCCCATCAAGCCGCCGTGCCGGCTGCGCGAGAGCAGCCACACCAGGCCGATGCCCACCACCACCCAGATCCAGTTTTGCGATAGCCATTCCATGACGAGTCTCCTCGAAAATCAGCCCCGATCGGGGCGGTTGAAAACAGGCTGCAGAGCGAGCTTCATCTCTGCGCCCTCCAATCCGGTCTGCGAGGGTTCCGCAGCGCGCGAAAGAGCGCCCAGCGAGATGCGCTTCAAACGCAGGCTGTTGGTCAGCACGAAGACGCTGGAGAGCCCCATCGCCGCCCCTGCCAGCACCGGATTGAGGAGCCAGCCCGTGGAGGGATACAGCACGCCCGCAGCCAACGGAATCAGGGCCACGTTGTAAAAGAATGCCCAGAACAGATTCATCCGGATCGTGCGCAAGGTCTTGCGCGCCACGGCAAGGGCCGCGGGAATGCTTTGCGCCTCGCTGTTCATGATCGTGACATCAGCGGTCTCGATGGCGACATCGGTGCCGCTGCCCATCGCTAGCCCCACGTCCGCCTGCGCGAGCGCCGGCGCGTCGTTGATGCCATCGCCGACGAACGCCGTTCTGCCCACCCGCTGCTGGATCTCGGCGATGGCCTGCGCCTTGCCTTGAGGCAACACCTCGGCGAGCACGTGGTCGATGCCGAGCTGCCGCGCGATCGCCTGCGCGGTGCGGCGGTTGTCGCCGGTGATCATGGCCACCTGCATACCCATCGCGTGCAGCTGCGCGATCGCTTCTCGCGCGCCGGGCTTGATCGGGTCGGACACGGCCAGCGCCGCGGCGAGCCGGCCGTCCACTGCGGCATAAAGCGGGGTCTTGCCTTCATCGGCCAGGCGCCGCGCCACATCGGAAAAAGGCCCGACGTCGAGGCCGAGCTGCGTCATGTAACGATCCGCGCCGACGTGGATCTTCCGGTCCTCCACGTTCGCCTCGACACCGTAGCCGGGAACGGCTGCGAAATCTTTCGCTTCGGGCATATCGAGGCCTTGCTCGCGCGCAGCCTTGGCGATAGCCTGCGCCACCGGATGCTCGCTCGGGGCTTCCGCCGCGGCGATCAAGGTGCGGACTTCGTTTTCATCGAAGCCCTCGACGACGGCGAGATCCGTCAGTTCCGGCCGGCCGTAGGTGAGCGTGCCGGTCTTGTCCAGGACGACCGCTTTCACCCGGCTCAGGGTCTCGAGGGCCTCGCCCCGGCGGAACAGCACACCGAGCTCCGCCGCGCGGCCCGTGCCTACCATGACCGCCGCGGGAGTGGCGAGTCCCATCGCACAGGGACAGGCGATAACCAGCACCGCGACCGCGTTCACCAAGGCGAACGTGAGGGCCGGCGCCGGACCGAAGGCGAGCCAGACTCCCGCCGTGAACGCCGCGATGACGAGAACGATGGGCGTGAACACCGCGACCACCCGGTCGGCAAGCGACTGGATGGGAAGCTTGGCGCTTTGCGCACCTTGCACGAGCCGGATGATCTGCGCGAGCACGGTGTCGGCACCGACCGCTTCGGCTTTGAACCGGAACGCGCCGTTCTGGTTGATGGTTGCGCCGATGACCTTGTCACCGGGCTGTTTCGCGACCGGAACGGGCTCCCCGGTAATCATCGACTCGTCTACATAGCTCGCTCCCGTCGTGACCGTGCCGTCGACGGGGATTTTTTCGCCCGGACGCACCGACACGAGGTCTCCGGGGCGCACCGCTTCGATCGGGATTTCCTCTTCCTCACTCCCCCTGAGCACGCGGGCGGTGCGTGCTTTGAGGCCGAGCAGCTTGCGGATCGCATTGCTCGCCCGGCCTTTGGCCACGGCTTCGAGAAACTTGCCGAGAAACACGAGCGTGATCACGACGGCCGCCGCTTCGAAATAGGTGTGGCGCGCATTTTCGGGAAGGAGGTACGGCGCGAAGGTCACAACGAGGCTGTAAAGATAAGCAGCTCCGGTTCCGGTCATCACCAGGCTGTTCATGTCCGGGCTCAAGTGCCGGTAGGCTTTCCATCCGGAAACAAAGAAGCGTCTTCCCGGCCAGATCATCACCGGGGTGGCAAGCGCAAACAGGATAAAGTTGATGACGGGGTCCGTCAGCCCGAACGACTCCAGCCACTGGTGGAACGGCGCGTAATACATCCCCATCGCAAGTACGGCAATGGGGATGCTCAGCCCGACGCCCACGACAAGTTCGCGCCGCATCAGCGCGAGCTCGTTCTCGCGTTGCGCATCGCCGGCGGCCCCGGCAGCTCCCGCGACCTCCGCAGGCACCTCGTACCCGGCCTCGCCGACAGCCCGGCGAAATTCCGCTAGCCCGGCGCTTGCAGGAAGGTAGCGCACGCGGGCGCTTTCCGAGGCGAGGTTGACGGCCGCCTCGATCACTCCAGGCACGTTGCCCAGCACCCGTTCGACCCGCGCCGTGCAGCTTGCGCAAGTCATCCCCCGAATCGGAAACTCGATCTCGTCGACCACCGGCGCGTAACCCGCCTCTGCAATAGCCGCAGTAAGTTCACCCGGCCGGGCCACTTTTTCGTCGAAATCGACACGCGCGCTCTCCGCGGCCAGGTTGACGCGCGCGAACCCGACGCCCTGTATCTTTTTCACAGCCTTCTCAATCCTCGCGGCGCAGGCCGAGCAGGTCATGCCGCGAATACCGATTTCCAGGGTCTGCATATAGCTTCATTCCTTCCGAAGGATTACCTTCCCTACCCCCCTGGGTAGGATAGACGCGACTATACACATCTGTTTATTACATGTCAAAACAATTAGTATTGACACAACACTCTTCTTCTTCTAGCATACCCTCCCCATATGGGTAGGGTTTCGTTAAAGCCGGATTATCTTGGGAAAGGAGCTTTTTATGGCAATCACGTTGAGTATCACCGGCATGACCTGCGATCACTGCGTGCGGTCGGTGACCAAGGCGCTTCAAGCTGTGGCGGGGGTTGAGAAAGTCTCGGTAAGTCTCGACACGGGGCGCGCCGATGTCGGCGGACAAGCGAGCCCCGGGGCCTTGCTACACGCCGTCGAGGAAGAAGGATACAAAGCCCAATTGTGGGAGTCGAAATGAACGGGAACGAAGAGCACGTGCATTCCTCGCACGCGGCGGGCGGGCGCCTGTGCATGCCGGAGGCCGCGCGCAAGGTGGTCGTGCGCAGACTTGCCATCGCCAGGGGCCACCTGGAAAGCATTCTGCGTGCGTTGGAGAAGCACGACACCTATTGCGTGGACGTGCTCCGCCAGATCAAGGCGGTCCAGGGTGCGCTGGAAAAGGCCGGTCAGATCACTCTCGAGAGCCATCTGCGCGCGCATGTGGCAACCGCTGCGGAGCGTGGCGACACGGAAACGATCGTGGAAGAGTTGATGGACGCGCTACGCTATCGATAAAGGTGCGGGATCGAAATTTATTGGAATGCCAACCGGATAAGTAATTGAAGGCGGCAGACATGCTTTGCTGCGCAGGCCTCATCGGAGGTATGGTGGTGGGTCAATACTTGGGTGGACCGTGGATGTTTGTTGCGCCAGCCGCAGGATTTGGGATTGGTCTGCTTGGAGATATGAAGTTAATGAAAGGGCATCACGGCGCTCACCACGCTATAGGGTCTCCCGAGATAGAAGAAGCGGACCCGGTTCGCGGAGTGGAGAAGGAGGAGAACAGCGCTCGGCAGCAAGTAGGGCCTATGGGCAAGACGTAGGCATCACCCACAGGAGAAATCGGTATGCAAACCCAGACGCAAATCAATCAAATCCATCCCGCAGTCGCGCGGGAAGTGGCATCGCGGCAATATCAGGTATTGCGCAACACGTATCTGTTGCTCGCGCTGACGATGGTGCCCACGGTAATCGGCGCGATGATTGGCATTAACACTGCCGGCGTCATCACCCAGAATCCGATCATGAGCTTTTTCGTGATGCTCGGCGCGGTGATCGGTCTCCAATACGCCATTGCCGCCAAGCGTAACAGCGGTTGGGGGATCGTTTTCCTGCTCGGCATGACATTCCTGCTCGGCTGGTTCCTTGGTCCCCTGCTGAGCTTTGCGCTGGCGCTCAAGAATGGCCCGCAGCCGATCGGCTTGGCGGCCGGCGGCACGGGCATTGTGCTGCTTGTCATGGGCGGTATTGCAACGAGCACCCGCAGGGATTTCAGCTTCATGGGCAAGTTCCTGTTCGTCGGGATGATCGTTCTTTTGCTGGCGATCGTCGCCAACATGTTCCTCCAGATACCGGCACTCGCGCTGACGATCTCGGCGTTGGTGGTTGTGGTATTTTCGTTGTTTCTGCTCCATGACTTGAGCCGCATCGTCAACGGCGGCGAGACCAACTACATCATGGCGACGACCGGCGTCTATATCAGCCTGTTCAACGTCTTCGCCAATCTGCTGCAGTTGCTGATGGCGCTGAGCGGGGAGCGCAATTAACCCGCGCAAGGAGATCGATATGAGGTCCAGCAAGAGTCTCGCGCTGGTGATCCAGAAGCGAGGGAACCCGTGGCTGTTTCACTTGATCTAAATCAAACGCGCGAGCCGAACAGGGCATAGAGTCGCGCCATGGCCATGACGATCAAGAGCGTCAGTAGCGCACCACGGACCGGGACGCCGGGCGGCGCACTTCGATTCGGGCGTGCGGCGTTGGTGGCGGGCTGGGTCGTGTTTGCGCTCGCCACGACACTGTCTACCTGCATCCAAGCAATCGCCGCACCGGTCAGCGCTCGCGTGCAAAACGTTACCGAAGCGCTCGCAGACACGCCTATGGGTGTTCCTAATGAACGCTCGGATGGCGGCTCCGAGCCGCCATGCCATCATCGTGCCGGCGCGGTGTCATGGAATACCAATGTTGTTTTGGCATTGACAACGAATTATCCGCCTTCAGGTTGGGTTGCGATTGAAGCGCTTGCCACGCCATTTCCGGTCGGGTTAACCCGTTCCCCGAGTCTCGCGCAACGCGCGACACCCCCGCCTCCGCGCCGTCTGTACTTGCGCACCCTGCACCTTCTGATTTAACCCCTTCTTCTTAGCTCGGCGCTCATGTTTGAGCGCACCAGCCCTCACGGGAAGGCTGGTTCCTCGCCGAGCATCTGGCTCGCTCGCACCCGCGATGTGGTGCGTAGGCGCACCCCACAATTTGTAATCCAGTGACGTTCCGAGCGTGGGATGCAATGGATATGTGTAATGCAAGGTGGATCAAAAGGAAATTGCTCGTGAAAGTTCGAGGCGTCGTTCGATTACCGCCATGCCGTCGTCACCGCGAAACCGCCGCAGTGATCACACCCGAGCCAGATTCAAATCAAGGAGAACATCGTGAAAGACAGGTTTTTATCGCCGCGGCTGATCAAGGCGGGATTGACGGCCATCGTCATCATGATTGTGAGTGCGAGCCCCGCCATCGCCGCGGATTACTACAAGACCGCTGGCAACGTTGCGGTTTACCTGGGCGTGCTGCCGGCGGAAATGGTGCAGGGTCATTCCCCAGAACACCCCGAGGGCAAGATGCACGGCGGCCATCGCAACGACAGCCGCGAGGCGTCAGACCAACCACGCAAGGGACAAAACGAATGAACCCATCGGAACCCTCGGCCTACGGCCTGTGGTCGCTGGTCATCATCAACTCGCTCGTTTTTATCATCTTCGCATTCAGCTTCGCGAAGCCACGGACTTCGCGCGACTGGCGCTCGTTCGGCGCGTTCTCCGCGTTTCTGGTAGCGCTGTTCACGGAGATGTACGGATTTCCGCTGACGATCTATCTGCTCTCCGGCTGGCTCACGAGCAAATTCATGGGCGTGGACTTTCTCGCGCACGATTTCGGACACCTGCTCGAGGTCATGTTCGGCTGGCGCTCCAACCCCCATCTCGGGCCGTTTCATCTGCTACGGCGGGAGGAGCGTGAGGTCGCGGCCGAGTTCGGGGAGAGGTACTTGCGCTATACAAAAGGAACGCCCGCGTTTTTTCCGCGGCTGGGCGGTCTGTTGACGCGAACCCAGGGTAACTGAACGGGCCGCAATGCCTTCAAGGAGCGCGTTATGACAGCACCCGCGAAAGACCCGCGACCGAAGGAAGGACACGAAGTGCGCCGAACGACACATATGGAGAACTACAATGAGCCAGTTTGACCGCAGGAAGTTCCTGATCACCGGCGCCGCGGTATTAGGGGCTTCCGGGATTGCCGCAGGGGTCGCGTGGTGGTACCGCGCGCGGCGCATGCCGCCCACCGCAATGAACGCCGGCGCTCATACGGCGGGCGAGTTTCCCAACCCGCTGCGCGTTCCCGGTTCGAGCGGCGTGCTCGGCGTGCTGGATGTTTCCGCGCCGCTCACCATCACCGCGAAGTCCGTGCAGCATGCCATTCTCGAGGGCAAGTCTGCGCCATTGCTCGCCTACCAGGTCGAACAGGACGGCAACACCTGGGTGAATCCGGTGTTCCGGGTACGCACGGGCGGGTCGTTCCGCGCCAAGCTGCAGAATGCGCTGGACGAGAACACCATCACCCATTGGCACGGCCTCAAGGTGGACGCGCGGAACGACGCCCATCCGGTCTACGAGATCGGCGCCGGTGCTGTCTACGACTATGAGTTCCCGGTCTCGAACCGCGCCGGGACTTATTGGTATCACCCGCATCCCCACAAGCGCACGTCGAAGCAGGCGTACCTCGGCCTGGCGAGCTTTTTCATCGTGGAGGACGACGAGGAGCTGGCGCTGCAGAAAACGCTCGATCTGAAGCTCGGCGTGACCGACATCCCGCTCGTGATCCAGGACAAGAAGTTCGACGCGCAGGGACGCTTGGTGTATACGCCGGGCGATGAGGAGGAAGTGAATGGTTATCTCGGCGACACCGTGCTCGTGAACCTCACGCCGCGGCCGTATTTGAACGCAGCGGCGCGCATTTACCGTTTGCGCATCCTGAACGGCTCCAACGCCCGCATCTATCGCCTGGCTTTCACGCAGGGTGGCTCCCAGCTCGCATACTTCGTGATTGGCACCGATGGCGGACTGCTCGACCGGCCCCACCCCGTGAAGGAAGCGCTTCTTTCACCGGGTGAACGGCTCGACGTTCTGCTCGACTTGAGCGGCGCAAGCGTCGGCGACGCCGTGACGCTGCAAAGCCTCGCCTTCGACCCGATGCACGCCGAGGGCGGCATGCCAGGCATGGCGATGGGCGCGGGCGCGATGGACCAAAAAGGCGAAGCGCCCTCCCCGCATGCGGGAATGGCGATGGGCGGCCAGGCGGAAACAGCGCCCGCCCCAGGGGCCGCGCCCCATGGCGCCATACTCCCCGACGGTGCCGCGATCGATCTGCTGCGCATCAATGTAACGAGCAAGACGGCCTACGAGCCGCGCGTGCCGGCGGCGCTGTCCGCGCTGCCGCCGGCCAAAGCCGCGGACGCCAAGCCGCGCGAGTTCCTGCTCGACCTCAAGGACGGCCGCTGGCGCATCAACGGCGAGACGTTTGAAATGAAAGAGACTCCGGTGACGGTGCAGCGCGGCGCCAGAGAAGTCTGGGAGATCCGCAACGACAAGGCGAGCATGCCGCACCCGATGCATCTGCACGGCGTGCCGTTCCGCGTGCTCTCGCGCAGCGGCAGCCCGCAACAGTTACAACCGGGCGTCGTGAGCGAGCAAGGCCTGACCGCGACCGATCTGGGATGGAAGGACACCGTTCTGGTGTGGCCGGGTGAAACGGTGCGATTGGCGGTAGATTTCTCCCACCCCTATCCCGGCGACCAGGTCTATCTGTTCCACTGCCACAACCTCGAGCACGAGGACCAGGGCATGATGATCAACATCAAGGTGCAAGCATGATAAAACGATTCTGGTTGCTGCTGGCGCAGGCGGTCACCGTTGGCGTCGGATTGATGCTTGCTTTTGCCGTGCTCGGACCCGAACGGCAAACCGCAACGCGCGGGCCGATCGTGGTGCGCGAGGAGGCGCCCACCGCCCCGATTCCGAGCGCGCCGGGCACGGAAAGCTACCGCGAGGCCGTAGTGAAAGCGACGCCCTCGGTGGTCAATATTTACACCGCAAAAGCCGTCCGATCTCCCCTGGCTAACGATCCACTCTTCCGCTTTTTCTACGGCGAGCAGCAGCCGCAGCAGGCGACCAGCCTGGGCTCGGGCGTCATCATCTCTGATCAGGGCTACATCCTGACCAACAATCACGTCGTCGCGGAAGCCGACGAAATCGCCGTTGCGATTGGCAGCGACAGCGTCGCGCCGGCGAAAATCGTCGGCACCGACCCGGAGACCGATCTCGCGGTGCTCAAAGTCAGCGCCTCCGGCCTGCGCCCGATCACGTTCGGAAAATCTAACGCGCTGCAGGTCGGGGACATCGTGCTGGCGATCGGCAACCCGTTCGGCGTGGGACAGACCGTGACCCAGGGCATCGTCAGCGCGACGGGACGCAACCGGCTCGGGATCAACACCTTCGAAAATTTCATCCAGACCGACGCCGCAATCAACCCCGGCAACTCGGGCGGCGCCTTGATCATGGGCGTGCAACGCGCAGGTCCGGCGGAACGCGCAGGCATTCGCCCGGGCGACATCATCGTCGCTGTCAACGGCAAGCCCGTATCTGACCCGGGAGACCTGATCAATGAAACGGCCGCGCTCGCGCCGGGCACGCGCGGGGACTTCAATGTGGTGCGAGACGGCAGGCCGATGTCGATCACAGTGGAGCTCGGACGGCGCCCGCCGCCCGCGCGAACCGGACAGGCCGCGCCGCATTGACCCTGGAGAAATCATGGATCATGGCGCGACGGCCAAGGAGTTGGACCATGGTATTTGACGTGAGCGGAATCAGTATCGAAGCTTGGGTTCCGCTTGCCTGGGGGATCCTGGTCGGTCTGGTCTTCTCAGCGGTGGGCGCGGGCGGCGGGGCTCTCGCTTCGGTCGGCCTGATCTCGGTGCTGGGCCTGACCGACGCGAACCTGGTCAAGCCGATGGCGCAGATGCTCACGCTTGCGTCGCCCCGCGTTGCCGTACCCAGCTATTACAGGCAGCACCGGCTCATCCTCGGCCTCGCATTATTGCTCGGAGCGGGCGGCGTGCTCGGGGCGCTTGTCGGAAGCAGTCTGTCGGTGCGGTATCTCGGTGAGCTGCGAACATTCAAACCCGTATTCGGTTTGAGGAGATTGCGATGGACATGAATACCAGCGGGATACATCATGGAACGTAAACAACAGTTTTCGATCTGGTACTTCATCGGGGTTTTCCTGATGCTGATCGCCTTCCAGAACTTCTTTGTTCGACAGCACGTGGAAACGCTCGCCTACAGCGAGTTCAAGTCGGCGTTGAAGGCGGGCAAGGTGACCGAAGTGACGGTGAACGACGCGGCTATCACGGGCAAGCTGACTCCCGACGGACTGAGGGACCTCTTGCCCCGGGAGAAAGCATCCGAATTGCAGCGCTCCGGCAAGGATCCGGGCCCGCACGTCTTCACCACGGTACGCGTCGACGACCCCTCGTTGATTCAAGACCTCGAAGCCGCCAAGGTGCGTTATTCCGGTCAACTCGAGAACAAATGGCTCGCTACGATCCTGTCGTGGGTGGTATCGGCCGTGATTTTCGTCGCACTGTGGGGATTTCTTATGAAGCGCATGGGCGCCGCCGGCGGCATGATGGAAATCGGCAAGAGCAAGGCGAAGGTCTACATGGAAAAGCAGACCGGCGTCACGTTTGCCGATGTTGCGGGCATCGACGAGGCGAAGGCCGAATTGATGGAAGTGGTCGAGTTTCTCAAGACCCCCGATCGCTACCGCCGGCTCGGCGGCAAGATTCCAAAGGGCGTGCTGCTGGTCGGCGCGCCGGGAACCGGCAAGACGCTGCTCGCCAAGGCGGTGGCGGGAGAGGCCAGCGTTCCATTCTTTTCCATGAGCGGCTCCGACTTTGTGGAGATGTTCGTGGGCGTGGGTGCCGCGCGCGTGCGGGACCTTTTCCAGCAGGCCGAAAAGATGGCACCGTGCATCATTTTCATCGACGAGCTCGATGCGCTGGGCAAGGCGCGCGGCATGAACGTGACGGGCGGGCACGACGAGCGCGAGCAGACGCTCAACCAGTTGCTGGTCGAAATGGACGGATTCGACACCAACAAAGGGGTCATCATCATGGCCGCCACCAACCGCCCCGAGATTCTCGATCCCGCGCTGCTGCGCCCGGGGCGCTTCGACCGGCAGGTCGCGCTTGACCCGCCCGATGTAAAGGGGCGCGAGCAGATCCTGCGCGTACATGTGAAGGGCGTGACGCTCGCGCCGTCGGTGGATCTCACCATACTTGCCGCCCGGACCCCGGGGTTCGCCGGCGCGGATCTCGCCAACCTGGTGAACGAAGCCGCGCTGCTCGCTGCCCGCAAGGGCAAGGAGGCGGTGGAAATGTCCGACTTCGACGAAGCTACCGACCGCATCGTCGGGGGCATCGAGAAAAAGAACCGGGTGATGATCCCGGTCGAGAAAGAGACGGTCGCCCATCACGAGGCGGGGCACGCCCTCATCGCCGAGTCGCGCGCGCACGCGGACAAGGTAAACAAGATCTCCATCATTCCGCGCGGTGTCGCCGCGCTCGGCTACACCCAGCAGCGGCCGACCGCCGACCGCTACCTCCTTCGGAAGAGCGAACTGCTCGACCGGCGCGGCGCGCTTGAGGCACTTGCGAAGCTCTTGCTGGAGAAAGAAGTCGTGGATGGCGCGAGCCTGCGCGAACTGCTGGCCCGACATCCAGCCGCTGACGCAATTCGCCCGCCAACGGCCGAAATCAAGGCAGCTTGATTTTTTTCATTTGATCCTACGGAAGGAGCATCACCATGCAAACTGAACTTTTGAAAGTAACGGGAATGAACTGCGATGGTTGCACCAGCAACGTCACGAGGGCTTTGAGGGCAATCACCGGCGTCAGTGACGTAAAAGTGTCGCTCACTGCCGGCGAGGCCACCGTCCGATTCGATGAGCGGCTCGCTTCGTCCGAGCAATTGAAGTCGGCCGTGCGGCACGCGGGCTACGGCGTGGATGACACCGAACCGGCTCACAGCCATCACGGCAAGGGTGGCTGCGGCGGCGATAACGCGCACGCATCGACGACCGCCGCGCCGGCCGCACATGGCCATCAAAGCAAGGGGGGCTGCTGCGGCTGATTTCGAGAAGACAGTCTGCACGCTGCGCATCGCTGCCGGGCGAGAGACCCGATGAACGCCATCTTTCGGAAAATATGCTCCAGAGCAAGGTCGAGCACCCTCGCCCTCGCGCTTGCTGCGGCATTCTCACTATCCGGCTTTGCCTCGGAACAGGTGGAGTTCCGCAAGACTGGTGGGGAGTTTTCCTTCTATCTTGCGGTCATGCCTGCGGAGTTCATCGCCGGGCCGCAGCCCGCTCCCGAACCGGGCGCGACACCCTATCGACCGCCGGCAGCAAAGGACACGCACCACGTCATGGTGTCGATCTTTGAATCCCGCACCGGCCGCAGGGTCACCGAGGCAGCGGTTGCCGCGCGAGTTGCGGCGCTCGGATTCTCGGGCGAGAAGAAGGCGCTCGAGCCGGCCGTCGTTGCCGGAGCTGCCGTTTTTGCCAATTCCTTCCCCATGATCGGACGCGGTCCGTTCCGGGTCGACGTGGAATTTCGCGTGCCGGGTGCTCAGCGCCGCGAGTACGCCACGTTCTATTTTACCCATCCGAGCTTTGCGCCACCGAAGCGCGAAACTCAGAAGGAGCGCAAGCCATGAAACAGCATCCGACCACCTGGCGTTCATCGGTTGACCCGGCGCCCTCGCACCGAGGCCCATTTCCGGCATTCGTGCTTCTGAGTTTCGAAGGGCCCGACGCCTACTCGCGTGCTGGTGGACTCGGCGCGCGGGTGAGCGGACTCACCTGCGCCCTGGCCGAGGAAGGCTACGAGACGCATTTGTTCTTCATCGGCTCGCCCGAGTTGCCCGGCCACGAGATCGGCTGCGACGGGAAGCTTCATCTGCATCGTTGGTGCCAGTGGATCAGCCGGTATCACACGGGCGGCGTATATGACGGGGAAGAGGGAAAGCTCAATGACTGGAACCGATCTCTGCCGGTGTGGCTGGAAGAACATCTCCTGCCGGCGCTTATCCACACGCATCGGCCGGTTGTCGTGATCGGCGAGGAGTGGCATACGAGCTGGAGCATCGTTCGCCTCAGCAGGCGCGCCCAGGAAAGCGGCTGGGGCGAGCACATGCGCTTTTTCTGGAACGCAAACAATACGTTCGGCTTCGAGCGCGTGCCCTGGCGCGAGTTGAACGAGACGGCGACGATTACGACCGTCAGCCGCTTCATGAAGCAACACATGTGGCGCGTCGGGGTCGACCCGCACGTCATCCCGAACGGAATTGCAGCGCAGTGGCTCAAGCCATGCGATCGCAAGTCGGTGAATGCGCTGAAGCGGCTCACGGTTGGGCGGCTTTTGCTCGCCAAGGTGGCGCGCTGGGATCCAGACAAGCGCTGGCTGATGGCTGTCGATGCGGTCGGCGATCTGAAAGCGCGCGGCCTGCAGCCGTTGTTCGTCGCACGGGGCGGTATCGAGGCGCACGGCAGCGAAGTCATTGCGCGCGCCCGGGCGCTGGGGCTCGAGGCGACTTTCGTCACGTGCGGCGATGCGAGCGCCGCGGCGTTGAGCCAGGCCATCGGAACGGCGCTGCCGAGCGATATCGTCTTCCTCCAGAGCGCGCTGTCGTGGCCCCAACTCCAGTGTCTCTACCGGGCGAGCGACGGGGTGCTCGCTAACAGCGGGATCGAACCGTTCGGTTTGGTCGGACTTGAAGCCATGCCTTGCGGCGGACTCAGCTTTCTCGGCGCGACGGGTGAGGACTATGCCACGCCCGGCCACGATGCCATCTCGCTCCAGACCAGTAGCCCGAACGAGCTCGTCGCGCATCTCCTTTATCTGCGTGATCACCCGGACCTGGCGACACGGTTACGACATGAGGCACGAAGAACGGCCGCGAGATTCACCTGGGGTCAGGTAATTCGCACGCATATCGCCCCAATGCTCTCATCAGCAGGACCGGCATGCGCATAGAACGACAGCGCCCGCAGGTGACACATGAATGCAGGGAATTACCTTCCGAAGGCCGGGATGCAGCGGGCAAGGACGGCGCGATCAGGGTCTGTCGTTCTATTGTTTCTTGTTTTTTATCACGTTGGATCAACAGGAGGTCTCATGATCGCGGAGGCCGCGTACTTCCTTGCAGAGCGCCGCGGTTTCGCTCCCAACAACGAGTGGGCGGACTGGTTTGAGGCAGAGGGAAGAATCGATCGATCGATCCAGACGGCGGACTCAGGTTCTCCGCATTCCAGGTAATGCAGGGCGCCGTACACCAGGTCATTCGCTGATTTGGTTGGCATGAGAAACGATATGGAGCGAACATCACTTCATCGTCGAGGCCGCCGTCTCGCTGGTCGGCGGGACGGCGGTTGACCGCAATGAAAGTAAATCCTTTGGCAGGAAAACCCGCCCCGCCGGAAATGCTGGTCGACGTGCCCAGACTTGTTACGGCCTACTACACTGACGTGCCTGATTCTTCAGTGCCGGAACAGCGGGTTGCGTTCGGCACCTCGGGCCATCGTGGCTCCGCCTTCGAACGTACTTTCAACGAATGGCATGTTCTCGCCATCAGTCAGGCTATTTGTGATTACCGCAATCGGCAGAGCATAAGCGGCCCGCTGTTCCTCGGCATCGACACGCACGCGCTGTCGGTGCCGGCTTGTGCCAGCGCGCTCGAAGTGCTGGCGGCCAACGGCGTGGATGTCATGCTCGCGGAGCACGACGAATACACGCCCACTCCCGCGGTATCTCACGCAATACTCACCTACAACCGTGGGCGCACTGCAGGCTTTGCGGATGGCATAGTCATCACGCCTTCGCACAACCCGCCCGAGGATGGCGGCTTCAAGTACAACCCGCCCAATGGCGGGCCGGCGGATAACGACGTCACGGGATGGATCGAAGCGAGGGCCAATATTTTTTTGGAAAGCCGCCTCCAGGGCGTCAAAAGAATTCCTTACGAGAAGGCCCTGCGCTCCAGTACCACCCACCGCCACGACTTTCTAAGTGCCTACGTAAGCGATCTCGACAAGGTGATCGAGATGGACGCGATCCGCGGCGCGAACATTCGCATGGGCGTGGATCCGCTCGGCGGCGCGGGCGTCCACTACTGGGCCGCGATTGCCGAGCGCTATCGTTTGAATCTCGCGGTTGTGAACGAAGTCGTCGATCCGACCTTCCGCTTCATGACGGTCGATTGGGACGGTCAGATTCGCATGGATCCGTCCTCCTCCTACGCGATGCAGGGCTTGATCGGCCTTAAAGATCGCTTCGACATCGCCTTCGCCTGCGACACCGACCATGACCGGCATGGGATCGTCACCAGGGGCGCGGGCCTGCTTCCGCCCAACCAGTACCTTTCGGTCGCCATTTTCTACCTCTTCCAGCATCGCCCGAAGTGGAGCCAGGATGCGGCGGTTGGCAAGACGGTCGTCAGCAGCCACATGATCGATCGCGTGACGGAGAAGCTCGGCCGGAAGCTTTATGAGGTGCCGGTCGGTTTCAAGTGGTTTGTGGATGGCCTGCTCGACGGCTCGCTCGGCTTCGGCGGTGAAGAAAGCGCCGGTGCATCTTTTATCCGTCTGGATGGCAGCGTCTGGACGACAGACAAGGATGGAATCATCCCGGCTTTGCTGTCGGCGGAGATCACCGCCCGGATGGGCCGCGATCCCGGCGAAATCTACCGTGAGCTTACGCGCGAGTTCGGCGAGTGCCTCTCCGACCGGGTTGATGCACCCGCGACTCCGGAACAAAAACAAATGCTGGCGCAGCTCTCACCACAGCAGATACGGTCTGCAGAGCTGGCCGGCGAAAAAATCCACACTATTCTCACCCTGGCTCCCGGCAACGGCGCGCCCATCGGCGGGTTGAAAGTCATTACCAGGAGTGGATGGTTTGCGGCGCGTCCGTCCGGCACCGAAGATATCTACAAGATCTATGCCGAGAGCTTTCGTGGAGCGGATCATCTGCGCCGCATCCTGGCGGAAGCACAGACAATTGTGAGCGATGCTCTGGCGGCGTCCCCGCAGCAGCCGGAGATTGTATCCAGGACAAATTTGAAGGAAAGGCCATGAGCGAACAAGCACGAATCAGCCACCCGAAGCAGCGTCTTTTAACCACGGACGTAGAGGGATTCGATTCCCTGGCCGAGCTTGCCCTGGATATGCGTTCGTCGTGGAATCATGCCACTGACCAGGTGTGGCGGCAGCTCGATCCGGTGCTGTGGGAGATCACGCATAACCCTTGGGTCGTCCTGCAGACCGTCTCGCGGGAGAAACTCCAGCGCGTCCTGGCCGATCCCGCTTTCCGAAAAAACGTTGACTATCTGGTGCGAGCGAGGCGCGATGCGGCGGAAGCGCCCGCCTGGTTTCAGCAAACCCACCCGCTATCTCCACTGAGCTGCGTTGCCTATTTCAGCATGGAATTCATGTTGAGCGACGCGCTGCCCATCTACTCGGGCGGATTGGGCAACGTGGCCGGCGATCAACTCAAGGCCGCCAGCGATTTGGGCGTTCCGGTGATCGGCGTGGGACTGCTCTACCAGCAAGGCTATTTTCGGCAATTGATCGACCACGCCGGCGCGCAACAGGCCCTCTTCCCGTATAACGACCCCGGGCAGTTGCCGATCACACCGCTGCGCCATTCCAACGGGGAGTGGTTGCGGCTCCAGCTCGACCTGCCGGGTCATCCGGTCTGGCTGCGCGCCTGGCAGGTCCAGGTCGGCAGGGTGAAGCTCTACCTGCTGGACAGCAATGATGCGGCGAACTTCCCGCCGTACCGGGGGATTACGAGCCAGCTTTACGGAGGCGGGCCGGACCTGCGCCTGATGCAGGAACTGGTCCTTGGGATCGGCGGATGGCGGTTGCTCGCCGCGCTCGGCATCCAACCGGAAGTCTGCCACCTGAATGAAGGGCATGCGGCGCTCGCCGTATTGGAACGCGCGCGGAGTTTCATGCAAGCGACCGGGCAGTCCTTCGAGGTCGCGCTGGCCGTGACCCGGGCGGGCAACCTCTTCACCACCCACACGGCGGTGGCCGCCGGCTTCGACCGCTTCGCTCCGGCCCTTGTCGAACACTGCCTGGGCGGTTACGCGCGGACGCAGCTCGGCATCGCGCTGCCCGATTTGCTGGCGCTGGGCCGCCGGAATCCGGGCGACTCGTCGGAACCCTTCAACATGGCCTATCTCGCGATCCGTGGCAGTGGCGCGGTCAATGGCGTGAGCCGCTTACATGGAAAGGTGAGCCGGCACCTGTTTGAGCCGCTTTTTCCGCGCTGGCCAACGGAAGAAATCCCGGTCGGGCACGTGACCAACGGCGTTCATATGCCGACCTGGGATTCGGCCCCGGCCGACAATCTTTGGACGGAGGCTTGTGGCAAGGACCGCTGGCGGGGAACGGCGGAGACCCTGGAGCAGGACATACGCCAGATCTCCGACACCCGGCTCTGGCAATTTCGCACCGATGCCAGCAAGTCTCTTGTTGAATACGCTCGCGAACGATTGTCCCAGCAACTGGCCGCGTCAGGCGCGTCACGCGAGACGGTTGAAGGTGCGAAGCATCTGTTTGATCCCAACACGTTGACGCTGGGCTTCGCACGCCGCTTCGCGACCTACAAGAGACCAAACCTGCTGCTGCACGACCCGGAGCGACTGCTGCGCCTGTTGACCGATCCGCAACGTCCGGTGCAACTCATCATGGCCGGCAAGGCTCACCCGGCGGACCAGGCAGGCCAGGCCCTGATCCGGGAATGGACGCTTTTCATCCGGCGGCCCGAGGTGCGCCCCCATGCGATCTTCCTCAGTGACTACGACATGCTCCTAACCGAGCACCTGGTGCAAGGAGTGGATGTCTGGCTCAACACGCCGCGCCGCCCTTGGGAAGCGAGTGGAACCAGCGGCATGAAGGTGCTGGTCAACGGCGGCGTCAATCTGTCGGAACTGGACGGCTGGTGGGCGGAAGCCTACACGCCGGAAGTGGGCTGGGCGCTGGGGGATGGCCAGGAACATCATGACGATCCGGCGTGGGACGCCATCGAAGCCGTAGCTCTCTACGAGCTGCTCGAACGCGAAGTGATCCCCGAGTTCTATGCTCGTGACGAACAAGGAATCCCCGCCGCCTGGGTGAACCGGATGCGCGAAAGCATGGCGCGCCTGACGCCGCGCTTTTCCAGCAACCGCGCGGTGCGCGAATACACCGAGCAACGCTACCTCCCGGCGGCCTCAGCCTACCTTGGGCGGGCTGCCGACAAAGGCGCAGCCGGCGCGGATATGGTCAATTGGCGGCACGCCCTGGAACAAAAATGGGCCGCGCTGCGCCTCGGCGAAGTGAAGGTGGAGGCCGGCGGCGAGCAGCACGTCTTTGAGGTTCAGGCGTATCTCGACGACCTCGATCCGGAGGCCGTGCGGGTCGAGCTGTATGCCAACGGCGCTGACGGTGCGCCACCTGCGCGGGTGGAGATGAAGCGCGTGCGGCAACTGGTGGGTGCAATAAACGGCTACGCCTATCGCGCAGGCGTGCCCGCAACCCGCCGGGCGGAGGACTATACGGCGCGAATCGTTCCGCACCACGATGGCGTGGCGACCCCTTTGGAAGACGCTCACATCCTGTGGCAGCGGTGACTGAATAGAAATGACCAGGCCGTCGAAAAACGGAAACCCGACCGTCCATCGGTAATCGGCAGAGAGGTTCAGGAAGCCCAGGGGACTTGGCCGGGCACGCCAAGACGCCCTGCGGCTCCATCGCGTCCGCGTGTGAACCCGAGGCAACAACGAGCCATGCAAGCACCATGCGCGGTAGCGTACGGACGCTGCAAGAGCTGACCTGTATAAGAGATATTCTCGCGATTGGCCAGGCGGACTCCGCCGGTGAGCATTGTGGGCAGCAACGGAAACGTGAATTTAATCAACCTTGAGTGGAGTTTAGCCATGAAACGCATGAACCTTAGCAAGAACCTGAGTGCCGCCGCCTTGATAGGCGGAACCATCGTGACAGCCAGCGCACTGGCCCAGTCGCAAGGCGGTTACGGCCCCGGCAATAACATGGGCTCCGGCGGCATGATGGGCGGCAATGGCCCCGGTTGGATGGACGGCTATGGCTTCGGCGGGATGGGTGGATACGGCGGGATGTGGTTGCCGATCCTGGTTGTCGTCGCGGTGGCCGGCCTCGTGGCATGGATCGTCGGCCAAAAGAGAAAGTGAACGGATTGTCGCCTCAAACACGCCCGGGCTGTCGTGCACGTGTCGCCTTGTGCTCACCGCACAGGCCTCGGCTAGCAGTAGTCGCCAGTAGCGGAAACAGGAGTTTAACTAACCATGAACGGAGTTCAGCCATGGAACGAATGAACCTTCGCAAAACCTTGAGCACCGCCCTATTGATAGGCGGAACGATCATGACAGCTGGCGCAATGGCCGACCAGCCGCAAGGCGCGTATGGCCACGGCATGATGGGCCATTACGGTCCCGGCTACGGGCAGGGGTCCGGCTACAACATGGGCCCCGGCATGATGGGCGGGTACGGTCAAGGCTACGGCCAGGGTTCCGGCTACGGCATGGGCCCCGGCATGATGGGCGGGTACGGTCCGCAATCCAATCTCAATCTCAGCGCGGAGCAGCGCGGTAAAATCGCCAGGATCCAGGAGGATGCACGGCGCAAACAGCGGGAGCTGATGGGAAAGATGGAGGATGAACAAGCGCATATGAACGAGCGTTACTACTCAGACGACCGCGATGACGCCGCGCTGAGCAAGGATTACCGCAAGATGTCAGAGCTGCGGCACCAGATGTTCGACCTGTCGCTCAGCACGCGGAAGCAGACCGATGCGGTGCTCACCAAGGAGCAGCACGGCAAATCGTGGCGCAATGGATACGGGATCTTGGGAAAATGACGTGAACGGCTGGCAGTTGAGCGAGCGGCGCAGCGTAATCGCGCCGCGTTCGTCGCGTTGGCAACAATCATGATTTCGCCGTGTCCAATTCTTGGTTCCTCCACGTAAAGGAGTCGATTCATGTACGGATTCAGCACCCATCTGAAAATACCGTTCGATACCGCCGTCGCGAAGGTCACCGAGGCGCTGAAAAAGGAAGGCTTCGGCGTGCTCAGCGATATCGATGTCAAGGCGACATTGAAGGCCAAGCTCAACGTCGAGCATCGGCCTTATCGCATTCTCGGCGCGTGCAACCCGCCGCTCGCCCATCGGGCGATCGAGGCCGATCCCGACATCGGCTTGCTTTTGCCGTGCAACGTAGTCGTGCGCGAGGAAGCCGACGGCAGCATTACGGTTGCGTTCATGGATCCCGAGGCGGTGTTGAAGCTGGTCGACAAGCCGGGGGTGGACGCCCTTGCCAAGGAAGTGCGGGCGCTCTTGCAAAAGGTCTGTGCGAGCCTCAAGGCATGAGAAGCAGCCAACAACGGGCGGCTTCCATCGCAGTACCGGATGGGTTGCCGGCGCCGGTTCTGGAGGTGAACATCAGCGCCGGTCTGGCGTCGGTGGACGTGATGCATCATGGCCGCAAGGTCACGATCATGCGCAATCAGGATCCGGGCAACGCTATCAATCCGGAATACGCCAAGACTTCGCGCAAATGCCCGCCGTTCTGCATACAGCCCAGTGAGCTCGCGCCCGGCGTGAAAACCGTGGCGGAACTCGAGGTGTTGCGCTATCTCAAGGAAGCAAGCGATGGCGATGCGGCCATATTGGTGATCGATTCACGTACGCCGGCCTGGGTGGAGAAAGGCATCATCCCGGGGACGGTGAACATCCCCTGGGATACGCTCAACATCGGCAAGTCGGATCCGACCGCGGTGCAGGCAATCTTGGAAAACCAACTGGGCGCCACGCACCGGGATGGCTTCTGGAATTTCGACAGCGCCAAGACGCTGGTGCTGTTCTGCAACGGCTCCTGGTGCGGACAGTCACCGACCACAATCAAGGGCCTGCTGAAAATCGGCTATCCGGCGCACAAGATTCTCTGGTATCGCGGTGGCATGCAGGATTGGGAAAGCCTCGGGCTGACCACCCTCAAGCCATCGGGCAAATAATACAAAACAAGATGAAAACCGGAATCCGGTTCGTGCTGCATGAGAAGGACCAGCCGCTGCGGCGGTTGCTGGATGGGAAGTGGATCGCGCCGGTCTGAGTGGCACGAGTTTGACCTTCAAGGACTCTACCGGAAAATCGCAGAACAGTCGCGCCATCGATACCGACGATCACGGTTCGGCGGCCGTAGTATGTTCGGCAACGTACGGACAGCGGAGGGGTCCCCCTGTAAAAGTTATCATGCCTGTGGCAGTAAGTGCTTTTTGACGACGGTGTAATTTGAAAAAGACGTTTTCATCAACGCAAAGTATCGTCAAGAAGGCGGAGGCCCCGCGACGGCCGGGTGCGTGCGATTTTGCGCCCAGGGCGTTGGTGTTGACCTGGGTAATATTCTGGATCAACACGGCATTATTTTTGTGCGACGTGACGATGGCTGCAACTTTTGGCGGCCTCTCCGATGACATTTCGCAATCTATCTCCACCGCACAGCCGACGCACGCCACCGACGAAACGCATTCCGAACGCCCACACCATAGCCTCGACTCGCTTTGCGACTATTCCCTTAATGTGGGAGCGGCGACTAATGGAGTATATACACGATCGCCGACAGATCGCGTCCACTTGGAGTGGTTCGCGATTGATGGCTCTGTCGCTGCTGGTCTGACCGCAGTAAACCACTCTGTAAACCTCGCGTCACGCGCGACTCCCCCGCCACCGTTCCGCCTCTACCTCCGCACTCTGCACCTGCTGATTTAGTCCTCCTTCACAGTGGCGCTTTCGACCGGTGTGTTTGCGCCGGTTGGCAGTCGATCCATTGGCTGAGCCGTGCTTTGGTATGTGACGTGGCTGCGGCAGGCGCGGCGACGAGGACCGCGCCCAATTTTCTTCTCAAGGAGAACTCATGTTCAAGCACTTTCTGATTCCCACCGACGGTTCATCGGTCGCCAACAAGGCGGCCAAGGCCGGTATTGCGCTGGCCCGCCGGCTCGGCGCAAAGGTCACCGCCTATTTTCGCGATCGAAGCACTGCAGCCGATCTACGTCGAAGGCTATGCGTTCAACCAGAAAGACCTCGACGGCTTCGAAACGCGTGCGCGCGAGGCAGGACAAAAGCACGTCGACGCGATCGGCAAGATGGCCAAGGCGGCCGGCGTTCCCTTCACTTCGGTGGTGGCGAAGGCCCTCACTCCCTATGAAGGGATCATCGCTGCCGCGAAAAAGCGGAAGTGTGACGTGATTTTCATGGCCTCGCACGGGCGCCGCGGTTTTTCCAGGCTGATCATGGGCAGCGTCACGCGGAAAGTGCTGTCGCACTCCAAGATACCGGTGGTGGTGTACCGCTGAACTAGGGCTGACGCGACAGCATGGCGAATGTACGGTCCACAACCCTGAGGAGTCGTTAATGGCGCACAAGCGTGAATCGAACAACCGTGGCGCGTCTTCAAGGGAGTGCCACTCGCCATGGGCACCGGCACCGATGTCGCCATGGAGAGCGCCGGCGTGACGCTGGTGAAGGGAGACCTGCGCGACATCGCGCGTGCTGCGGTGCTCTCGCGTGGCACGATGCGCAACATCCGCCAAAACCTGGTATTCGCATTCGGCTACAACGCGCTGGGCATCCCGGTCGCCGCGGGCGTGCTCTACCCGGCTTTCGGCCTGCTCCTGTCACCAATCTTCGCGGGCGCGGCGATGGCGATGGCGATGAGTTCAGTGTCGGTGGTCACCAACGCGTTGCCGCTCAATCGCGTCAGGTTGTGAACTTGGCGCAAAAACAGACCATAAAGGCATTCTGTGCGGCAGCGTACAGACGGTGCAACAGTTTGCAACTATACAGATCTTGACGATCGACTGCCGCCGGTCCCGATACGACGTGGGTCTGGCCCGCATCAGATGACTTGCACAAGCCAAGGTGTAATTTGACCAATCTGCTGTGGTGGACGCGAAGTTCCGCTAGCATGTCAAGGGCCAGACAGCCACGCAGTCTGCGCGGGTTCGCGCGCGTCGGGCTGGTGGTGGCCTGGGTAGTGTTCTGGCTCAACACGGCATTGTTTCCGTTCTGTGAAGTGGCAGCCGCGGTTTTGAGCGAGCACGCCGACAACGGATCGCAATCAGCCTCTGCCGCACCGCAGCTGCACCCCTCCGACGCGACGCATTTCGAACCCTTGGACCATACCCCCGACTCGGCTTGCGGCTACACCCTGTTTTCGGGACCACCCCTTATCGGGGAGTATGAAGGACTGACACCTGATCGTTCCCCCCTGAAGTGGTTTGCAGTCGATGCGCCTGTTGCCACAACTCTTACAGCAGTAAATCACTCTGCAAACCTTGCGCTCGCGCAAGCCGGCCCCCCGTCTTCGCTTCGCCTCTACCTGCGCACTCAGCGCCTGCTGATTTAACAACTGCCTCACATTGGTACTTTAGACCGGTGCGCTGACGCACCGGTTGAGGTCAGTTTATTCGCTGAACCGTTGCGTTGTCCTGACGGCAATTCCTGGCTACCAACAGTCGCCAATAACGCAGTTTGTTTTCATTCAACCCTGAAAGAAAGACCGCTATGAAAATCTCAATACTGATTTCCGCAATCGTCGCCTGCGCCTTGTCGGCACCTGTCGTATCAGCGCAGGAAAAATCCGCGCCCGCCAAGCCGGCGATGAGCATGGACATGATGCAGATGATGATGGAGCAGATGATGCAGCATCAGCAGATGATGCAACCCGCGCCGGCGAAATAACTTTTCGTTGAGTGTCGTAGCTTTGAAGGGGTGGCGCCGGGATAAGACGCGGACCCACGACGGTATTAAGGGACGCGAGACACCGGCACTTCGTGACGATCCTCGCCAACTAGCAACTATTACAGCTCTAGGGGAAAGGAGGTGCACTATGGAAATCGGTATGCGTGACTTGTGGACTGTGCTTCACGGGATGGGATTCGGAGCATTGTTCATGTTGGCATTTACGGGAGGGATTGTTAGTTTGTTCCGGAGCTCCGCGCGCGGCCCCTCGAAAATACTGGGGCCAAAGGGTCAGATGGTGCTGCGGTTCTATTTGATCGGTATGGTCGTGCTGGCCTGGGCGACCGTTTTTTCCGGCGCCTACATCGTTTATCCATGGTACCGCGCCGTACCACCGGCAGGGACGATCGATCTCGCGGACTATCCTCGATATTTGCTGCTCTCGAGCATGACTACGAAGGAGTGGCACCGCTTCGGTATGGAGTGGAAGGAGCACGTGGCCTGGATTGCCCCGATCGCGATGACGATGGTTGCCTACGTGGTTGCGAAATACGGCCCGAGCCTCGCCAAGTACCGTGGTTTGCGCAACGCTGCGCTGATCTTTACGCTGGCGGCCTTCCTGGCCACCGGCGTGGCGGGTGCTTTCGGGGCCTTCCTCAACAAATATGCGCCGATACACGGCGGGAAAACGATCCGCTTGATGAAGGGAGAATGATCATGGCAAACGCTAATGAGTCGTCAATGGGCAAAGATCTGCCGAATGGCGCCGGGGCAGCGGCGATTCTGGCAGCGGGCATCGGATGTGCTGCGCTGGGTGTATTCACGCTGGCGGCCGATGCGTTTAACGGCATAAAGAGCTTCTTGAATTTCTACAATCCCACCGGGCCGCTCTCGGGCGTGACGACATCGGCAATCGTCGTCTGGCTGGCCGCCTGGTTCGTGCTGGCGAAGCAGTGGGATAGCCGGGACGTCGCGATG
>Ga0326597_10002639_pt1 | contig 26561 bp, 28 predicted proteins | sample RVTome_12_FD_203789 | JGI IMG/M metagenome (GOLD analysis project Ga0326597, IMG submission 203789) | Soil microbial communities from uranium-contaminated site in the Upper Colorado River Basin, Wyoming, United States - RVT100D185 | ecosystem: Environmental > Terrestrial > Soil > Contaminated >... | reverse complement strand
TAAAGGTCGTACCGATTGATCCCGCACGCGCCGACTTTGATCACCAACTCACCCGACGCCGGGGTGGGTTCGGCCACGTCTTCATAGCGCAGAACGTCCGGCTCGCCGAACGCACGAATCACTGAGGCTTTCATTCTTCGATCTTCCCATCTACGTGCATAGTGCCCGCTGATACATTGAAGTGCCAGGTTCGAGAGCCTATCCCAATTTCAAGTGTGGGATGGGCTTCCAGCCCGTGAAAACACCGGCAAGATGCCGGTGCCAGACCATTCTGGGATACGTTCGTTAACCCTGGCGTTCTTTCCAAACCGCGCATGCCAGGAAGCGGCTCATGACACCGTTGCAACTTCTTAAACGGTTGGGGTCGGGAAAAACGCCTTTGTTGAGCCAACGCGGTACGGCCTCACAACCCGCGTGGAAGACATCACCATTAAACCCTACGCAGCTTAACAAGTCCTGTGCGCAATCCGTCGACCATCCGCTGTTTCCACGCCACGACACAGATTATATCGGAACTTCACGGCCCGATCGAACCTTCATGGTGCAACACGCTTGAAACGCGCTTCCCACCCCCCAACATGCCTGTTACCTGGTGGCTCATTCTGAAGAACGCCTTGCGCGGCCAGGCCCTTCGATGAAAGGGGAAAGATTTGTCCGTACCCATGGTGCAATCGCGTATACCGTTGACGGCTCTTCTTCCGCGCGACACCGAACGAGGCCTATCACCCGCTTGGCCCCTAGCGATCATAGCGCTCGTGCTCTACGGCTCGCTGATTCCCTTTCATTTCAATGGATCCTCGTTTGGAATGTCGGGAATAGACTGGCGAAGTACGACGCTGGACGACGTGGCAACAAATCTGCTCCTTTATGTACCGATCGGATTCGCCCTGGCGGGCACCACCCGCAATCTTCATTCAAGGCACCTCACTCGATTTGTGTTTGCCGTCATGGGCGGTGTATTGGTGAGCATCGTAGCGGAAGCCATCCAAACGGGCATCGCGGTTCGCGTGGCGTCCTGGACGGATGTGGTCCTTAACGTAATCGGAACCATCGTCGGCGCACTGGTCGCGCCGCGAGGTCTCATGCTGGTTCGAGCACTCGGCACCACGATCCGTATTCGGTTGCAGGATCGCACTTTTGCGACGTTGGCACAAGGACTGACCGTGGGACTCTTCTTTTACGGTTTGGCACCCTTCGACTTCATCACCAACACCCAGCAACTGCGCGGTGTGTTTCGTCAAGCGGCCTGGAGCTTTTCATCGACGCACAACGTGACGGTTGCGACACAAGACCTTTCCGGGTTGCTGGCTCAACTTCCTGGCACGCTTTGGTTTGCCGCTCTGGGATACTTGTTCACACTAGCGGCACGCCAACGTGGAGACCGTGCGATGCACGCCCTGGGATCCGCCATGAAACATGGCTTCATCCTTGCCGGTCTCCTTGAGGTCATGCAACTGTTTACCCTCTCCCATCAGTTCGAACCCGTGGCCATGGCGCTTCACTGGCTGGCGGTGACCGTGGGTGCTTGGGGTGGCACCTTAATCGTCGATGACATCTCGACGGACGATTGGAAACGCTTTCCGGCGCTCGCCGCCCCCAGATCACTGCTTACCCTCCTGGCGCTGTTTCAAGTGCTGTTCTTGTTCGGTTCCGCCGTGATGCCGGAATTTTGCTCGCTGCAAGCCGCGGATTGGTCGCGGTTGCGTTGGATTCCATTCGAGGGGCTTTGGCATCTTTCCATCAGTTCCGCCGCCATCGAAGCGTTGACGGCGGCCATCACCTTCGGCGTGTTGGCTCTGACCATCGCCATGATCCTGAGGCATTCAAACGGTGCCGCCCACAGGATCCTAACGTCAACATTGGTACTTTCTTTGGCCATTGTGGCCGAGGTGCTCCAAGCCTATACCGTCTCCAGAACGCCAGATCTGACGGGTCCGTTCCTGGCTCTTGGAACCTTGATTATGCTGTTCGGCATGATGCGCAAACTTCAGCCCAAGCCCCGAACAGCGTCACAAACGCCCCGATAAGGCCGGATCCGTCCAATTCGGGGTGTCCATTACGCGATCGGCGCCCGCTTGCCGCCCACTCCCACCCGAGCCATATTGTGGCCCAACGAAAGACGTATATAATCCCCGTTTGTGCCTCCGGCGAGCCGTAACAGGAGGCTTGGTTCTCGCTGGTCACCGTATTTTACAAGGAGGGTCGCTATGGCCGACTCAAACGCAGAATTCCCGACAACCATCGGAGCGGACGCCGTCTTCAAAGGAGAGCTCCATTTCGAAAAAGGTGTTCAACTGCTCGGTCGATTCGAGGGGCAGATCAAGACCGAAGGCCAACTGCTCATTGCCGAAGGAGCGACGCTACAGGGTGATATCCAAGCCGGAACCATTCGCGTCGATGGCAAGATCAGTGGTAACGTTGTGGCAGACGCCAAAGTGCAACTGACGGCATCCGCACGGGTCGAGGGCGACGTGCAGGCCGCTCGCTTGGAAGTGGCGGAAGGCGCTACCCTGGTCGGGCGCTGTACGATTGGGGTAAACGGAAAAACGGCCCAAGCAGCGGGACCGATTAAATCGGCTTCGACCGACGTCTTAACACCGGCAAAGGGTAAGGTGCCGGAAGTGATTCCGGCCAAGCGCTAATTGGTGTTTCAACCAACAGGCATTTTTTTGAGCCACGACCCCGCAGGAGTGGAAACGCCAGGTTCGCGATGAATCGGTTTCTTGCGGGCGCGGCTCGGTTAACATCAACGGCTGGGTGGCCCATGACTTTAGCCGTTTCGGGACGCGAATCCAGGCACCGATTGATTTCCCCTCCTGGTAACGTCCGCCCTCCGTCGCGGAAATAGGCCTGCGAGTTACTGCCGAGATTCACGGCCGCCTCAGGGGCGGAGGTGCATACGAAACTCAAGCGAAGCCCGCGCCGCACCGAGGCAATCGTGTTGTTCAACGACCTGCGACGCATGGCGCCGCAGACGGATTTCGATGATGCCGTCCCCCACCGACAACAAACGAACCGGCACACGCGAGGTGGTCTGCACGCACTGCCGGCGCCCCGTCGACGTGGCCCCGCGCGCGATGTCCATCTTCTGTCCGCATTGCAAGAAACGGTTGATCCTCGAAGACTTCAAGATCAAGACCTACTACGCCGTGCGCGACTTTTCGACCTGTGGCGATATCGTCGTTGAGCGTCGCGGTCATGTCGTTGCACCCATCACGGTCGACAATCTCACGATCAAAGGCAAAGTGCAGAGCCACGTCCTGGCACGAGGTGTGGTCCGAATCGGCAAGACCGGCTGGTTCAAAGGTGACATCGAAGCGCCGCGTCTGCGGATCGAAAGCGGCGCGGTGATCGACGCCGAGGTTCGTATCGGACCTTCAACGACCCCATCGAACTGAGACGGGTAGGGTCCGCCGTGCGGACCGAAAATGCGGACGACCCTCGATCCCCTTGTCGGTCCGCACGGCGGACCCTGCGCGGTGCACCCGCTTGGCGGCCAATCCAGCTTAAGCGTTTGGAGGGTAAATCACGTCCGATAGCATCTCTTACTGATCACACGTGGATTTTGCCACCCCAGTCCGGTACGATTGGCGGAACGAAAGGGACGCGATCGATGATGAGCGACTGGGACGGGTAGGGTCCGCCGTGCGGACCGAGGATGAGGAAGGCCCCGGCAATCGCCCTGTCGGTCTGCACGGCGGACCCCACGTGGTGCCCTACGCTGTAAGTGCGTCTAATGAACCGGCTGACGCCGCGCGGGGTCCGGCCCATTAGCTTTACGGATTTGAGAGAACATGGCCAGCGACCCTACAAGAAAGACGCCCGCCCTCGACGAAGCGGTGCGTGCTGACACCTTTGTGGTTATCGCGGCTTACAACGAAGCCACATGCATCGAACAGGTCGCCCGTGAAGTTCGCCGAGTATACCCTCACGTCGTCGTCGTGGATGATGGATCGTCCGACACAACGTTTGAGGCCGCAAGACGAGGTGCCACTTACGTCCTTCGCCATCCGCTTAATCGCGGACAGGGTGCGGCACTGCAAACCGGCATCGAATTCGCTTTGCTGCGCGGGGCGAAGTTCGTGGTGACGTTCGACGCGGACGGACAACATCGCGTTGAGGACATTCAAGCCATGGTAGCCCCGATCGCACAAGGCCTGTGCGAGATCACACTGGGTTCGAGATTCCTAGGCGGCACGAAGGATATGCCCACCGAGCGAAGGCGAACGCTTCGCATGGCCGTATTGTTTACGCGCATCGTTAATCGAATGGATGTGACCGATGCACACAACGGCCTGCGCGGATTCTCCAGAACCGCTGCCTCCATGATCGACATTACGCTCGATCGCATGGCCCATGCCAGTGAACTGCTCGACCAGATTCGCAGTTCCGGACTTAGCTATACTGAGATTCCCGTTCAGATTCGATATACCGAATACTCGATCGCCAAAGGACAATCGTCGAGAAACGCCATCCAGATTGTCGTGCAATACGTGCTCGGAAAGGTGATGCCATGAACCCCTTCCAAATTATCGCGCTGGGAGTTGTCGCCCTGTTGCTGCTGCTGAGCGCCGTCTTACTCGTTAAGGGATGGGCGACGCGGCGAGATGCAATCTTGTGGATGTTGCTCTGGCTCGCGGCCGGTGTCGCCATTGTTTGGCCGGATGTCACGAAGGTCGTGGCCAACGCACTGGGCATTGGCCGGGGCGCCGACCTGCTGCTTTACTGCACGTTCGTCGCGATGATGGTGGGTTTCCTCATGGTTTACGCCAGATTGAGAAGACTGAGGCGAGAGCTAACGCTGCTCGTTCGCCATCTGGCCATTACGAATGCTGCCGTAAACACGTCACCCCCTTCGCCCGAAGACGACCCGCGGACTTCAGGTAGCGATAAGGCACCGGCCAACGAAGCATAACCAGCTCGAAAACAGATAGGTGGCTCGCCTCTTCAGGTGTGGGAATTCTCCAATGGTTCCCATATTCGCGTCTCCACACCACGCGAGATTACTGTAAACTCTATAGCACTGGCGGACAAGCCGCCAGTGGCACCCTATACCGCCAACCCGCACCCACAAGCCGCCGTGTACTTATGGTTTGTGACACGCCGTGTCAGAACAAAGCTGTCCGAGTGAGGACACTTCTTCTCGATGTTGCTCGGCGATGTTTGATAGAAGTGCTTGAACCTCGGTGTCATCACCAACCCGCCCCGCCGCCAACGTGTATTTGCGCACCAAAGCCTCACGCTCTTCCACAAGACGAGGCAACAGGCAGCGAATGTCCTGGAAATGAAGATCACCACTTTGAACGTCGTTGATGCGTAGCGCGGGCGATCCGCCGCGATCCAAAATCGCTGCGGCGAGACGAGCCGCGTTCTGTTCACCGGCACACACCATGCTTCGCACGAACGTCAATTCCTTGACGGCCGGCCTGGACACAAACATCGTGGACTCCATCAGGCGCGTGCACAGGCTACGCTCTTCCAGGCCGAGCAGTTCACTTAAAATATCAATCGTTGCGCGGATCAATAAATTTTTCCAGAGTTGACGCGACCGCAGGGTCCGAGGCGGAGGTTGTTGCACGATAAAGCTCAGTCGTGAATTCCTGCACGCCGTTTCTGAGCGGCTCGGCGAAAACAAACAACACCAACAGTGCCACGGCGCAGACGTTGACAATCGCCAATCCACCCAACGGCACCCGCATGGCGGGCCTATCGTCATCCCGCAGCGTCATCTGTACGACCACACGCATGTAATAGAACAAGCTAAACAACGTGTTAGCCACGACCACGACCACCAGCACCCAGCCCAGCGTGCCCAAGGGTGCTACGCCGTGGGGCCCACCGGCATCTTGCAAGCCGCCCAGGGCGAGCAAAATCCACCACTTCGCCATGAAGCCGGCCATAGGTGGAATGCCAACAAGCGACACCAGACAGATCACCATCGGAATAGCCGCCCAGGGCGCTCGTCGCATGAGTCCCGCGAAGGCTTCGATCTTGTCGCTGCCGGTTTCCCAGGTGACGATCGCCGTTACGCCGAAGGCGCCCAAGTTCATAAACACATAGATGACGAGATAGACCAACATTGCCGTCAGACCGGAGGCATGACTGGGGATATCGGGGTGAATGAATACCGCCGCGGCCATCATCATGTATCCCGCATGCGCGATCGAAGAATACGCCAACAGCCGCTTAACGCTGTGCTGCTTGTACGCCGAGAAATTGCCGATCGTGCAGGTGACGGCGGCGACCATGCCGATCCCCCAAGCCAAGGGGCGCACGAGTGACATTTCCATGGGCGTGCCCACTGAGTCGCAGATGACCAAGACCAGCCTGACGAGCAACACCAGACCCGCCGCCTTACTCGCCACACTCAGCCAGGTCGTCACTTCGATCTTGGCGCCCTCAAAGGCGTCCGGGCACCAAAAATGAAACGGTACGGCCGAAATCTTAAAAGCGATCCCGGAAAAAAAACAGATCAGTCCAACGGAAAGCAATACGGAGTTCCGCCCCAATCCCAATTGATTCACGGTATACCGCGCGACGTCCGCCATACCCAGGCTGCCGACCAATCCGTACAGCAGGCTCGCCCCGTAGAGCATGATCGCGGCGCTGATGGCGCCGAAGATCATATATTTCAGTGAGGCCTCCGCCCCGACGCGATCGCGTTTGTCGAACCCGACGATGGCGTAACTCGGCAAGGACGCCGCTTCGATGGCGATGACGATCATCAGCAGGTTGAGCGAACTGACCATGAGTGCCATGCCAAGTGCACTACCCAACAGCAAGATGAAAAACTCCGGCGCGTTTCGCTCCGTTTCGGCGGAGCCGGTCCACCACAAGCAGAGGATCGCCCCCAGAAAAAAGAGCAGGACGATCTGAAATCCGATCGACAAGTGATCCGCAATGAGCATGGCATCAAGTGGCCGCGTCGATAGGCCGCTGATTCCACCGTCCATCATGCCCCCCGCCAGTCGCAGCGCGAGAACGAACGTCACGATCAGGCCCAGCGCGACAACCGTGGTCACCGTCTTGGTTCCTCGGCCCAGTATAATCGGGCAGGCCACCACGGCGAGCATCGTGCAGACCAGGGCGATCATGGGCGAAAAGTAGTAAAGCTGTTCGCCAACAGCCACACCGTCCCATGCATTGGATTGTGCGAGAATGTTCATGCTACAAAATCATCAACCCCATTTTGCCCATCGCAAATCACTCACCACGTTGGCTTGAATCAGTCATCATGTCGACCGAAGAGTCTTTCCCGTCTACGATACCAGGGCCAGGGCTTTCGTGACGTGCTTCAGCATGAGATCGAGCGTGCCGTTCGTGAAATTAAACACCGTTTGCATCGGAAAGACGCCCAGCAAAATGCAAAGAGCCGCGAGGGGAACGAGAATCATGGTTTCGCGGGTGCTCGCATCAGGGAATCCCTGATATTCCTCACGTTCGCGCCCCAAGTACACCCGGCGAATCATCCAGAGAATATATCCGGCCGTCAGTACCACCGCGGATGCCGCAAGCACCGCCATGGGCACCGCCCATGGGAACTTATCCTTAGCCCCGAAAGTGCCCAGGACCACCCACACCTCACCGATGAACCCGCACAACCCCGGCAAGCCGAGCGACGCGAAGAACCCGATGGTGGCGAGGGTGCCATACTTGGGCATGGTCAACCACAAGCCGCCGAATCGATTGATCTCCCGGTGGTGGGCGCGGTCATAGATCACGCCGACCAAAAAGAAGCACATCGGCGATGAAATCCCGTGGGCGATCATCTGAAACATCGCACCCTGAAAACCGGCCTCGGTCATTACGGCAATACCCAGCAGAACATACCCCATGTGCGATATGGAACTGTAGGCCACGAGTTTTTTGAAATCCGTCTGGGCCATGGCGCACAAAGCACCATAGAGTATGCTCACCACGCCGATCAAGGCTAGTAAGTATGCCCAATGGTTGGCACCAACGGGGAAAATCGGATAGCACAGTCGAAGGAATCCATATCCGCCCATCTTCAGCAACACGCCGGCGAGAATCATGCTGACCGGCGTCGGCGCTTCAACATGCGCGTCCGGCAGCCAGGTATGGAATGGTACGCAGGGCAGCTTGATCGCGAACCCGATAAAGAGCAGCATGAACATCAGCGGCGCGAAACGCAAGCCGAGAAACAGCGTCGTACTGGAGTTGAAGTATTCTTGAATGGCGGGGTTCGTGGCCAGCTCGATCAGATCAAACGTACCGTGCGTAACCACGAATTCGTCCGTCTGCCGATATACGCTCTCCACCGCTCCTCCGGCCGCTTCGATGGCGGCGCCGCTGTAGAAATACATCGCAACCAGCGCAACCAGCATCAACACCGAACCGGCCAATGTAAACAGAAAAAACTTGATGGCCGCGTATTCGCGCCGCGGACCACCCCAAATGCCGATCAAGAAGTACATGGGAAGCAACATGACTTCCCAGAATATGTAGAACAGGAAGAAGTCGAGCGACACGAAGACACCCAACATGCCCGTTTCCAACAGCAGGAATAGAACGAAGTAGGCTCGAATGCTCTTATTGATCTTCCACCGTTCAAAGTTCCAACTGGCCAGGCAACTGAAGAATCCAATGAGGGTTGTTAAGATAAACAGCGGAAACCCCAGACCATCGATGCCCAGAAAGTATTCGATATTTAAGTTGTCTGTGGATATCCAAGAGACGCGTTCCACGTGGTAGATTTCGCCGTATTGCGATTGGAACACGGCATGTGCCGCATCTTCTCCGCCGGCGAAGAAAATCCCGAACAATCCGAGCGACATGAGAAAGGTCACCAACGTCATAATGACGGCGATGTACTTGATTAAGTTCTTGGGAGCGAGCAGACACATCAACGCGCCCAGTGCAGGGAAAAATACAATAAGTGTGAGCATGTCCATCGAAAGCTCTTCTTTGATCTACTGCGGAATGGCCGATACGGTCGCCGTCGCGCCGCCGGTCGATTCCAGGCCAACCCAAACTACTACAAGGAGAACGATCGCCGCAACACCGGCGGCGAATAGAACGTAATGGCGAATCCTACCCGTCTGCGGGGCGCGAACCACGCCCGCAAAATCCATTGACGTTTTCGCCACGCCGTTGACCACGCCGTCCACGCCGTGGTTATCGATGATCAAACCGGAAAATGCCGCGAAACGCTCGGTGGCCGACGCGGCGATATTTACGACCAGATCAATAATCCAAGTGTCAACAAACCGGCATATCTTCGCTACGACCAAACACCCCTTCACGCAAACGAGACCGTAGAATTCGTCAAAGTAATACTTGTGCTCCAGCAGTGTATGAATCGGACCCGCCGTGCGCTTGATCCGCTCCGCCACCCCCAGACCGCGACTATAAATGCCGATGGCGATCGCAAAACCAACGATGAATGCACACCCTACGCCAAACACAAGCCAGTGGTGTGCCGCGCTGATGGCGGGAGTATGCAGGTTGCCATCCGTGGCCAGGACCAGCGCAGCGGTCGTGGCCGCCGGAGCGGCATCGGCGATCAGCGGTCGAAACAGGAAATAGCTCGAAATAAACGTCCCCATCGCCAGCACGACCAGCGGAACATACATCAAAGGGGATTCGTGGGCGTGGTCATGGACGTGCTGGTCGCGGGGCTTGCCCATGAAGGTAAGCCACCACGCCCGCATCATATAGAAAGGCGTAACGTAGGCCGTGATCAACGCCAACCAGAACATCCATTTCGGCAGCGGCGGCGTGTTCTCGAAGATGGCGGCCATACCGCCGCCGTGCGTCGCCGATGCCGCGTGGGCATCATCACCAGTCGGATCGGATGCCAGACGCACGATGGGGACACCAGTATGGTCCAAGGATGCGTGTCCGTTGTGCCCGCCGTGGTCTTGATGTTTTTCGTAATCCCACTCGAAGGCACGGGCATAGGCGACGGCGAGAATCTCATCCTTGCTGAAAAAACCGCCGAGCCCGAACTTGGTATGCGCCACTTCCAGACCGGCCACCCCGGCGCCGGAAATCGCCAGCACACCGACAAAGAACGTCCAGCAGGTGAACGGCATCTTCTTGCGCAGCCCGCCCATCTTGCGCATGTCCTGTTCGTGGTGACAACCCTCGATCACTTGCCCCGAGCACAGGAAGAGCATGGCCTTGAAAAAGGCGTGCGTGATCAAGTGGAACAGCGCGGCGATCCACGCCCCGCACCCCATGCCGAAAATCATGTAACCCAATTGCGAGAGGGTGGAATAGGCCAGGCATTTCTTGATGTCCACCTGCACGACGGCGACCAACGCCATGAGTGTCAGCGTGAGACACCCGATCATCGCAATGAACATCAGCGCTTCGGGCGTCATCAATCGAAATACCCGGGCAACCAGGTAAACACCGGCGGCGACCATCGTCGCGGCGTGAATCAGGGCACTGACGGGCGTCGGACCGGCCATCGCGTCGGGCAACCAGACGTGCAGCGGGAATTGCGCACTCTTACCCATCGCACCGCAAAACAGACCCACGCCCATGATCGTGGCCAGGGACCAGCCGAACATCGTAAAATGACTGGCGAAAATGCCGGTTCCCATGGACGCCTGCTCGGCAAAGCGGGTGGCGGCCTCGTCCAGGTCGAGCGTGCCGAGTTGGAAATAAACCAGCATCAACCCGATTAAGAAACCGAAATCGCCGACGCGGTTGGTGACAAACGCCTTGATGGCCGCGGTAGAGGCGAACAGTTTGTCAAAGTAGAATCCGATCAGCAAGTAACTGCACAGGCCAACCAGCTCCCAGAAGATAAACAAAAACAGCAGGTTGCTGCTGATGACCAACCCGAGCATGCTGAAGCCGAAAAGCGAAAGATACGCAAAAAATCGGTGGTACTTACTCTGGCCCGCCACTTCATCACTGTGGCCCGACATGTATCCGACACTGAAAAAGAAAATCCAAAACGCGATGAACGTCACCATGAAGTACATCGCGACGGTCAGCGAATCGAGCTTGACGCCGACCGTGATCGGAATCGTGCCTATGGTGGCCCAGTTCAGCCGAAACGCGTCGGCGGTCAGCGCAGCGGCCGTACCGCTTTGCACATGCCCGCACCAACCCACAAGCACATACGTCGCCAGCGCCAGCGGAACGCCCATGCCCATGATCACGCCAAACCACCCGGCCAGCGGCTTGCCCATCTTCGGACCGAACAAAACCAGCACCCAAAAGCTGATCATCGGCGACAACACACCGAGGGCGAGCAGGATTTCGTATTGATGATTCATATTCCGTAGGGTGGGCACGGCCCACCATTTGGTTCTCGTAACGTGGGCACGGCCCACCATTGGTTCTTATGGGGCGGGCGCAACCCACCGACTCTTATTAACCCCGCAAATCCCTAGCGCTGTCTACATCCACTGTCGCGAGGTTCTTATAGACGTTAATGCAAATACCCACGGCCAGCGCCGCCTCCGCAGCCGCCAGCACGATCACAAACAGCGCCATAATCTGCCCGTCCACGCGCCCCTGACCCACGTAACGATCGAACGCAATGAGGTTTACGCCGGTACTGTTGAGCACCAATTCAACGCCGATCAAAATGCCGATCGCGTTGCGCTTGGTCATCATGACGAAAACGCCCGCGCAAAACAGCACGGCCGCAACCACCAGGTAATGAGTCAGTCCAATGGTCAGCATTGAATTACTTGTCCTGCCTTGCCAGGTGGGCGGCACCCACCATCACGATCATCAACAGCACACCGGCGATTTCGAACGGAACCAGATAGGTCGTCATCAACGCATGACCCAAATCGGCCATGGACGCACCGGATACAGCGCCCTCCGGACCGGACCACGTCGACCGCGACAGTACCATCACCAGCGAGAATAGCATCACCGCGCACACCGCGCCCGCCGCGAATACTTCACGCTTGGGCGGCTCGAATCGTGCCCACGGAGATTTGCTGGTCAACATGACGCCGAACACCAACAACAGCAGAGTTCCGCCGGCGTATACGATGAGCTGAATCGCACCCAGAAAATTGGCCGCCAGCAAGAAGTACAACATGGCCACCGAGCACAATGTCAACAACAGCGCCACGGCCATACGGACGATGTTCTTACAGAAGCAGACCGCCAACGCCGAAACCACCGCACTGCCCGCAACGCCATAAAACAGCAATGCCTCAAGCAGCCCGCCCGGAGCCGATGCGGTGGTCACGCCGATCCGCTCACCGCCCGCTTCGCCGGCCAGCAATGGCGTGGCACCGCAAAACGCACAGGCCAAAGCCATCAATATGAGTCGCCTACCCAACACCCGGTTCGTTGTCCTTCTTTCCATCAGCCGGTCAAGCTCGATGTTTATGACCCCGGCATGGCATCAACAGCCAGATTGCCAACGAGTCGCCTTCGATTGTAAAACCCGTACACCGCGATCGACGGAAAGGCCAGCGCCATCACGATTCCGATCACACCCAATATCCGCGTAACGATGCTGTCAAACATCGCCCAGGCGGAACTGTCCGAAGTCGAAGCCCAAACCCAGAGCGTTGTACCCAAGAGCAAGAGCATGGTCAGCGGCAGCAGCACCTGAATACACGCGTACAGCACTTGATCAATACGAACACGCGGCAGCGTCCAACGCAACCAGATCTGTACGTACAAGAGAAAGACGGCCTTGAACATCAACCAGATCGGACCGCTGAACAGCAGACCCTTCATGCCCGCACCGACCAGCCCCAACATACCGCCCGAAGCGACCCACCCATCAAAGACCCCCGCCCAAGACATCGGCAACGGCGAATGCCAACCACCCAGGAACAAAATCGACGCCAGCGCGGCAATGACGAACATAGCTGCGTATTCGGCAAAGAAAAACATCGACCAGCGAAGCCCGGAATACTCCGTGTGGAAGCCGGCCACCAACTCGCTTTCCGCCTCGGGCAGATCGAAAGGCGCCCGCTTGACGCTCGCCAACGACGCGATGAAGTACGACACAAACGCAGCGAAGATAAACGGATTACTGAACGCCAGCCAGCTAAACCAACCCTCCGACTGAGCCTCGCCCACCGTGGTCAAGCTCATCGACCCCACACAAACAACCGGAATCAACAGTGACATGCTGAGCGGGATTTCGTAGGACACCATCTGGCACGCCTCACGCATGGCGCCGTAAATGCTCCACTTGTTGTTCGACGCCCAGCCGGCCATGATCACGCTCATCACTTCAACGCCCAACACGCCCAAGATGAAGACCAGAGCCACATCAAGTTCGCGGAACATGTACGAAGTACCAAAGGGTAGTGCGACAAACGCCAGTATCGATGGGATGATGGCAAAATAGGGCGCGGTGCGAAACAGCACAGTGTCCGCATCCTTGGGAACCAGGTCTTCCTTGAGCAGCAGCTTAATGCCGTCCGCGAACGACTGCGCCCAACCGTGCCAGCCGCCGACCCGCATGGGTCCCAGCCGAGACTGAATACGACCGGCGACCTTCCGCTCCCACCAGATGGTGTAAATCGGGATGATGTTGAACAACCCAAATATCGCGCCCAATCCAATCACGTCCCGAACGAAACCGAACTGAACGGGCCACGTGAGGTATTGCAGCACGCCGCTCATCGCAGCGCCCAATCCACCCGCGGCTTCCAAGCGAACGAGAATCACCGACGGCGAAAGCCCCCAAGTACTGGGAGAAAAGTAAGCAAACGGCTGCGCGGCGTATCCCGCGGGAAAGGCCGTACCACCCAAAATGTGGGCGTCGACGAAACCGAAGATCAACGAGTGCGCCCAAACCGCAAGACACGTGCCGACAACCGCCCCGATCAAAATCAGACCGGCAAATCGGCTGAAAACAGGAGCGGCGACCGAGTACGTCAGCCGCGCGACACCAATCACGCCTTGAGCAATAATCCCGTTTGAGACGGGACCTCTGGGTTGCCAGGGAACGGAAAACCGCGTCACGATAACATCCCTTGCGCCCGGATCATCAATATAATGCAAAAGTGGCTTATGATACCAGGCACTATCGATCCACCTCACCCATAACTACATCCATACTACCGACGATCGCCGGTACATCGGCCAAGAGCACGTCACGGCAGACGTGCTGAGTAATACATAGGTTGCAAAAACTCGGACCGCGCGCCTTAACCCGACTGGGGATCGCAGACCCATCGCCCTTCACGTAGAAACCAAGTTGGCCGCGTGGATTCTCCACCTCGACATAAACCTCGTCGTCCGGCAACTTCAGCCCTTTGAGCTTTTTCGCCAGAAGTTCCCCGTCCTCCAAACGATCGAGCGCCTGGCGGATGATGCGCACGGACTGGATCATCTCCAGCACGCGCACATAGTATCGACTCCACGAATCGCCGACGACCACGTTGGCGGGAATCTCATCAACGCCCCCAGGCCTCGCGATCGGAACGTCGAATTCGTACGCTTCGTACCCATCGTACGGCGCCACCTTCCTCAGGTCGAACCGAACGCCACTCCCACGCAGCATCGGTCCGGTCAATCCAAAGGCGATCGCATCATCGGGCGATATCACACCGATGTTGGCCGTGCGCTTCACGAAAATATGGTTGAAACTCAGCAGATTGTTGTAATCCGAGATCTTTGGCTCAAAGTAGTCCAGGTATTCCCGGCAGCGATCCACCCAACCGTCGGGCAAATCCTCACGAACGCCACCGACCGTAATGTAGCTGTACGTCAACCGCGCCCCGCAAACCGCCTCGAACAGATCGAGAATCATTTCGCGTTCGCGGAAGCAGTACAAAAACGGCGTGAACGCACCCATGTCCAGCCCATACGTCCCCAGAGCGACCAGATGCGATGCGATGCGGTTCAATTCCGCGACGATCACGCGAATGATTTGAGCACGCGGGGGCACCTCAAGCCCGCAAAGCCGTTCGATCGCCACCGCGAACGCTTGGTTGTCGTTCATGGCCGCAAGATAGTCCATCCGATCGGTGTACGGGATGTATTGGTAGGGTGGAAGACTCTCGCCGATTTTCTCTGCGCAGCGATGCAAATATCCGATGTGCGGTACGGTATCAAGCACCATTTCCCCGTCGGTGCGCAACACCAAGCGCAGCACACCGTGCGTGGAAGGATGCTGCGGCCCCATGTTGACCAGCATCTCCTCGGTGCGCAAGTCGCCCTGCTCGACACGTTCATGGTCGATGAGAACATCCGGATTGGATTGGAGTATTGTTTCGGTCATTCCTATCTCGTACGCATGATCCATTGAACCGGGATCATCAGGTTCGCCTCGGAACGGGGCAACTCAACTCACCTCGGAGACATTCTGGTGCCACTCGTCAAGATCCATAGGATGCACTGCGATCAGGTGCATGAGGCATTCAGGTGGGACTTTCTCTCGAAGAAAATCCCACACGATCTTCTGCCGTTCTCCAAGTGAAACATCGGTGAATCCGCCACTCCCGATCAAGGCACGAAGATGCCCCCATTCGGTTTCGAATACAAACACCTTCGCTGAGACGTTCTGAAGAGTCAACGCATTGAGTGCATTTTCTATTGCTTTTTTTGCCGTCAGGATATCGCTTTTCGCAACCACGGAATCAAACCTCCCGGAACTCCAAGGAGACAATCTAGAAAAGTGCTGGCCGTCTTCATATCCATATCCTTCGGATCACGATAACGAATTGCCACTTCTCCGTTCTTGTCGTTCCACATTCCGACTACTTGCCGAAAGTTCTCGTCCACGAGTATCTCGCCTTCGAGTTCGCTTGCCAGCCCGGTATAGAGCAGCAAGGCTTCCAAATCATGGGTCTTAAACGTTCCGAGCAATTTCTCCCACTGTAGACGATGACAGATCGCCGCCTTCAGGTAGCACTCGACCGCATATCCACCAACGTAGATAGCACCGGCATAACACCCGGCCTCCAGGAGTACCTTGCTTTCACGCAAACGCTCATCGCCGACTTGTGCAAGGTCGTTGAGCGAAATAATCGGCTGCTTGGATAACTTCGGAGACATAGCGTTTCTAGTGCCTCGGGTTCGTCAGTTCATACTCCGTCGTGGCCGGTATCCCGTGGTACTCCAGCGGGAACTCATAATCCTTTCGTAGCGGGAACCCATCCCAATCGTCCGGACACAGGATCCGCCGAAGGTCGGGGTGATCGCTAAAATGAATACCCATCAGATCGAACGCCTCGCGCTCATGCCAGTTCGCCGCCGGCCAAACGGAAGCGACCGAAGGAATTACCGGGTTATCCCGATCCACCACAACGCGTACGGCGAATTCGATCGTCTGCGTCACCAGTTCACCCAGGTGATCCGTTGAAACGGACATGAGGTCGTAGACGCACGCTAACTGATTCTCGGCCAGCAGGTCCACCGCGGCGATCGACCGTAAAAGGTTCAATCGCAAGCGCGGATCACTCTTCAGGAATGCCGCCACCGCAGGCCACTGCGCCGCAGCGATCCGTGCGCAGGGATGTACCCCCTCAACTCCGCTTTGTTCTACAGCATCCGAAAACTCAGTTCGTAATAGTTCGCAAATCTCTTCAGGAACCATAGTGCCCTTCGCAATTCCGATCTCGCCATCCCGCAGACGGCGGATTCTAACGCCTGTCGCACTTTCCGCCAACGGCGCGTGGATCTCAACCTTCTCTATGCCCTGTGAGTAATCGCCCCGACAAACCACTTGACCCCGTCTGCGACCGGCGAGATTGACCTCGACGCTTACAACTCGTCACCCACTCGCGTTCGCCCGCCACAAGCGCAGCTCGTGATCGCAGTACTCCTATCGGCCTTTGCGGCGCGGGGTCCGGCGGCGCCGGCCGTTGGCCGGCGTTTCGACCGACGTGACGTGCAACAGCGGTATGAGAGACGAACGCTCTCCATCGGGAAAGGCAACAAAGATTTCGGACTTCAAGAGGACCGTCATCTGCGGGTCAAGCACGTCGTATTGCATTCCGCTGCTTAATACCAGGCGAAACGGCATGAACAGGTCGCGGTCAAGAAGCTCACGAATGTCGTCGCGAGGCTGTCGTCGCCGGCGCAATGACATGGCCTATGCACCAGCGAACGCCCCTTCCTTGGCCTTGGTCATGACGGACTTAGCACGGGATTGACGGCGGATCTTGTCTTGTAGACGCATCAGACCCTCGAGCAACGCCTCGGGCCTGGGGGGGCAACCGGGAATATAAATGTCAACCGGAACCACCAGATCAACCCCTTTGACCACGTGGTAGCCATGCTTGAAATAGGGTCCGCCACCGATCGTACACGCCCCCATGGCCATCACGTATTTCGGCTCGGGCATCTGGTTGTACAAACGCTTGAGGCGACTGGCCATCTTATACGTCACCGTACCGGCCACGATCATCAGGTCGCTCTGTCGAGGTGTCGCACGAAAGGCACCAGCACCGAAACGGTCAATATCGAACCGAGAAGCGCCCACCGCCATCATCTCAATGGCGCAGCACGCCAGACCGAAAGTCATCGGCCAGATGCTGCTGCTGCGCGCCCAGTTGATCGCCCAATCGAGCGACGTGACGATCAGTCCTTCCTCGAATCGATTGTCTATCCAGCTCATAACACTAATCCCGAGCCCCAGGCTTCAACCTGCGCGATGCTACGATAACCCTCGCCGCAACAGCAAAGTTCAAACTCTATACGGACTAAAGCGCGCTCCTCACCACATCCCTTTCTTCCAGCACGGACGGACGCTCCTGAGCGCCGCAGGCGCGGACCCAGTTCAGGTATCCCGACTTCCATTCATACAAGAATGGAATCGCAATCAGCAGAAAGAACACCAAAAACGCCCAAAACGCCGGAGCACCCATCTCCTTGTACACCACCGCCCAAGGCCAAAGCAGCGCTACTTCCACATCAAACACGATGAAGATCAGCGCCACCGTATAGAAGCGCAGGTCGAACTGCACCCAACTGTTACCGATTGCGGGTTCGCCGCATTCGTAGGCCGACGCTTTCTCCGGATGCGGCAACCGAGGCCGCGCGATTCGACCGACCGACAGTCCGCCGAATACCAGCCCAAACCCAGCCGCAAGAAATAGCAACATTCCCAAGACGAGTTCGACGTTGGAATTCTCATAAGCGCCGGCGGATTGTGCCAAGCCAGAGGCGATCAGAGCCGGCGACCCCAAACTTATCATGAGCGTAGCGATCATGCGTGCGTACTACTACTTCGCTGCTTCGGACGGTTTCAACGCCTCGATCATCTTCTCCCGGCGCGAATCGTCCATACCGGCCAACTTGTCCGTCGAGTAATGAAAATCAACCCAGTTCTTCTTGCGCTGCTCGGCCCACTCCGGCAATACATCTTTTTGCATCCACAACGGCTGCGGCGTCTGCAAGCCTTCCACCGCCAATTCCGTAAACTCCACCGTCATGTCCTCTCGCGTGTATCCCGAAAGGTCATGAAGATTGCCCATATGGATGCAATCCGTTGGACAGGGATCGACACACAACGCGCAGAACATACACTTGGCGTAGTCGATGGCATATCGCGTCATCGCCCCCCCGACAGCGATTCCGCTGGCTTTGTCAATCTTCCGCGGACCGGATTTCTCAATGTAAATGCAATCCACCGGGCACGCCTTGGCACATAGATCGCAGGCGATACATCTCTCAATCTCAAAGAAATGAAATCCGCGATAGCGCGCTTGGAGCGCCGGTGCCACGTCAGGGTATTGCAGGGTAACCGTCTTGGCGAAGCAGTACTTCAGCGAAATGCGCATACCGACCAAGATGGTATACACCGTCTTCCAAATATCTCTAAAGTAGCTTCGTACACTATTGTCGTGCATGGCATCGCCCGGCCCGAGAAAAGTAAAACTCATAGATCCGCCGGTTCTATTCACTAGATGCGCCAGCCGATTCTTAAGTAGAGGGATTCTAGTGGGTTCGCATCGTATCGGCAATACCGTTTGGCGATCTGACACCGCCAGGAGACAAATCGTCCGTCGTAAACCTCGGGTGCGTGACACTTTCGGCGGGGTCTTCGGGAGGGCGAGCCTCCCGGCGCGCCGTACGGAGTGTCGATGGACGATCTCCACGCGCGGACACGTCGCTTATCCCGATGCGCAGCGTATTCTCTCTGCCCTGAAAAGGCACACTACAACAGCCCAGGGCAACGCCCTGGGCTGGTCTATGACATCCCTTTAGGGTTGTTCGATGATGCTGCCGATCATACCCACCAAGAACCAAGCCTGCCCGCCGATTTTGTCCCACACCCGTAAACCTCTGCCATCAAGGCGAAAGTCACCCGCTTTTGCTTTCCCTTTCGCGACCTGTGAGTGCGTGGCGAAGCCAATTCAACGCTGCGCTGCACGCTAAGTCTCGTATGAGCTCGCGATCATGATGCGCTCCCAGGCGAACCCGCTTGACCGCGACCCCGGTTTCATCGGCCAAACCCATATGGACCAGTCCAACCGGTTTCTCTGGTGGGTTGCCGCCGGTCGGACCGGCGATGCCGGTAACTGAAACCGCCAGGCTCGCCCCGCTGGCCGTTCTACAACCGGACGCCATCGCCCGCGCCACCTCCTGACTGACCGCACCGTGGGCCTCGATCAGCTCCGGCGCAACACCGACCAAACGACACTTCGCCTCATTGGCGTAGGTGATATAACCTTGCAGGAAATACGCACTGCTACCGGGAACGTCCGTTAAACGCTTGGCCAGCAGGCCTCCAGTACACGACTCAACCGTTGCGATGGTCTTCCCACCGGCAACGAGCAAGCGCGCTACGACCGACTCGAGCGTCTCATCATCCGTCCCGTAAACGGCCCTGCCGAGCCGATCACGAATCACTGCAAGATCCTCAACCAATCGATTCTTGGCCTCCGCGTCACTGATTCCTCGGGCCACCGCGCGGACGGAGATGACCCCCCGTGACGCCGTTATGCCGACCGTCGGATTCCTCCCAGGCACCATCTTATCAGCGAGCAAATCCCCAATCTTGGCCTCACTGACACCGAAACAACGGAGCATCCCTTGTGAAACTCTTGTCCCGCCTTGACCACCCGTGAGCACCGAGGCGACGGACGCATCGAACATCCCCATCATCTCAGACGGAACACCCGGCAACGCAAAGAGCTGCTTGCCAGAGATTTCACAGCAAATCCCCGGCGCCGTCCCGGAGGGGTTGCTGATCATGTCACATCCTCGCGGGATCATAGCCTGGGTTGCGTTGGACGCCGTCATCGTTTTTTCCCAACGATCGAACCGCGTCTGAATCTCCTTCAACGCCTTCACATCTACCTGTAGCGGGCGACCAATGGCGTCAGCAAGGCCCTGCCGCGTGAGGTCATCGGGCGTTGGACCGAGGCCTCCCGTAAGAATAACGAGATCTGTATCCGCAAGGGCGCGCGTGATGGCGTTTCGAATGTCGGTCAGATCGTCATCCACTGTGATGTGGAGGCGTGGTCGCACGCCGATTTGGTTCAATCGAGATGCGATCCACGCAGCGTTCGAGTCCACTTGCTGTCCCGTCGTCAGCTCCGCGCCAATACTAATAATGGCCGCATCCATGATGGTACAATCTACCACGGTATCCCCGCCACACCAAGAAGTGGTCGGATGGTAGGCCGTCGCCAAGCGTTATATAGTGGCCTCGGACAAAGTATGAAACGAGAAACGATGGGCCAACGGACGATCAGAAAACCAAGTCGCAGGCAGCGTAATACAGTGCGCGTTCTCTTTACATGCGTCGGTCGGCGGGTGGAGTTGTTGGCGGCGTTTCGCCTGGCGGCTGAGGCCCTCAAGACGCCCATCGAGATTCACGGAGCCGACGCCAATCAATTATCCCCGGCCATGCACCACGTGGACAGGGCGCATCTCGTCCCCCGCATATCGAGCCGGGATTACATCGGCAGCCTTCTTGAAATCGTGGGCCGTCGTCGAATCGACCTGCTCATACCACTGCTCGATCCGGAGTTACCGAAGTTGGCCTCGGCGGTTGATCGGTTCGCCGAGCACGGCTGCTGCGCCCTGGTATCCTCGCCCTCGGTGATCAAAATCTGTCGCGATAAACTTGCGACCTTCAAGACCTTGAAGTTCGCCGGCATCGACACGCCCCAAACGTGGACATGGGACGAGGCAATGCAGCACAAAAGACACCGTTTCCCGTACTTCCTCAAACCGCGAAGAGGAAGCGCGGCCATGGGTAACCACGTGGTAAACGATCACGCAGAGTTGAAGACCTTCGGCTTACGCGTGCGCGACCCCATCGTGCAGGAGTTCGTGGAGGGCGTGGAGCACACGCTCGACGTTTATACGGGGTTTGATGGAACGCCCCGCTGTGTGGTTCCGCGTCGCCGCATGGAAGTCAGAACCGGGGAGGTTAGCAAGGCGCTGATCGTCAAGGACCCCGCCATCATGGAGATCGGCCGACAGGTAGCCGAGGTGCTAGTGGAATGCCGTGGAGTGGTCACTGTGCAATGCATGGTAACGCGGCGCGGTCGCATTTGTGTGATCGAGATCAATCCTCGTTTCGGTGGGGGCGTGCCGCTGGCGATCCACGCCGGCGCCGATTTCCCCAAGTGGATCATCTCGCAATTCCTCGGACGAATGCCACGGATCAACCCCGCCGGGTTCCGAAATGACGTCGCTATGTTGCGGTTTGATGACTCGGTGTTCGTCGAAAACGCATCCAAGCTGATCGAGAACATGGCGTCAACGCGCCGCGGGTGAACATGGGCAAGATCAGAGCCGTCATCTTCGATCTGGACGACACGCTTTATTCGGAGCGTGCGTACGTCATGAGCGGGTTCGATGCGGTTGCGAGCGCGTTCGCAGGCGAACTCGGCGACCCACTGACCGGCGCGGCAACCATGCGCCGTCTTTTCGATACCGAGCATCGCCCTCGGGTGTTCGATGCCCTGCTCGAGGCGCGAAATCTTCCGTCCGACCGACGTCTGATCGAACGTATGATTGAAACATATCGAGCGCATGCGCCCTCGATCGGACTATACGACGATGCTGCCGCCGCACTGGCACAACTTCAAGATCGATACGACCTGGGCTTGATCACCGACGGACCGAGCGCGTCGCAGTGGGCGAAAATCGATGCACTGCATCTCAGATCACACTTCCGCGAGATCATCGTAACCGGCGATTGGGGATCGAAATTCAGCAAACCGCATCCACGATCTTTTGAGTCGATGGCCGATCGCTTGCATGTTTCGCCTGGGGCTTGCGTTTACATCGCCGACAATCCCACCAAGGACTTCATCGCCCCCAACACGCTGGGCTGGATGACCATTCGAATCACGCGACCGGACGGAATCTATCGAGACCGCGATGCGCCGAATCACGGCGCGGCTCGAATTCAGATCAGCAGCTTGAACGAGCTGGAAGGGTATCTGGCATGACGGATTACGGCTCGATCTTCTCTTCCGAGTCGAATGCGGCGGCGGCATGCAGATCGCTCCACGCTAAACGCAAGCGAATCCGAGATCGTGCCAGACCGGCGTCTGCTTCGATATAATCGCGTTGCGCTTCGTTGAGGCGGGTCAGCGTTTCCTTCCCCGCGAGATACCCGGCCCGAACGACCCGACGGTTTTCGAGCGCCGTGCTGAGGTTCTCTCGCTGTAGGCGGATTTGCTCCTGAGCGTCGGTGAGATCGATGACCGCCTGGCGAACTTCAGCCTGCACCGATAGACGCAGCCGCGCCAACACCGCACGTGCCTCAGCGTAAATCGCTTGCGATCCACGCAGCCGGGCCCGGCGGCTACCGCCGGCATACAGGTCCCAGCGCACCTCGATACCGCCGGCGGAAGATTGATCGTCTTCGCTGTAACGGACGTTGGAGGTTCGATCATACCCCCAAGATCCGCTCAGGCCGACCCTAGGGCTAAACAGACCCTTCACGGCCCGCACATTTTGTTGCTCACTATCGACAACGGCCGACAAACGGCGCAGATCGGGGCGATGAACTGCTGCGTGATTGATCCATGGCTCGGCACTGGCAAGTGCCAGATCGGAATCCACTTCTTCGCTTAACGGTGCCAAATCTACGTCATCGGGCAAGAGGACATCGCTCCGCCCCATCAGTTCCGCCAGAATAACCCGACCCGTATCACGCAATCCCACCGCCGCCGTGACGTCGGCCTGAGCGGCCAACATGCGCACCCGAAAGTTGGCCACATCAGCCTGGGTGGCGCGTCCCGCGCCGCGAAGCTTTTCGGTTTCTTCCAACTGCTCGCGGCTAAACACCTCGTCGGCCCGGGCGATGCGAAGCTGCTCCCCAGCAAGTTGAACCTGGAAATACGCCCGATCGACCGCACGGACAATTAGACGCTTGACATCGGCCAGCGTACGGTCCGCCGCGCCGCGCAAGTGTTTGGTAGCCAAAAGCTGCGCATCGCGAATGAAGCCGTCAAAAACCGTCCACGTAAACGTCAATCCCGTAGAATGATCGCTGAACGGATTGCTGTTGGATCTAAGTATGAAATTGGACGAACCAAACAAGGGCTCAAAGAACGGTCTTATCAATGGCGAAACCGACTGCAGGGAATCCGTCCCGGTTGTCGGAATCGCTTGGGCACTCTGAATGGCCGAGGTCAGTCTCGGTCGACTGGGAGGCGTCAGAAATGTAACCGTAGACTTATGCTGAAACGACACACTCGGGAGGAATCGAGCGCGTGCGTCGGCCATGCGTGCCTGCGCCGCTTCCAGCCTGGCCTGGGCGGCGTGTAAATCGGGATTACCCGCCAGCGCCAAGCGCCGTGCTTGATCCAGCGCCAGCGTGCCACGGTCGGGCATCCGAACGTCGTCATGGGGGGTGGAAAGAGTTTTCGCCGCCGCAGTCCGTGAGGGCGCGACGCCGGGCGCCGCAATTGGAATTAGGGCACCAATATGAGTGGTGCGCTTCGACTTAGTGCCCCAATATCGACATCCACCGGAGAGAAACAATGCCAGCAGCAGAAGGATGCAGAATCTGCCATGGTCCCCCGCGATTGAGCCGCGGAGTTGCGTCATCACTCAGCCCCACGGGCGAGACTGGCTTGACTCAGCAGCGGCGAGTGCGATTCGTTTGACCCGTGACCAACCACGACCATCGGCTGCTCCGGCACCCAACGGCTTGATCGGCGTGCGCTGACGTCATCGGCCACCGGCAAGAGCGCCAGCTTATCGTCGTCGCGGTGAATACTCATTCCAATGACGGGCTTGATCAACGGTGAAACAACGATCAGTTCGCCCGCTTCAAGTTCGCACGCGCCGGAATCCCTTTCGTCATCATTGAATCCGGAATAATCCACCAACACCGAATCGCCTATGGAACGCAGAAGCGAAACCTGACGGCGAGCGAGACGACCCACCGCGCTACTCGATGCGTCGCCATCCGGCTCAAATACATATACCCAGCGGTTGTCATAGACGGCGTGCCTCGGAATCAACAACGCATCGGTCAGCTTCCGCGCGGGCAGCTCCGCCCGACAGTGCATGCCGATGGCCAGCGTTGGAGAATCGTCCGCCCCGCCCCGTTGCACCTTGGCAATCATGTCCACATCGCGAATTTCCACAACCAGTCGTGCCGTGCGTGTGGCCTCGTCGACGCGTTCAAACCGCGTAACGTATCCACGCCATGAAAGCTCTTGACCGTGCAGCGCCCATTTTACCCGGACCTCAGGTCGAGGACCCTCCTGCTCCTCATTCAGCGCTTCCGGACGAATCGATTCATCGAGCCATCGCAGGTCGCGCGGATCAACACCAACGGACAGCTCGAACGCGGACATATCCGTCAGCGTAGCCACCGAAAAATGAGCCGTGACCACCTGCGAGCGATAGGCCGAAACCAACTCGACCCGGGCGTCGAAGGGGCAATAAATCTTGGTGTGCTTCAGATTCAATTGATCCTGGCTGAGCCTCGCCCGAGCGGCTTCAAGCAACGCCTGAGTCTCCAGCTTCACGTGCGGGATGAGCGAACGCCGACTCTTCAGTTCAATCGTAGCATCTTTCCGTTGCAGATAATTCTGATGAATAAGATCGACGTCACGCTCCGTTCCAACTTTTTCCTGCTCAAGGAGTCGCTTGGAAGTCATGTAATCCGCTTCTTCAATAGCGAGCATCTGGTCCGCATTGGCGATGCGCAGCTCCAGGTTGGAAAGCTCCTCATCATGACGAATCAGCGCAGCCTCAAGCCGCTTGACCTCCGCCTGCGACTGCCGAACGCGCGCCTCATACATGCCCGGTTCAATCTCGAAGAGCAGTTCGCCTTCGGGGATCGTCATTCCAACCGCCAGATCCGGGTGAACGTGCATCAACGCACCGTTGACCTGTGGCACGATCTTGACTTGGTTCTTGGCCCGAACCGTTCCGTGACCGACGACCGGTGTGGTTTCCGTTTTGAACTCTGCGGCCGCGACCGTTACTTCCAAATTGCGGGCGAACACATTCCGCCTGGGCGAAGTCGGCTTAGTAAACACCAACCCGGCACAGCCCAACACACCCAGCGCAAGGCAGGCGCCTGACACCCGCAAGGTCCTTCTTCGTTGTCGATCGTCTCTTACCATATTAGCATTCGGAATTACGCCGCGTAGACACACCCAGCGTTGGGGCGACTGGTTTGGGCAACGCCTCCGTTCAGCTTGCCCGACTCAAGAGGATCGGCAACAAACCCACGCCGAAAATCTAAACAAGCCGAGCATTCTTAGAAAATACCGCCCGCTGTCAACCGTTGCGGCAACATCCGCCCCTGACTCAAGGAGTCGGCTCTACCGCAATGAACAGGCCCCAGTGCCGAGTAAGATACCGTTCGCTATTGCAATATCGGAACCAAAGCTCGTACTACCCGACCATTTATAGGGACAACATAAACCTTGAATGTAATTTGTAAATCCTCAATACGTTTACATGGCGGAGTGTAGCGGATCCCGGACGATTCCGGCGGAACATGGGAAGACCGAATCAAAGCCACTGACGCGATTCTGCGGATCGTTTGGAGCCCCATGTCGCCGGGATTGTGCCCGAAGCTGTGAGAAATGTGCCCGCCGACTACGGAGCCTCAGTGGGTCGCGGCGTCGGCCACGTTGCCGGCCAATTGGTTCAGAACCTGGCCCACGCGTTCACTCACTACGGCATGACCTTCGGGTGTCCAATGCTGATCGTAGGCATAATAGACCTGCGTACCGTTTTGGGCGGCGGTGCGGAGCGACTCGGTAACACTGATGAACTCAATGTTCTGCTTCGCACACCACTGTCCAACCACCACCTCGCGCGATTCCACCCGGTCCACCAACGCAGGCAAGAATTGGTCCGGCTCCGGCAATTCATACTTATAGCTAAAGGCCGTGAAATCTCGAACCTTATGCGCCGGAAGTCGGTCCGCCGCCAAAGGAAGTACGACGTGGGCTTTGGTGGGGGCGTAGGCGATAACCAGCGTAACCCCTGATTCGCGGCACAGCGCATCCATCTCCGCCAACAAGCTTCGTGGGTTGAGCCAATGCTTGTCACGCGAGAACTCCTCTCGCGTAATATATAGATCGCGAAGCTGTTTCGGCGCAAAGGCGTAATATTTCGCGTCCCGGCTGTCGGGGATCCTCAGCGGCATCCAATCCAGCAACTCGATACCGGCGACGGAACCTTGGCAGTTGATAGGT